>Ga0187878_1003298_pt1 | contig 13476 bp, 9 predicted proteins | sample June2016WEW_17_1_FD_132979 | JGI IMG/M metagenome (GOLD analysis project Ga0187878, IMG submission 132979) | Peatland microbial communities from SPRUCE experiment site at the Marcell Experimental Forest, Minnesota, USA - June2016WEW_17_150 | ecosystem: Environmental > Terrestrial > Soil >...
ATAAGATGAACTCAGATGTCCATTATAATTTTTAAGACTAAATTTCAAATTTTTTCCGACAATAGAACCACTTGGAATTGGTTTCAAATAATTTATATTATCATCAGAACCATAATCAAATCCATAATATATTTTAGAATTATATTCACCGTTATATACTTGTTGTGTCACAAAATCTACTGCTGGAACAGATGATACTAAATCACCACCAACTGGGGTATTTAATGCAGCGAATCCAAATGGAATTAGATTTGCTGAAAGAGTTCCTGCTTTCAAATCATCTGACATTTCAATTCTGATGAATTTGCTCTTACTTGGAAAATCGTTGTGTTTTGTCGGTTTGCCATCAGAATCTATTGTCGTGTATTGGTCTCCAATTATTTTCGCAATAAAGTTCGGTGATGCAGGATTTAAATCAATATTAGCAAAAGTTTCCTTAACATCTGTTTTTCTATCGTTGTCTGTTGAATCAGAATATCCATTAACACCTCTTACGATTAAAGTAAATGCACCATAATCAGAACCAGCGACTTCTCCAGCAAATTGAATGTCTGAAATTGCTATTTTATATTCCGTATTCATATTGTCGCCGTGAGATAAAGTATAAACTTTAAATAAATTCTTTACATTTCCACCAACTGTTTGTGATATAACCCATGGCGTAGATGCTTCAGAATAATCATTTTGAAATACCATCGGTTGATTGGTAAATGATGCTGTTACTTGTAATGAACCAGTTAACAATGCTTGAGTGTCTGGGAAATTAAGATACAAATATGCATATGTTGAAGTTGTTTGTGCTCCACCACCATAAATATTTCCCAAATAATTTGGGTCGGTTAAAGTAAAAGATGCTGAATGAGGTGCTACTGTTAAAGTAGTAACACCATCAGTAGAACCAGAAAGTTGAATTACAAAAGCACTTCCACTTCCTGAAACCGATGTTTTGTTGAATCGTGCATTTGGATATGTTGTTGCTGGTGCTAATACTGCAAATAAATTTCCGGTTTGGTCTTTGATTGCGACAGGATTTGTTACAGCATATCCACCCAAACCTAAAACTCTAACTACTGTTACTCTTCCCGCATTTTTCAAATACTCTCTTATACAATATGGAGTATACATTTTTTCGTTAGTTCCACCGAATCTTGCGGAAAAATCATCTTGAGATTCTATCAAAGTTGGAACGAACGCTGGGCCTTTAACCGTCGGGCCAATTATTGCTGCTCCAATCTGACCAATACCTGTTGCTAAATAACTCAAATCCTTTTCTTGTGTAAATACTCCAGCACTTACTATTTTTTCAGACATTTATTTCTCCATTATTTTTTATTGATAATCTTATACAGTCGTATAACTCTATAAACCACCTCATATATAAATATAGAAAAAAAATTCAAAACAACATTTTTTATTTGATAGAAGTGTATATTCCTGTTTCTAAATTGAGTTTTCCCGTTCCATATTTTTCATTCAATGTTGCTACTATTTTATTTTCTTTTTCACGAACTTCTTGAAACATATCAAGTATTTTATCTTCTTCTAACTCTATTTCCGATAATCTTTTTTCTAAAGATAATTTTTCAAATCTCGTTCTTCCTAAATCATAATATAACTGATTATAATCAGTCAATATGTTCTTTGCTTCTTGTAATAATGTTTCCTCTATTTTAATATCTTCCATATAACTATTCCTCTTTTTAAATTTAAAAATTACGCTGGTATATTACCAATCGTATTATTAAAAAACTTTTATACATTTGCACCTATTGCAGTCATGAATGTTTGTATTCTATTATAGAAATTTGCTTCTTCTACATCTGTTAAAAATGCTCCTGTGAATGCACAAGATAATTGTCTACCAGTAACAAATCCTGGATATGCTTGACCTAAGCTAAATCTTACATTTGTTAAAGCTGTACTTCCTTGAACTACTGTTGCTATTGGTGTCGCATTTCTAAAACCTCTAATATGAAGCGAATCGATTCTTTGTAAAATAAATAAACCTCTTGAATCTGTAACTGTTCCTACTGCTGTATTTGAAGTACTATTCATACAACCATACATTATATCACCAGTATATCTTGGATATAATAATGTATAAGGATTTCCATAATATCCTATATCAGAATAAGCATTTACATTATTCGTTCTTGAATAAATTCCCATCATACAATTATTCAAAGTATAATTTACACCATGAATTGATGGAATATAATTAGTAATCGTAGTTAAAGAAACTGTTGGTGTTATTCCCTGGTCAACAATAAATGGAGCTGGTGTTGATATATCACTGCAATTACAACTGTTTTTTACCCAGTTCAAATATGCTTCGTAATTAGTATTCGTTTCATGTGCGAACATCCAAAAACAATCCAACTTGACCCAAATTCCATCTGTCTTTAATCCTCGTATTAAAGTGTCAATCAATCCCTTTCTCGCATCAGTTGGTTGAATAGTCATTCTACTAAATAAATTTATTGATTCTTGCAGATATGATGGAGTAGAAAAACTTCCAGTTGAACTCCAACTCGATGTTCCATATGAATTTTGACCTTGAACTCTCCATTTGTAACTTCCACTTGTTGGTGTCGTGTCATAAAATGTTTGAGTCGAACCACTTTTATTTGCAAAATAATCTGTAAAACTTGAAGTTGATAATTGAAAATTATATGTGGTTGCATTATTTGCAACATTCCATTCAAATGTTATATCTGGATATGAACCTGAAACTACTATGCTTCCGGTCGGATATGTTAATGACGGTGTATCAGGAACTAATATCTGATTTGCTTTAAAAGTATATGGAATTGCCCAGCTTGAAGTTCCATAAGAATTTACTCCTTGTGTTCTCCAATAATATGTTGCTGATTGTGATAAACTACTCGATAATGATAAAGTAGTAGTCAACAATGATAAACTCGATGTTACCAACGAAGTAAATCCCAAATCTGATGCTAATTGAAAATTATATGATGTACTTCCGTTAGAAATATCCCAGACAAAAGTAGGAATTAATGATTGAGAAATTGCACTATCACTTGGTGATATCAACATAGGAATTCCTGGAAGAGTAGAAGTACATTCAAAATTTGAAACACTGCTCCACGAACCATATCCATACTGATTTCCACTACTTATTCTCCAATAATAAGTTATTGATATTGACAACGGATTATCTTGTGGCAAAGTAAAGGATGAATTCGATATATTTTCTGTAGAATAAACCACAGAGGTAAATCCAACGTCTGTTGCTATTTGCAATTTATAATTGGTTGCATCTAAAACATCCGACCAATCAAATACCGTATAAATACTTTCTCCAGATGAACCGTTTATTGGCAAATTTAATGTTGGTGGTTGAGCATATGCAGGAATAGAAATAGGTTGTGCTCCAGATTTTCCTATTATTGGTAATGTCGCAGTAGTAGTTGGTAGTTCTGTTTCTTCTCCTAAAATTATTCTCATCGAAGAAAAAGTTTTTTGATTTCTGTTTTTTAAAGACAATTCTTTATTAACTGCATCAGTAACAATATATCCTTGTACATTCATTGTAAAATTTGCTTTTACACTTTTATCTTCTCCAATAGCAACTTCTTCACTCTTACTGAATCCATCAAATTTTGTTAAAAATCTAAATTTATTTTCTTCTCCCCAGTAAGTATCTTCGCTGAATAAAAGTGCTTCAATTATTCCATTCAACTGTTCAACCCAATTTGTCCAAATTACTCCTTCGTATGATAGTGTTATATAATCAGGAACGACTACTTCATAAAATTCAGATACTTGAGATGCTCGATATAATGCTGAAAAATTACTATATTTATTTTGTTGAGACCACTTTTTGGAAACTGGATAAAATAATTGAGGATTGCTTCCATCCAATTTTTTCATTGAAATATCTGCATTTCTATCAATGTTTGAATTTCGATACATTATAAGTGGAACTATTGCTTTATTTTTCTTATCACGCAAATAACCAAATTTTCTCATTGTGACCCATCGTGAAGGTTTTCCATATAAAATAGGAACTCTAATCAATTGTCCTTTTTCAACGACTGTCGGTTGAACAACTTTTGTAAAATAATATCTAATCGCATTATCAATATCTATTATTTTAACAGTCGCATCTTTAACTGTATCATTTTTTCTGCTTGATACTGAAGTTCGGTATGGTTTGGATTGCCCAGTTAATAACTCACTTTGAGTATGTGGTCTTATTATTTTTCGCATCTATTTTTATTTTACTGTTATTATCAGTGTATATTTTCCGGATAAATTGATTGTTTGTTGAGTTCCTGCGAAATTACTTTCTGATACATCAGATGTTGATTTCCATATCTCGGATAATTCATCCTTAATAATCCATTCTATTTTCTGTCCTTTCGTTGCTTCAAAATATCCATAATTTATAAAGTGAACACCATTCCCACATGAAAAATCTATTACTATTTCTTTATCTACTTTACTATTAAATTCCATGTCCAAATTACCCAATATATCCGTTATTTTAAAAGTAATCGTCGGAATTACTGTTGGTGTTTCTTTTTTAGGTTTTGGTTGTTCTTTTACTACTTCTTCTTTTTGTTTTTCTTTTATATATTTCTTCATTTCAGCGGTCAACTTTTTGCTATTCGCTACTTCATCAAGTGTATAGTTATTAAGTTTAAGAAATTCCAATTGTAAAACATCTTCTGTTTTTACTTTTGTTTCGAGTGAATTTAAATCTTCCATTTTGTTATCTCCTTTTTTATTTTATAATCCTTCATTTATTCCAGAACGAACTTCTTCAAATCCCAATTTGCTTCTTTCCGTCATATGTGATACACAAACTGTTGCGAAATTATATGGCGGAAGACTGTGAATTAATCTGTTTTCTACAACAGTATCAACTTCGTAAAAAGTATCATTCCATTCTATAATATCTCCAACTTCCATTACTAAATTTATATCTTTCAAATATTCTCGTTGAAAACCGAATGTAACTCGTTGACCCACGTTGAGAACAACGTCGGTATCCACAAACTCTTGGTCTTCATTCTGGATTAAACAATTTGCTGCAATAGGTTTCTCAAAATATATTGCACCATCTTTAGAAACTTCTTCATCATACACATTTAAGGGCGTATTTTCCAATGAGTGTTTATAGATAAGAACTATAAACCCCAATTTTTTAGCGATATATTCATGAGCTACTTTGTTGTAAAATCTATTTGCTTTGTCTTTAAAAAAATGACTCATATTATTTGTCTATTGATTTAATATCTCCTGTTTTTTTGAATTCAATATATTTTTCTAAAGCGTATTCAACAGGATTTATTTTTTGAAAAAACATCGGATAAATATTGTATACATGACCTTTCGAAACATCAGGTCTCATATTAATTTCCATATGACCTCCGTCTTCTTCAGCATATTCTTCCGACATAGAAAGTTCAATTATATCTCCGTCCTTAAATTTTATTTCTCCTTGAAAGTCGGTATTATCAATAGTTCCTTGAGAAAAATAGACGTGTAAGACTTCATATTCAGGATATTTTTTATTGAAATTTTCAACATATTTTTCGATATGATTTTTCATTTCTGGTGTTCCATATAAATCATACTTTTCCGAAATATTTTCGAATAATTTATGAACTCCTTTTATTAATTCTCGTGTTTCATTTATTTTATTTTTCATATGATTACACCAAATTGAATTTTCTTAATTCTTCTTCCAATTTTTTATTGAATTCATCAAACGGAATTCTGTCTGCTTTATTTGAAACAATATTTAAATGTTTTCCAGTAGTATTACTCCATACGTTTTCTGTTGCAATTGTTTTTCCGTCAACTCCCCAAAAAGCAATTGGTGTCTCATACGAAAATACGACACTTAATTTGTTAAATTTAACTATCGTTAATGTATTTTTTCTTTCTACGGTTGGTAAATTACTCATTGTTTTTCTCCTTAATTTAAAAATTCTATTTTATTTGTCCACTCTTTAATAATAATAACAGTACAACTCAAAAATTTTTTTATTTCTTGTATTCTTTGTTCATCTTTTTTAATCGTTTTTCTGTGTCTGTTTTCATAATATTCTACAATGGTATTTTTTTCTTTATCATATCCATCTACCCAATATCCCAATTCTTCTATTTTATATTCTCCGCCGTTCATTGCATGTTGAAAATTATAATTATTTTGTTGTCCATATTTGTCGATTACAATACAAGCATTTTTATTAAAAATTGGATGAATTGGTAAATTATTATTTTTATTTTCTTCTATCCATTTTATATGCGATATTCTCATTTTCTTTTTCGATATACTGGAATGATGTTTTCCCAACCAATATTTTCCATTATTTTTGCTTATTTTTTCTTTTCTTTCATTTGCTCTTTTAATTCCATATAATTCTTCATATGTTCTACCATTATATAAATCACCCAAAAATTCGGTTCTCCTTTTAATATGTTCTTTTGTTTGTTTATATCCTTTAGCATTTTTATTTCCTTTCAAAGAATCGGAAATTTTCTTTCTGTGATTTTGATTTAGTGTTTTTCCAAATTGTGCGCACGACTGACATATTTTATTTTTTTCGTTATAATATTTTACTGTATATTTTGAAGAATAATATATTTTATTTTTGCATCTTGGACAGTATCTTAAATATTTTTTATTTTTCATTCCAACTATCCTATGTAAATTTTCAACGGTATTTTTTGTAATGTTTGTTGTAAATAATCACTTTCATCTTTTTCTTTTTCAAGTTGTTTTCTTCTACTTACTTCATCGAGGTTTTCTCTTAGTTGAGTGATTAAATAATCTTTTTCTGCTTTTCCTTCTTCACGCAATGTAGTTCCATCAAGAGCGACATCTCCTATAGGCAAATTATATCTTTCATATTTTGACCTAACAATTCCTAATGTTTCTTTGGATGATGCCAACGTGTACTTTATTATCCATTGCTTCCCAACATGATTTATGGTATTATATGCCATTCTATTAAATGGAATATTAGAATAGTCTGCGATGACTCCACTTCCATCCGAACTTGCTAAACTTCCTGTTCCATAATATGAAAACGGATTACTTCTATCTTTTACAACGATATAATCAAAATAAATATGATATGAACTCCCTGGAATTGGAAATATTCTTAATTTATTATTCACCAATTCAAAAGTGTATGTTGAACGTCTTATCTGATGATTGAATTCTATTGCTTGCAATCTCATTAAATCATAATTTATCGGAGTAAGTAAATAATTTACTCCTGCTACTGCATATCCACCCCATCCGAATGCATCGAGTAATAATCGGGTGTCATATGAAAAGGTATTGGAATTGTCTGGAGAAACTCCTGTATAATATGGCGGATTAGTATGAAAAATTCTTTTTATTTCAATTTCATTTCCTGATTCGGATACATTTGCCCACAAAACATTTAAATCATATTGCTGTTGACCTGATATTGTCACGATATGTCCACGTTTCCAATCAATTGTTCCACCTGAACCTACTTCTGTTCCATAATGTTTTGATAATTGAATTACTTTTCCTAATGTATTTCCAATATCTTTCTGTGATAAATTACTTCCAGATACCAATGGAGTTCCAGATAGATTCAACATATTCTCACGAATTCTGTATTGATTTACCTGATTAACATATTCCGTAATTGATTCTTCAAAACAAGTATAAAAATTAACATCCAATAATTCAATATCTTGATTCGGATATCCCAATCTTTTTGCACAGTAGTCTGCTACTTTAGGTGCTTCATCTTGAAAATCTGGGTCATCTTCGTAATAGCCAAAGGGCGTCTGACCAGTTCCAGCAATTATATATGAACCGCTACCAGGCCACACGGGCATATCGGTAAAATTAGTTTCCATTATTTCTCCATTTTTCTATTTTTATTAACGGTTTTACCCTATATATAAATAGAAAATTATTTAGAAAAAGATGGTGGAAATTATTTCCAAAAATATAATATTTGAAGATGCGTTGATATGAATTTAATATGAGATGAGAATCCCTTATTTTCTATATATTGAATTAAATCATTTCTCTTTTTTTCATCGAAATTGAAATGAAAATGATGATATTCCATAATTATTTTATCTGTCGTTTCGAAAATTTTATCAGACGCAGAATATATAATATCAAGTTCTGACCCCTCAACATCTATTTTTAATACATTTATTTTGTCGTGCGGAATAGAATTATATAATGTATCAATTGTTATAGATTCAACAACTTGTATTTCTCCGGTTCTCGTGTTATTAACATCATATGATAATAAACTGTGTCCACCACTTGTTTTATCCACATATAAATTTAATCGTGTGTTTGAATTACCAATAGCTTTTTTAAATACGTTTTCTTTAAATGGAATATTTTTCAATAAACAATTAAAATTTTTCTTTTCTGGTTCAATAGAATATACTTTCTTCGCTCCTTTTTCATATGCATAATTGGTAAATATACCAATATTTGCACCAACATCAACTACAACATCTCCTTCACTTATTTTACATTTTTCATAATTATATTCTTCTTCAACAAAAATTTCATAATATATAGGAAGAACAGAAGGCATATCAAATGTATATTTTGACCATTCGTATTTTTTAGTTAATTGTTTTGGATTTAATTTAATAATATTTCCATATTCATCTGGACAATAATAATAATCTTTCTTATTGTCGTTTATTATATCATCTATATATATTTTAACATCTTCAAAAAATATCTGCTTTGAACATTCAAATTGTCTGTCTGTTCCTTTATGAGCAGGACAAAAATTCCAATCTCCCTTATTAAAAAAAACCGTCTTCATATTATAACATCCATTACACACATATGGATTATATACTCTATAACATTCAAATTCATTAAATGATTTGGTGAATCCACTAATCATTATAACAGGTTTATTAAGTGCCCATGATAACCACGCCAAACCAGAACTTATTCCTATAAAAAATTCTGAATTATTTATTATGTTCATCAATTCGTCAATAGATAATTTTCCCATCTTATTAATGATTCGTTCTAATTTACATTCTCCTATTCCCAATACAACTGTTTTAATTCCTATCGAATTTAAATAATCTACTGTTTCTTGCCATCCACTTTCGTTATTCCAATACTTTGCTTGTGCAGTAGAATTTTGTGTGATACAAACATATTTACCGACGTTCAAACTATCAAATGGTTTCAAATCTGTTTTCGGTTTAATTTCTTCATATTTTAATCCAAGAATATCTGTTGCTATTTGTTGAAGTGGAATCGTTCTAAAATCTCTCGGATGTTGATTTTTATTTTCTCCCCACGGCTCGAAACATCCTATTCGATACATTGCATTTATATCATATAAAGTAGTTCCTGGAGAAACAAACGTTATATCCGAATATGATTCTTCAAATAATTCATTCCAAAAAGTAGAAACGGAAACTTTACACTCGTGTTTTTCTTTAAACTTTTCAATGTATGGCATCCAAGCAATAGTATCTCCTAAAGATTTACTTTCTAAAGAAATAAAAACGTGTTTATTTTTTAAATTCAAAAAAGAAAAATATATAAGTTTATCTCCTTGTTTAATATTTATTTTCCAATTCACAAAATATTGTTTTGATGTTTTAGCCCAAGTATTATTGTGTAGGACAGTTGCGTATTCCAATTCTTTGGTGTCGTTATTTATAAATTCCACTCTAAATTTATCTTTACTAAAATATTTTATTTCACAAAATGCTCCATCTATATAATTTATGTTAACATCAGGAATAGAATTCGTTATTATAGAACCTTTCTTTATTATATTTTTATATGTATCAATCATTTTACTTTTGGTTTCTTTATCGTTATAATTCAATTTACATTCTTTTAATGAAATATATATTTTTTCCAATTTTGAAACAGTATTTTCCCAATTATATTCCTCAATATTTATATTGGAATATACCTCTTTATTTATCAAATTTATTTTGTCAACAATGTCATCGACATCTCTTTGAATTCTATATAATCCTTCAATTTCCTTTTTTCCCAAATATGTTGCTAATACCGGAATTTTACACGACAATGCTTCTAATATTGTGAGATTGGGATGTCCTGCTTCTAATGAAGATGCATTTATAAAAATATCGTGTGTCTGATATAGTGTTATAATTTCTTCGTCGTCCAAATCATATAATATTTTTAATTTTTCATATTTTAATAAATCTTTATTATTATCAAAAAATATTTTATTGTTATTTGTCGGACCTGATATAGTAATATTTAAATTTAATTTCTTAGCTGCTTCAATTGCATATCTAAAACCTTTCCTATCCTCATCACTATTTAATAAAATATTGTTTGCTATACATAATAATTTTGGCGGTCTGTTATAAATTTGTGATTTATTTGAAACATATAATTTTGTATCTACTCCGTGAGGAAAATAAAATGTTTTAAATTTACTATCAAAATAATCAAGAAGATATTCGGCTGGAAAAAGAGTAATTGTCGAACCATCTATTGCTTCTTTATTTTGTTTATACACATCGGAATTTTTTCCGTAAAGATATGCATGATGGTCGTGAAATGTAAATATATAAAAAATATTTTTGTTTCTTAATTGTAATGCTTGATTAGCCATATGAACATGAACTATATCATATCCTTCTACATTTTCTGTAGAACCAATATCGACAATGTATCCTAACTGTTCTAATTGTAATTTATAATTCCAAATTATTTTTTCAACTGCGCCCCACTTATTATTCGGAATTGGAATTAATCCTGGAGTTATCTGTAAAATTTTCATTTACACTCCTCTTGTATTTTCTTATAAAATTTTTCCATATTTATATACCTATCTTCAATACTCATTCCACATAAATGTAAAATAAAATCTCCATCTTTATAAATCATCGGGTCACTATTCCAACTTGGATAGTATTGTAAAACATTTTTATCAGTTGTATACCAAATACTATTCAATTTTTTTTCTTCTATCACATCTATTTTTTCATTATATTCTTTTTCGTTGAGATATAATCTTTCAAATATCCATACATCCCCCATCCATTTTTCCGCCTCAATGTCTCTCAAATATGGTTTTTTTGCATAGTACCAATCATTCAGAAGTGAATGCATTAATGGAGTATTACGAATTATAAAAGCGGAATTTAAATATTTACAATATACATTGCTCGGTAACACAAAATCTTTGTTATCCTTAATCAATGTTTCAAATCGAATATTCTTATTCATAAACAGTGTATCAAAATCAATCCACATTAATAATTCATAATCCGATAGATGATTTTGAATTGCTTTTATTTTTGCCCACATAGGAACTCTTGGAGAAGATAAATTATAATCATAATAAATCAAATCATATCCATTTTTTTTACAATATTCTTTTTTGTCTTTTATCGACATCCCAGCTAATTTAATATATACATCATCAAATTGAGTGATAACCGCATATTTTGAATTATTGAGATAATAAATTGCATCGTTCTTTTTTTCTTTCTTTTTATTAACAAAAATAATTCCTCTATCAGATAATACGTTTTCAAATCGATATTCATAACCATATAAATCCAATTTATCGGTAATTATTTTTAATTCATTATTATAATTTTGATGATATTCTATAATCATTTTATCAATCATATCAAAAATTTCTTTATCCATAGATTTAAAGACATCATATTCTGCACCTTCTATATCAATCTTGAATAAATCTATTTTGTCTATATTATTTTCTTCAATCAATTTTTTAAGTGTTATTGTTTCCACTTCATCTGTTTCGTGAAATTTATCCTCATAAAAAGTTGTAAATTTCTTTTGGACATCATAGAAAGAAGAAATAGCAGAAATTCTATCAACGGTAATCATCTTTCTTTTTCCAATTTCCTTATCTAATGCCTTATCAATTATAACTACATTGTCATAATCTTTATATGTTTCTTGTAATGTTTTCAACGGAACTTTCATTGGTTCAATGGAATAAATCTTTTTACAACCTTTTGATAATGCATATGCAGTAAATATTCCTAAATTAGCTCCAGCATCTATTACAACATCACAATTATTTATATTAAAAGATTTATACATTCCTGTATAAAAGAAATCTTGAACAGTTAAAAAAGACTCGTCAATATCGTTTCCTTTGAAAACTACATCGGTAATAGGTGGATTGTTTCTAATTCGAACTTCTTTTGCAGATTCTAATACATCTCCTTCATAAAATTCAAGAAAAAATCCATTAAAATTATTGTAATTTTGAAAAACAGAATTTTGTAGTGGAATAATCCAAAACTGTGAATCTTTAATAAAAGTATTATCACATGTATATATCAATAATTTTGTATCTATATCTCGTACTTTTATTTTAATTTTCTTTTCTTCTATTCCACCATATTTTATCCACAATTTATTTTCGTCCAAAATATATGAACACATAAATTTTAAATCATTTAAATGATTTAAACACTTATTTAATTCCGTAATTGATTTACAACCATGAAAATATTTAACATCATTTTTATTTTGTGGTATATATTGCCACCTTGTATCATATAAATAATTTGTTCTTGTTTCCTTTTCAAATTTAATTAACCAATTATAATCTATAAGATTAAAAAACGAAACAGGAAGATATTTATTTGCATTATATGACCATAACAATACGTTCATAATCGTTTCATCTTGATATGGACAGTATAATACGGGGTTTTCCAATATATCTTTATCAGAAGCAATTTTTTTGCATTCTTCGAAATATTTTTTACAATTATTATTGAATAAAAATACATTTGTACTTACATATGGCATAGTTCTGTCTTTCACTCCCAATTTCTCCATTAATGTATATTCAGCACAATCTTCCAATCTGTAGTGTCCGCTTCTAAAAACATTTCCAACTCCTTCAAGAATAACATATTCGCTTACAGCTTTTGAAATTAATGGATAGGACTCGTTTTTTATTTCATCAAATCTGTCAAATAAATCATCCACATTTTTATTAACTATGCCATCACAATCCAGAAATATTCCTTCCTCAATATCTTTTAGTGAATCTAAAATAATATCAAATTTCTTAGTTAGTGTCGAATAAGTATTTGAAGAAAGTCTATCTACATATCCCAAAGAATCTTCTGATACTTCAATATTTATTGGATTACCATCGTGGTTGAACACATGATTTTTTTGAACTATAAAATCAGGAATCTCATTATCGAGATTTATTCTTTTCTTAATCAAAGACGGAGACGAAAAAGGAATATCACAGTTTATTCCATATAATATTATCTTATGCTTGGAAAACAATTCTACACTTTCTACCAATTTTTCAGCAACACTTAAATAATTTTCTGTACACATCGAAACAAAATATTGCTTTTTATATCGTTCTATTAATAATATTCCGCTGGTATCGTCTAATGACCCTTCTCCATATGTCATCTGATGAAGAATTTTTGTAATTTTAA
>Ga0187878_1003300_pt1 | contig 13473 bp, 9 predicted proteins | sample June2016WEW_17_1_FD_132979 | JGI IMG/M metagenome (GOLD analysis project Ga0187878, IMG submission 132979) | Peatland microbial communities from SPRUCE experiment site at the Marcell Experimental Forest, Minnesota, USA - June2016WEW_17_150 | ecosystem: Environmental > Terrestrial > Soil >...
GGCGCGCGACCGAGGGCCCCGCAGGCGTACTTGACAGTACGTCGAGGAGCCCGACGGAGCGCAACGCAGTAGACATGCCCGGATCCGACGCCGCAGTAGAAACCTGGTGAGAAATGCGGGTTAGGTTGAATCGTCACCGAGATGGGGACCTTTCCCTTTGATGCAATCATCTCCGTGGTTAAGAGCTGCACTCAAGCACCCCCGAGAGCCTCCCAATAACGCATAATGTTGCGAATCAGACTTGCCGAAAAGGGAGCCATCGGAGCAACACAAATTCTATGAAGCCGGACATGTATCGGGGACTCGAAAAACTCGAATCCGCCGCGGTTGAGGCTCTGCAACAGAGCGAGAGGCGCTACCGCAGCCTCTTCGAGAACTCCCCCGTCGCCATATGGGAGGAGGACTTCTCGGCCGTCAAGACCTACATCGAAGCCCTGCGCACTCAGGGCGTCGAGGATTTCGCATCCTATTTCAAGGGAAACCCGGAGGCCGTCGCGGAGTGCGCTGGTCTGGTAAAAATCCTCGATGTTAATCTGACGGCACTCCGGCTCTTCGAGGCCGACAGCAAGGCGGCGCTTCTGGGAGGACTGGCCACTATCCTCGAGGAGGAAAGCCTCGGGCAGTTCGCAATGCAGCTGGTTGCAATCAGCAGGGGTGAGCTCTCTCTGGAAACCAAGGTAACCAATCGGACACTCAGGGGCAGGAAAATACGAGCCATGCTGTGTTGGTCTGTGCTGCCAGGATCAGAGCAGACGTTTTCCAAGGTCATTGTGTCCCTTTTGGACGTTACCGAGCACAAGCGCGTAGAGCAGGAGATCAGCCTCCTTGCGCACACTCTGCGGAGCATCAGCGAGTGCGTGTCCATCACGGACATGTCGGACAATTTTTGCTTCGTCAACGAAGCGTTCCTCCAGACCTATGGTTTTGAGGAGCACGAGTTGATCGGCAAGAACATCACCATGGTACGCTCTGCCAACAACCCGCCGGAGGTCACCCGGGAGATCCTTCCCGCCACGCTCCGCAGCGGCTGGCGCGGCGAGATATTGAACCGCCGCAAAAACGGGCAAGATTTTCCCATCTATCTGTCCAGCTCGATTGTGCGCGATGAAAATCGCGAGCCGATCTACCTCGTAGGCATTGCGCGCGAGATCACGGAGGAAAGGAAGGTGGAGGAGGAAATCCACCGCTCCCAGCAAATGCTCCGGCTGATCTTGGACAACATTCCGCAGCGAGTGTTCTGGAAGGACCGTAACTACCGGTACATCGGTTGCAACAAGGCCTTCGCTCATGATGCGGGCCGGTCTCACCCCCGTGAAGTCATCGGCAAAAATGACTTTGAGCTGCCGTGGCAGGAGCTGGCCCCACTGTATCGGGAAAATGACCGGCAGATAATGGAGACAGATGCGCCCGAGCTCAGAGTTGAGGAGCCGCAACGAAAACCCGACGGGACGGTCCTGTGGGTCCGAACCAGTAAAGTACCCCTGCACGATCGGGAAGGAAAGGTCATTGGCGTGCTGGGAACCTACGAGGACATCACCGAGCAGAAACAGGCGGAGCAGGCCCTGCGAGCCTCCGAGGAGAAATACCGCAAATTCTTTGATGAAGACCTAAGTGGTGTTTACATATCGAGCCCTGAGGGGAAGCTCCTGTCATGTAACCCGACTTTTCTGCAGATATTCGGATTTGATTCGCTGGGAGGGGCAATGGATACGCCCATGGCCCAGCTCTACCCCAATCCGGACGAATGGGGAGTCGTCATCCAATTCCTCCGCGAGCACAAACAGCTGGAGCACCGGGAGACTGAGCTGCGGCGAAAAGATGGCAAGCTGGTCTATGTCGTTGAGAACCTGTTCGGTGAATTTGACGAGCAAGGGAAGCTCCTGGAGATCAAGGGCTACATATTCGACGACACCAGCAGAAAGAGGCTGGAGGAGCAGTTTCGCCAGTCCCAGAAGATCGAGGCGGTGGGAAGGCTCGCGGGGGGAATCGCCCATGATTTCAACAATCTGCTCACCTGCATCAACGGCTATGCCGAGTTGCTGCTGAACGATTTGAAGGAGTCTGCCCCCGAGCGGAGATTTGTTGAAGAGATCCGCTCCTCCGGTGAGAGAGCCGCCAAGTTGACCCGCCAGCTGCTGGCATTCAGCCGTCGTCAGGTGCTCGAACCGGAACATCTCAATCTTAACCAAATCGTGCGCGAAATGGAGCGAATGCTGGAGCGTCTGATAGGCGAGGATATCCATCTCAGTATCGTTCTGGATTCGCAGAGGGGGCGTGTGAAGGCAGACCGGGGCCAGATCGAGCAAGTCATCATGAATCTGGCCCTGAACGCGCGTGACGCAATGCCAAAAGGAGGCCATCTTTCGATCCAAACGGCAGATGTCGATCTGGACCAGGATTTTGTGCTGGAGCATGAAGGCGCCAAGCCGGGGCAACATGTAATGCTGGCAGTGAACGACAGCGGATGCGGGATGAGCGCGGAAGTCCGTTCACACTTGTTCGAGCCTTTTTTCACGACCAAAGAGATCGGCAAGGGGACGGGGCTCGGGCTCTCCACGGTGTATGGAATAGTAAGACAAAGTGAGGGCTATATCAGCGTCGCAAGCCAGGAGGGCATGGGAAGTACCTTTGCCATCTATTTGCCGCGGGTCGAGGGTGAGCCATGTTATCCGAGGAGAAGCGCCTCCATCGCAGCTCGACGCAGCGGTTCCGAGACGGTTCTGCTCGTGGAAGATGAGCGGTCCGTGCTCGAGCTTGCGCGGCGCCTCCTGCGTATGCATGGATACCGTGTTCTTTCCGCTCTCGATGGAACCTCGGCGTTAGAGATCTGCAGGGAACACACCGCCCCAATCCATCTTTTGGTCACGGATGTCGTCATGCCGGTGATGGGCGGCCGGGAACTGGCCAAGCAGATCATGGCTATGCGCCCCGAAATCAAGGTGCTCTTCATGTCCGGCCATTCCCAGGAATCCATACTTCACAAGGGTCTTCTTGAGCCAAACACGATATTCCTGCATAAACCCTTCAATACCTCTTCCCTGCCTGAAAAAGTTCGCGAGGTCCTGGGCACTTCAGTGCGCTGACGCGGAGCGCAAATCACTAATCAGACGGTTCGGAAATTACACAATTACCTGAGAGTAAACGAAATATAGACACTGTTTCAAGGGGGCAAAGGGCCAAAAACTGGTTTTTCCCCTTGGCCCTTTTTTTCCTTTGCCTCTGCGTTCTCTGCACCTCCCCGGCGAATGCCTTTGGTTGCGGCTATGCCGCGCCGCGTTATTCGTGGCCGCTTTTTTTCAGTGTCTGAATCGCAGAAGGTCCTGGCCAATGGCCTGATCATTTTGCGAGCGAGGTCACTACCAGCTGCAAGTACATGCCTCTCTTTTTGTGGATTCCCAGTCCAACAGGGCAATATACCTGGTAAGTGCCCGGCTGAAGATCAACCTGGAGTTCAGCTTTCTCCCCAGCCTTCAGATTGTGGGGCAATTGTTTTTCAATTCCTTGCCCCTCTATTTTGAGGTTATGGCTGTCCTTCCCCACATTCACAATCCTGAAGACCACAGATCCGGCCGAGATTTTGGTTGGCATCTCGATCTTCCATTCACTCAGCTTGACATCCACGGTCTGATCTTCCGCCGAGCTGGTAGCAATCGTGCTCTCGCAGGCTCGTACCCTGGTTTCAAGAAACGCATGGATCGCTAACAGCGCCGGAATCTGGCATAGCCAGGCCACAAGTCGTCGCCTGGAATCAAGGCCAGAGGTGGAAAGCTCTTTTCTGGTCATCACCCCTCCTCTTCGAGAAACAGCGAGACAATCTATTAAAAAGTACCACCACCAGGTATGAACGGTTTCTCGCGTGCAGCGCGCGTGCCTCGTCCATGGGTTCAGGCAGAATCGGGAAGCCCTGACGATGCATGAGGCCCTGATCGCGTTGGCGCGGACCGGCTAGGGCGCAACCAGGAAGGCATGCGCCTTAAGCGACAGGTGGGCGAAAATCTTTCGACTGGAGAGGGTGTCGATCACTGCCTCTTGAAGAGATCCAGAAACGCCTGCCGATGGCTGTTTTCAGGCTTGGGAGCAGCGGCGCCGCTTCCATGTTTTTCGACCAGGACTTTGGCTGCGAAGAAGGGACAAATATTGTTGGCGCTCTTGTTGGGAACGCGAACTTCGATGGGCTTGATACACTCGTTGCGTTTCGAAGGATCGAAGTTCAGGCAGTTCCGGCACGTGTGCAGATCGGTCCCGCAGTTCCGGCACCGCTCTGTCACCTGGATCTGATCCGTAACCTGAATTTCCGCGGCGCAGTTATTGCAGCGAGTTATCAAATGGAATCGCGTTTCGACGCGTCCTCCGGCACCCTGGGGACGCGGCGGTGGTTTCGGTTTCCTCTCGCGGTCATCATCCTGATAGCCGTGCTGGCGATACTTTCTGCTCATTATCCTCCTTAAAGACGCTGTTATGGAGAAGACCTGCAAGGACGGGGTTCACCAATTATGATACACATCCTCAACGATCCGGTCCAGACGCTTCAGGCTAAAATCAGATGAATTTCGTTCTCAGACGCCGGATTGCCGGGATCGATTCGTCCTTTCCCGCGACGCTTCTCCTACAATTCCGCGCCCGTCACCGGACTTCAGCGGCTATCTATCCCGGAACAACTCTTGTATCGCTGAAACAAATACCAGCGAAGAAGAGCGTTCAGGTGGTTTGGATGTTATAAGGCAGCGCCAATACTTGGCGCAAAACAAAGCGGGCGCAGTCCCGGCCTCGGGGTGTTGCTTGCAATCTCAAAAACTAATTGTGGCCCAATTCAGGGGGATACGTCCACTACTTTCCGCTTCACTCCAGACGCGGGGGGAAAATCGGGTGCGGAACAACTATAAGGGGCGACACAGCCTGCGCCGCCCCTGCGGGGCTGGATTTCCCGATTCAACACGGATAACTTATTGAAAACTCATCGCCCGGTTACTCCCGGAATTGTCAAACTGCGCGAGTCCTTCGGCAGAGCCGGAGGTTTACCGCCGGAGGAATTCGTGGAGTGTGTTTGCGGTCTTTGCCCCTATGCGGCGGATTTTTGGGATCTACGGTAAAGACGCTGAGGACGCCAAGGTTCGCACCTAAGTAAAGAAGGGGCCGATTGCCCGGCCCCTTCTCACCGCAAGTGAACAGGAGTGTTTCTAGAAGCTGATGCGCAGGCCGAATTCCATGTTCCGGGGCGTGTTGGCCTGCGTGGTGATGCGGCCAAACTGCGTCGGGTTGGTCAGGCTCAGGCTCGGACCGCCCAACACGAGGTGGTTCATGACATTGGTAAACATGAAGGTCAGCGTTGCGTGCACGCGCTCACCGATGATGCCGAAGTCTTTGGAGAGCGACGCATCGAGGTTCCATCGCGGCAAGCCTCGCAGGTTGTAGTAGCCGCCGCAACTGGTATCTTTCCCGAGGATGCATGGGCGGAACTGTGAGTAGACCGTGGCCGGGTCGCTGAACATGTTCACGCCGTAAGGATTGTTGGTGCCGACGCCGTTGGAACCTGTGACACCGTAATAGGCGGTGTTGCCGCCGGTGTAAGGCTTGGCGAACACGGCCTCCTCGGTGCTTGCGCCGATTGAGGCGGAGGAGGACTCGCCGAAAGCCTGTAAGGGGGAGTTTGCCGAGTAGCTCACGGCAGTTCCAGCGCCGCTCTGGGCCGTGAACAGCGGCGCGATCGTCCAGCCGTCGAGCAGCCTGCCCTTGATCCCGTGCACGCCTTTGAAGAACGGCGGCTGGTAGTACATGCTCATGTTGTAGGTGAATTTGACGTCGAACCCCTGCATCCCATAGCTGGCTTTCAGGTCAAAGGGAGTCAGGGTGGTCGCCGAGCTGTTGTACTGCGCCAGTTCCCCTATGCCCAGCGAGCGGCTCCAGGTGAAGTGGGAAGCGGCGGTAATGCCTTTCCATTCGTTGGTCCTGAACGATATGTAGCCGGCATGGTAGTTTGACCAGCCCACGGGGGAGACCAGGGTCATCGAAGCGGCTTGGTTCTGGCCTCCATTGAGCGTCGAGCTGATCATGCTGCGGCCGAGGGTCCAATTATTGTTGACCTGGGCCCAAAGGGATGAAACCGCGGCAGTCTTGATGGTCGATGTATTCTTGCTGGCAAACGCTACGGTGCAGTTCGCGTATGTCGCGCAGTAGGTTGTACCCGCGAAAGCTGCCTCGAAGAATGGCTGGCTGGGAACGCTGGCCGCGGTCGCGGTGCTCGTGCACGGGTAGGTCCCGCCGCACAGGTAGGTGTACAGGTTGGCGAAGGAGTCATCAAAGCGCTGGCCCCCCAGAGTCGTCATGTATGGCACCGCGTCCAGGTTAATCATCTGGTCAGTGTTTACCGCCTTCCGCCCCATGTAACCAATCTCCAACATCACCTTGTGGGACAACTGGCGCTGGATGGCGAGGCTGAAGTTGTCGGTGCGGATCGGCTTGGCGGTGGGATCGAGCAGCGTGGAGTCGCCCGCATTCGGGCTGGTCCCGCCGGGAATAAAGGGCTGGGGAAATGTCTGGCTGGCGGCCGGCAGCGGGGCCGTCATGCCATCCGTACCGATGCGGAAAGCGTTCACTGGAGTTGCCTGGCCGTTTCCCAGGCATTGGCCGGTAATGGTGGCGCCATTGCAGATCACGGGTTGCAGCATGCCCGGTCCCAGCATCGGGGTCAGGACCTGTTGCACACCGTTGATCCGGCCCCAGATCCGGCTGTATCCGCCGCGGATCACGGTCTTGCCGTCGCCGAACAATTTGCCCATGATTCCACTCTTGAAGTGGGGATTCCAGGCAAGAGCAATACGGGGGCTGAATCCGCCATAGAACGGGTTGTACAGATACTTGAGCCCCGCGCCAACATTGCGCACGGTCGAGAATCCGATCAGCGGGTTATAGACCTGCCCGGCGAGCGCTGACTTTTGCCTTTGCGCGATGTAATCCTTAAAGTTGATCAACTGGCCGTTTTGGTCAACGAGCTCGACCTGTTTGCCGTTGAGCTCGTAGGGAGGCATTTCCAGAGCATATGCCATCCCATAGGTGACTGTCAGGCTCGGCTTCCATTTCCAGGTATCGCTGAAATAGAAGTTGTAATAAGGGATGATGCTCTGATTGGTGGCAACACTTCCGATCGGCTGCAGCGTCAGGTCCTGGCCGGCGCGGGTGTAGACCACCTGTGTCTGGGGGACGAGGCCGAGCACCTCGCCATAGAGGTTTTTGTAGTTGGCGGTTTGAGAGCTCGGCACAGTGCTCGGGATGTAGGGCGAGTTCGTGAAGTTGAGCTGGCTGAAATCCCCCACCCAGTAGACGATCTGGTTGTTTTGCCCGACTCCGTTGTCGGTGCGCATGTGATAGTCGAAATTGCGCTGGTAGCTGCCGCCGAATTGGAACAGGTGGTCGCCCTTGAGCATCGTCATGTTGTCAATGACCGACTTGTCCTGGCCGTCCCAGAACCGCAGCCGGATGCTCTGGGTGTTCACGTTGTAGGGGATGAGCGCGCTGGTGCTTTCGGCGCCGCCGTTTCCAGGGCCGATCTCGACCGCGCCGCCGAGTCCGGGGAGCTGCGGGGGAGCCTGGCCGGATCAGGGCCGGACCTGGCGAAGTCTTTCTGATTGGAAGGGATGAGCAACACGGAGGGCCTACAAATCGGCCTGGCGATCGATTTTCGGGCCTGTTTTTTCGTGCTAAGGAATTCCCCTGGCGATCGATCGCGCGGTGGCTATTGGAAAATTGGCCGGCCGGAGGAAGGACGGAAAGCTGCCCTCCGTAAGGGCTTGCTGACGCGCGGCAGCCGTGGCTCCGACGCATCGAGACAGCCCTCACAAAACGCAAAGGGGACGCCGAGCTTCGCGTCCCCTACGTTGTTGCAGGAATTCCGAAACGGTTCGAGACCTGACGGTTACTTCTTTTTAGTAACAGGCTTGGGTGCGGGAGCAGGGGTTGCAGTCACGGCAGTCGCGGTGTTTGTACTGCCGTCAACCTTATAGTGCACGGTCGCCTTGGCGCCCGGCGTCATGTCACCGGTTTTCTTGGTGTCGGCATTCAGGACGAAAGTCATATCCGTGTCCGTGCCAGAGACTTTGTGGGTAATAACCAGGCTGGCTGCGTCTGCCGATTTAATGACTCCCGTGGCCGTCATCACCTTGGGAGCAGGAGCCACTACTTTCTTGGCCGGCTTCGTCTGGGCGAAGGCCGCAACTGAAAGCAACAAGCACAATCCAATCATCACAACAAGATTCTTTTTCATACTTTTCTCTCCTTTGAGTATTTGATCTGATTCCATGCGTGAGCTTATCAGAGGGATGATTAAGCCACGATTAAGGGCAGATTATCTTTATTTAATCTGGGGCTGCGAAACGCCGGCGATCTCAGACAGGTTCAGGGGAACCGGGGTGCGCCAGCGGAAGTGCTACGCGAAAAATGCTGCCGTGTCCCGTCTGACTCTCCACGTTCACCCGACCGTGATGCTGTTTGACAATCCATTCGACGAGGCTTAGACCCAGGCCGGCTCCTTCCAGTTCCTTGGAGCGCGACGGGTCTCCCCGATAAAAGCGTTCAAAGACGTGCGGCAACACATCGGGCGAGATGCCGATGCCGCTGTCATGAATCTCAAGGATCGCGTCACCTTCCCTGCTGCTGACTGAGACTTTCACACGGCCGCTTTCCTGGGTAAATTTGATCGCATTGTCGAGGAGATTTAAAATGACGTGTTCCAGCCAACCCGAGTCCCCCACGACCATGACTTTGCCATCCAACTCAGCCGTCAGCGTGATCCCTTTACTCCAGGCCACGGCTTCCATCTGCTCCGCCAGGGATCGCGCCAGGGCTGAAAGATCCACCGTCTCGTGAGCGATTGGTATCTGGCCCGCTTCCGCGCGAGCCAGCGTAAGCATCTGGTTGACCATGCGGGAGAGCTTTTCAAACTCCTCAAGCTGGCTTTCCAGCACGCGCCTGTAGTCGCTCTCGGAACGTGCATTGGCCAGCGCGACCGCGGCTTCCCCCCTGAGCGCGGTCAACGGGGTGCGCAACTCATGCGAGATGTTGGCGGTAAATTCCTGCATCTGGCCTACGGCTGTCTCCAAACGTGCCAGGACCTCATTAAACGTAAGAGCCAACTGGTCTAATTCGTCCCCGCTGCCCCTCACCGGCAATCGCCTGTGAAGCTGGGAAATGCCGATCTCTTGGGCAACCTCGCCCAGAGCCTTCACTGGCCGCAAGACGCGTTTCGCCATCCACCATCCCAGCAGGATCCCAAGCAGGGCGCCGGCGGGCACCAGCCATAAAGAAATGTGGAACAATTGAGTAAGCGCCGTGTCCCGGGGACGAATTGAGGCGCCGATCTGGATGAGATAGGATCGCCCGTCCGGGGCGCGGACTAAATCGCTGTGGATGAGCAGGCTTACCTGTTCCGTCTGAATGCTGCTTATGTCGGAACGGCCGACCAGCCCGACAAGCTCCTTCACCTCTTCCGAGGTATATTGAAAACCCAATGCCTCCATGGCCGGCGAGCGTCGGATCATGGCCGCGGTAGTCGCGTCATACACTTGGTAGTACCGTGTCGCGGTCGTGATGAAGTTCGCCTCCTCGGGATCGGACACGTCATACTCCAGCTGCGGTTCGCCTTCATCGAAGTTCAGATAGCCTCGAAGGGCGGCAGCCCTTTCCTCCAAATCGTCCCTCAGTGCTTTGTCCAGCTGGTATTCCAGGAGGTTGTAGAATAGAGCGCTAACCCCCGCCAGGAACAGGGTGAAAACTACCGTATAAAACAGCGTCAACTTGGTGCTTATTTTCGGAGGCTTCATGGAAGGCCTGCCCTTAAGAATATGGAGCGCACACCGCGTAGGGCGCGAATCAGCAGCTGATCAAAGCTCTCGTTGATCCTGTCTCGCGGCCCATTGATAATAAAGTCAGACTCATTGTCGTGCATTTCGCGGATCGCTTCAATCCCGCAACGAGGCGAGCTCAGTTTGGAGTTTTTCCCATTGTTCCATGAAGGATGCCAGAGCCTGTTGGAGTTGCTCGTGTTCCTCCATCGTCGCCCGGAACAGAGTGTAATCGCGGTAGAGTTCCTCGGACGCGAGCCTTTGCGCCAGTGCGGTGATACGCGTTTCGTGCGTGTGAATTGCCGACTCTACTTGTTCGATTTTCTCGGCGACCTGCTGGAGTTTATAAGGATTAACTTTCCTCTTGGAGCGCTCTCGGGCTGGGCCATTTTCATGGCCTCGCGCTCCAATTTCGGGCTGGGATTCGGCCTGCTGCACCGTTTCCGCTTCCGCCTTCTTTTTATACAGATAGTCCTCATAGTTCCCGAGATACCGCGTCGCGGTACCGTTGCCGACCTCAAGTACCTTGGTCGCCAATCCGTCCAGGAAATAGCGGTCGTGGCTCACAAACACAAGCGTACCGCCATACTCCCGAAGCGAGTCCATCAAGATGTCTTTGGATCGGATGTCGAGGTGGTTGGTAGGCTCATCGAGAAGCAGACAATTGGCGGGTGAGAGGAGCAGTTTGCACAATACCAGGCGACTCCGCTCTCCGCCGCTGAGAACTGACCCTGGTTTCTCGACGGAGTCGCCGGAAAACAGAAAGCAGCCCAGCAATGAGCGCAGTTGAGGCACGATATGGTTGGGCGCAACCTCATACACCTCTTGCCAGACCGTTTTCTCGGATGTGAGCAGATCGTCCTGGTCTTGAGAGAAAAAGGAGACCATGACATTATGCCCTTCCCGACGCTTTCCGGACGTCAGCGGCAGCCGCCCGGCGAGGATTTTCATCAACGTGGACTTTCCCGCACCGTTGGGCCCGACCAGCGCGATGCGATCTCCCTTCTCCAGAATCAAATTCAGATTTCGGAAGACCGCCGTTTCGCCATATCCGGCAGTGACATCCTCCAGTTCCAGGACCACGCGTCCTGTGCGCGGGCCTTCGGGGAACCGGAAGTGAATCGGTTTGGCTTGCGGCGGCAGCTCGATCCTTTCCATGCGTTCGAGGTCCTTGAGACGGCTCTGGACCTGGGCGGCCTTGGTTGCCTTATAGCGGAACTTGTCGGCAAAGGCCTTGATACGGGCGATCTCCTGCTGCTGCGCCTCGTACGCCGCCACCAATTGCGCCATTCGTTCCTCTCTTTGGCGCAGAAAGTCCTGGTAGTTGCCCTTGTACAAATGAACGGCCCGGTTGCGGATCTCCAGGACACGATGGATAGTGGCATCGAGGAAGTAGCGGTCGTGGGACACGAGCACGAGCGCGTGCGGATATTCCTGCAAGTATCCCTCGAGCCAATTGCGGGACTCGAGGTCGAGGTGGTTGGTCGGCTCGTCCAGAAGCAGCAGGCTTGGCTGTTGCAGCAGGAGCTTCGCCAGCGCAATCCGCATCTGCCAGCCGCCGCTGAATTCCGAGCACTGGCGGGACCAGTCGCCTTGCGCAAACCCGAGGCCGTTCAGCACAGCGCCTACCTTGGCCTCGAGGACGTAACCGCCCCGCAGCTGGAACTGTTGCGTGAGCGCCGAGTAACGCTCGGTCATTCTTTCATAGTCAGGGCTCGATGGCGGCAGGTCGGCCAGCTCGTGCTCCAATCGCCGGCACTCCTGTTCCAAACCATGAAGTTCTTCGAATACCGAGAGCGCTTCTTCAAAAACGGACCGGTCGCGCGCAAATAGCCCGTCCTGCGGCAGATAGCCGAAGCTCAGCTCGCGCGAGCCGACAATCTCGCCCTCATCCTGGGCCAGCAAGCCCGCCAGCATTTTCATGAGGGTGGATTTCCCGGTGCCGTTGTCCCCTACCAACCCGATGCGATCCCGATCGTTGATCTGAAAGTCCAGCGAGCGGAAGAGCCAGTCGCCGCGGAAAGCCTTGCCGAGGCCCTTGATTTGAAGCATGATTCCCTCGAAAGTTTCTTAGTTTAGCATAGGACACCCAAGAGACCCCAAGAGCGCAAGACATGACAGTCGTACCCGGGACAAAGGCAGTAGTGCTCGTCAGCGGTGGCATCGATTCCAGCACCACGCTGGCTCTGGCGCGAAAGGAAGGTTTCAGCATCTACGCTCTGACCTTCGATTACGGTCAGCGCCACCGTTGCGAGTTGGAGGCGGCACGGAGCATTGTGTCTTCCCTCGGCGTTGTGCGGCACGTCTTTGCCAGAATCGATCTGCGTGTCTTTGGAGGCTCCGCTCTCACGGCAAACCTCGACGTCCCCAAGGGCCGGCCGGCCGAACAAGTGCCCGGTGAAATTCCAATCACCTATGTACCCGCGCGCAATACGATCTTTCTCAGCTTTGCTCTGGGCTGGTGCGAGGTACTGCAGGCAGAGGACATTTTTATCGGAGCCAACGCAGTCGATTACTCCGGATACCCTGACTGCAGGCCGGAGTTTCTTCAGCAGTTCGAACATCTGGCGCAACTCGCCACGAAGGCCGGAGTGGAAGGAAACGCGCGCTATCGCATTCATGCACCCCTGATGCACATGAGCAAAGCTGAAATCATCCGCACGGGTCATGAGGCCGGTGTGAACTTCGCCCTTACCCATAGCTGCTATGATCCCACGCCTAAAGGCCTCGCCTGTGGCGCCTGCGATTCCTGCGCCTTGCGGCACCGCGGCTTCTTGGAGGCGGGCATTCCGGACCCAACCCGATACAGCGCAGGACCTCGACGCGGGGGTGCAGAGAAAAAAGGACGGAGACAAAAGCAGCCACGAATGACACGAAGTAATTGATCCGTGTTATTCGTGGCTGGTTCGTTTTTTGCCTGGGCTGATATTTTGGGATCTAACTTGCCATGGGACAGATAAGCTCGCCGAGACCGGTAAAGCTTTTTACGGGAGTTCTCACTTCCCTGCCGGAGATCATTCCTGAGGTCGAGAGGCGCCTCACAGCCCTGTTCGGCCCTATCGACGAGCGTAGCGATGATTTCCCTTTCGATCTGACGCACTATTACGATCATGAAATGGGAAGCCCGATCACCCGTTGTTTCCTGTCCTTCGGCGCCCTGATTTCACCGGCGCGGATCGCAACCATTAAGATATCCACTAACAGCCTGGAATCCATGTTTGCGGCGGAATATCGCCAGGTATGCCGTCCCGTGAACCTGGACCCCGGGTATCTGGAAGAGGCCAAGATCGTTTTAGCGTCCACCAAGAATTTCTACCATCGAGTCCTGGTTTCGGATGGGATCTATGGCGAAGTGACCCTGCATTTTTCAAGAGGCTCCTGGCATGCCTTCCCATGGTCATTCCCTGATTTTCGCAGCGGTGCCTACGATGAATTCTTCACTCGACTGCGCTGTATCTATCGGGATCAACTGAAAGCTGCAGCGAACGGGGAAAACCGTACCAACGCTTGACTGGTTTTTTTCGGGGGGGGGGGGGCGGGGTAAAGCAGGGGAACCTGCCCCCAACGGTCTAGGGGCCCCCCACCTTCTTCCTCATTCCCCCCCGGGGCCGGGCCCGGCTTTTTTTACCCTCCTTTCAAA
>Ga0187878_1003304_pt1 | contig 13455 bp, 14 predicted proteins | sample June2016WEW_17_1_FD_132979 | JGI IMG/M metagenome (GOLD analysis project Ga0187878, IMG submission 132979) | Peatland microbial communities from SPRUCE experiment site at the Marcell Experimental Forest, Minnesota, USA - June2016WEW_17_150 | ecosystem: Environmental > Terrestrial > Soil >...
GTCAAATTTACGTATTGCGTAAATTTTTTACTATGTAAAACCAAGTAAAAACTTTATATTCGCTGAAGTTTATGATTCCATTCATGACAAGACCTAACAGATTGATCACCGAAAAAAGTCCTTACTTGCTTCAGCATGCATATAATCCCGTGGACTGGTACCCATGGGGTGAGGAGGCATTCGAAAAAGCGAAGAAGGAGGATAAGCCGATTTTTCTTTCCATAGGATATTCCACATGCTACTGGTGCCACGTAATGGAGCGCGAAGTGTTCGAACATGACGATATGGCAGAGCTGATGAACAAATATTTCGTTTCCATCAAAGTCGACAAGGAAGAACGTCCCGATGTGGACAGGATATATATGTCTGCTCTGCAATCCATGACGGGTTCCGGCGGCTGGCCAATGTCCATGTTCCTCACTCCCGATTTGAAACCGTTTTACGGGGCAACTTACATCCCTCCCGAATCCAGATACGGTATGCCTGGTTTTCCCGAACTTATCACCGAAATACACAATGCCTGGCTGAACAGAAGAGAAGAGATAATCAAATCAGGAGATAACATCATCAATTATCTTAATAGAGCTTTCAGCTCTACAGATAAAAGCTCAAATATTGACCGTTCATTATTCCCTAAAGCTTTTGAGCTTTTCAAATCTCAGTATGATGCCGGGTACGGTGGATTCGGGGGTGCACCTAAATTCCCTAGACCCGTTGTGTTCAACTTTCTTTTTCGAATGTACAAAACATTGAACGATGAAGATGCGAAACGCATGGTCATTGATACACTGCGGAAAATGTTTGACGGAGGAATTCACGATCATCTAGGTGGAGGTTTCCACAGGTATTCAGTAGACAGGTTCTGGCGTGTTCCCCACTTTGAGAAAATGCTCTATGACCAGGCTCAGCTCACATCGATTTATTCCGATGCTTACAGATTGACCAGGGACGATTCATTCGCCGATGCAGTAAAGGATATTTTACATTATGTCCAAACAAAATTAACCGATAAGCACGGCGGGTTCTATTCTGCTGAGGATGCCGAGAGCGCACCTGATCCCTCACACCCTGAGAAGAAAGAAGAAGGTGCTTTTTATGTATGGAAGAAAGATGAGATTGATAAAATCCTCGGACCCCAAAGAACAAAAGTATTTTGTTATTACTTCGGTATAGGTGAAAGAGGAAATGTCCCAGCTTCATCTGACACTCATAATGTATTTACTGATAAAAATATTTTATACATTCTGTACTCGATCCCCGATACTGCCAATAAATTCAGTTTAGATGAAATTAAAGTGAAAAAAATAATATTTGAATCAAACAAATTATTATTTGATGCGAGGGAAAAAAGACCCCATCCTCACCTTGATGATAAGATACTGACCTCATGGAACGGGATGATGATTTCCGGTTTTGCGTGTGCATATAGGGCACTCCAGGACCCCGGTTATCTTAATTCTGCCCAACAAAGCGCAGATTTCATTCTATCAAAGCTTTATGACCGAACCCGTAAGATTTTGTTTCACAGGTACAGAGACGGCGAATCACGATTCGAGGGAACTCTGGAAGATTACGCATTTTACGTACAGGGTTTGATAGACCTGTACGAAGCTTGCTTCTCAGAAAAGTATCTCGAATCCGCGGTTGAACTGACCGAATTAATGATATCATATTTCTATGATAAAGAAAACGGAGGATTTTTCGATACAACCGGACAAGACAAAAGCGTTATCATTCGCACGAAGGAAGAATACGATTCTGCAGAACCCTCCGGTAATTCGGTTGCAGTTCTAAATCTCCTGCGATTATCCCATTTCACAGAAAATAATGAATTTTTCAAAAAAGCCGAAAGAACGCTGAATTATTTCTCCACTAGGATCTCCGATAATCCTTATTCCATGCCGGGAATGCTGTGCAGTGCTGATTTCTATTTCGATAAAACGAAACAGATAATTATTTCAGGTGAGCGAGAATCCGAACAGACCAAAGAATTAATAGAAGAAGTAAACAAACATTATTTACCAAACAGCATTTTGATTCATGCAGAACCTGGTCATCAGTATAAATTGATGCCCTTTCTTAATTCGATTATTGTAGATTCAAAGATCTCTTCTGCTTATGTTTGTGAGAACTATACCTGCAAACTGCCTGTTTCAAGTGCCGAGGAATTGAGAAAGATTATTGAAGAATAGAATAAGTTCAGTTTTACTGTCATTCTGAGGGAGCAAAGCGACCGAAGAATCTCTGAATATGACGTGTAGATCCTTCGCTGCGCTCAGGATGACTAAATGAATCATGCATTCAAAATAAGAATTCAAATCCATGGAGCAAAACTACAATATCCCCAAAACAATGAGGGCGATGATTCTTGATACTCCCGGAGAACCTCTCCAGCTAAAATACGTCCCCGTTCCTGTACCCGGAGATGAACAATTACTGATCCGAGTAGCCGCTTGCGGTGTTTGCAGAACAGATCTGCACATCGTTGACGGCGAGCTTACACATCCCAAGCTTCCACTGATAATCGGCCACGAGATTGTCGGCACGGTTGCCGGTATGGGAAAGAATGTCAAACAATTCAGCCTCGGTGAAAGGGTCGGTGTGCCATGGCTCGGATATACCGACGGCACATGCCGATACTGCAAAAAGAACATGGAGAACCTTTGCGAGAACGCGGAGTTCACCGGCTACACAATCGACGGCGGCTACGCTGAATACACTGTTGCAGACCAGCGGTATTGTTTCAAGCTTCCCGGCGTTTACAGGGATACAGAAGCGGCACCATTGCTCTGTGCGGGACTCATCGGTTACCGCTCATACAGGATGACCGGTGATAATATTGAGAAGCTCGGCATTTACGGATTCGGAGGAGCCGCTCACATCATAGCGCAGATTGCCATTCACCAGGGGAAAAAAGTTTATGCTTTCACAAAGCCCGGTGACATGAACGGACAGCAGTTCGCACTGAAGCTCGGTGCCGTTTGGGCAGGAAGCTCAAATGACATTCCTCCGGAAAAATTGGATGCAGCGATAATATTTGCTCCCGTTGGTGCACTCGTTCCTGCCGCACTCAAAGCAGTGGATAAAGGCGGTGTAGTAGTATGCGGAGGAATACACATGAGCGATATTCCATCCTTCAAATACGATCTTCTGTGGGAAGAAAGGGTTATCCGCTCTGTTGCAAACCTGACACGCAGGGACGGTGAAGAACTTCTCGAGATAGCGCCGAAGGTTCCCGTGAAAACCGAAGTACAGGTGTTTACGCTCGAGCAGGCGAACGATGCGCTGGACAACCTGCGTTCCGGAAATATAGAAGGTGCGGCAGTGCTTGCGATAGGTGTGTGAACATTCAGAACCACAGATTCACTTGATTGGAAGGATTACATAGGAGAGACTCTGGGTACTTGAAATACCAATAAATACATAAATAGAGGATGATTTTAAAATGAAATATTTATTAATCGCATTAATGTGGGCAGGATACTGTGCTCTCCATAGTTACTTGATAAGTATTAGATTCACAAATCTAATGACCCGCTTATTAAAGAACTATTATGCATTTTACAGGATTTGTTACGTATTGATCTCATTTATTTTACTCGTTCCACTAATCAATATTACAGGCCAAATAGATAATCAAGTGATTATAACTTATTCGTTATCTCTGACTATTGTCCGGTATGTACTTATTTCGAGTTCTTTGTTAATGTTCTTTTGGGCGTTTTTCTTCAACTATGATTCTTTATCGTTCTTTGGTATTCGCCAGATACTAAACTTTTGGAAGGATAAGAAAATAAATCCGTCTGACGAGGTTAAAAAAAATGGATTGCTGGGAATAATAAGGCATCCGATGTATTTTGCCTTAATTTTATATTTATGGTGCCAAACCTTCAGAGTTTCGGATATAGTTGTAAACATAGTGCTGACAATTTATATTATTATAGGAACGAGGCTTGAAGAAAAGAAACTTGTTTTAGAATTTGGTGATACATATGTCAGATATCAGCAGGAAGTACCAATGTTAATTCCATTTGCTAAAATAAATATTAGGTAGATTACTATCGATTGTATTTATTGTAATATCTTATTTTGAACATATTTAGAAGAGAAGGAGATAGAAAAAAGAATTATTTCCTATATGGAATACTAAATATATTAAAATAATGCACACTCATGAGCAGTAAAAATAACATCGAGGTAAAAACGATCTGCCTGATAAAAAACGGTAACCGGGAGATCTTTGTGTCTGAAGGTTTCGATTCGGTTAAAAAGCAATATTTCTACCGCCCTTTAGGGGGTAATGTGGAATTTGGAGAAAGAACGATTGATGCACTAAAAAGAGAGATCCGGGAGGAATTAGGTGAAGAAATCATAAATCTTAAAATAGTTCTTGTTATCGAAAATATATTTCAGTTCGAAAGTTCACCGAGACATGAAATAATGTTCGTATTTACAGGAGATGTTGCTGACAAAAATTTTTACTTGAAGAAAGACAATTTGTATATTACCGAGAGTAACGGAGATAAAGCAAAAGTGATGTGGATCAGCATAGATGGCTGTTTAAACGGTAAGTTCAATTTAGTGCCTGAAGAATTGGGAGTAAAGATAAAAGACCTTTAATTATTTTTCCATGAATTTTCATAGTTTACTCAGAGTCCTCGACTTGTCTCCAAGGGGTCACATAAATACATGACCGGATATTACACTGAAATACTTTCTGCTGATAATCTAAAACGCTGTTACGATATAGCTCCTAAGCGAGTTATTCAATATCTTGAAGCAGAAGTAAATTATGTTCTTCAGTTCATTAAACCTGAAGATTCTGTTTTAGAACTTGGCTGCGGGTACGGAAGGATATTACAGGTACTTGCCGGGAGAGCTAAAAGTGTTACAGGAATTGATACTTCTCCTTTCAGTATAGAATTGGGCAGAAAGGCGTTGAGCAGTCTGTTCAACTGCAGGCTGATCGAAATGGATGCGGTGAATCTTGAATTTCCCGATAGTACTTTTGACGTTGTGATCTGCATTCAGAATGGAATCTCGGCTTTTCATGTTGACCAACTCCGGTTGTTACACGAAAGTATTCGAGTGACTAAAGCCGGAGGGTTAATACTTTTTTCCAGCTATTCAGATAGATTCTGGAAACATCGTTTAGAATGGTTTCAGCTGCAATCTGCCGAAGGTCTGATAGGTGAAATTGATTTTGAAAAGTCACGTGACGGACGAATAGTTTGCAAGGATGGGTTTACTGCAACTACCGTGAAACCCGGGCAGTTCATAAGACTCATTTCAAGCATCCGCGGGATAAATGCTGAGATAGAAGAAGTAGATGAATCGAGTATATTTTGCAGAATTACACCGGTGAAAACCTAGTGTTTTGCTAACAATACAATGTTCTCTTCATAAGGAATTCATTATACGCAGAGTGCCTATTAGGACACCCTGCGGTGGAATTCATGATTTTAGCTATCTTCTCACCACTTTCTTCGGCTGCATGAAGGAGAAAGAAATTCCCGCATAGAAATTTATTGATTGCAGATTGATAGCATTGACAGTAAAGAAGAACTCTGCTATAATCAAATTTCCATCATATTTATATTCATTCGTGATTAATTCATTCAGGTAAAATAAATATTGCGTTTATTTACATTGAATTAAGTATGTACCAAAACTATATTTGTATTCAAATTTTAGGAGAGCTCGCATAATGGTATTGCAGCGGTCTTGAAAACCGCCGCCCGCAAGGGTGTGGGGGTTCGAATCCCTCGCTCTCCGCAAGAATTGCAAGTAAGGTTACTTTTTCATAAATAAATCTTAAAATTTTCTTTCGTGAACATGGTTACAAAATCTTTATTTATTATTTCCTTCTCTGTTTTGCTCTATATGAGTGGATTTTCACAGCCTAAGGAGTTAAAGTTTGATATGAAATATCAGATCATCAGCAATGATTTTCTTATCATTAATGATACTTTGAATCATAAGATCGGAAAAGCAGCAGGCACTGGAAGTGCGGCATTTAAAGATGGTTCGAATGCAGATGTCAGGATATTCTTTATATATGATTATGTAAACGGTAATGGGGATTTTATCGAGTATTATTTGCTAACTTTTCCCGATAAATCAACTTTAACGATTCAGGCAAAAGGCAGATCCTTTGGTTCTTCCGATGAAAGTATGCCTTTATTCACTGCACAGGTTAATGTTACAGGAGGATCAGGAGTGTATGCACAATTTAAAGGAACAGGGGGTATGAGCGGAAACAGAAAAAATATTTTAGACAGCGGTTCAATTGTGAAATTGAGCTTTGATATAAAACAGCAATAGCTCTTTGAAAAATAGTAACTAAAAATAATCGGAGAGGTGCTCGAGTGGTTGAAGAGGCACGCCTGGAGAGCGTGTGTACGGGTGACCGTACCGTGGGTTCGAATCCCACCTTCTCCGCAAAACTACGCAATGAGGGTCTAACTGAAGGGAAAAAACACATCACCTGCTTCGTTTGGCAGGCCAAATAATATTAATAATTATGTGGTGGTATGTTTATATATTAAGAAGCAAGAAGAATGATAGGATATACATTGGTTCCACGAATAATTTAAAAAGAAGGATAAGGGAACATAACCAAGGGTTAAACAAATCAACAAAGCCATTTATCCCATGGGTTATCGAAGCTTCAATTGCTGTCAAAGAGGAACGCAAGGCAAGAGAATTAGAGGAATACTTTAAGACGGGATCAGGCAGCTCAATACTTAGGAAGCGAATTTTAAGCAACAAAGCAGATGATTAAGTAATAAATCCGGATGAGTATCTGACGCGTAGTTGCTCCCACCTTCTCCGCAAAAATTCCAACCATATATACGCTTACATCTTTAAGAGCCTGAAAGATCGACGAAACCGACTTATGAAAAGGTTTTATAATCTGTTTCATTCTTCTATTTACTTATTAATTAAGTTAGAATTTAATTTCAATTTATTAATTCTTACTTTATGATGTTAAGGAGGCGAATTAAATACTGTACGGATGGATAAGCTTAAGAAACAAGTGACGTTTCAGACAACAGGGTTCCTAATAGTCTGCTGGCTCCTTCTTTTTTTACCATCATGGACTATAAATTTCTGGGAAGCGTGGGTGTATTGGGGTGTCATATCATTTTCGATTATAATTATTGATATATATTTCGTGAAGAAAGACCCCAAGCTGATAGAACGCCGCATGAGATTAGGGACAGTAGGTGAAAAAAAGAGATCACAAAAGATCTTACAATCGATTTTGAGTGTATTTTACGTTTTCCTTTTTGTCTTTCCGGGATTCGATCACCGCTATCATTGGTCGGATGTACCTGCATCTCTCATAATTATTGCGGATGCTTTGGTTCTGCTCTCGTATCTGATAATTTTCCGTGTGTTCATGGAAAATAGTTTTACTTCAAGCATTATTGAAGTTGATACGGATCAAAGAGTGATAATGACAGGACCTTACAGAGTAGTCCGCCATCCTACATATTCGGGTGGAATTTTGCTTTTCATAGCTACAGCATTTGCGCTGGGCTCGTTCTGGGATTTATTCTTCGTAATTCCTTTGATCCTTGGAGTGATAATAAGGCTATTGGATGAGGAGAAATTTTTATCTGAGAATTTAGAGGGTTATAAAGAGTATTGTGAAAAGACAACTTACCGATTGATCCCGGGGTTGTGGTAAATGAAAATAAAATGATACCCTTTTACCCTTCTTGATTTAAAATTATCTCTCCTATAATACCTTAAAATATCTCATGAATTGAAATTTTGCATGTAATTTCATGGAATTAAATTCTATTATTGATAAATTACCCTTTAAATAGCCGATGACAGAAATTATCTTATGGTGTATTCTTAGTATTCCATTGGTTTTTATTTCCCGGCGTAATCTATTTCATTTGAAACATCATGGTCTTTACCGTTTCTTTGGGTGGGAGTGCATCTTGTGGTTGATAATAAATAATTATAAGTATTGGTTTGAGAATCCGCTTGGTTCAAATCAGATCATTTCGTGGGTTTTTTTAATATATTCACTTTATCTGGTAGTACCGGGTGTTATACTAATTAAGAAAATCGGAAAGCCGGATCCGGTTCGAAAAGATGATACTCTTTATTCATTCGAAAAAACAACTGAAATGATCGAAACAGGTGTTTATAAATATATCAGGCATCCTTTATATGGTTCACTATTATTTTTAAGCTGGGGGATATGTTTGAAAAATCCCACTCTTGATTTGGTTATAGTAACTATCTTTTCTTCCATATGTTTTTGTATTACAGCAAAGGTCGAGGAAGCTGAAAATATAGGTTATTTCGGTGATAAATATACAGATTATATAAAAAGAAGCCGAATGTTTGTTCCTTATATATTTTGATATATATATCATTCTTCAACATTACATATTAACAAGCCGTTGTAAAAAGATTAAATTTATTATATACTTAGATTTGAGATTCGAATATAAGTTTTTTGTTTTAGTTATATCGAACAAAATTTTGTAAATTTGCCCTGAGGACCTGCGATGGAACTGTTTAAAATAGGATTTATAACCGTAACTTTAATGGATGTGATTGACATTTTAATAGTCACTTACATCTTTTACAAGCTCTATCTTGTAATGCGCGGTACCATTGCATCTCAGATATTCGTAGGTCTTACGCTCATCATTATTGTATCCCTCCTGGCTCAGACTTTTAACATGAGATCACTCGGATGGCTTTTCAGCCGTTTGACTGATATCTGGGTTATTGCTTTCATAATACTATTCCAGCCCGAGATCCGACGACTGCTTTTCGTAATCGGCAGGACACGTATTGCGAGGTTCTTCTTTAAGATAAGCGCAAGTGAAACTATTAACGAGGTTATCGAAGCTATCCATGAACTAAAACAGAGGAACCAGGGCGCACTTATCGTCATTTCACGCGGAGCAGGGCTGAATTCATTCATCGAAACCGGTGAGATCCTGCAGGCAAAGGTTAATAAAGAATTACTGGTTTCAATTTTTAATACGAGATCACCCCTTCACGATGGAGCTGTCATAATACAAAATAACGTGATCGAAGCCGCAAGGTGCATACTGCCTCTCTCTCCAACCGAAAGGATCGGAAGCTGGAAGCTTGGTACGAGACATCGTGCAGGGCTTGGTGTATCGGAACAGGTGAATGCTCTTACCATAATCCTCTCAGAGGAAACCGGGAATATTTCTGTTGCCCAGGACGGTGAGTTAAAGATCTGTAATGATTACGAAGAATTGAAGAAACAGCTTAAAGAAGTGTTCGAGGGTTCCGATGTTAAAAAATCCGTAAAAGAGATATTCGAACAGATGGAGGAGGAAACTTGATGCTTCTTGTCGAAGAAGAAAAGAGAGCGTTAATAGCCGGCCTCAGGGCAAAAGGTATTTCGGATGAGAAACTGCTTGCAGCTTTCTTAAAGGTGCCGCGCGAAAAATTTATACCGGAGCCGTTCAGGAAATATGCCTATGAAGATAACGCCCTCCCGATTGAATGCAAACAGACTATCTCCCAGCCTTTCACAATTGCATATATGACAATGGAGCTGGAAGTAGAGAAGGGCAATAAAGTGCTTGAGATCGGAACTGGTTCAGGTTACCAGGCAGCGATACTTTGTGAGCTCGGTGCTGATGTTTATTCAATAGAAAGGATAGAACATCTATATCAGACGGCGGGTGTACTGCTGGAAAGCCTGAAATATAAAGTTCACCTCAAGCTGGGAGACGGCAGTCTCGGATGGGAAGAAGAAGCTCCGTTTGATGCAATAATTGTTACCGCCGGTGCTCCATCTATCCCGAAAAGCCTTGTGCAGCAGCTCAATATCGACGGCAGGCTGGTCATCCCCGTTGGCACTCTGGATACACAGAAGCTTTATGTTCTTAAACGGACCGATGAGGGTATAAATTATAAAGTTCATGAGAGTTTTAAGTTTGTTCCGCTTCTTGGGGAAGAGGGCTGGGAAAATTCCTTCTGATTCTTTATGAATAAGGATAAAGTCCTTGTTATAGCAGGTCCTACCGCTTCGGGGAAAACATACATTTCATATCTGATAGCAGAACTCATCAAACGAACCGTCAAAAAAAGCGTTGAGATAATATCCGCTGATTCACGCCAGGTTTATAAGCATATCCCAATCGCTTCCTCTCAACCCTCCGGGAAATACCTTAAAGAATTCAGGCATTATTTCATAAATGAACTTGAACTTAATAAAGAATTTAATGCAGGTGAATTCGGGAAAAGAGGGAGAGAAATCATTTCAGGTGTGTATGAAAAAGGGGGAGTACCGATGATCGTGGGGGGAAGCGGATTGTATATCAGCTCGTTAATATACGGATTGTTTGATATTGATGAGGCTATGGAAAATGAAGAGAACAGACAGAAGCAAAAAGAAATTCGCATGAAACTGTATGAAAAGAAAGAAGAAGAAGGCATTGAAAGCCTGTTCGAGGAATTGAACAGAGTAGATAATGATTCATTTAACAGAATGACCGTACATAATGAACGAAGAATTATACGGGCGCTCGAAATATATTACCTGACCGGTATTCCTATTTCCGTTCTGCACGGGAAAAAGATTGATGTTGGTTTCGAACCTGTTGTGTTAGGTTTGAGATGGGAAAGGGAAAAACTTTACGAAAATATCAACAACAGGGTGGATAAAATGCTTAAGGAAGGATTGGTTGAGGAGATTCAGACTCTCCATGAGAAAGGATATAATTACACCGATTACAACTCATTGAACACGGTCGGAGTAAAGGAGGTTTTTGATCACCTGGATAAGAAAACAGATTACGTTACCATGACAGAATTGATAAAAAGGAACACACGGCGTTTTGCAAAACGTCAGATGACATGGTTCAGAAAGATAAAAATATAAAATGGGTGGATACAACGAATGATAATATTGGTAATGTTGCAGAGAAGATATTCAATACATTTTTCGGAATAGATTAAATAAGCCTGTTTATATTATGACCGATGAAAAACTGAAAGAAATACTTGACGATATTTATATTCAGTACCAAAGAAAATTCTCATCTAAAGACCCCGTCTGGATCATGCATTCTTTAAACAACCCGCGTGATATAGAAGTAATGGGGTTGTTAACTTCTTCTTACTCATATGGGCAGGTTGATCAAATAAATAAATTCACACATACTCTCATTGAGAAAATTGGGAAAAAACCATACGAGTTCGCATTGAATTTTGATAAAAGTAAGGATAAGAAACATCTAAAGGGACTATCTCACAGGTTCAATAAAGATTCCGATCTCGTTAAATTGTTCACTGCCTTGAATAAAGTCTTAATTAAATTCGGTTCTCTCGAGGCTCTTTTTTTGAAGGGCTATAGTAATGATAATGATAATATTATTCCGGCACTGCATTTTTTTGTATTGGAACTCAGGGGAGCTGTTAGCATTCATAAAAGATTTAATGATAAATATTTTGATTACCTCATCCCCGACCCGCAGAATAACAGCACCTGCAAACGCCTGAACCTCTTTCTCCGCTGGATGGTGAGAAAAGATGAAATTGATACGGGCATATGGGAGAAGGTAAGCAGATCGAAATTGGTTATGCCTGTGGATATTCATGTTGCAAGAACTTCAAAGCTCCTCAAGCTGGTAAGCAGAAAGTCGGTTGATCTAAAATTCGCCGTTGAGTTAACCGATCGACTAAAACAATTCGATATGGATGACCCTGTGAAATATGATTTCTCATTATGCCATATCGGGATAGATAAGAAAATGCATTTGATTCTGTAACTCGAATCTCCGATTCGAGTAATCGAAACGATCCGCCGGGGCGGATTCGATTTACAAGAAATATTGCATTTTATATTTGAATTTTATTTAGGACTTTATAAGAGATTATTTATTAACGGTTTAATTATATGAAAATAGCTATTCTATGTTATCCCACCTGGGGCGGAAGCGGTGTGGTTGCTACCGAGCTCGGCAAGGAACTTGCCCTCAGGGGACATATGGTGCACTTTATCTCGTACAATGTCCCGATGCGTCTGAAAAGCTTTTCAGAGAACATATTTTTTCATAAAGTTGAGATGGCATCATACCCTCTCTTCGATTTTCCGTTGTACAGCCTGGCACTTGCGAGTAAGATCGTCGAAGTGGCGAAATTCAGCGGACTCGATATCGTTCACGCTCACTATGCAATACCACATGCGACGAGCGCTTTTCTTGCGAGAGAGATTATGGCGCAGGATCATCTCAGCGGAAAAAACAGCAGTTCTTCTTTCAAGCTCATTACAACACTCCACGGGACCGATATTACGCTTGTCGGGCTTGAAACCAGTTTCCTGCCCACTATGAAATTTTCTATCGAGAAATCCGACGGGGTGACGGCTGTATCATCATTCCTCAAGGTAAAGACTCAATCGCAGTACGATATACACAAAGATATCGATGTGATTCCCAATTTCGTTAATCTCGATACATACAAGAGAATAACGAATGATGACACCAAATATTTAAAAGAAGCTCTTTCTAAGAACGGTGAAAAGATAATTGTTCATACCTCCAATTTCCGTCCTCTGAAGCGTGTAGCGGATGTCATCAGGATATTCAATGAAGTACACAAAAAGATCCCATGCAAGCTTCTGCTCCTCGGTGACGGTCCCGACCGCAGCGCATGCGAATATCTTGCCAAAGATCTGGGCATTCATGAAGATGTAATATTCTACGGCAACCAGGAATCGTTCGTCGAGATACTTTCCATAGCAGACATATTCCTTATGCCGTCGCAATCCGAGAGCTTCGGTCTTTCCGCACTTGAAGCAATGGCATGCGATGTGCCTGTTGTATCGTCAAATGCCGGGGGATTGCCGGAGCTTAATCTCCACGGGGAAACAGGTTATATCGCCGAGATAGGGGATATAAACAAAATGGCAGACTACACACTTGATCTCCTCGGGAACGAAAGGAAATACCGTATATTTTCCGAAAATGCCCGTAAGCGTGCCGTAAATCTGTTCTCTTCGGAAATGATCGTTCCGCAGTACGAAAAATATTACGAGAAAATATTGGCGAATTAATATTTCCCGTTATGTCATCCTGAGCCCCGCAACAAGTGCGGGGTAAACTACGCGAAGGATCTCGCTTCTCACCCTCAATATCTACAGATTTCAGCAAATCTTTCATGTCCCAATTCAGGCAATAACGAAATTTATTACGACACGTGACCACGAAAATACAGGGGGGTGTATCCCCCTAACTTAAGTTATGGTAAGTAATCATTTTTATCGATTCCGTGCAATGAAGTAATAAAAAAAAGTATTACTTAAGGTAACTTAAAACCGCATTTTTCACCAAAGTCATTATTTTTACAATAGTTTGATAAAAATGAATAAAATTTACCGTATCTAACGACGGGTATGAGAAAGAACGAAGTATATTCTGAGGCAATGGAGGA
>Ga0187878_1003305_pt1 | contig 13451 bp, 15 predicted proteins | sample June2016WEW_17_1_FD_132979 | JGI IMG/M metagenome (GOLD analysis project Ga0187878, IMG submission 132979) | Peatland microbial communities from SPRUCE experiment site at the Marcell Experimental Forest, Minnesota, USA - June2016WEW_17_150 | ecosystem: Environmental > Terrestrial > Soil >...
GTAGGGCGGGTCGGTGAAGACCATGTCCGCGCGCCGGCCGGCGAGTGCGCGCTCCACGTCCTCGGGCTTGGTCGCGTCGCCGACCAGGAGCCGATGCTCGCCGAGGCCCCAGAGCTCACCTGGCTTGGTCCGAGGAGCCCGGGTCGTTTCCTCTAGAGCTTCATCGAGGTCAAAGCTCTCGGGACGTTCTTGCTTGTCGCGGGTCTCCAGGCTCCTAAGCAAGTCGCGGACCTCGTCCTCACCGAAGCCCGAGAGCGAGAGATCTACCTCGGGGCTGGCCTGCAGGTCGGCCAGGAGGCGGGCCAGGAGTTGCTCGTCCCAGGTGCCGCCGATCCGATTGAGCGCGAGGCTGAGGAGGCGGGCCTGCTCGACCCTGAGATCCAGGTAGGTCACCGGGACCGTGGCAAGGCCAAGGCGCCGGGCGGCTACGAGGCGCTGGTGACCGCCGATGACGGTTCGGTCTTCTCTCCGCGCGAGAACCGGCTGGACGAAGCCGAACCGCCGCAGGCTTCTTGTGAGTGACTCGAGTGCCTCGTCGCCGATCCGTCGAGGGTTCGCCGGGTCCGGACGAAGGAGATCGATCGGGACCTCCTCGACCGACAGAGAGGGCAGGGGAGGGTGGACGCTCATCTTGGGTTCCTCGGTATCGCGATCCTGCTCGTTGGTCGTGTCTCCTGGGGGCGTGCGCTCTCCATAGCGGTTAGTAGAACCTCTCCGGCCGATCCCCACGCCCTCGCACCGCGCGCCGGACTACTAGGACCCGGGGACGGGATTGAGGAAGAGAACGGGGGAGTGATAGGGTTGGGGGTGTGCACCTTGCTCGCAGGCTGCGTGTCAGGTGCGCGCACTTCGCTCACAGCAGCTGCGGAGTCAACCGCCGGGTCTGCACCCTCATCGGCCTTCACGCTCTCCCAGTCGCCGGTCCAGCCTGGTGGCGCCGGATGGCGGCTCGGGTATGCCCTCCGTCCCCAGCGGCCCTGCAGATCAGTCCAGTGATCGATCTGGACGTACGTGCGAGCGTTGATTTCGTAGCGGATCACGAAGCCTGCCTCGACGAGCTCCGTGATCGCGTCGGTGACCTTTCTCTCTGTGATCTCGGGGCGCATGGGAAAGCAGGTCGCCCGGACTCTCTTGGCGCTGCCTTGGAGCCGACCCTGGTCGTCGGCCTGGGAGATGAGCCGGTAGATCAAGAGGGCGGCCGTGGGGCTGCACGACTCAAGTAGCTCGTCGGTGCAGAACTCGGGAGGCACGCGCCGCGGTCTGGTTGAGTAGTAGCGCGAACGTTCGCGATCAAGCGCCACGGCGGGCCTCCCTGGCGGTCATGAGACGCCCGCAACCGAGGCGTCGAGGATGGCTTGGGATGGGCGCCGGCCGACCGGCAGGTCGATCACGCGGCGCACGGTGGTGTAGTTCAGACCTTCACGGATGCCCGTGCGAGTGGGAACTACACCAGGAAACCGGTAGGTCACGACCGCCTTGGCACTCTTCCTGCCGTCGTCGCCGACGTCGGTGTGGACGACGATCCCCACCAGGAGCCGGACGATCTCCTGGCGCTGTGCCTCATCCAGACCCCCATTAAGGCGGGCTCTAACCTCGGAGAGGAGATTCGTGGGCCTCTTGGGGCAGAACAACGCCCACAGGCGGGTCTGCGGAAGCCACACGGGCTTCCAGGGTGGATCGTTCGGCGTCGATGCGATCGAGCTCCTCGTCGAGTTCGGCGTCGGGCAGGCGGCCCCGGATGTTGAGAGCGATGGCCTGCTTGCGCTGGCCCTCTAGAGCCTCGAGAGCCCGAGCCAGGGTGATCGACTCGGCCTCGGCGATGGCGGCCTGGGCGTCTCGCTCGGCCCGGCCATCGAGTTCATCAAGTACGTCGCCAGGGTCGCGCAGGAACCGCTCCACGTCCGCCCAGATCAGAGGCTCGATCTGGTCGGTCCGGATCGCACATCCGGGGCAGCGTCCTGGCATAGCCCCACGTTCGACCAGCTGGCCGCCGCAGCGATACCAGCCCACGTCCCGGCTCCAGGACCCCACGTAGGTGAGGTTGCAGATCCCGCACCTGACCACGCCCTTGAGCAGGTAGACCCGGTGCGTGTTCTTGGCGCAGCGGCGGTTGCGGGCCAGAGCCGCCTGCGTTTCGTCCCATAGGGCAGGGGAGACCAGGCCCTCGATCGGGCGCACGATGACCTCGCGGCCCTTCTTCTTTGTGCGCCGACCGTAGGAGAGGTCTCCCTTGAAGAGCGAGTTGGTCACCATGTTGCGGATGAGGCCAGCCCGCCAGACGTGCTGGGTCTTTCTGGCTCGGACGCCCGTGCCTGCGCGAGCGGAGGCAGTGGGAACACCCAGGGCATTGAGTTGGGTTGCCACCCGCCGACAGCTCAAGCCCTCGATGGCGATCCATTCGTAGATTCGGCGGACCAAGCCAGCAGCCGAGAGGTCGCTCCACCAGGGCGACTCATCTGGCACCAGGCGGGCAGTGCCCTTGGCGCCCTCGACCTTGTACCCGAGGGCTATGACCCCGCCGCAGTAGCGGGCCTCGCGAGCGGCCCGGTCCATCCCGTCGGCGCTGCGCTCGTGGAACACCCGGTGCTCGTTCTGGGCGAGGGTCGCAAAGAGATCGAACATGAACGGTGTCAGGCGGCCCTCTCGCAGAGTGACGACAGAGACGTTCAGCTGTTCGAGTCGTCGGCCGGTCGCTGCAGTGTCGGCCAGGTTCCGACCGAGCCGGTCGAGTGCGTAGAGCCACAGCTCATCGATCCTTCCGGCCTCGGCCGCCGCGAGGAGGGCCTGTCCGCCAGGTCGTTGGGCGAGCGGCTTCGTGCCGCTGATGCCGTCATCGGCAAGGCGAGCGACGACCTCGATGTCGGGCTCGACCGCCAGCCGTCGTTCAAGGGCGTCGGTCTGGGTCTTGATCGTCTCGCGTTCGCGCTGGTCCTCGGAGCTGACCCTTTCGTAGGTCGCGACTCGCCGAACCCCTGTGGCCACGGTCATCGGACACCTCCCTGACCGCGGTCGGGAAGCTGCTTGGGGAGGCCTAGAGCCACCCGCAGAGCAGCCAGCATCGCCTCGCGGTCTGGTGCCCATACACGCTCTAGCTCGAGGGGTCGTGCAAGTCGACGGGGCACCTGGACCGTCCTGGGGGCGGCGGGCCGGAATTCACCAGAGCCTGTCTCGATCGCCATCGGGCGGGAGCCTAGGCGTTTGGCGTCTGGTTGCTAAGGGCGCACGACGCTCGTCGACTGGGGCCCCGTTGTGCCCCCGGGGTCTGAATGGGTCGCATCCGGGGGCCGCTTGTGCCCCCCCGCTAGATAGAGTCGAGGATGTCTAGCGCCTTGCGGATACCGCGTTTGACCTCGCGCCAACGTTCCCGGGGGGCATCTGCCGTGGCAGTGTCGGAAGCCTTCGTGCCGGCGCCTCTTGCACTGTACTCAGCGTCCGCTATCTGCCTGAAAGACTCACCGCCAGCGAGCCTGCGTGCCGCCCATCTCGCATACCGTTCGTATGCGGCGACATCGTCCTTTGCGGCGCCACCTGGCGGTCCTTCGTCGATTAGGTACGAGAACATGCTCGTCCGGAAGGCTGCCTCAACCCTGGCTGAGATCTCCTGCCACTGACGCTCGAGCGACTCAAGCGAGTCGCCGCGCTTCATCACGAACCTCGGAGCCAGCTCCATATTCACCAGCGCCCAGGGCCCTCCGCCAGCGGCGAGAACTCGCCGGTCGCCAATCGACTCCAGCGGCCAGCCCGGCACACGCGCAGAGGGCGCCTCACCGGCTTCGGCCGCCCGGCGCTGTTCGGATTGGACGAGCTGTCGTCGCCACCACAAACCGCTGTTGAGCTGCGGGACAAACCACGGCCAGGTGAGCTTCAGATCGGCGGCAAGATCGGCAACGTTCCGGTCCCGCACGGGCCGGATCACCTCGTCCGAGATCTGACCATCCGGGCCCGCCGGTAGCTTGTCGAGGAGTTCGTTGATTCGGTCCAGCTCGGCCGTTACCTGTGCCAGGCCGAGGACCTCCGCCATGAAGGCACCCTGAACAACGGCCTGTAGGTCCGTTCGTGGAAGGTGTCGCTCGGCCCGCCCCTGGACCGAATCTCGTGGGTCCGGATCTTCCGTGACCGCGCCTCGGGCCGACATAGCAGGCATGCTACTTCAACGCGAATGCTGGGGAGGCCCTTTTCTAGGGTCGGGACGCCTGCGGCAACCCCCTCACCGGCTCGCTCACCGTCGTCCGGCATCGGCCCGGTCACAGAGCGGAGCCCGACCCGAACCGACCCTAGCAAGCGCGACTTATCTGCGACTTACCTGGCGCTTACACAGAAACGAACGGAGGCCCGACGGACCCGTGCCGACGGTTCTAGACTCGAGTTTGGACCGCGTCGACCCCATGATCGGTCCCGTGGGCCCCGTCACCTCCCCCCGGATGACGGGGGCCTCTTCATGCCGAGACGACCGAGCGGGCGTGGCCCTGAAGGCTGGCATGCCTGTGCGTCCGTCGTTTGGCGGCCGAAGATGGTGATGTCCCATTCCCGCCTGGGCGGCTAGCCTGACCGTGGTTCGGGACGCCTGATGCGACCGCGAGGTGGGTCAAGCTTGGCGAACGGGCAACCGATACATTGACAATATGGGTGAAAACCCATAGGCTGACTGGGAACACCGCACGGAGACACCAGAGATGAGCAACGACTTCAGCGAACTGATGGCCTCGATCGAGGCCGAGGCTGGGGCCGAGGGGCCTGACGGCATTCGCCGCCTGAACGAGCTCCGCACTCGCTATCGCCTCGCCAATCAGCTCATTACTCTGCGCCGAGAGGCGAAGTTGAGCCAGAAAGATCTCGCTCGCAAGACGGGGATCCTTCAGTCCGAGATCAGCCGGATCGAGCGCGGGGTCACAAGCCCGAACGAGACCACGTGGGCTCGCCTGGCAGCGCCCCTTGGCTATGAACTGGCGCTCGTGCCGTCGGCACGGAAGGGCCCGGTCCCGGCCTGACGCTTAGGCCTTGCCCTTCCCAGAAGACATAGGACCTTGACCGGCGCTCGACCTCGCATCCGCAGCTGCCTTCTTAGAGTGTTTGGCAGACACCGCGCGATCGCTCGCCCACTTGGTGAGCCGACCCCTGGCGATCCGTTGCTGTGCAGTCTCCCAGTTCTTGGCTGTCCGACCGCCCTTGTCGTAGCCGTGTAGCAGCAGGATCACCGTGCCTTCGTATTGATGGCAGTAAACCCGGAAGATGTCGCCGGTCTCAGTGCGCAGACGGAAGTAGAAGATGTCTCCGTCAGCCCACTTGCCGAACTCCGATTCGCAGACGCCAGAGCCCTGCTCCTGCAGGATTTCGCTCATGGCGGTGCCGAGCACTCGGCGCTGATCGGCGTCCAGATCGTTCTTGATCCAATCGAGGACTGGCTTCCTGCCGTTTTCCTCGTAGAACTCGATCGAGAACGGCTTGCCGTCAAGGCTGCTTGTCATGGGACCCCCCAACACAACCCCGTCCACCCGTCGGCGCAAAGCCGAGATGGACCTGCGTACGGCGATTATCGGCCCTTTGACTCCTCAGATTCAGGTCAAGTTCCAGAATAGGGGTGACTGTGGCCGGGTTTCGGGTCCCTGGTAGGAATCCGCGTCGCCACGTTGCCCGAAGTCTTCCATGCAGGGCTGCGGACCGGCGTTTTGGCCCGTTCTTATCAAGGCCATCGCCCCTTGCTGCCGCATCGGTCAGGCACGAGGGGCTCTCCTGTCCGTCAGACCCCGATCGCCTCGGCCACGTCGCGCCAGGCTCGGTCCTCTTGGCCTTCCAGACGGCGAAGGTAGACCGTGGTTACGGCAAGGCTCGAGTGGTCAAGGAACGCGCTGACGTCCTCGATGGACTCGCCAGCGTCTCGGCGCAGCTTCGCCGCGGTGTGGCGCAGGACATGGATGCCCGTCGGTGCCAGTCCAGCCGCGACAAGGTAGCGCCGGAAGCGGGCGTAGAACGTCCCGCTCGTGACCCCCTCCGGGCGAGCAGCAGCCTGCCAGAGTGACTCCTCCGGGGCCATCGTGGTCAACTCCTTGCCAATACCGGCGAGGCTGGCGCAGATGGCCTCGTAGGCAGGGTGGGGGAGTTCCCGGCGACCGCGCTTGCCGCCCTTGCCTCGATAGGCGTAGAAGCAGATGTCGCCCTCGAGGGTGAGGTCACCGACTCGGAGGCCGATCACCTCGGACCGGCGACGTCCGGTCAGGACGAGTGTGAGGAGGATTGCCCGGTCCCGCCGCCCCGCGACGGAGTCGGGGACGACCGCAAGGAGGCCGCGGACCTCGTCGGCGCTGTAGCCGCGGGCAACCGACTGGATGGCCCGTGGCCGCTCGACCGCGTCGCAGGGGTTCGAGACGACCAGGCCCATCCGGATTAGGAAGCGGTAGAACGAGGAGAGGCAGGCAACCCGAGCGCCGACGGTGGTCGCCGAAGGCGTGCGGCCCGACTTGCCGATGCCGTGGACCCAGGCCAGGACGTCGGCGGGCTTCACTCTGTCGGGCGTCAAGCTGCGCTCAGCGAAGAAGGGCCAGAGCATCCGGCTGTAGGACTCGACCGTCCGCCGGGAGCCAGAGCGGTTGCCTTTCTCGACTAGGAAGGCGTAGAGGGCCTGGTCCCAGGCGGAGGGATCTCCGCTGGTCAGGGCGGGGAGTGGTTGAGCGGTCATCGTGGGCGCCTCGGGTGCGAGCTGGTCGCCCACATCGATCACTCAGCTGGCCGCCGAAAGCAAGTCACTATCGCGGCGTAGTCACGAGTCCGCGGCCCTGTTCCTGGGCTCGCTCTTCTGCGGCGCGGTTGGTCTGTTCTGGGTCGGGCGGCGCCGCCCGTATTGAGGCCGACCGGGAGCTAGGACCGAGGCGGCCCGGCGTCGATTCGCCGCCGCATATCCGCGAGCGTTCCGCGCGTCGGATTGATTCGCTCCGTCCACCACGTGGCGCCGGCCTCCGCGAACCCACGGCCGTGGAGGGGGCTGCGGCGGGATCGTCGGCTGGGGTGGCGCCCGAAACCAGGCCGTCGTACGGGCCGGCAGCGAGCCAGGCGGGAAGCCCGACGATGGCCCGATCTTGTCTTCAAGCAGTTCACCGCCCGCGACGTTGTTTCCCGCTGTGGCGTCGTCGAACTCCGCAGCCGAGCGAGCGCCTGGACCGCGGTCGACGCTCTCGATGCCATCACGGCCCGGATGCCCTTCGCGGTGCCGCGCGATCAGCGTCGATGGCGGTGGCGCGTTCATGGCCGACTTCGAGGAGGCGTGCCGCGAGTGGGGGCCGCTCTCTTCGTGCTGCCGCCGCACAGCCCAAGCTCCACGGTGCGTTCGAGCGGGCCAACCGGACCCATACCGAGGAGTTCTACGAGATCACCGATGCCGAGCCGACCGTGGCTGCCCTCCGAGTCGAGCTTCGAGCCTGGGAGCACACCTACAACTTCGTTCGTCCGCACCAGGCCCTGGGTTACCTCACACCGGCCGAGTACCTCGTCTCGGTCGGCATCAAGGTGTAAAGGACGCACCGGACGAGTACGAAGTCTGGACACGCGGACGCCACTCGGTATTGTTGAGGCGTCCTGCGGCCTGCCCAGTCGAGTTGGAGGTCACATGTCCGCACCCGCTGCCACCGGCATCCCGGCCGATAGATCGGCCAACCTCTTCCGCTGGAACGCCGTCCTGGCGGCGCTCCATTTCGTCCAGGCCGCCACGATCCTGGCCTTGTCGTTCGCAAAGAGCCCTGTGGTGACGTCCCCGGTCGTGAGCACGTACCTGCGCTTCGACGAGTCGACCCAGCATCTCGTCACGGCTCAGCGTTCGATCTGGGATCTGCCGATCGGACCGGCCGTCGCCCTATTCTTCCTGATGAGCGCCATCGCCCATTTCAGCATGGCCTTCCCGGCCCGGCGCTGGTACGAGGCCCGCCTCGCTCGCGGCCAGAACCCGATCCGCTGGATCGAATACGCCTTCAGCTCGAGCGTGATGATCGTCGTCATTGCGGCCCTGGCCGGCGTCCAGGAGATCGGGACCCTCATCGCTATCTTCGGCGTCAACGCGGCGATGATCATGTTCGGCTGGAGCATGGAGATAGCCAACGAAGGCCGCGCCCGACCTCAATGGCTGCATTACATCTTCGGTTGTATTGCCGGCGCCGTTCCGTGGCTGGTCATCTTTGTGACGATCCTGGTCTCGGCCACGGAGCCGGGCTCGGCGCCCATCCCCGGCTTCGTGATCGCGATCTTCGTTTCGCTCTTTGTCGCGTTCAACGTCTTCGCCATTAACATGGTCCTGCAGTACGGCAAGATCGGCCGCTGGCGCGACTATTTCTACGGCGAGCGCGCCTACATGCTCTTCAGCCTGATCGCCAAGTCGCTCCTCGCCTGGCAGGTCTTCTTCGGAACGCTGCGCCCGTAGGCCTGAGAGTTGCCGGCTCGCCCGGCGGAGCCGATCGACACAGGGGGCAGCGACTACGGCCGCGACGGGTCGTGCTGGCGGTCGTGCTGTTCGCGTTCTTGGGCACTGTCGGCAGCTGGCTCTGGATTCGCCGTGCTAGGTCGCCGCCAGAAGGGGGCCAGCAGATGATGTCCAGCCCGGCCAGCCCAACACGATGGCTTGTTAGTGCCTGCTACGTCGCGAGCCAGGCGCCAAACGCGTGTTCGAGGCTGGTCAAGTCCTCGGGGACGAGGATCATGAGCCGTACCCCAGCCGCCGCCGCGATCGCTCGTTTCTCCGTGATCTTCGCCGCGTACTCGTTGTCGCCCAGCAAGCCCGCGTATTCGACAAGTGTCCCGTCCGCGAGACGCCAATCGGCGCGTCGCGTGGACCCCGGATACGGCGGCTCCGTGTCGTGTGCCATCCCGTGGGTAGAGAGGAAGTCGTCGACGGTGCGCTCCGCGAGCGACCGGCAAGGGTGGCCATCCATCGCGACGCAATACGTCCCGCGGGCAGGACGCCAAGCCTCTCCCACGAGGCCGGACGCCTGGAGCACCTGGAGCCAAGTCCCGCCGATCTGCTTCCTCGCGTAGGTCGCCGCGGGCGCCACGATCAGCCCGACCATGATCGCGTCGCGCCGATCGTTCGCCACGCCGCCGAGCGAGATGTGCTGGGCAAGCCCTTGCTCCGGGATGCCTTCGATGGCCGCCGCAAGGCGTCTTACTCCGTCCAGCGCGGCGTCTCCACCGCCGCGCGTGCGGCCGTTCCTTGCGCGAACGCAGCACCTGTTGCAGTACCTGGGCGGCCCGTACTGGCGGAGCATCCACGGCGAGAGGATGGCCGTCCAGAACGAGGCGCCGCAGATGGGACAGGCAAGCTGCGGCGCTGGCGGCCAGGCGGCCGGTCCGCGCTTCAACCGGACGTGATCGAACGACCCGTACATCATCGCGTGCTCGTAGATGATGTCCGGATGGCCGCTGTATGTGTGGCTCTTGCCCACCTCCTGGCGCTCGGCCAGGCCCCTCACGCACGCTGCGAACCGCGGGTGGCGGGCGAGGGCTAGACGCGGCATCGCCCATGGCCACATCGCCCCGTAGGCCGCGATCAGGTCGTTTGCGAGCACGTCGACGTCGGCGTCCCAGCACGCGTCGAAACGGGCCTGATCCGCCCGACCCCAGCCGTAGCGGTTGAAGCCGCCCTGTGGCCGGTCCGCTCGGAACGACCAGTCGTGTTCCACGGGCACCCAGCCTGGCTCCTCCTGGAGCGCCGTAGCCAGCTCGGGATCGTGGGCCGATTGGGACATGGCAGCAGGATACTGGGCGTGACTTGCCGTGGCCGGCGAAGACGTTCATCCCTGGTTGGCTTGATGGTCCTCAGGTTTCCTTGAGGACGCAGCTGGGGTACCAGACGGCGATTACGGCACTCGCCAACCGCATCGCCGGCGACTGCTCGGAGGCAACGCTATGACCGCGTAGTGGCCAGACCCATCGCCTGGAACAGGCTTCACTGCGGGTGAGTGGGTCCGGCAGGTTCTACCGGCCTGGGCCATGTTCGATGCCGCGCGATGACGAGAGCCGCCAGGCTCGGACCGATAACTCGAGGGCCCGGGGCTCCGATGGACGTGACAGCCGCCGGCCGCTCCGGGCTAACCGAGCTCCCACGGCTACGTGACCGCCTGCGGTTCTGGCTCCGAGTCTTTGCGACTGAGTTCAGGCTCGACCCGAACGAGCCCAGTCAGCTCCGCTAGGTGGCGGTAGTAGGTGCGGAAGAGCGGGAGGTCCTCGGGAGTAGTCGCTCCGTTGAAGGTGGTGCCTCTCCGTGCCATCGATGCCGCTATCTTGGTCAGGTCGGCTCGGTAGCGTTCATCCATAACGACGCCTTCGCGATAACGGGTGGAGTGTCAGTCTACGCCCGCTCGAGCACCAACCGACCCCCTGTTCCTCTAGGTTTCTCTCGTCTGCCGATGGGCTGCGCTGTCTGAGAAAGCCATTGGCCTAGTCCTGCTGGGAGGCTGGCTAGGTCAGGGCGTTTCATCACCGCACTGGCGCTATGCACGGTTAGTGACCGTCAATCCGAACGCGGAATACAGGGTGTCAACGCCGGTTGAGAGTTGACCCCTTTTCGCCGGTTGAACACTGACCCCCTCTGGTCAGCTTCAGCCCTGGTCGTCGGTAGGCACCCTCCCGAGATCGCGGTCTTTGAGCCTGTAGCTGTCGCCCTTGAGCGAGACGGCGCTGGCGTGGTGGACCAGGCGATCGATCATCGCCGCGGCCACGGTCGCACCGCCGAAGACCTCACCCCAGCGGCCGAACGGCTCGTTGGAAGTGACGATGACCGACGCTCGCTTATAGCGGCGCTCACGAGCTCGAAGAACAGATTGGCGGCCTCTGCCTCGGTCCTCCTCCGAGCCGGCCATCTGCGCGTCTTCGGCCGCGGCCCGGGCTTCCGGGCGATCGTGGCCAGCCGGCGGCCCGATCACCGCCGCTGGAGACGCTGGCTGCGAGATCACGCCAGGGAACTGCACGGAGCCCTGGCTCTCGGCGAGTTGCCGTCGCGGCCAAACATGACGCGGCGCCGGCCGGCCGCGCCGGTTGCCGGCCCTCGCCGTGCCCTCCATCCCGGTTCTGACGGCTCTTGGCGCAGCGGTGGCCGGCGGCCTAGAGTCAGATCGCGCCGATCGAGTCGCGGCCGAACGGCCGCGACTCGATCGACGCGAGCGGACGAAGGAGCTCGAGATGCCCATCGTGACCATCTCTCGCCAGTACGGCGCAGGTGGCTCGAGTGTTGCGGGTATCGTCGGTGCCGAGCTCGGCGCCGAGGTGGTCGACAAGAAGCTGATAGAGGAAGTCGCCAAACGGCTCTCCATGCAACCCAGCGACGTCGAAGCCGAAGACGAGCGACCGCGCACCCTTCTGGAGCGACTGGTCAGGTCCTTTTCGTCGCTCGAACCGGGCATGGGTGCGGGCTGGGCGCCTCCCTACCCGGACCCGTTCTACGACCCCCGCAAGGAGATCATCGAGCTGACCAAGCAGGTCATCAGAGAGGTGGCCGCCGGAGGCAACGTGGTCATCGTCGGCCGTGGCGCCGGATTCGTCCTGCGCGACCGGCCCGGCGTCTTCCGGGTCTTCCTTCGCGCTCCGGAAGACGTTCGAGTCCAGACGCTGGTGTATCGGCTCGGTGTCAACGAGCAGGAAGCCAGGCGGGCGATGCACGAGACGGACTCGAACCGGGCTGCCTACATCAAGCAGCTGTACAGACACGATTGGTGCGATCTGGACGAATACGACCTGGTCGTGAACACCGGCCGGATCGGCCACCAGAAAGCCGCGGAGCTGATCCTCGCCGGGGCCCGCGAGCGGACGGTGTCCCCCGCCTGAATCGCGCAAGTATCCCGGTTCGATCGGGCGGGCCAGCCACGCCCCCTTGCCGCTGCGACTCCTGGCCGGCGCTCTACCTGAACGGTCGACACCATGTTCGCATCGTCTCGATGTCCGCTGCGTGCCTCAGCGCGAAACGAGGTCGCCCGCATCGATACGGACCGGCGGCTCGGCTTCCTCGAGGTCTGCGAGATCCGAGGTTCTACGCGCAGCCAGCTGGCGCAGTCGTAGACTGCCTCCTGAACAGAGGGTGGAATGATCTGCAGGTGTCAGCAGTGAATGCAACGGAGCGCAGGCTGGAACAGGCCCACCAGCTGTGGCATCGGGCTCTGGAGAGTTATCCGAGCGTTGACGACTTCTGCCTGGCCGTCAATAGCCTCCTTCAGACTCTGAGAACGGTGACGTTCGTGCTGCAGAAGTCGCTCAAGCACCGCGATGGATTCGACGCCTGGTACGCAGAACGACAACGCGCGATGAACGGCGACGTTGTCATGAAATGGGCGGTCGAGGCTCGCAACCACATCGAGAAGGAAGGCGACCTCGATCTCCGGTCGACGGCTCGAGTGTCAGTCGTGGCCTCGTGGCTGGAGGCTCCCTTCGAAGAGTTCGATGTCCCGCCCCTGATCGCGCCCCAGGCGATCGCCGCCGCAATGGCGCCACGGGACATTCCGGACAAGATCCGGCGCGAAGGGGTGTTTACGGTAGAACGCCGCTGGGTGGCCGCGAGCCTGCCAGATCATGAGCTACTGGAGGCCTGCGCCCACGTCTACGATGTCCTAAAGGTGGTCGTGTCGGAGGCCGAGGCGGCCTTCGGAGATGCCGAGGCGCGACTTCCGCTCGGGAGCTCCCAGCGCGAGCGACTGGAGTGCATGATCGCCGGGAGGGACGCTCGTACGGCGCGCCTCAACCTTCGGACGGGCGACTTCCTTGTCTATGCCCGCGGCGAGCATGCGATGGATCCAGACAACAAGGAGAGGGCTGCCCAGCATTATGGACCAGCTTTGGACGCCATTCCAAAGCCGGGCAACTCTCTTGAGTCGCGGGTTCGTTGGTACCACCAGATCGGTCGTGTCATCCTCGCGACCGACGGTCACTGCACGATGGTCGCGTTTGTCTACCGCGATGGGCGACTGGTGGCTCGGACCGTCCTTGAGCCGGAGGATCAGCAGGACAAGTACGTCCTGGTGGAGCACCTAGCGGACGAAGTGGTGAGGCTTGGCGCCGACGAGGTCATCCTCTCAACCGAGGTCTGGATGGCCAGAGCACGAGACGGTGAACCTCCCGGTTTGGTCAGGGCGGGCGATCAAGACGACCGTATCGAGGGCTTCACGACAGGCGGCGTGAACCGAGCCGGCGAGGCCATCATGTTGATCACGCGGTTCAGCAAGGCTGGCTCCGAGACCGTCCTCGGCGACATCAACGAGGACCGCACCTACCCGAACCTGATGCTGCCCATCCGCCGAGCATGGGATCGATAGTCGGCGGGACACCCGCGAGGAGAGTCCGCACTTCGGCCACAGGTCGCGACCACGATGAGCAGATAGTCGCCACCGCCGTCGGTCTCCGTGTAGGTCACGGTCAATCGTCGCGTGTTGCGGTGGGTGGCTCCATGGACCAGCCGACGAGGTAACACCCGAGGACACGGGCCTACTCCA
>Ga0187878_1003307_pt1 | contig 13447 bp, 6 predicted proteins | sample June2016WEW_17_1_FD_132979 | JGI IMG/M metagenome (GOLD analysis project Ga0187878, IMG submission 132979) | Peatland microbial communities from SPRUCE experiment site at the Marcell Experimental Forest, Minnesota, USA - June2016WEW_17_150 | ecosystem: Environmental > Terrestrial > Soil >...
GCCTTGAACTCTGTCTATACCTTCCATAGGTAACACTCCTTTCGGTTCCTCCAAGGAACCCCGGCTTGGGAGTGTTACCCCTTTTCCTCAAGAACTACTGCTCATGATCTGGTCGTTAGCCCAGGGGATGGAGAGTAGGCGATTTCAGGATTGGTCCCGCCTTAGCACAGCAAGAGGAATACAAGATACAAAACGAAAGCGAGTATTCTGGGTATTTTGAGGAGAAAAAAGAGGAAAGGGGATTTAGATTCAAGGACGGGGACAAATTCATGCTCGATGAAATATCGTTTTCTTCCACTGAGGAACCGCCTTGCATTGTCAAGACGAAGAAGACGAAATATAGCGTGGTCACTTACTTCAAGGATTTGAAGCTTGGTCAGCGCGGAATGGGCAACCTCGCCGCGACGGATGAGAACAAGTTGCGACAGTTGGAACTAGCTGCCGACTTCCTGCGAAGCAAGAACAACCCAACCTTTCCCCATGCTCTTTGCCTCCACATGGTAGTCTGCACTAGGGATGATAAGCTTCTGATAGCTAGGCGTTCCCCTCGCCTTTACTACTATCCAAATGCCTGGTCCTGCTCCTTCGAAGAGAATCTAGCCCCTGCTGACTTCGACGGGCCAGAATCTGTAACTGCGAACTGGGTCCGAAGAGCACTCCACGAAGAGTTGGGACTTGAGATGGAGCGCGACTACTCTATGGCGAATGCAAGAATCTTGTCCGCATTCCTTGAGGCAGAGCCAGAGATATTGAATATCAGTGTTTGCGGGATCGCCCGCATTAACTTATCCAGTGACGAGCTTTCTGAAGCTCTGACGGGCAGGCTAAGGGCCGACTATGAACTTACCTCGTGGGACTATCTAGATGTGATTGTCGACGTAAAGGAAGAGTTGAAGAAACCGACCAGAGACTACCATCCAACATCGGCCTACCGCATGTATTTGACGCTCGCTTGGTACTTCGGTCAGGCAGAGATCTTGTCCTAACATGAATCGAAGGGTGTTCCGAACTGTGGGGACTTTTGTGGGGACCCCGCGTGCATTTGCACCAATTTTGGTGCAACTCAAATCATCTCGCCACAACTCGGAAACTCGCTGACCTAAAAGGGGTTGCAGGGCTTTCTGCCTTCCAATCAACAAGTTGCAAATTTGGCTTCAAAATGTTTCCTAAACCGTGGGTCGGGAATCCCGTGAGGCACGTGAGCGTGCTGGCGCCAGTAAGCTCTCCCCAGCTACCGGTATCAAATCCGCAAGGTCCCGGTCACCGTTGAGTTCCTTCAGCTCCGCCAAGTGCTCGAGCAGCCTGGCGAGCCGCCGGATCGAATTCCCCGTCTGTTTCAGGATCTGCTTTGTAGTGGTTTCAGGAATCCGGCCCAGGGTCTTCTGAATGACCTGCCGGGCCTCGTATTCCGTCAGCCCCGGCAGCAGCTCGCAGATTCCCACTCGGCTCCAGAGTTGTTCCAGCTCTCCTGCTGGTCTGCTACCATCCGTGAAGATCTCGTAGAGCCGCAAGGTTCCAACCAGAACTACTCCAGGACGCCCCAAATCGCAGACATATCTCAATAGTTCCATCGCCTCGATATTCAGGTGGTTGGCCTCATCCACGATGATCAGGTAGTGGCCCGTCCGGAGCTTCCGCACCAGGCTCTCGGCCAGCGTGGAAGCCGTCGCCTGATGGGGGATTCCCCCCTGCAGGCACAACGCCGCCAGGAGCGATTTCGGCGTCGAGGCGGAGTGGGCCGTCACCAGCAGTACCTCGGGCTTTGCAGGATTGTCCGGCTTCTCGACGCGATCCACGAACTCCGCAATGGCAAACGTCTTCCCAACGCCCGGCGGCCCATACAGCAGGGTTAGCGCTTGTCGCTCATCGGCTTCCCGAAGCTTTTCCAGGATCAGGTTCGCCGTCAGGGTCGGAATAAACTCCGGCCTCCGGGCTCGTGCCTCGACTCTTTCCAGCTTCAAAAAGTAGGCCCTGAGCGCCGCCTCCACCGATGCCTTGCTACAGCCAGGGAAGTTCTCGAGATACTTCGCCAAGCTATAACACCGGACGTCGATGAGCTCCGCCATCTGCTGCCGGCTCAGCTGCCGGGCCTTCATGTATTCCCGGGTCTGTTCTCGCAACGGCATCGGACCCTCTCCGCTTACCGGTTCTCTCCCGTGACAGCCCATCCCTGCTGCCTCTCCCAAGCCTCCTTCTGGGCGCGCGAGGTGAAGATCGGCTTACTGAGGGAGGAGCTCCTGGCGAGCGCGAAGGTAGTCGAAATGGGGCTCTGCGCTGCCAGTTCCTCGAGGTGCCCTTTCAGCCGCTTGCGGGTGAACGGAGGCACTTCTTCCGACTTCGTGGCCAATTCCAGCAGGCTGATATCGTTCGCCGCCATGTGCATCAGCGCCAGGTGGGCCATCACGACTTCCCGCTGTACCCGCTGCATCCGCTTGTAGGCCTGAAATTGGTCAAGGGTCGCGTGGAACCCTAGGAGCTCTTGGTTCTTGGCCTCACACAGAAACCCCTGGTCCGTATAGACCAGGATTCTTCCCAATTCCCGCGGGTCCCAGCGGACTTCTACATACGTCCCTTCCCGCCCCGCCAGTTCTTCTGCCCAGTACCACCTCCCCCGCTCGAACATCTCAATCCCATTCCTTCGGACCAGTCTCCTCTCAGCCCGCATCAGCAGAATGTCCAGGGCACGCTCTGAAGGGACCACCGGACGGCCATAGTCCCGCTCGTAAGCCTCCAAGGGCATACAGCCCAACCTGGTGTGGGGAGTCCTCAGATACCGGTCATGGAGCCAGGCCTCGAACTTCAGCGCAAACTCTGCAATGTGCAGGAACGGCGTCTCGTCTCGCTTCCCTTCCAGCCACGCCTCGTGCTGCTTGAGGAGGGGTTTCAAGATGTCCGTGGGCCTTGTCTCAGGGCTATTCCCACACCAGCCGGGGAGTTCCTGGATCAAGTCCCTCTCCACCGTCCCAAAGAACCTCTCAATGGGCTTAGCCTGAGGGTTAGCCGGCAGGGTGTGCAAGGTTTGAACGCCCAACCCTCTCCACACCCCTTCCATGGCTTCTTCGCCGAAAACCTGGATGCCGTGTGCTCGGGCAAAGAGTTCCGTCGTTCCCAGGTCCATCCGCCAAGGCCGGGAGCTTCCTTCCAGGTACCGTGACCGGTAGTCCCGACCGTTATCCACATAGACCGATTCCGACAGCCCCATAATCTTGTCCCGCTTGGGCAGCACGGCATGACGGTAGGCCAAGGCAATGGTTTCCGAGTTGGGCCGCGCAGAGATAAACCACCCCGGCAGGACTTCCGTCTTCAGATCCAGCCAGGCTGAGATCCAGGGGCGGAACAGCTTGCCGGAGGACGAATAGACGAACAGGTCGAACTCATGGTGGTCACCGCAGAAGATCTCCCGATTCCGCAGGTTCTGGTAGGTGCGAGGGATATAGACCCCATACTGCTCCCGGAAGGCTCGCTTCCCTTCCCGGCCCAACGTTCTGACCGAAGGCGGGATCTCCCGGATGATTCTCAGGACGGTCGAGTAGGAAAGCTCCAGCCCGCACCTGGGACAACGATGGACCCTGTAAAGGCCCTGAAAACCCTGATAGACGGGAACCATGGCTGCCTGTCGGCAGGCGATGCACTGGGCCAGGAGGCGTTTCCAGACCTTCGAGCCGGAGGGCCGAGTCCGGCAGGAATAGAGACCCTGAATCAGCAATCGCAGGCGCTCATTGACCCGGATACGGCCATCAGTCGAGGGAAACAGGACCGCTCCCTTCTTGCGGTCAATGAGGGCAGTAAAGCCCAGATAGACCGCCAGCAACGGATCACCCTCGGCCGCCTTGCCTGCTCGGATGAACCGGCTGCGCCAGCGGTAAAGGCTCGAGACACTGGTTTGACCTTCCCGCGCCAGGGCACGCACCCCTTCTGAAGGAATCCAGAGATTACCTGCGGGTTGAGTTTTCGGGCGGATCTGATGGAGGCGGGCAATCAACCGCAGGCGCTGCTCGGCAGTTTTCACAGCCTTGAGACCATGCTGCGAAACCAAATCCGCCAGCCGCTGACCTAGCGGCCCGCGAGCGAGGGTTAATTCCTTCTCGGAATCAGACTGGATGAGAGAAAGGCTGGAAAGAAACCTGGGACGGCCGGAATGCCCTGTCATGTGGGGCCTGCCTTTCTTCCCGGCTTGGGGAGCCGGGAGGAAATGTGATACAAAGTGGAAAGGCAGGTTGAGCTGATGCCTACGTCATCGGCTCGGCTTGCTTAGGGAAGCTGTTGAGCCATCAACTCTTCAGCTTCCCGCTTAATCAACTCAACCTACGTTCCGGCTCGTACGCCTCATGCGCCCCGCGTACGCGGCTGTCCTCGTCTCTTTCAAGCACCTTGCTATGAGTTCGGAAGCTTTCTTGCTCATGGACACGCCTTCCTTCGCGCACTGGACTCTGAAGGCGCGCTGGAGTTCTCGATCAATGATGACCTGCCACAGCATCTTGCTTTTCGGAATTCGCCGAGGTTCAGTTACCATATAGTCCGTTCCATGTATACATGCAACACCGTCGGCTGTCAAGTCCTTTTGCCGTATTTGGAAAGAGGAGCTGGAAACGGGGGCTCGGGGGCATCTCCGACCTACCGCGCCAGTTCCCGACCCTACCAAGTCTATCCTCGAGGCTTTCCGCCTGTGAATGCGTCTTCGCGTTCATGAGGGTGTTCTCCTCTCGTCAGGAATTCCCAACCCGCTAAAAGGAAACACCCGCCTCTTCAAAGGTCCACAAAATCTCTTACATCACCCAATCTTGGCGAGGGACACCACGCACGGCTGCAGTCGTGCCGACTGCCTCGTTGTGGCTGCGGAACCCCTGCCTCCTAGTCACAAATCCTCGAGAGGTCCCTCAAACCATCTCTTCACCCCTGTTTTCCTAGCCGCGTTAATCGCTGCCTTCCCGGTTGCATTCGATTCAATATTGTGATTTATACTGGGTATGCGACTCCGCAAGGCAAAGTCGCCACTGGCTGTAGCTCTTACCCTCTCAATCGTTCTGGTGTTTGCTGGAATCGCCATCTGGAAGGCGTCGCGGGCCCTCCACCGCGCCTCAGAGGAAGTAGCCGCAGAGGAAAACCTGAAATTCACGGTGTCGCGCCTGGACCACGCGGTGCCTTCAGGTGTCGAGTGGATTAATTCCCCTGCGGTTTTCAATGACGCGGCCTTTTTCGCCGGCCGGCTATACGTATGCGGCCCCTTAGGGCTGATGGCGTACTCTCCGGAGGGGAAGCTGATGGTCCGCTACCGAGCCGGCCTGGAGCTGCCCGCTGCGCCGCTCGTGAGCATGTCCATCGGCCGCGCCGCAGACGCCTCGGAGCCAGAACTTTTCGTGGCCACGGCAGGCGGGGGCGTCCTGGCGTTCAGCGAGAAGAGTTCCCGGCAGATCCTTCCGGAGGCCCGCCCGCTCCGCCAACTCACCGCCGTGCTGCCTCTGCCCACCGGCCGAGTTTTGCTGGGCACAGAGAAGAGCGGCGTCTTGGTTTACGACGGCAAACACCTTACGGAGTTCCATCCCCAGCTTGCGAAATTTCACGTAACGGCGCTCGCGGGGAACGACTCCAGCATCTGGGTTGGCACGCTCAGCGACGGCGTCATCCATTGGCACGCCGGCCAGGCCGACCGCTTCGCGGAGGCCGACGGGCTGCCTGACCCGCGCGTTCTCTCGCTGGCCATCGACGGCGACCGGACCTTTGTGGGCACCCCTGTTGGCGTGGCGGAATTCCGGGACGGCAAGTTCGCGCGCGCGCTGGCCTCAGGTTTCTTCGCCAATTCCCTGCTGGTTGATGGCGATACGCTCGTTGTTGGCACGCTCGACGAAGGCATCGTGGAGGTCCCGCTCACGGCAAGTTTGAAGTCCGGCCTGCGCCCGAGCGGCCAGGAAATCTCTGGCCGAGTCGTGCGCCTGCTATCCGCCGAAGGCAACCTTTTCGCCCTGACGGAGAACGGCTTTTGCTCCTTCAATCCGCGCGGCGGCGCGTGGCAACCCGTCATCGAACGCGCAGATCCCCTGCTGGCGGATCGGGATGTCTCCGCGCTCGAATTCGACTCCTCCGGCCGTCTCTGGGTTGGCTACTTCGACCGCGGCCTTGATGTACTTGGGACCGCCGGCGAGCGGGCCACTCACATGGAGGACGAGCATGTCTTCTGCGTCAACCGCATCGTTCACGACACACAGCACGGCACCACGCACGTAGCCACGGCCAACGGCTTGGTGGTGTTTGACGGTGCCCTTCACCAACGCGAAGTCATGGGACGCGGCGAGGGGCTGATTGCCGATCACGTGACGGATGTCGCACTGACACCCGGCGGCATGACCTTGGCCACACCCGCTGGGATCACTTTCCTCACCCCTAGCGGCGCACGCAGCATTTACGCGTTTCATGGCCTTGTGAATAATCACGTCTACACGCTGGGCGCTGAGGGGACGCGACTGCTAGTGGGAACGCTCGGCGGCCTTTCACTTCTCGATCAAGGCCAGGTACGCATGAATTACACCGTGGCGAACTCCGGCCTGAAAGCCAACTGGATTACCGCGCTGGCGCGCGTCGGCGACGAGTGGTTTGTAGGCAGCTATGGCGGCGGGATTTTCCGCCTCGACGCCACAGGACGTTGCCAGAGGTTCTCCGATGCCACCGAATCGTTCGTGGTGAATCCCAACGCCATGCTCGCCACTGGCCAGCGCGTTTACGCCGGGACGCTGGAAAGAGGATTGTACGTTTACGACCGCTCGCTGGGACGTTGGAGCGATGTAGTCGTTGGCTTGCCCTCACCCAACGTCACGGCCCTCGCGGTCCACAACGGCTACCTGTACATCGGCACGGACAACGGCTTGATCCGGATTCCGGAGCAGAGCCTGAGTAACCTATGAAGCAAATCTGGCGCTTACTGCTCCCCATTGTTCTCCTATCTACCGCCTCTCGGGGTTTTGCCGATGCCGGCGTCATCATTCCCAGCGGGCAGGAACGGCCAGACCCTTCAATCTTATCGCTGGAGGAGATGCGCATAACCGTCTACATCGACAACGGCGATGCGCGTGTTTTCATCCAGCAGATTTATGGCAGCCACGCCGGGCGCGTCCTGGAAGGCAATTACATTTTTGCCTTGCCCAGCCACGCAGCGATCTCCGACTTTGCCGTGTGGGACGGCGTAACGCGCATTCCCGGCGTTATCCTGGAGCGGAAGCGCGCCGAGGAGATTTATAACGCTCTGAAATGGCAGGCGATCGATCCCGGCCTATTGCAGATGGGAGAACGAGGTGCGGAAGAGGCGCGGCGCAGCGCGGTGTTCAGTGCGCACATCGTTCCGATCCCGGCTTTCAGTACGAGGCGCGTCGAGATCGAGTATCACGAGGCCCTTCCGGTTGACAACCTGGAGTCGTACTTGGCCGTACCTTTGCACCCCGACGCTTACCAAGCGCAAACGGCCGGCCACCTCAGCATCAACTTTGAGCTGCATTCCCAGCACACCCTCCGGGATTTCCAGGTCATGGGCCAGACCTTCCCGCTGAAAATCACGGAGCGTGGACCCAATGTAGTAAAGGCCACGCTCGAAGCCAACAATGTTCTCTTCAAGGAAGACTTTGCCGTCCGGTACGCTTTCGACGAGGCCAAGGCCGACTCACTCGAAGTCCTGACCTACCGCAACCCGCGCCCTCAACAGCCCGATGCTGCGGACACCGCGCCTCCTCCGCCTAATGTCATCGAGCGGGGCTTTTTCGAGGCTTCGGCATTGATTGCGCCTCACGGTAATACGCCCCCCGCGGGAGGCGCAGCTTCCGCCGCGGCACCGCGAACCATTCTGGTCCTGTTCGACACTTCACTCTCCATGCAGTGGGAAAAGCTCGAGCACAGCTACCGGGCCATGGAAACGCTGCTCCGCTCACTGCGGCCCGCCGACCGTTTCAATCTTCTGCTCTTCAACACGGAGCTGAACTGGTTTGAAAAGCAGCCCGTGATTGCGGACAAGCCTGCGGTGGAGCGCGCTCTCCAATTTGTGCGGGCAAGTGGATTGCGCGGCGGAACAAATCTTCAACAAGCGCTGGATGCCGCGCTCACGCAGGCTGGCAGCGCTACGGGCAAGATTTATATCGTCCTGTTGAGCGATGGCGACGCCACGCGCGGCCCGATCAGCACCAGCCGCCTGGCCACCTGGTATTCCCGGAGGTGGAAATCCCTACCCGAGGCTTCGCGCCCCCGAACATACGTCTTCGGCGTAGGTGATGACGCGAACCAGATTCTCCTCCGCCTGTTCGCCCAGAACCGCGGCCTGATGGAATGGGTCCGTTCAACGGAGCCGATTGATTTCAAGCTGAACGCTTTCCTCAGCAAGATCGGGCGCAATCCCCTCTCGCAACTCAAGCTCACCACGACGCCGGCGGCAAACTTCGACCTTGTTTATCCGCTCGATGACACGGTCTTCCCCGGCTCTGTCACCGCCTGGGTCGGCCAATACAAGAAGCCGTTACCTTCCGCGCAATTTGACGTCCGCGCCACCCGCGCAGGCGCTGCCGTGAAAATGCATTCGAGCGTGCCGCTCCCCAAGGAAAACCTGGAACACCCGGACCTGCCGCGCACTTGGGCCAAGGCTCGCATCGATGCGCTGCTGGCTAAGATCGAGCGCGAGGGCGAGGACCGCGCTTCCGTGGATGAAATCATCCGCCTCGCCCGCAAGTACAAGTTCGTCACGCCCTACACTTCCTTTCTGGCGGCACCGCGCGCCCTGCTGCGCCCGCGCGTCATTCGTCCCGGCGACCCGGTCATTCGCGTGAAGACAGACCCCTCTGTCACCTCGGTCGTCGCGCTCTTCCCCTTCGGTTTGATCAAACAATTGCGTTACCTACAGGGCGAGGACATCTGGCAGACTCGCTTTCTCGCTCCTGAGGACATGACGGATGGGACCTACACGGTCCGCCTCATTCTGCGCGACCGCGAAGGGCACGTGTATCGCGAGTCGAAGACTTTCGTTATTGTGACCCAGCCGCCGATGGTGCGCGTTCGCCTCAACAGGAAACAATTCCGGCCCGGCGAGTCCATTCCCTTACGCGTCAGTGCATCGGCCTGGACGCGCACCGTCGTCGCGCGAATATATGGAGCTGAACCCGCTTATCTGACCTGGAACCAGGACGCAGGCGCCAACATTGGCAATCTCCTCGTCCCGGCGAACCTCCCCGCCGGCCCCTACACCCTGACGGTGACGGCGGAAGACATTGCCCACAACATCGGCAGCCAGGAGGTGACCATTGAAGTCCTACCGTAGCCTCCGCCCCCGAATTCTGATGGCCCTCCCGGTCGCCGGCCTGTTCATCGCCGGCCTGGCTGCGCGTGGCAACCTTGTCGAATGGCTACAGAACCTCGAGGGGAGCGGACGCTTCGAGATGGTCTTCTTCCGCACCGTTTCGCTGCCTGGCGGTCCCGTGACCGTTCGCCGCCTGCCGGCCGAGTCCCGCAACGCCTTGAACGAGCTCGTCTCGAAAACCCCCAATGACTCCGAGCTTTTCCCGATGCGCGCTCGCGCCGACGAAGCGCAATTGGATTTCACCGCCGCAGAGGCAGACTGGCAGAAGTATGCCCAACTCGCCTCTGACAAGGTCGATGGCCAACAGCAGCTTGCGGACTTCTATCACCGGCGCCTGCGTCCGCTTGACGAGATCAAGGCGCTGGCCGCCGCTGCGCAGGCACCTTCCTCGCCGGCGGACAAGCTGCTGCCTCCCAATCAGCAGTGGGCTTGGCAAATGTTTGAGCGCATCTTCCAGGTGATTCGCCTTCAGGCTCTGCCCGACACGCTTTCCATGGAGCAATATAACGCCTGGATCGCTCGCTACGCGAAGGAGGCTGCGACCTATTCCCGGTTCTTCAATTTCCTTCTCGCAGCGAAGAAACTCTCGGAGGCCGAGCGGCTCATCAGCCGGTACGAGAAGGCGTTTCCACGCGACAAGGTGTTTCCCATCGAGGCCCGCGCCACGCTGGCTTATAAGCGCGGGTCCACGGACGAGGCGCTGGCCCTCTACGACCGTGGTTTTCAGCCGCTCTGGCCGCCCGAACTTATCCAGGACTATTTCAACCTGCTGAAGGAAACCCACCGTTTGCGCGAATTCCTCAGTCGCGCCCGCGCTGCCGCGAGCGCGAATCCCACGGACGCGAGCGCCGCGGCGCGCCTGTTTTATTACTACCAGCAGCAAGGTAATCTCGGCGAGGCGCAACGTGCGCTGGTGGACTATCGGCTGCGCATGGAGAAGACGAAGACCCCCTGGAAAGGCGACCAGCTCTGGACGCTCTCCCGCCTTTTTGATGGCATCCACGCGTATAACGACGCCGCGCGCGGCTATCACGCGCTCTATAGCCTGCCGGGCGTGGAGCCGGCGCTTCAGGAAAAGGCCTTGGCAGGAATTGCGAATCTTCTCCTGGCCGCCCCCGAGCAGCCGATTCGCTTCGGCAGTAACTCCATTTCTTTCCTCCGCGACATCGGCGCCATGGATCCTTACCCCGGTTTCCTGAACGGCATCGTTTCCCTGCTGCTCAACTCCCAGTCGCCCGCCTTCCAATACTCGCAGGCGGAGGCAACGGCCGTCGCATATTTCCATCGCGCGCGGGCCGCGGACCTAATTGCGCTGTTTGACAAACGCTTCCCGAAGTCGGGAGAGTGCAGCGAACTCCACGCCCGGTTGCTGGATGTGTATGCCGTCTACGCGGCCGATGACGCCGTCCTGCGCGAGGGCCGCCAGTTCCTTGATTCCTTCCCGAGGGCAAGCCGGCGCGTTCACGTGGCCATGTTGATGGCCGATTCTTTTGCCCGCAAAAACCGGGTGAAGGAAGAACTCGCGCTCTACGACCAGCTTCTGAATGAGCTGGCCGCGCTAGCCGATCACGTCCCGCTCGGTGAGGGCGCCCGCGCGGATACCTCCCTGACCCAACAGTCCCCACCGCCGGCGCAAACAGAAGGCGAAGAAGCTGTGCCTGAAGAAGGACCGGAGGCGACAAGCGAGACCGCCGTTGCGGAGGGCGGCACGGGTGGAGCAGAACGACCGGTTCGCCGGCCCGTTCACCGCCGTTTCGCTGAGGCCCGGGTTCGGGCAGCACAGAGGCCGGCAGGTCAGCCGCGTTCACCGGAATACTCCCAAGTGCTCGAACGGTACATTTCGCGCCTGGTCGCCCTGCGGAGACCGCTCGAGGTGCTTGAGCTTTTTCGGCGCGAGATGGATCACAATCCCAACGATCCCGGCCTCTACGAGCGGCTGGCTGCCTTCCTCGAACAGAACCGCATGGACGAGCGTATAGAAGCCGTTTTCAAGAAGGCCATCCAGCAATTCCCCGATCGGTCCTGGTACCAGAAACTGGCCCGCTGGTATTTGCGCCGCCAAAGGCACCAGCAATTCGAAGCACTGACCCGACAGGTGATCCAGATCTTTTCCGGCACGGAGCTTCAGGGATACTTCCAATCGGTCATGTGGAGCGGGACGGTCGTCCCGCAGATGTATGTGCAGTTGAACCTTTATGCTCGCCAGCGGTTTCCTCACAATCTCGCGTTCGTAAGGAATCTGCTGACCGCTTTTCACACTTCGCCCACGTACAACCACCAGGCCTGGGAAGCCCTGATGCGACAGTATTGGTTTTATGACGACAACCTGCGCTCGGCGTACTTTGCTTATCTATCCAGTAGCGGTCGCCTCGATTCGGAGCTTCAGGCGGTGCGCACCGCGAATCCCCAGGCCGGTGCTGGGAAATGGAACGAGCTTAGCCAGGCCAACCCCGCCGCCGCACAGTTCATCGCCGAAGGGGAGCTGTGGCGCTCGCACTTTGAATCCGCCGCGCCAGTGATCAAGGCACTCGCGGAGGTCTATCCAGCGGACCAGGACATGGGCCGGCGCGCCTCCTCCGTCTTCCGCTCGCTGGCGCCCTTCAATCCTCAATACACGGAGGTCGCAGCGGGTATTGAAAACACCCTGTCGAAGTCCAGCCCGGGGGATCGCGACATTCCCATCCGCATCGGCGATATCTACGCCGACCGCGAGATGTTCGCCAAGGCACGGCCCTATTGGAACCGCGTGCCGGAACTTGAGCCCGGCAACCCCGACGCGCACCTGCAATCGGCGACGGTTTTCTGGGACTACTTCCTGTTCGGCGACACGTTGCGAGTGATCAATGACGCGCGCAAGAAATTCTCGGACCCCGCCCTGTTCGCCTACGAGGCGGGAGCCGTTTACGAAGGCCAGCGGGACTACCCGCGCGCGGTCGGTGAATATCTGAAGGGTGCGCTGGCTTCCGCGGAAGATTCCGCCGCCCGCACCCGCCTGCTGCAATTGGCCAAGCGCTCGAGCTTGCGTGGCGGCATCGACCAAGCAACCGAAAAGGCTGCGAGCAGCGCCAACCTGGATTGGAATGCTGCCTCCCTGCGTATTGCCGTGCTGGGGGCGCTCAAGCGCCGCGCCGATCTCGAAAGCTTTCTCACCCATTTGGCACAGAACACCTCTTCGCTTGAGCTTCTTGCGGAGATCCAGCCGGTCGCAGAACGGCAAGGCTTTGACAACGTCCGCATCCTCACCCTCGAGCGCCAAATCGCTCTCATGACCGATCCGGTGGAGAAACTGCAGCTTCGCCTGGAACTGGCTCGCTTCTATGAGTCGAAGAATCAGATGGAGCAAGCTCGCACACTGATGGAGAGCCTCTATGGCGAGAACCCGCTGCTTCTCGGCGTGGTGCGTTCCGCCGTCGATTTCTACTGGCGGAACAAAATGTGGGACTCTGCCATCGACACTCTGCTGAAGGCGGCTAAGTCCGCCTACCCCGCCCTCGGCGAGCAGTTCGCGTTCGAGGCGGCGCGCAAAGCGACCGATGTCAAGGAATACGCGCGCGCCCGCGAATTGATTACTCCCCTGCTCCAGAATCAGCCCTACAACGCCGAATATCTGGCGGCGATGGCGGACACCTACGCTCGTGAAGGCGATGATAAATCTCTGCGCGACTTTTACGTCGCCCAAATCCAGGCTTTCCGCGTCGCCAACCTACCCGCGGATGAGAAGACGGCACGCATCGCGGCGCTTCGCCGGGGCCTGATTCCGGCGCTCGCCCGATTGAAAGATTTCGCGGGGGCTGTGGACCAGTACATCGAGATCCTTAACAAGTACCCGGAAGACGAAGGGCTGACTCAGGAGGCCGCGGCCTTTGCGGACCACCATGGCCAGCGCAAACAACTGCTCGATTACTACACCAAGGCCACCGCAGATTCGCCCAAGGACTTCCGCTGGCCCATGGTCCTGGCACGGATTCAGACTTACTTCGAGGACTATGACGGGGCGATCGCCTCGTACGTGAGAGCGCGCACCGTCCGGCCCGACCGCACGGACTTGCTGACGGCGCAGGCCAACCTGGAAGAGCGCTTGATGCGGTTCGACGACGCTCTGAAGAGCTACTCGCGCCTCTACGA
>Ga0187878_1003310_pt1 | contig 13439 bp, 12 predicted proteins | sample June2016WEW_17_1_FD_132979 | JGI IMG/M metagenome (GOLD analysis project Ga0187878, IMG submission 132979) | Peatland microbial communities from SPRUCE experiment site at the Marcell Experimental Forest, Minnesota, USA - June2016WEW_17_150 | ecosystem: Environmental > Terrestrial > Soil >...
CGCTGCGGAGGATCTCCGCTGCCTCCGTACAGATGGTTGAGGAGCGGCGGTTCAGCCCTACCTGCGTGATACGGTTGTACTTGCGGGCAGCCTCCACCATCCGGCGCCCCTCCGCCACGCAAAGCGACAAGGGCTTCTCGACATAGACGTCCTTGCCCGCCTGGCAGGCTTGAATCATCTGCAAGGCATGCCAGTGGTCGGGCGTGCATACCGCGACGGCGTCGAGGTCCTTCTGCTCCAGCAGCTTCCTGTAGTCCTTGAACTGCTTCGGACTATTTCCAATCTTGTGCGCCGCGAAGTCCAAGTAGGGCTGGTTGAGGTCGCAAATCGCCACCACCTCGCCGTCTTTATGCTGGAGGAAGCCATCCAGGACCTGGTCGCCGCGATTTCCGAGGCCGATGAAGCCGATGCGGATGCGGTCGTTGGCGCCGGTGACGCGCGTCGCTCCCAGCGCGGTAGCAACGCCGGCGGCGGCAATGGTTTGGGAAAACTGTCGTCGTGTTAGTTTGCTCATATGAGTTCTCTCCCTGGGAGATTTCCGAGGAATATGTTTCTGGGCGTCGGCCGGACGTAGTATAGACGATTAGATTAAAAGTTCCAGCTAAAGTGCGCGGGACAACGGTCGGTGGAGAAGGAGTGACTCGTGCGTCAGGTCGGCTGATTCAGGATAAAACGACCGTTCGAGGGAGTAGAAATCAGGAAGGGCCTAAAAAAAGAGAGGGGGAAGCTGCTCTCCCCCCTCCAAGCGTCGGGTGTTGGGTCGAAACTTTGAGTCTGACTTCCGATTCAGCGCTGGTTGCCCAGGCCGTCTTCCGTCGACTCGTCTACATCTAAGGCAAACGTGATTCCAAACCCCTAGTGTGATTTGCCATTCCCCGCGATTCGATTAGCGCCTTGTTTTGTTGAAATTGCGGCTTGCTTGGAACTCACAGGAGAAAACGCAGCCTTGGGAAGAGCTTCAGGTTTCTGGAATTGGAAGATACATCTACGGTTTATTGCAGGGGGAGGTGGGAGAGGAGCGAATCCTGCGCCAACAACCAATCCGATTGCCCCGCCGTAAGACAATAGTAAGCTCGGAAGTCCCGATACCTACATGCCAAGGGCAGACTCAGAGCCTGAGACGGTGAAAACCTGAATTGCCGCCTGGTTGAATCATCAGGGAGTCGTCGGGCTGCTCTCCGTTCCCACGGTTAGTGGAACGATGATGGCCGTGGCGGCAGCTCCGCCGATAACGCCGAAAAGGATGGCCGCGGAAGCGGTGTGGGAAAGGTGGCCGATTTGGAATGTCCTGAGCTTTTCGGCCAGCGTCATCTTCCCGTGGGCGCCTGTGCCAATAGGCTGGCTCTGCGGTTCAGTCTGCTGGCCGAGGCGCGGGCTGATGGTGATGATGCTTCCCGCCGCCACTTCAACCGGTTCGGCGCGCAGATCTTGGACGGAAATCGCTCCCTTATGGACCGAGATGGTCAGAGAGCCGTCATTGCGCATGGAGATTTCCGCCAGCGTCGGGAAAGTGCTGGAGGGAGACAGCCGCAGGCCATCGGTTTCTACCCGGAGGCGGGACTTGGGGTCGGAAAGGAATGCCAGCCGGCCCTTCTCAATCCCCAGAGTGAGGCTGCCGGCGGAGCTTGTGAGAGCGGCGCTGGAATCGCGGTCCATGACCACACGGTGGCCACTCGAAAAGGAGACGACCGCATGACCGTCGGACGTAGTAATCCGGTCACCGCTGAACAAGGCGGTTTCCGCGCGTGCTTTCTCTCCTCCGACGTAGACCGCGCCATCAATGCGCAAGGTGCCGAGCGAAGCAGAACTGGCCGCGGCGTACGAGAAAGTTGCCAGCGCCAGCAACACGCCTCCTACCCTCAGCGCGCCACGCTTCCGTGAGCTGTTTAGCATGCCAATCTCCTTCCTGACCCCGGACGGATTCTGCCGGCGGAATGATGGATTTTCTGGTTTTCTGAACTACCCGACATGCCCGTTCACGTTCGGCCGTATTGTATGACATTTACCGGGAAAATGCTAATCTGTGTGGCCAGTGATCGTATTACAGTTCGGGTTTTCCGGCCCTTGCGCCCGACTTCTGCCTATGCCGCACTGCGGTGACCTTTCCGACTTCTGCGCGCCGTAGGCGAGATAGAGCAAGCGAGCATGAGCAAGACATATTGAACAAGGCAAAGAAGAAGTTGAGAAGCTTTGCCGGTTCTTCGCTACCAACCACCAGGCGTTTCTCGCCCCCGGCGTCAACATCAGCGCGGACCTTGCCCCCGCCTTCCAGCTTCGCCGGTACGGATTGAGCGCCAAGGTCGCGCTCTCCGAAATCCTTGGAACCGTTTATGAGCGGTTCTTGGACATTTGCCAATAGGACCTTAAGTTATTGAGGTTGGGACGTTTCTATTTCATTTTCGCATTCGAGAAAATGTAGCGCATAGGAATATTTTCCTTTACACTAGTTTTCCCGTCCGTTAAAATACCCGACATGGAGAACAACGCGGCACAATTCGAAAAGAGCGCGATTCAAGCGCTCAGGAACCAGACACCCATACGGGATATTCCGGGCGTTCGGATCACCGGAGTCCGCCAGAAGCCGGAAGAGCCGTTTGATCTCAGCTTTAAGCTCGAATCCGGCAAGAGTCGCGTTCGAGTCCTAGCCGAGATCAGATCAGCCAGTTCCCCAAAGCTGCTGGAAGAGATTGCTCCTTGGATCCGGCGGATGAAATCCTTGCGACCAGACGTGGCCTTCGCCGTCATCAGTCCCGCTCTATCTCTTCAGTCCCAAGCATATTGCGTTCAAAACGGCATCAATTTCCTAGACCTCGCAGGAAACATTTTCATCAACGTCCCTGGCAAATTCACATTACAGCGGCTCGGCATGCGCAGCAAAGAGCGGAACGAATCCGCAAGTTCATTTCGCAACGTCAACGTATTTTCCGGTCGGTCCTCGCGGGTGCTTCGAGTCCTGCTCGAAAAGCCGAAGCGGTGGACATTCACGGAGATCGCCAAGGAGCTTGCGGCAGAGACAGAGAGAGTTGCCCGCACGTGCCCAAACGGGAGCGTCGACTTTGCTATTAGTCTCGGTTCCATATCGAAAGCTCTGGCGAGTCTTGAAGAACAGCTTTGGATTCGACGACAAGGTAATTCCATTCTGATTCCAGAGCCCAGCCGTGTCCTGGATGCATGGGCGGAAAAGTACAAAGAGCGCTACCGTTGGCGTATGCGCAGCTCATTTCAAACGTCCAATCCGTTTGGCGCTCATCTCGAAGGTATAAACCAGGGATTGCGGCCCTTCATGCGCGGGCTGTACGCATTCACAGGCGCTGCAGCGGCCGCGCTCGATGCGCCGTTCATCGAACTCGATCAGGTCGATGTCTTTCTTTCGAATGTGAATTTAGACCGAGGTCTGCGGCAACTGGATACCCGACCAAAATCGGGACCAAAACTTCGGTTCACCTTCCCTTACGACGCCGGGGTCTTCATGTACTCGCGCCTTGAGGCATCGATTCCAACGGTTTCCAATATTCAAGCCTATCTGGACCTTTATGCTCGAGGAGGACGAGACCTCAAACAGGCGGACTACCTGCTGAGCAATGCAATCGAACCACGCTGGAGAACAGCGTGATCCCAGAGCCGCAGCGTACGTTCGTCCTGGAACTTTTCAAGGCCTTGGGGCAGGCTACCGATAACTTTGTCCTCGCAGGTGCGCAGGCCATGAAGTTTACGCTGGCGGAGGCTCGCGCAACTAAAGATCTCGACTTCATTCTACATGTGATCCGCTTGCGAGCCGAGAACCTACAATTGGGCGAAATCTTGGAGCGCTTGGGTTACACAGCAGTGGAGGGGGCACGAAACTTTCAATTTGAGAAGCCGATTCCAGGCAGCCAGCAGAAAATGCGAATCGAGTTCATGGCCCCCGAGGAATTCAAGCGTCGGGCTGACTTCCGAGTGGACATACAGGAAGGGGTCCATGCACGCGCCTGCATTGGGGGAAGCATAGCGTTGGCAGAGTCTGATCTGCACGCGCTGGAAGGCAGATTGCCGAATGGAGAACAGTTTGCGACGCGACTACGTGTGACGCGGCCCCACGCACTTGTCATGCTTAAACTTCTTGCTTTGAAGGACAGATACAACAACCTCCGAGGCCCACGTGAAGCCCGGCATGACCGGGAGGAAGCGCAGACGCATGCGGCTGATATCCTGGCAATCGTCACATCACTTGCTGACCCTGCAGATTTCAAGCGACAATTCGAGCGGCAGTTTCAGTCTGACCCGGTAATGGGGATTGATGTTCTCCGGACCTTGGGTGACTTGTTTCGAGAAACGACGTCTCCGGGACTCCTAGTCTACGCCGAGTATCTCGCCGCAAATTTGCCCGAAGGTCATAATTCGCAAAATAAAATTCGTCAGGAAACGGAACGCGGTCAGCGTGTGATGTCCCAAGTCCTGCCAGTCTCTGAATTCTACGCTCTCGCCGTTGCCGTTGACAGGTGCACCGATTGGCAACGTCATCCGGCGGCCGTTGCGGAGTATCTGTCGGAACTTGAGACCAGCCGAACTGCAATTCATCAGGACTCTGCGTCGGGGCTGCTACCGAGCACTGCACTAAGCGGCCCGTTCAGACCTGGACACCGAGTAGGAACAACTGCTCCTGCGGCCATGCAAAAGGTCACCGTTACGGAAGCTGATTTGTTGAAAGCATATCTACAAGTCACGGCCAATGATCTCGCTGCCAACGAAGAACTACGGCAGCGATTCCCCCACGCGCTGTCACGCTGAGGTTGTGGCTTTTTCCCTGACAGCCAAAACGCGGCAGCTCTTAGCGCCTGCATTTATGAGGCCCCACGCTGGGCGCCCCTCGCAGTGGCCGCTGGAGTTGAGTATGTGCTGCTGCCCATCTGAACGCTTTCTTCTCATCCGGTTCGCTAAGGAAGGGGACAAGAATCGCCACGACAAGATGGTGACGCTCGTCGATTCGATGCTTGGATTGCACAAGCAACTTGCCGCCGCGAAGTCCGCCGCGCAGAAGGCCATTATGCAGCGCCAGATTGACGCAACGGACGCGGAGATTGACCGGCTGGTATACGACCTGTACGGTTTGACGGCTAAGGGAATCGCGCTCGTGGAAGGGCAGGAGTAAGAAGACAGGAGTCGGAAGACAGAAGTCAGAATGTATGGATTTCGACTCCCCTTTGGCCCGATAATAGGAATTAGGAGTAATGAGGTATCTCAGATGCTGAGAAACTACATCCAGGCAGCGATGCGCCAGGCAAAATACGAAATACTGCCCGAGGATGGTTCCTTCTACGGGGAGATCCCCAGCTTCGATGGGGTCTATGCTAATGCCGACAAGCTGGAAAAGTGCCGGGAAGAACTGGAGGAGGTTCTCGAGGAATGGATTCTGTTGCGAGTTTCCCGGAATCTGCCGTTGCCCGTTGTGGAAGGAATTGAGTTGCTGATTAAAGAAATCGCATAATGCCTCACCTGGGTCCCATCCAGCGACAGGATCTGATCCGCCATCTGAAAAAGCTTGGATTCGAGGGTCCTTTTTCGGGCGGAAAGTTATTAGCCACGGTCACTTGTACTTTGATTGACCGTGGGCCTTTTCCCAGAACGACGAACGCACGGTCAGGAAGGCGCTTACCGTGGCTACCCGCTTCAGCGGCAGAACCCACGCTGTGCCGAACAAGTCGTTCGGCTTGAATCGGTTGTCCCCCTGAGTTAAGCTAAGCGTGAGAGGGAGCGTCTCGGGGGGACGGCGTTGAAGAGCGATGCAGGAGGATATCCGAGACCCGGCGGGGTTTGAGGCGATCCTGACGGATGAGTGTTGGGCGCACATTACCGCGCGCCATCCTGAAATGGAGCCGTTCAGGCAACAGGTGATAGAGACCATTCAACGTCCTGACGGGATTTATTCAGGAAAGAGGGGCCCGGCACGAAAGATTTGCCGAAAGAGGTATAGGGACATTCCGGTGGCGGGGGGCTCGTTCGACCTGCTGGTTTTTGTGGGAAGCGCTGACGGCTATGTCGCAACCGCATACTTTGCAGCCTATTCGTTCCGGATGTTAGGTGTATTAATATGGCCTACAAGCTAGTGCAAGAGTTCAAATTCGAGAAGGTGGACTATAGTTACGACCACCGGGGCGACGTCCTGGATATCTCGTTCGGCCCACCCGCTCCGGCGATTGCCCTGCAAGTTGAGGATTGGCTGGCTATTCAGGTGCGGATTAATCCTCCCTCGCTTCAGGGGATGACCATCGTTGGGTTCAAGAAAATATTCGAGAAGATCAATGGATATGCCGAGAAGGAATTGCCCAAACGCATGAAGAGATTGGCCAAAGTCGAGATGTCCATATCATACGACGATGAGTCGGACACACTTGTTTATCGCTGGGAAGAAGTTGGATTCTCTCTGCGCCCGCTGCTGCGAAAGCTCTTCTCTCTCGGAAAGGGAATACCTACGATTTTTGAGCCATTGTCGAAGGGCGGGGCCGTTGCGTTATCCGCAACGGCGGCGGAACGGTCCCTGCACAATGTCTACGTTGAAAAGGCCCTTCCCTCGAAGGACATCGTAGGGTTAAAGATCCTTGAGTTCACGAAGTGCGGCCCTGCGGCCTGGGAAGGAATATTGGGGGCAATCATCGATACCATTTTCGAACCGCCGGCGGAATACGACGAAAACGTTCACCTGATTACCAATGCGCTGGTGCAGCGCTTCGATTGGCGAAAACTTGCTGCGCTCGCCGCATGACCCATCCCGTCAAATCGGATAGCATGTAGCCGCGCCCCTGGGGTGTACGCCGCGGGTTCTTGGATTTCGGGAACAGGCCCGCGGCGGGAAGATCACCGCCGCGGCTAACAAAACCCCGACCCGGCGGACAAGGCACGGCAGGACAAAATGGTGGCGCTGGTCGATTCAGTGCTTACGGATTACGCGAGCAGCTTGCCGCCGCGAAGTCGCCCGCGCACAAAGCGATACTCGATCGCCAGATTGACGCAACGGACGCGGAGATTGACCGGCTGGTGTATGACCTGTACGGTTTGACGGCTGAGGAAATCGCGCTGGTCGGGGGAGCGAGTAGAGGCGGGTTTACCTCGTCCGTCGCGTGACGGACGGCATGAAACGGCCGCTATGGGGAAATCAGGAATGATTGATATTCACAGCCACCCCCTGACCGGGGTCGATGACGGGGCCGGGAGCTTTGAAACCTCCGTCGAAATGTGCAAGATTGCCGCCGCCGATGGCATCACCCATCAGGTGGCCACGCCGCACTGCAACTACGAATACAATTTCAATGCCGAGGTCAACCGCGCCAAGCTCGCGGAATTGCAGGCGGCGGTCGGTGAATCGCCCAAGTTGCTGCCTGGCTGCGATTTTCATCTTTCCTACGATAACATCCGGCTTCTCGTCGAAGATCCCAAACGGTTTACGATCAATGGGACCGACTACCTGCTGGTGGAGTTTGGCGACCAGTTCATCCCCGATCAGATGGACCGGGTCTTCTACGAAATGCAATGCACCAGCGTGCAGCCGATCCTCACTCATCCGGAGCGCAATCCGGTGTTTCAGCAGCATCCGGATCTGCTCTACCACTGGGTCACGCGCGGGTGCCTGGTGCAGGTGACGGCCAAGTCCTACACGGGGGGATTCGGGCGGCGCGCCCGGCATTTCTCTGAACTCTGGCTGAGCCAGAATCTGGTCCATTTCTTTGCCAGCGACGCGCACGACGCGCAGTATCGCCCTCCCGTCCTCTCCGAGTGCCATCAGAAAGTGAAAGAGACGCGCGGGCCGGAGGTCGCTGACTTGCTCCTCAAGCGTAATCCCCAGGCGGTCATCGAAGGCCGGCCTCTTCCGCCGGGACTCGATCCCATCGATCCCAGTCACGCCAAAAAGATACGAAGTTGGCTTTCTTTTCTCCGCCGGTAGGCAGGGTAGGGAGAGCGCCCTCCATTCAACCGCGAGGTGGTGGCGAGTGTTTGCGCGCAAGATTCGAGTTGAAGTGGTGGCCCCCGGCGAGCCAAGGCCCTGCCCACTCGCGTGGCTCGACAGTTACTCGATGCGCAGTTTTACGGGACGCGCGGCGTTTGATGAAACTCTGCCTACCGCCGACGGAATCCTGGAGACTGGGTTTCAAGTGGACCTCCCAGCGCTGCAAGCCGACATGGAAGATTGGATGACGCGGAAGTTCGGGCAGGGAGCACAGGTGCGGTTGAAATTGGCGGGGGATTGAGACTTCGAAGTGCCAAGGCCTGCCGGCGTCCTTACAGGACCTTGATCACAATCATGACCTTGTCGTCCAGATGAGTCCCGTGGCGGGAGAAGCGGGCGACGTCGGTACTCACGGCGGTGACGATATCCGTTGCGCCATGATCGGCCATGCGCTGGACGCACTCGATCAGGCGCTCCATTCCGTACTCGTCCTGCACCGTATTCATCGCCTCGGTAATTCCGTCCGTACACAGCACCAGAACATCTGCGCGCTGCAGCCTCGTGAAGCCACGCTGGTAATGGGCATTCTCAAACATGCCAATCACCATGCCGCCGTCCATCAGGGGAATGGGATCGTGGTTGGGACGAACGATGACCGGGGGCACATGGCCGCAATTGATGAAGTGAAGGCCTTTGCGGCGGACGTCGATCAGGCCGATGAAGATGCTGAGGAATTTCTGCGACCGGGTATCGGTGAGGATCATCCGGTTCAGGCTCTCGGCGATTTCGTCGAGCGAATGCAGGTGGAGTACCAGCGCCCGCAACGTCGCCTGTAAGTTGGACATCACCAGCGCCGAGCTGACGCCCTTGCCTTCGACATCAGCAATGACCGTCAGCAGAGTTTGCGGGCCGAGCGAAAGGAAGTCGTAGTAGTCGCCCCCCACGGCGTAACAAGGCTCGTTGAGCAGCGCGATGTCGAAGCCCTCGATGGAAGGAGCGCGCTCCGGGAGCAGGCTGCGCTGGATCCCGCGCGCCAGCGCCAGTTCCTTTTCCATGCGCTCCTTGTCGAGGAGCTGCTGGTGGAGCTGGGCGTTCTCCAAAGCGAGAGCCATGTGCCCCGAAAGCGTCAGCAGGAAGTCGGCATCTTCCTCAACAAATGCCCCGTGCTGTTTGTTGAGAAGCTGCAGCGCGGCGATCACTTTCCCCGCCTTGTTGCGAATGGGGACGCAGAGGATTGTCCGCGTTCGGTAACCGGTTCGCTTGTCCACTTCGGGATTGAATCGCGGGTCCGAATAGGCGTCGGGAATTAATACGACTTCGCCCGTCTTCGCCACGTGGCCGGCGATGCCTTTGCCCAGGGGCAAGCGAATTTCCTGTTTTTCCATCCCATGGGCGATCAATGACCAAATCTCGTTCGTGGCTTCATCCACCAGGAAAAGGGTTCCACGCTCGGCTTCCGTGTGGCTTTTTGCCACTTCCAAGATGCGCCCCAGGAGCTCGGAAAGATCAAGAGTCGAACTTAGCGCCTTGCTAGCTTCTACCAAAAGGTTTAGCCGATTGAGGCTGCGGCGCGTCGAGGCGAGAACCTCGGCGTCCCGTAAGGCCATAGACGCCAGGCGTGCGTGCAGGCGAAACAGGGCGAGTAAAGGTGCTGCCGGCGGCTTGCTGCACGCGATGAGCAAGACACCCTGGACACTCGAGTCTTCCAGCAGCGGATACGTCCCCAGGAACTTCAGGCCATGGCGCTGGGCCCATCGGAGCAGCGCACTGTCCGCCCGTTCCGAGCTCGAGTAGGTTTGCGGAAGTCGGTGGGCCACCGCCCGGCTGAGAAGCACATCCTCGACCCCCGGGCGCGCCAACTCAGGAGCCAGATCGACCTTGCCCGCTATGCTGACGGGATCAAGGCCAGGGGATTCTTCTCGAGTTTTCCAAATGCACGCCAGGGCTGCCCCGTGGCGCTCCGTCAGACGCGCCGTGAGCGAGTCGGCAATCTGTTTGGGTTCCCGCACCCCGGAGAGAATGCCGCCCAGGTCTTCCAGCTCCTTAATCAGCCCATCGGGCGAATAGGAAGCTCGCGGAGCTTTTTGAGCTGTAGGGTTCTTTGCTGGCTTTTTCACTCGAAGCCCAAGGCGCGCCTAAGGACGCAAATTCAATCGGTCAGTATATCTTCGGCAGGGTTTTGCATGCAAATTATTCGGAGGAGGGGGCAAGGTAGCAGAGATCAAGTCTTGAGATTTTCCATTGTGGGCGCCGGGGAGGGAAGGGGAGTGGGTGGCCTGGTTGCCCTTTGCACCGCCCACTCGCCCAGGTAGTCACAAGTGTTAGGTTGTTTCGTGAGATGCTTGCCTCCGTTGCCGGGTTGCACCAAAAATTCTAACTCCTTCTACGCGGCTATGACGGGAAAGAATGGCTTATAATGCAAGGTTCCCTCCTTGGATCTGAAACCCCAAGGCGGTGTCTAAGGCATTATCTATGAGCTATTTGGTGACTCCTTTTGAGATCAGTTCGAAGGTTCTTGCGCAATCCTTGCAGGTGCGTTTTGTGCATTTAGCTTCGGGGATCGCCACCCGGCACAGCGACACCATCGACTGTTTCTTCTTTGTTGCAGGCCGGGAAGTCATCGTTTCCATTCCCTGCGCAACGCTGACGGAATTGCGGGAATTTGAGCAGCGTCGCTTGACGGATCAGCAGTTGGCAGAGATTGCCGCTGCCCACCTCCGGACTGTGCTGGAGCGGGGTTACGATGCTACATTGGCGGAACTGCGGATGAGTGGCGAAGAATTGCGCGCCCTTGCCCGGCGGCTGGGTTTTTTCTGAGCCAGGGAGCCAATTGCCTGCGCGGCGCAAACAAGTTCCCCTCCTTTCAGGGTATGCCTTCTACGCGGCCTTCCGCTGAGAGCGCAAGGGAAGAGAGAGTCCGTCTCCGACGATTCTCCTCAAGTCTAGGTGGGCCAGGCTGCATGGAGGGCTTCCGTTCTGAATGCAGAACGCGGATAATCGGTTGGCCATGGCGTAGTCTGTGGGGCCGGCGGGGAGTCTGAACACACTCTGACGGATCGTGGCTTTCCGTGCCGAAAGAATCTGCTCGTCGGAGGCTGGGCGGTGGTGCCCTGGCAGCACGATCCACTGTCACCTCCTCGTTGGGAGCACACATTTACTTGATTGAAGAAGCCACAAACAAAGACACAGGGTTGATGAGCAAAGTTGGGTCCTGCCGGTCCTGCGGAAGCAGCGACTTGCGAGTCGTGTTGTCGTTGGGTTGCACTCCTCTGGCTAACGCCTTGCTCAGCGCCTCACAGCTGGATGAGCCGGAGGACTTCCTGCCTCTCGACCTGTCCTTCTGCCCGAGTTGCTCGCTCCTGCAGCTCCTCGATACGGTGCCGCCCGAGAGGCTCTTCCGCCACTATTTGTACTTCTCATCTTTTTCCGACACGGTTCTGCGGCAGGCGGAGCAGATAGCTAGCCACATGATCCAGTCCCGCCAACTAGCTGGGGAGAGCCTCGTCGTCGAGATCGGGAGCAATGACGGCTACCTGCTTCAGTACTATCGCAAACGGGGGATTAGGGTGCTGGGCATCGAGCCGGCGGTGAACGTGGCTCGAGTTGCGGAGGCGGAGCATGGGGTCCGCACCCTGTCAACAATGAAAATACGGGTTATGCCAAGGGCAACAATCAGGCTATCGTCCGTGGCCGCGGCCGGTACTTTTTGCTTCTTAACAACGATGCCGTGCTGGAGTCCGACGCGGTTGAACGTCTAGTGCACTTTCTAGATCAGCACCCCAAGGCAGGAATGGCGGCGGGCCGCTTGCTCAATGCCGACGGGTCCACGCAGTACACCTACTATCCGGTTTCGCTTCCGAGTCTGGCCTCAATGGCGGCGGACCTGCTTTGGCTGAACCGCCTCTCGCGGCGCAACCGGATCGGGCGAGGGCCGCTCGCGCGGAATTGGAATCCCGAAATGCCTTATCGCATGGAGCAACTTCCGGGGGCATGTCTGCTGGTGAGGCGTGAGGTCTTCGAAGGCACTGGACTCCTCGACGAGCGCTACCGCTTCTGGTACGAGGATGTTGATTTTTGTGCCCGCGCGTTCGAGGCCGGCTGGGAATTGTGGTATGTGCCGGAGGCGAAGATTCTCCATCACGGAGGGGAAAGCAGCAAGCCGCTGGGAGAGGCGTCCCGTTCTCTCCTGCGCTTCCAGAGTATGCTCCGGTACGCGGCAGAGCATTTCCGCCGAGGTCATTTCCTTTTGTTGGAGTCCGTCGTGGCGTTCGTCTTGGTCGTGCGCCTGCCCGCCGTGATGGTCGCCGGCCTTTGGCCGGGGGCTGCGGGACGGCGCTGGAAGGGGACTTGGAAGGCCTACCTCCAACTGCTGCGTGAAATGGTTCTGGGTTGAATTGTACGGCGGCGAAACCAGGCGGGTTGAGGCGAGACCGGGCGTCGGCAAATCGCAGCTTGCCGGGGCGGAACCTTCTGAGGCAACATAGCTGTCCTTGAAATATGGGCGATCTTCCGCGAATTCTTCAGGTCAACAAGCTTTATTACCCCTATATCGGCGGAGTAGAGACCGTTCTGCAGAATCTTGCCGAACAGATTCGCGGCCGCTGTGAATTGGACGTTCTCGTTTGCCAGCCGCGCGGGCGAGGCTCGCGCGACACGGTCAACGGCGTGAGGGTGGCGCGCGCTGGGTCGCTGGGTATCTGGCTCTCCATGCCCGTATCGCTGAGTTATCCCTTTCTGCTGCGCAAGATGGTGCGGGACTCCGACCTCGTCCACCTGCACCACCCTTTCCCCCTGGGCGAGCTTTCGGCGCTTCTCTTCAATCCGGGCAAGAAGATGGTCTTCACCTGGTACAGCGCGATCGTTCGTCAGAAGTTGCTGGCACGAGTTTATCGGCCATTTCTCGAGCGGGTCCTCGACCGAGTTCGGGCGATCATCCTGATCTATCCCGGCGCTGAACGCTCTTCGGAGCTTCTCGCCGCGCGAGCGCACAAGTGCCACGCCATCCCGCCGGGAATCGATATTCGCCGGTACGACCTGGATGAGGCTCTCGCGCGCGAGGCGCAAAAGATTCGTTACACGCACGGTGACAAGCTGGTGCTGTTCGTGGGAAGGCTCGTGTATTATAAGGGGCTGCAGCATCTCATCGCTGCGATGGCAGCCGTTGCCGGGAAGCTCCTGGTGGCTGGGGAGGGGGCTTTGCGCGCGACTCTCGAGCGCCAGGCCTTCGAGCTGGGCATCGCGGATCGTGTTTGCTTTCTGGGTCGATTGGACGACCGGCAACTCAAGGCCTTTTTTCATGCTTGCGATGTGTTCGTGCTGCCCTCGACCCATCCCAGTGAAGCCTTTGGGATGGTGCAGCTCGAAGCGATGGCCTGCCGGAAACCCGTGGTGAACACGTGGCTCGCAACCGGGGTTCCGTACGTGAGTCTGGATGGAGAGACGGGATTCACCGTGCCAGTGGCCAATTCCGAAGCGCTGGCGAACGCCATCAGCAAGCTGCTGAGCGACGCCGATCTTCGAG
>Ga0187878_1003315_pt1 | contig 13414 bp, 9 predicted proteins | sample June2016WEW_17_1_FD_132979 | JGI IMG/M metagenome (GOLD analysis project Ga0187878, IMG submission 132979) | Peatland microbial communities from SPRUCE experiment site at the Marcell Experimental Forest, Minnesota, USA - June2016WEW_17_150 | ecosystem: Environmental > Terrestrial > Soil >...
ATCAGTTTTTCGGCGACGAGCGTGATTTTTGCGGGGAATCCGCTGGGCGTGAACTGTCCGACGAAGGATGTGACGGTCACCAACACGGGCAACGTACCGCTCGGCATCACGGCCATCACTCCTAGCGCGCCCTTCAGCGAAACCAACACCTGTCCGGCCAGCCTGGCGGTAGGGGCAAGCTGCGTGGTAAGCATCAGGTTCACCCCGGCGGCGGTGGGCACGGTTCCCGGGACGCTGACCATCACCACCAGTCCGGCAACGACGGGCAACACGGTCAGCCTGAGCGGCACGGGGACGCCGGCGTGTCAGTTGCTGGCGAAGGCGCACACGGCGACGGTGCTGCGCGGCACCGACGCGCAGGACTTCGCGATTGAAGACGCCAAACCCAGCTGCTCGCCGGTGAGCATCAATCTGAGCTGTTCGGCGGCGAATCCGGTGGCCTGCGCGCTGGCGCCGGCGGTGATCGCTCCGGGCGGGGCGAGCACGCTCAAGGTGACGAACCTGAAGGCGCTCACGTCCGATTCGGTCGCGGTGCGCGTCGATTCCACCAGCGAGTTCCGCGCCGCCTGGGAGACGATGACGGTGTTCGTCTCTGACTTCGCCTTCTCGCACGCGCCGGACACCGCGAGCGTCGTGGCGGGGGAGACGGCCAGTTATTCGCTGGCCATCCGGCCGGTGAACGGCCTGGCGGGCAACCTGTCGCTCGGGTGCAGTGGGGCGCCACGGGGGGCAAGCTGCGCGGTGACGCCGTCGAAGATTACGCTCGACGGGGCGAGCCTCGCGCAGGTGAAAGTGAACGTGAGCACCACGGCGCGGGCGCTGGCGCTGCCGGTCGCGCCGCCCCGCGACGGACCACGGGGCGTTCTGCCTCTGTTGCTGATGGCGCTGCTGGCGCTGACGGGAGCGGCAGTCTATGACCGGCGGGTTCGCACGCGGTTGTTGCTGGCCGCGGCGCTCGGGGCGCTGCTGCTGTGGGCTTCCTGCGGAGGCGGCGGAGGGATGAACTTCAACACGGGCGGCACGCCGGCGGGCACTTACACGCTGACCATCACCGGCACCTATGCGAACGCCTCGGGCAGCACCCCCGGCTCGCTGGTCAACTCGACCACCGTCACCCTGCTGGTGAAGTAGCCTGAACTCGCGGCTCACCCGTTGCCGTCAAGGCTCGGCGCGGTTCGTAAACCGCCTGCGGTGATGTCTATAAGCCCATCAGCTGACCGCGGCGCTGCGCCCGGCACGGGTGGCGCAGCACGTTGGGGAGTCAGGCTCCGAAGGGCACAAAAGGGCCGCCACGAGGGGTTCCACCTACGTCCTCCTCGCTATTGGCTCTCTTTTCGCGTGCCGCGTAAGCCTGAATGCCGGGTGTTTCCAGCGGGCCCTCCATGAATGCGCCACGCGAACTGCAGATTCCCCCAATTTCGGCTAAGCTGGCGAGCCTTCCTTTCTGAGCGTGGCGCATGTCCGGGAAACGCATCATTCTCGCCACCATCGGGGCGATGGGTGGTCTGCACCCTTACACCGCCATCGCCCTGGGCCTCCAGTCTCGCGGTCACTCACCGGTTATCGCGACCAGGAAGTGGCGCCGCACAGGTTGACTGCGAAGTCAGAACTGGACCTGAAATCAAGTTCAGATTTCCGTGTGGGCTGATCAAGGGTTTGTAACACCGCAGGGAGAGAATTCAATTCACATGAGCTAACGCATTATGGGTGCGATGGGGACTTCGCAAAAGTTATCCACGTGGTAGCACGATTCGCCAAGCACGTTACACAACCACGCGGATCGCTTCCAAGTGCGCCGTGATCCGGGCACAATCGTCAAAGTGATAAGGCGGGTCACGTCGCCGACTTGCCGACTACAAGCCCAAGTGGCTTCAGGCATCGGCGGACCGCGGCAATCACCTTCTCTGTGGATATACGGCTCTCGTGATTCTTCAAAGACTATTGAAGAGCCGCAAACTCAAGGGTTGGAAGTTGCGCTACCCACTAGCGGAAATTCTCCACCAGCATGATGTCGTCCTCTTGCGGGAGGTATTCCGAGTAGAGAATCCAATGCTCATCCGAGGAGACTGTCAAGTAAAGGTGCAAGTTCGGCCCTTCCTGATGGAGAACGCGTGTCACTTTGCCGGTTTCGAAGCTCAGGAGCTCAATGGACCATGCTTCGCCGCCGGGTATCGGTTTCGCCGTGGAGATGTAGATCCCCCCCTGGGCCAAGTCCCAATTTCCCCACATGAGTGTGCGGTCCAGGATTCGAACCTCCTCGCCACCTCCCACCGGCATTTTCCACAGGCCGTCGCCTGGACTGAGTGGCCCGCCCCACTTCGAGAAGTAAAGCCATTTGCCGTCCAGCGACTCCCGGGCATCAAACCCGCCCCCGCGCGTCGCCTGAACGGCTGCGCCGCCTTCCACAGGCATCTTCCAGATCTGATACTGGCCGCTCCGATCCGAGCTGAAGTAGATCCACTTCCCGTCCCGCGACCAACTCGGGACCACGTCGTCGGCTTGGTTGTTGGTCAAGCGGCGCGGCGCGCCCCCGTCGGCGCTGATGATGAAAATCTCGGAATCCTCACCCGGACGGGAGTCGAAGGCCAGTTGCTTACTGTCCGGAGACCAGCGCGGTGTCCCGGTGTCACCCTTCAGATCAGTCAACTGAGTGGGATTCGCGCCGTCACTGTCACACACCCAGATGTTGTTTAGCCCGGATCGAATAGAGCTGAACGCAATCCTTTTCCCGTCCGGCGAGAACTGCGGACTCGTGTCTTCCCTCGTCGAGGAGATGATGGCGGTTGGAGAACGCGAGGGGCTGGAGGATTTCGGTCCTGGCAGGCGCCAGATGCTCGCTCTCGTCGGTGCTTCTGAAGTGTAGGCCAAGCGGTTTCCTTGACGCGAAACTGCCGGGGATACGGCGCCTTCTCCAATTCCAGGGATCCGTTGGGGCGTGCCACCCGAGGCCGACACCCAATAGAGATTGATGCTGCCAGTGTTCGACGCCCCGGCGGAGAAGATGATGCCCTGCCCGTCTGGCGTCCAGGCAAGCCCCCCGAAGAAGGGGAAGCTCCCGAAGGTAAGCCGTCGCGCCTCTCCACCAGATACCGGCTGAATCCAGACGTCTGCCACCAGGAATTTAGGGCTCCGGACGAACGCCACCGTCCGGCCATCGGGAGAGATGGCAGGCATCATATCTCCCAGGGATTCTTGGGGGGCGAGGTGAGGGGCTTTGCTTGCAGGGTCTCAAGCGGGAGCAGGAAGATTGCGTAGGGACTTTTCTCGGAACTCCTCTCCGAGACCGCCAGCGATTTCCCGTCCGGCGACCACGAGTAGCCCCAGGAGTCTTTCACGTCATGGAGTTTGTGCTCCGAGCCGCCCAGGGGAGAAATCGCATAGATTGCTGCCCCCGAGTCGGATGAGCGCAAGAAAGCGATCTGGCGGCCGTCCGGCGACCAAGCGGGGTGGTCCTCATCGGCGGGGTTGCTGGTGAGCCGGAGCAGGTTTTCCGTACCGATCATCTTGATGTAGATGTCCCGGTTGTCGCGCTTCTCGCCGCCCCAGGCGAAGGCGATCTGGTTGCCGTCCGGAGAGAAGCTTGCACCTCCTTCGTACCCCGGCATCGAGGTGAAGGGCTTGGGATTCACTGGAGCCAGGGACATCTGTGAGCCCCGGCGGAGGAAGTACCACGCGCTCAAACCGAGCAGCAGCGCCAAGCCTGCGGCGGGGAGGAGAAGCCATTTTCGCGCCGGGCGCGGTCGAACCACGCCGGGTGCGGCGGGTTCGGCCGCAGCCACGGCCACGGAAGCCGCCCTTCGACCGGAGTCCGTATCGCGCTTCAGACGCTTCAGATCAGCACGCAGATCGGCGGCGTGCTGGTAGCGCAGGTCGCGGTCTTTTTCCAGCGCCTTGTTGATGATCTCTTCGAGCTTGGCCGGGAGTTCGGGGTTCAAGCGCACCGGGGAGGTGGGAGCTCGGTGCAGGATGCCGTCAAAGATCGCCGCTGTGGTGCTGCCGTAGAAAGCCTGCCGGCCTGTGGCCATTTCGTAGAGCACCACGCCGAGGCTGAAGAGATCCGTGCGCGCGTCCAGTTCCTGCCCGAGTGTCTACTCGGGAGACATGTAGGCAACGGTCCCCAGCGCCGTGCCGGGGCTGGTGAGATGCTCTTCCGCCGCCCCGATGGTCAGCATCGCTGTCGCGCCGAACGCCTCGGCCACGGGTTTGGGGGTGGGCGCCAGCTTGGCCAAGCCGAAATCCAGAATCTTCGCCTGCCCGCGCGTGGTGACAAAAATATTTGCCGGTTTGATGTCGCGATGGACGATGCCCTTGGCGTGCGCGGCATCTAGCGCGTCGGCCAGCTGGACCCCCAGTTCCAGGATTTCTTCCACCGTAAAGGGTTTGGACGAGATGCGGTGCTTCAGCGTCTGCCCCTCCAGCAACTGCATCACGATGAAAGGCTGACCTTCGTGTTCTCCGATGTCATGAATCGTGCAAATGCTGGGATGGTCGAGAGCCGAGGCAGCGTGCGCTTCCCTCTGAAAACGCTCGAGCGCTTGGCCGTCTTTGGCCAGTTCCGGCGGCAGGAACTTGAGGGCGACTTGACGGCCGAGCCGGGTATCTTCGGCCTTGTAGACCACACCCATCCCGCCGCCGCCCAGCTTCTCCAGAATGCGGTAGTGGGAAACGGTCGTGCCGGTCATCTCGCCGAGCCTCGTCTTCCCATGAGTCAGAATGCCCTGATGCCAAGATATCCTATCGGTAATCACCACGGAGAGCAAGCTTTCGACGGGCGAGATTCCGGGTCCCGAAGCGGACCCGCCGCAAAAGCGGAGCATTCACGCGGAGTGGTAGCGGCGACGCATCGCGTCGCCCCTACGGCGGGAAATCCATGCGGCGCGGGAGGTCCTGGAAGCGTGGCCGTGCCGGCGCGGGGATGGCTTGCGGAAATCCTCCACTCAGACCACCTCTGAGGTTATGGGCAGATACCCCCGCGAAGAGAGTCCCTGCTCGTCGGGGAAAACGGTTTGCCACTCGCGGGTGTACGGTCCCTCATGGCCCACACTTCCCCAGTCTGGCCGCTCTAGATGAATGGTCGCCAGGGTGTTAGGATGGCCGCATCGCCGGTTTGTCGACGATCCCGGGAATCAAGGCGCATCTGTCTATGCTGCGGCGCTTTTCGCGTCGAACGGCTGCGTGGCAGTCTCAGCGGTAGACTTGAAGTGAATGCCCTTGTAGTATTACCCATATGAAAAAAACGAATTCCGGTGATCGCGGTTGGGCCGCGAAGGGCAACGTCGCTCCGAGGGACGTGGACGAATACCTAGCAGGCGTCCCGGAACCCGCCCGCAGCACCTTGAACAGGATTCGCGCGGTGATTCGGTCCGCTGTGCCGGCGGAGGCCACGGAGGCCATCAGCTATCGCATTCCCACGTTCAAGTACAAAGGACCGCTCGTGGGGTTCGCCGCCTTTTCGAACCATTGCAGTTTGTTCCCAATGAGTCCGTCTGTGATCGAGGCGTTCAAAAACGAACTCAAGGACTTCCACACATCCAAAGGTACCATCCGCTTCCCTGTAGACAAGCCTCTCGCGGCCGCTCTTGTGAAAAAGCTGGTGAAAGCGCGGATCGCACAGAACGAACGCAAGAAACAGCGCTGATCGGGCTGCCTTCGACGGCTAGCAAGCAATATTGGAAGTGAAGATCCTGATCTTCCGCGGTTCTCTCGACCAATTGTTGCAGAAGGTCACCGCGCAGCGCAGCACCTTGAAATAGACGGAGTTGGAACCTCGGGCATGTTGCGAGCGTTGAGCCGGTTCGACAACTTCTGCCTGCGAAGGCTCAAGCACTCGGTTATGTGATGCGCTACTCGTGGAAGGCCGCATTCGGCATTTCGATCGAGTCACTACGCGATAACTCCCGGATCGTCGCCAATCCGGAAACTGTTCTCGCGATTGCTCGCTGCGCCCGCCACTATTCTGATAGTCTCCGAGTGCGCCGTGATCCGCCCAAAATCTCCGATTTACCCTGAGGAGTCGTTGCCAACTCGGCACCTGAGGTTTGGAATCGTGTTCTCCCAACAATGTTGGAGCCAGATGACGCAAATGGACGCCAAGACCACGAACGCTTCCTTGTGCTTGCACGGAAGCGGGTAGAGACGACTCCTGGGCGGACCCAAAGCCCCCTATCCATGTGGATCAAAAGTCCCTGGGCCGCTCAGTGTTCGCTGCCAATCCACTAACTTATAGGCAGGACCCTGAAACTCAAATTCAAAAGGGGCGAGCGACTTCTGGTCACGCGTGCGGCAATGGCGCAGCGACAAAATGTCCCAGCGACTTGAGCCAGTTATTGCTTGACAGCCCCGACCTTGACTCTTATCATGTCTGCACTCGGGCGCTTGCGCCTGAGTTAAGCCGTAGTCTCATGCAGAGTGGCTGAGGGTTACGGGCCCGACGACGCCACGACAACCGGATCAGGGTAAGAACCTGATCGCCCGGTGCCAATTCCCGCCCGGTTTGCGGGGGACATGAGATTCGGTGATGGTATTCGCCTCATCCCCCAACCCGGATGAGGCGTTTTTGTTTTTAGGCGCGCAGGGCCCAGCGCAGCCACAACGGAGCAACAGAGTCCATGGTCTCGCGAATATATCTCGACCACTCAGCAACCACACCGCTCGACCCGCGCGTGCGCGCGGCGATGGGTCCTTACCTGGACGGGCGATACGGAAATCCTTCCAGCTTGCACCAAGAGGGCCGGGAGGCGCGGAACGCCGTAGAAACAGCACGCGCGGAAGTGGCGGCGCTTCTTGGCGCCGAGCCTTCCGAGATCATCTTCACAGCCAGCGGCACCGAAGCTGACAACCTCGCCCTCGTGGGCGCGATCCGCGCAGGCGGTGGCCACAGCCACTTGATCACCAGCGCCATCGAGCACGCGGCAGTGCTCGAGACTTGCCATTTCCTGGAACGCACTGGAACGCAGGTCACATATCTTCCAGTCAATGGCGAAGGCTTGGTGGATCCAGGTAGCTTGCGTCGAGCGCTGCGCCCGGAAACGCGGCTGGCCTCAATCATGACGGTGAACAACGTGGTAGGAACGGTCCAGCCTATTGCCGAGCTGGCGCAGATTGCTGCGCAGCACGGCTCCCTCTTTCACACCGATGCCGTGCAAGCCATCGGGAAAATCCCGATGAATGTGAAGGAACTGGGAGTGGACATGCTTTCACTCTCTGCCCACAAGCTGCACGGTCCCAAGGGGGTAGGTGCGCTCTACGTCCGGCGCGGCGTTAGCCTGGATCCGATTGTGTTTGGCGGCGGGCAGGAACGTGGTTTGCGTTCTGCTACGGAAAATGTGGCAGGGATCGTAGGCTTGGGCGCAGCGGCGGCGCTGGCGCGCGATCAAATGGCCGCAGAGGCGGCACGGCTGGCGGCGTGGCGAGAGCGAATTCTGCAGGACCTCCGCGAAAAAGTGCCGCACGCTTACTTGATTGGGCATCCACAAAAGCGGCTGCCGGGCCATCTTTGTCTGGGCTTTGCGGGGCAAGAAGACGAGATGCTCAAGCTCGTGCTGGCTCTGGATGAGGCGGGCGTGGCAGTCTCTGCGGGCAGCGCGTGTAGCTCGGCGCACGTGGGCGCCACGGAACAAATACTCGATGCCATGGGGTTTGATACCGAACGCGCGCGCGGCTTGCTACGCGTCACGCTGGGGCGTTTCAACACTGACGACGAGGTGGAGCGATTCCTCCATATCCTGCCGCAGGCCGTGGCGTCGCTTGCCGGCGTGCCCGGAAGAATAGACATCAGGACGTCAAATCTCGATTCGATCCTCAGCGCCGAGCGCGCGGCAGGAAGCGGCAGAGTCGCCGTGCCGCGCGAAGGGCCGGGTCACCGAGGAGTGGCGAGGTCCTGCACGGCGCGGTAGGCATGGTCGATGGCCGCGTCGGTGTACGCGTAGGCCGCGGCATCGGCGTTGGCAATCGCGATGCGGCCGAACGGCCTGCGGGCGCGGGCGCACGGCTGCTCGCCTCCCTCCAGCCAGAACTTGTCCCAGAGCGAGTTGTACTGGTAAGCGTAGCCATGGGGCCAGCGATTCACCGTAATCGCTGCAATATCCCGTGCCGGATCGAAACCGCCCGGCCCCAATGCCCGGCCGAGCTGATCGCGGATTTCGTGTTCGAATTTCTCGAAGGTCGTCTGGAAAAGCTCGATGCGCCCTTCCCGGTGCTGGTCGCGGGACGCCAGGCCGGGGCGGCAGGGAGTCCGCAGCAAGTGAACGACGATGGGTTGCTCCGGCTGGCGGGAGCACTCATACGCGCCCAGGCTGACCGCGAGGTCAAGGTTGAAGGACGAGAAGTAGCTGCCCGGGGCATAAACCGATTTCACGCCCAGTTTCTTGAAGGAAGTCCAATTTGAAATCGCCACATTGGTGTACACGATCGGAACCTTGGCCGCGTCGGCGAGTGCCGCTTTCTGCTCCGCTGGAAGCTCCGCGCAGATGTAGGGAATCACGACATGCCAGCACGCCAGGACACAGTTCGCCCCGCGAACTGTATGCAGCTTCCCCCTCTGCACATATGTAATCTCCACCTCCTGCGCCGAAGCGGGAGCGCCATGATGCCCCACGCGCACCGCTGTGCTGTTCAAGCGGATGCGGAGCGGCGAAGCATGCTCGTCGAGCCGCGCGTAATTGGCCTTCGCCGTGATGAGATCATCCACCGTCGCGCCAGGAATTGCGTTCGGCAACAGGCTGCGGACGAGCGAACGTGCGATGGAGGCGTTGCCGTCCGGAAAGTGAAAGAACTGGTTGTCCGCTTCTTCATTGCGGATCGCGTCGCGATTCATGCCCGGGCCGGGCGCGGGGTCGAGATTCATCCCCTCGAAGCCGGGGTAGCCGAGCCCCCACATGTCCAGCGCCGACACGGCGTCGATTCCGATTCCAAATAGGCTGTGAGGAAGAGTCTGGAGAAGTCGCACGAGGTCCGGGTGAAGACCTGCCACTTGAGTCAGGAAATGGGCGTAGCTGATGCGCGCCAGGTGGTCTTTCTTTTCAGCCGAGCTGAGACCCGGGCAGTAATCCTTCTTCTCGTCAAAGAGCCGGGCGAGATCCTGGCGGGCCGCTGCGACGAGCGGAGCTTCGGCAAGGAAACTCTCCAACGGCCTCCGACGCAGCCCGCCCTCGCCCGAGTAGGACTCGCTGCTGTCGGCAATGTACTGTATGAGGCGGTCAACGCCAAAGGTCTCACGGTCAAAGAAAACACCCATGCCGAGACCTAATGAAGAATAGAGCTTTCCATCATGGACTTGGGGCCAGCGTGCGACGTCAATGCCCAGTTCTTTGATCAGACCCATTGCCACGGCGCTGTAAGGCGCAGGGCTTTCTATCGCAAAGGTGCTGCCGTAACCGAGGAGGTGGCGGTTGCCGGCGCGGAACTCGTTGCGCTTGGCGTGGCCGCCGAAGTCGTCGTGATTGTCGAGAATCAGAATGCGCGCTTTCGGCCCGGCGGCCTTGCGGAAGAAGTGCGCCGCCGCGAGCCCGCTGATTCCGCCGCCTATCACCACCAGGTCGTATCTCTCGCCCGTGTCTTTTTCCGGCCCGGCTTGCTCCCAGATCGTTCCGTCCCTCAAACTGTGAGCCGCCTCGAACGAACCCAGATGATCGCCGCGTAGCCCCGTGAGCGCCGGCGGATAATAAGCGTCTGCGGTCGCGGTGCTCGCTCCCAGCGCTTGCACCTGATCGGGGCGAATCAGCGATCCCCCGACCAGTAGCGAGAATCCATTGAGGAAGTCGCGCCGGATGATGGACCGGTCCATGCCCAAATCATGTCGCGAGCGGTTCTTCATCGAGCACTCCATGGCGCTGGATTGCCGAAGATCATTTCATCTTCGGTCGGGTGTATTCCAATCTCTCGATTAGCGGCCGAGGGCTGAGAGCGTTGCACTCGAATCCTCATACACGATCTGTCCGCCCACCATCGTCAGTACTGGCACGGTTTTGCGAATCTCCAGGGGCTTGACCGCGTAAAGGTCCTGGGAGAGGACGATGAGATCGGCAAGCTTGCCGCGATCGAGGGTGCCCTTACGGGTTTCCTCAAATTCCGCGTAGGCGGCGTCGCACGTGTACGCGGCCAGCGCCGCATCGAGCGTCACCCTCTGCGCGCTGACGAAACCTTCCGCCGGCTGGCCATTCCAGTCCTGGCGCGTCACGGCGTTCTGAATCCCAATGAAGGGATCGAGCGAGACGACCGGCCAGTCGCTCCCGAAGGCAAGCATCGCCCCGCCGGCCGCAATAGCCTGCCAGGCAAACGAATAAGGCAGTCGCTCCGGGCCCACATTGCGCGCCCAGACGTTCAGCAAATTTGGTTCGGGATAACAATGGAAGGGTTGCATGCTGGCAATCACGCCCATCCGGCCGAAGCGCGGAATATCCTGAGGGTTGATGTTCTCGATGTGCTCGATGCGGAAGCGCCGATCGCGGGGGCCGTTGGCCTGCGCGGCGGCCTCGTAGACGTCCAATGTGACTCGGACCGCCCGGCCGCCGATGGCGTGCGTGATGACCTGAAAATTCCGGCGGTCGAGTTCCGCGACGTTCGAGCGAAACTGTTCGGGCGTGTAGTTCAGCGACCCCGAGAGCTTGGGATCGTCGGAATACGGCTCGATCATCGCTGCGGTGTGCGACTCAATTACGCCGTCCATGAACGCCTTGATGACTCCGCCGCGCACCCACTCATCCTGAAAACGGCGGCGGCCTTCCTCGTACATAGCCAGCGTTTTCGCGTCGAGTTGCGGCTCCATCATCAGCGAGGTCGTCATGCGCACGGTCAGCTCGCCCTGGCGGCGCAATTCATCGTAGAGTTCCATCTCCTCCAGGCTGCCGCTGGCGTTGAGCGCGCTGGTGAGGCCGTGGCGGTTGGCTTCGCGCAGTCCGGCGCGAAGGGCGCGCAGTTTCTCCTCGCGGCCGGGCTTGGGAATCACCCGCCGCACCAGATCCACGGCCTCTTCTTTCAAAACTCCGGTGGGTTCGCCGGTGGCCGGATCGTGCACGACCGCCCCCACGACGATCCCGGCGTGCTGGGGGTCGGGAGTGTTCTTGTCGATTCCCGCCAGCGCCAGGGCGCGCGAATTCGGCCAGACGCTGTGGCCGTCGTAGCATTCGAGCACCATGGGCCGGTCCGGCACGACCTCGTCGAGGATTTCTTTCGTGGGTAGACCGGAGGGCTTGAAGGCGTCGTAAACCCAGCCGCGGCCCAGCAGCCAGGCGCGCTCCGGATGAGCGGCCGCGTAAGCGCGCACGCGTTTCTGCATTTCAGGGATCGTGTAAACGTCGTCGAGGCTGACCTGATCGAGCGAGATGCTGCCGTCGAGAAAATGCGAGTGGCTATCGATGATGCCGGGCATCGCCATCCGTCCGCCCAAATCGATGACGCGAGTGGCGGGGCCGCGAAGCGCCGCAAGCTGTTTCTCGTCGCCGACAGCCACGATTCGCGAGCCCTGAATGGCAAGCGCCCGCGCCCAGGGCTGGCGCGGGTTGGAAGTGTAGATGTGGCCGTTCACCAGTAGCAGATCCACCGCACGCGGCCGCTTCTCCTCCGTCGCGGCGGCGCAACCAAGGAAGGTTGTGGAGAGCAGAAAGACAAGAGCAACGTAACGCCTGAAGTCGCGCATATTCACCCGGACTGAATTCAACGCAGATGGACAGCCAGAATCTTTCGTTCCGTCATTTCCTCGATGGCGTAGCGCAGCCCCTCGCGTCCCAGCCCCGAATCCTTCACGCCCCCATAGGGCATGTGGTCCATTCGGAATGACGGCACATCTCCTGCAATCACTCCGCCCACCGCCAGCTCTTCAAAAGCCATGAAGAGGAGCTTCGCATCGCGCGTGAAAACGCCGGCCTGCAGGCCGTAGGGCGAGTCGTTCACGCGCGCCACGGCCTCGGCGAAATCTTCGTAGGGCTCAACCGTGACCACGGGGGCGAAGACTTCCTGGCAATTGACGCGCTGTTCGGGCCGCGTGCCGGTGAGCACCGTGGGAGGGAGCAGGGCGCCCTGACGTTTTCCCCCGCAAAGCAAACGAGCGCCCGAGGCCACCGCTTCTTCGTACCAGGCTTCGGCGCGCCGCGCCGCCGCCTCGCTGATCAGCGGGCCGACGTCGGTCTCCTCGTCGAGCGGATCCCCGACGATCAGCTTCTGTACGCGTTCCAGGAACGCTTTCAGAAATCTCTCGAACACGCTGCGCTGGACGAACACGCGCTGCACCGAAATGCACGTCTGGCCGGCGTAAGAAAATCCGCCTAGCGCGCAGCGCTCGGCGGCGTAGTCGAGGTCCGCATCGCTGTGAACGATCACCGCGCCATTCCCGCCCAGTTCGAGCACGACCCGCTTCTTCCCTGCCTGCTTCTTCAGTTCCCAGCCCACCGCAGCGCTTCCCGTGAAGCTCAGCATCTTCAGGCGGTCATCGGTGACGATCGGCTGGGCGTCGGCGACGGAAATAGGCAGCACGTTCAGCGCGCCCGCCGGCCATCCCGCCTGCTGCACGATTTCCGCGAGGAGCAGTGAACAGAGCGGCGTCTGCGGCGCGGGCTTGTGCACGAGCGTGCAGCCGGCGGCCATCGCCGGCGCCCACTTGTGGGCCACAAGATTGAGCGGAAAGTTGAAGGGCGTAATCGTGCCGATGGGTCCCAGGGGAAAGCGCCGCACGATGGCCCAGCGGCCCGCCGCGGCCGCCTGGAGGTCCAGGGGAAGCCACTCGCCATGAATCCGCGCACTCTCCTCGGCCGCCACTTGAAAGGTGAAGACCGCACGGTCCACTTCCACGCGGGCCGCTTTCAGCGGCTTTCCGGCCTCGCGCGCCAGGGTGAAGGTAAGCTCCTCACGCCGCGCCGCGATGCCCTCGGCGACGGCGCGAAGCACGCGCTGGCGCTCGTAGGTCGCGAGTTTGCGCGTGACCTCGAAGGCGCCGGCTGCCGCGCGGATCGCCGCTTCCACATGTTCGCACTTCGCCTCGACGACGCGCGCGATCAGGCTCTGGTCAAAGGGGGTACGGACCTCTGCTGGTGTCCCATCGGAGATCCATTGGCCATTGAGGAGAAACCCGAAGGTCTTGGCGGAAGTTTCTGAAGTTTGAGCCATGAGGTTGATCCTGCGAGCAGAATGCGTTCAACTGCGGCCGACGGCCGCCGAAACGACCGGCTCGGCCACGCTTGCCAGCGCGGCCTCCAGCACGTCGAGCCCTTCCTCGAACTGCTCGGAAGTCATCACCAGAGGCACCAGCAGCCGGATCACGTTGCCGTAGGTTCCGGTCGAGAGCACGATGAGTCCATGCTCGTAACAGTAGCGCACGACCTGCTTCGCTTCTTGGTCCGCGGGTTCGCGCGTCTCGCGCGAGCGCACCAGTTCGATGGCCTGCATCGCGCCCAGGCCGCGCACCTCACCGACGAGCGGCCAG
>Ga0187878_1003318_pt1 | contig 13412 bp, 16 predicted proteins | sample June2016WEW_17_1_FD_132979 | JGI IMG/M metagenome (GOLD analysis project Ga0187878, IMG submission 132979) | Peatland microbial communities from SPRUCE experiment site at the Marcell Experimental Forest, Minnesota, USA - June2016WEW_17_150 | ecosystem: Environmental > Terrestrial > Soil >...
ACTTTAAGTCAAGAATTTGTTCAAGCTGGTGCTCCATCTTCATCCTACTTTCAAACCTTAGGTGCAGTGTTTCTATCAGGTCATGACTGGGTATCATTTGGGGCTGGACCAATAGCTTTCAGCTTAGGTGCTCTGATGTATTATTACATATTCTATCAGACAAGACTCATTCCTCGATGGCTATCAATTTGGGGTCTTGTTGGAGTAACATTGTGCATGACATCGGCCATATTGGTGATGTTCAATATAATCGGTACATTCTCAACTGTTCAGATAGTTCTGAATTTTCCCTTCATAGCTGCTCAAGAATATGTTCTTGCGGTATGGCTGATAGTCAAAGGATTCAATCCATCCGTAATTGCTTCCAAGTCTCCTCAAGTGGATAGTTAAACAACCATGGAAACCCAAGCCTCAGGTCGAAGTAAGCGACAGACGTCACACGAGTTCTACAAGAAACTGTATAAACTGACTGTAGCGGGCGGAGTAGCATTCTGGGCAGCTGACTTCGCAATTTCCCTGTCGAACCTTCATGTTACTGACGGTCGAGACAGCATCCGTGACCAAGAACCGCCAACATACGAGTTTCTACCGAGACGAATCCCACATGATTCAATCATGATAGATGGTCACAGCGGATACATCTCCCTGCAAGCGCTACACTGGCTCTCTCGCAACAAGGTTCCGGTTTTCATACTGGACTTCGATGGCTCGCTGATCAGCAGTATTCTGCCGCCCGCACCAATCAAAGCTGACCTGCGTGCTGCACAGATCAAAGCAAGCCAGGACAGCAAGATGAAGTTCTCAGTTGCAAGGTCTATTGTTCAAGCGAAGATTGCGAGGAATCTACAGGTTCTCGAATGGCTCGGCCAACGCTACGACATCGAGAGAGGGGTTCAACTGACCAAGCACGAAGCGCTTCGTCTCGGAAAGGCCCATAACGTGGTGGATCTCCGAACGGTTGAGGGTCGCGTTGCACTTCGGTATTGGCAGGCGTATGCTTCGGTGATTCCTGAATGCTTCGACTTCCACGGACGAATGACAACGAGCCACCAGAACAATGCGTCTGACCCAGTGAACTTGGCGTTGAACTATGCGTACGGCGTCTTGGAGGGCGAGTGTCGAGCAGCAATCAACACTGTAGGTCTAGAGCCATCCGTAGGATTCCTGCATGAGACTAGCCACTATCAGACGAAGCAGTCGCTTGTGTATGACTTGCAGGAACCGTTCCGTTGGATCGCCGACGTGGCGGTTATGGATGCCTTGGAGTCGGGAGTGTTGGATTTGCCGGATTTCTACTTTACGGGGGACGATTGCTGGTACCGCTTTGAACCAGAGGCGAAAGAACGGTTCCTAGAATTCCTCCGCGAGCAGTTCAATTCAGGGGTCAGATACAAGGGGCGCGGATTGAAGTGGGATACGGTCATCGAGGAGAAGACGGTTGAACTTGGTCGATACCTAACAGGGCGAGGTGATAGGTTAGATTTCTCGGAGCCTCTGCCTGAACTTGACTCCGTTGGCAATCGCGAACTCCGCGAAGTAATTCTCGCAATGTCTCCGGCGGTGGCTAGACGAAGGAGAATCGGAAAGAGCACTCTCCACTATTTGCGTAAGAATGCTGAAAGTCGGCGGTCATTCAGAATATATCGCAAAGTCCTCAGCAGGTTGCGGCGTTAGGAGCGTTAGGAGTGATCCAAGATGAAGCGAGAGATGACGGCTAACCTCAAGCTCAATGAAGCAGGTTATTTCTTGCGGGCGATCAAGAATACTACTGACGATACGTTCCTCTTCAATCTGAGCGCTTTTCTAAGCGCTTGGAGGAGCATTCTCGACGTAATGTTGTTTGATTTTGCTCAGAAGTACCATCTAGGCTTCGGTCCTGAAGACCACGTGACCTTCGAGACATTCAGGATTGTTGCCAAAGCACTGAAACGAGGTCAAGCCCTTAGATTTCTGAGTTGGTGGAGAAAACAAGAGAGGCGAGTGAGCGGGAATCCGCTATATCCTAAGAGGAACATGATCGTCCACAGGAAATATCCAGAGACAGGTTTGGCCATAGTCTATCCAGAAGAAGCGACGCCACTGATCCAAGAAGTGGTAGGCGATGAGAGGCGCGTCAAAGTTTGGTTCATTGAAGACAAGGGAGAAACGAAGCTGCTACTCACGCCTGTCAAAGAAGGTCGAGAACTATATGACGCGATAATTCGGAGGCAGGCGCAATCTGGCCCTGCAATAGTAGGAGGAAAGACCGAGACGCGTTTCGAGGATATTGAAGGGCATTCCGTGGAGGAAGTCTGCCAAGAAGGATTTGAGAAGATGAAGCAAATTGTCCGGACTGCCGAGCGAGATTTTTGGAGAAAAAGGGACAGACAGAAAAGAAAGCGACGTGGTGCGAGTCTCGCAACGCGCTAGTTGCGTGTGAGTAATCATGGAAATTCTAGAAGAAATCTCCAGAGACATGGAGCTACCCAACTTCTATGCACCGATTCACGATCAAATTAGGAATCATCTCGCGCGGCTTGGTCTCGGAAGCCGGTTGAATGCTATTCCTTCTGGAGTCATTTTCGAGATGCCTGCACTTATCGACCAAACTACAGCGAATCAGAAATCCTTCAAAGTGAGAGCTACACGCAAGCTAAGACAGAGCCGAGTATTCCTAGATATGGCTGCCAAGGCAGATGATGAGATCAAGCCTATTTTGCTCTACTATGGAATCGCGCAATTGTGGGGGTTCTTTGTTTCGTCTTGCGTCAAGCATGGCAGTCTCTCCCAATCTCACGGATTGAAGGTGTTAGAAGGCCCACAGCTTCAGATCAAGTTTTCAGGTCGTGGATCATTCTTTCGACTGGTCAACCTGTTCTCAATATTTGGAATCTCATCCCAGTACTCGATCATAGACTGGGATCCGGCTAAGTCCAAATTCATCCAGAAACCCATCAGCTGCCCATACACTATTGACATTGGCGCTTTCAAGAAGATATTCGGGGAGGACTTGGCGAAGGATGGCTCAAGATTTGGCAACACGGAAGTAGACTTAGACTGTTATGTGGCTCTCTTTGTTGCGAGTCACCTAGCTCGTTACAGGCCAGAACTCTGGACTGAGATCGTTGATGGCGAGGATAGTGATAGTTCGATGGTAATCTATAGAAGAGCTTTCGAGAAGTGTAGCACGACGACAATGAGAGTTGTTGGCGTATTATGGGGTCTGTCAAAAGGCATCTCCCCTAGTAGCGCCTTCACATCTCTTTCATACAATCTCACCACACTCGGGGAACTAGGACAGGACTCAGTGCTTTGATTCCGACGCATGCCAATCACATCTCATTCTCTTAGGGGGGCCGGGGGCGTGGGGCCGTTCGTCGTTCGTCCGTTATTTTTTCGGGGGGAGGGTATCATGGTGCGGGCGTCGTAATTTGAACCGTCGTCAGGAGTCATTGTGTGTGCGCACCAGCCTACCCACACACAGGACATGGAACTCTTACCGGGCACGTACATGTTCAGCTTCAACGACGGTACCAAGGACGTATCATATGCGCTAATCGTCGGTGCGACCAAGCACATTCGCTAGACCGAGCCTCCCTAGGGGCTCGCTCTCTCTTTCTTCCTCTTGATTCACTCAGTTTGGAACTTCACGTCTTTCCGACTTTGACAAGCTAATGGGACACGCCCTTACCGTCAACCGACTGGTGGATCGGTCTCTGGGTTGAGCCACCATTGCATTTCGCAGACCGTTTCACATCGCTTGCCGTTGCGTTCGCGGCAACCGGGAGCGTTTGCCAAGAAGAGCATAGCTCCGATAACGAGAAGAATCAATCCTTTCTTCTACGAAGCCTAAAATCCATACTCAGGCCCAACTGCATGTTATCACTATTCTTTGAGATTCACTGCATGCCTGTGCGGAGTTCACGGACTGCTCTGCTCTGCAAGAGCGCCAAGGAGGGGCGCGATGACAAGAATACGCTACAATGGAAGGAGGTGAAGAGTTCAATGAAGAAAACGATACTGAAAGTAGCGTTTGCCGTCGTTCTCATTTCTCTATGTGCTTTTCCGTTCGCGTATTCGGGATTCTTCCCTCCGCAGAAGACCAGGATATTCTTCACCTTCGCACCAAGTATCTATGCTGAATATGACGGCCCCAATAACGACTACATCGCCGTAGAGGCCGGTGTAGGTCTCGGTAGCACGTACGGACCGTTCGCATTCCTACTAGTTGAACAGGGAAAACAGGATGCTAGCGGCGTGTGGCATTGTGTGGATCACTGGTACACGGATAATGTCTTGGCTGGGCAGAAGTATGCGCTCCTGTACGTCAGGCTGAACACGGACGCGACGGACGTCTTTTCTTATGACGTCACCATGGCGTTGATTGTTGTGACCAGTTCGTCGCCAGACCAATTCAGCATAAGCGTCTCGGCCTGGACTCGCACGGGCAAGATATCCATCACGGCAGAGTTCAATGCAGACACAACCGTGGATATCGCCCCTAAGCTGAATGGAGGCTTAGGCAACACTCCACCCAATCCGGCAGCGCAGTTCATTGGCGTTACCGCGCGACGCGCGGGTGGCCTGCTTCCACCGACGATAACTGGTGTCCCGTTCGGAGACACAACTTTCAGCCGTGACAACTCAGTGTTCAGGTACATCCGGACTGAGCTTTACGACCCATCACTACTCTGGTAGACCGTAGGTGCGATGAGCGTGTCGGCAGGGGAAGGAGCGGTTCCCCTGCACCCAACTTTCTTGCCCTCTATCAAGGACGGTTTGTGTGTGTGGGTCAGCTGGTGGTGCGGGCGTCGTGAATTGACCCCTCGTTCGTCGTTTTCGTCTGTGTGCGCACCACTAGACCGAAAAAGTCAGTTGTCATCAACAACTCTTTTATCATCACGAATCTACGTTCTCGTCTCAGTGCCAAGTTATGCCCCGCAAGAGGTTCACAGTTGCATTTCTGCTAGTTATGTTCGCGGTTCTGCTCGTCGCGGAACCATTACCCGTCCACGCCGCGTCATCCCTTGTCCAACGAAATTCGACTTGGTGCAACACCTTCCATGGCTATGATGTATGCAATGACGCTGCAACGCTCTCGGTTTCTTTCGCAAACGGCGTGACAAGCGGGAATCTACTGGTTGTAGCTGTGACGGTTGGGAGTAACCCTCCGGTCACGGTAATTTCCGTAAGTGATTCCCGAGGCTCTTCATTCACTCAGGCTGTGTCAGACTCGATGACAAATAATTACGCCTACGCCTACATCTACTATGCCATTCTCTCTTCCAGCGGACCTGACATGGTCACAGCAACCTTCAGCGCGGTGCCCTACAAAGATCCTAATGACCCACTGGGCGGCACGGGGATCGCATACTTGCACATCTTTGAGGTTTCAGGCGTGAGCACCGTAGGCATTACAACCGGCAACGACTCCGGTTTGCTTTCCGGTGTCGGCACGATCTCCACATCATCCACTGCTTTTCAAAGCGGAGCCTTCCTCGTAGCCATCGCAACTGAGGACATTTTGACCGGTAATTGGGCTGTTGGAACCGGTTTCACTCTATCTCCGAACCCATCCTACGATCAGTATAATGATCTTTCAATGACTCAGTACTCGACTTCCGGAGTTGCCAGTCCAACCACATTCCCTGCAACACTCTCAGCTTCCGGCGGGAATGACAAGAACTGGGTTGAAGTTGGTGCAGCTTTCCAACCAGGGGTTGTAACTTTCACTACAGTTGTGAGTACGGTGAATACGGGTACGCTGAGTACGGGCAATCGCTTCGTCACAGTAACAACGGCGATTTCCTATTCAACTACAAGTTGGACTTCGGCTGGCACAGTCACACAACTAGTGACCGAATTCGACACTATCTACGGCTATTTCGTGAATGTCGCCGCTCAAGCAGTGGGTGGCTTCATTGAGGAGACAAACAAGCTTGGCATCTTGACGACATGGTTCACAATACTCGGATGCGTCGCGGTAGCATTCGTCGTTGTGAAACCGTGGAAGAGACGTAAGTAGACAGCCATTGAAAATGGTTTCCTGAAAAGCAGAATTTACCGCATATTTTGAACGACCGACAGACACAGGGATGTCCAGACGTCCTAGGTGTCAGAGGGGTGGGGGTGTCAAGGGTAGTATTCGTTTTGTGTGTGTGTACCATTGGTGCGGGCGTCATAATTCGAACCCTCGTCCGTCGTCATTTCGTTATTTGTGTGTGTGGGTCTAGTGGTGCGAGCATCGTAATTTGAACCGTAGTTCTTCAATAGTAGCTAGGAAGTGCTTCGGCAGTGTCTACATCAGCGGCTCCATGTTTCCTTCACGCAGCCTCACCCTTGCTGTCGAGCCACAGTAAGAACGATCGTTTCCGCAATCTGTTTCATGTACGAGGCCTACCCACACACAAAAAAGGCGATGAACGACTGCGCACCCAAATCAAGAGTTCAATTCTTCAATCGCATGAAAACTAGACGGGCAGGCCCGCTAAGAGTTTCTTGGTTGACGATACGCATGCGCGGTATGCAATAGCTGAGATTAGGCCCGTCAAGATCAACGATGCAGAGCAGGCGGCGGCGAAGTAGATGTTACTGTCCAACCACGGGAACTTGAAGAGTACGTACAGTCCGTAAGGTGCCAATATGGCGCCTGCAACAGCCATGCCGAGCAACATGCCCGTTAGCATTCCGGTGAGGCGGATGAAGCGGCTTCTTATCGTTTCGCTGAAATCTGGATACTTGACTCCCAACGCCAACCCCACAAACGATTCAACAAGGATCAGGGTTACCAGAACGAGCAGGATGGCAAGTGAGGATTTGAAGCTCGTGTGCCCGAGCAGAGTGATGCCAAGCCAGAAAGCGATCGCTATCGGTAGCGAGAGGATAATGTTGGCAGTCACCTTGGCTCTTACGAGCTCTCTCGGCGTTAGTGGAGAGGAGTAGAGGTTCCAGACCGCTGAGCCTTCCTGCCCGAAGCTTATCATAGAAGTGAATAGGGCGAAAATTGTGACGCCGAAAATTAACGGGAAAAACCAGCCCAAGATGCCCACGGATGAGGCTGGACTCTCACTCGTTCTGGACATTAGCGAAGGAATCAACAATGACGCGACAATAAGGATCGGGATGGCTAGGAATCTAGCCATTTCTCTGCGGCGGCTGAGTGATCTGAAGTCCTTCCTGACGATGGCGCTCTCGGCGGGATTCAAACCCAATCTGCTTAGGAAGCCAGCTCTAGGTGCGTATGCGGCTGTTGATAGTTTGACCGAGACCGGCATGGGCATCCAGTAAGCCTGTCTCAACCTCGCACATGCCAAGAAGAAGAATCCGCAGAGGAGAAACGTGAGAAATGCGTACATGGACGCGGACAGGAGATTGTCTTCGATAAAGCTGGCTACGGCAAGTGACGGCCAGGCCAGAGGGAAATACACTGCGCCTTGGACGCTGCCGGCGATACTTCCAAGAAGGGACAGCATGATCGTCGGGTTGAAGATTAACTGAAAGGACACGAACACTATGATGAGCACGACGAGTCTCAAGATCATGACTGCTCTTCCGCTACGCTTGTAGAGAAGAGATGAGGCTCTATTCGTGAACGCTCTCAACGCCTCTAGTCCAAAGGCCCCAATGAGCACACCAACGAAGCTCATCAGAACCGTTATGATCCATGCGTAGATCAGCCCGAACTGCAACGCAAGTCCGAGAGCTGCCCCTAGTCCCACTGCCACGTAGATGGAGTAGGAGAAGGCAATGGAGGCTGAAGACGCTAGAACATACTCGGCCGCTGTGATGGGTAAATGGTTGATCATGTCGGTTGACGTGAAGTTGAACGAATAGCTCAGCTCCCATAGCAGCCCCGAAAGCATAACCAGGAACATCAGGAAGATCGGCAGGTCGACCATTACTTGGACGGCAAACGACGAACCCGTAGAAGTCAAGATCGTGGCCGTGAAGATCGAGGCGAGCCTTTGGGCGATAAGGAAAGCAACTATGAAGGCCCCGGCGTCGATGAGCACTATCGCGGATGGTCGCCTCAGGAAATCTAACCTACCTCTTAGGCTTCTGGTTGCCCTCAACTGCGAAAAGGTGAGAACCTTAGTCAGTTGATACGCGGCCTGGAGGTTCATCTCAACAAAGCCTCAACGATCTCTCTCACATCACCAGTCCCAGTCAGCTTGAGGAAAAGCTCCTCCAAAGTTGAACCAGGCATTCCGGCTTTGCTACGGAGTTCCGCTACGGACCCTTCCGCCAGAACTTGACCCTCGTGCATTATGGCGACTCTGGTGCAGATCGCCTCAGCGATCTCTAGAACGTGTGTGCTGAAGACTATGCTCACGCCTTCATCCGCCAATTTGTGGATTAGGTCTTTGAGGATTTTAGCGGATCTTGGATCCAAACCGTTCAAAGGCTCATCCAGAATCAGAAGCTTCGGCTTATGCAGCAAGGCGGCGATGATCGCGGCTTTCTGTCTCATCCCCTGGGAGTATCCGCTGAGCATCTCGTTCTCTCTTCCCTCAAGCTCGAAGGCTTTCAGAAACTCCGTGATTCTCTCCCTCTTGGTCTGAGCAGTGAGCCTGTAGAGATCGGCGACGAAGTCCAAGTACTCGAGGCATGTTAGAAACTCGTAGAGGCGTGGTGACTCGGGCACGTAGCCGACGATTCTTCTAACGTCGATCGGGTTTCTCTGGACATCGAATCCGTCCACCGTGATGGAACCGTCGTCGGGCTTCAGTAGGCCAAGCATCAGCTTCATCAAGGTTGACTTGCCTGAACCGTTTGGCCCGAGGAGGCCGAAGATCTCCCCGTGATCCACGTTGAGGCTTACTTCGTAGACGGCTCTCGTGTCTCCGAAGCGTTTGACGACCGATTCTATTTCGACGGCATGTGAGCTATTCATAACGACCATTCCACGGAGGAGCGCTTGTGTTGAGAAGTTCGCTTGCTCATGAACCTTGTCACGGGAGGCTCACCGGATCGCATCGAAAGTATCCGCACTTGGAGGAAACTAGCTGCACGAAGAAAAGCCGCGGGTGCTTCGTTATTCATTGCTGAACGCAAACCATAAGAAACCCACACAAGCGGGGGGAAAGGGGTTGTCTGGGGGACTATACTCTATTCATGCCACGCCAGTGTCGAAGCCTCGATTACGTATCGCGAGGCATCAGTCACTGCGCCTCGATCTATGAAGACACCTGAGACGACGACGCGACAGGGCACAGCATAAGAACAGGGCGAAGGAGCAACCTCGTAGTTGGTCCCATCATAGGTAAGGGAGAGGTATCGATCAATCTCTGATGATTGACCAAGAACCGCAACGCATGGGTTCACTGCAAAGTACAGGTTTCTAGGGTCTCCTTCGCAGAGACTGTAGTCGTCTCCGAAGTGTGGCGCAGTGTGTTTGACAAGGTATCCGACAACATTCACTTTCCGGCCAACGTAGACGGATGGATGTTCGTGGAGTTCTCTTACTGACATGTCCCGCGGGTACAACCAACCAGGACCCACAGCGAAGAAGACGAAAGCGGCCACGAAAACAAGTATGAGCATTATTGCCAAAAAGCGAATTCGGACCACGGTCCTATTCTTGGCTTGCTCGGTGGCTATGGCGCGATCCGTCACTACTCTCCCACGACTCCGATCCTGGCTAACCGACCCGCAGAGGACAACGGGGCTCTTCAGTCTACGCTTTCGAACGTTTCCCCTCTGCAAGTGTCCGGAACTACAGATGATGCCAGAGCGTACGAGATGTTCGGGTAGCCCAGAACCTAGCAATACCCGCACAGGCCCTAAACGATCGCGGCGATTTTATTCCATAGAATCGGAGGGCTCCAGGTTGCCGATGTTTTGGAACTCACAGAATTCGATCTTTCCTATCGCACTAGTCTTGGATCGCAAATGCTTTTCCCATGATGCGCATCTTACTGGCATTGAGATCCAGTAAGAGGAAGATGTCTTCCGGAGCATACACTATCGGTTTCTCAGATTCGATAACGAGTGAAGTTTCGCTTTTTCCGGTGATTGTGATAGGGATCGTCTGCATGCCCACCGTAACGTGGAAAGCACCTTCTTTCACATCATCAGGATAGAAACCGCTTTTCTTGAAAGATAGCTTCACCTTTGTATCTGCCCTAGCGCCGTCAGAAGCGCATAGGACGGAACCTCTCTTCATCTCTTCAACGGTCGCGCCCTTTATGGCTAGACCGACTCTCGACCCAGCCTCAGCTTCGTCGAAGTCTTCATCCTGCATCTGTATGGAACGCACAATTACTCTTTTGTTGGCTGGCAGTAATGTGAGCTCGTCGTACTTCCTTACGATGCCTTTCTTCACGAATCCCAGTATGACCTCGCCCACTCCCTTGACACTGAAGGAATGGTCCACCATGACCAGGGCAGATGATGCCGTATCTCTTTCAATATCAAAAGTCTTGAGAACTTGAAGCATCTTGCCCGGATCTCGTTTTCCAATGATGAAAGATGTGAGAGACGTGTCTTTGGTTATCGCGGTTATCTGATCAGGTGTTGCATAGAAGGTGGTTACAGCTATTCCCTTGGAAACGTCGAACGAGTCGAGCATTACGACGGTCTCGCCCACTTCTCTCGTCATTTCAGCGAACGTGACTACAGCAGCGTCAATGCTGGAGATTATCTGGCTCTTAGCTGACAGTTTGTCGTCCAGAGGGGACATGAAAGTGAATATGTGCTCATCCATTTTCCTGTTGAACATGACGATGTCGCTTTCAGTCCCTTCTTTCTTGCCTAATTCTCGACCGATCGTATCGTCATGGAATACGCCGACTGTAAGATGCTTCATGGCGCCACGAACGTTACGGTAACATATCAATTCTCGCGCAGAAGCTACTACGTAGCCGGCTCATCTCGGAGATACTCCGACGAATGACCAAGCCAGGAATGCGCTTCGACACTGTTCTAATTTGGCAGGCAACGATTTTCATGATGCCTCCGACCTGATCTGGCGCTGGGTTGCATAGACTGGTACTCCGTGGCGTCTCAACTGCGTGACGACCCTTTCTACTGACAAGGCACGGAGAAGTAGTGATCCCAGAAAACCCACGGCGACAATAGATCCGAGCAGTACTCCAAACCATGTAATTCCTAGCGGCAGAGCCAGGATGTAGCTTAGGTAAGTTCCGACTATCGCAGTCACTATCAGTATTTGCAGCCCAATTGCGACAAGCACTCGCCACATGCCTCCACCTGCAGCGACTCTCCAAGCGACGTAGCCTGCAATCAGATTCGCGATGGAGCCCCCGACGATGTCAACAGGCCCGAGCCCGCCAAAGATGTTCGCTACGAAAGCGCCCAAGGATAGTCCAAGGATTGCAGGCCAGCCGAAGAGAATTGCCAACGGCAGGAGTGCGTCAGCGACTCGCACTTGAAAAACTTGGAAACTGATAGGAGCAAGAACCATGACTCCGACGGTGTAGAGAGCTGCGAAGCCTGCGGTGAAAACTGCGACGACTGATTTGCGACCTTTCATGCATTACTCCTCCCGACTCCGGGGTTTATCAGGCGCAACGGGTGGGAGGCCCCACTCACGCGCCAAGCTCCTGCAGGGACTGGATCTAGTTAGTAAACTTGTATGGTGCTGTCAGCCCTAGAATCTGACGCTGCCTAGCTACGTGATTGAGTTAGAACAACTTGGCCTTACGTGGAATGAAGTAGAATCTGACTGTATTTCCCCATCGCAAACAGGGCGCGGTCTAGTCTACGAAATGGTGGATACTCTGTGGAATCTTTAGTCTTACTCGGCACCTGGGTGACCCAGTGATTGAAGTCGATTCGGTAGGATTCGTACTCACTTTCGTCTTGGATTAGCTTACTTGTCTGATCAACCTCATGCTCACGACCAGAGATCAAAAGATGCGCCTTGAGCACATACTGATCCCATACCGGATACTTGCGTGGGTTTATGATGTGACATACGAAGAAGCGTTTGACCAGTCCCCCCTTAGAAAAAAACCGCGCGAATTCGGCTACAGAAGGACCTTCCTTGAACCTCAACTCGTTCAGCTCACGTAGCCGCTTGATGACGGGGCGAGGGTTCCAGCTAGGGACCGGCCTGTATTTCCAGCCAAACAGATATCTGATGTCGTCAGCAGTGAATTTTCCACCCTTCCACTTCAAGTGCGCTAGAAACTCTGAATCTGGATGCTGCTTGCTATCTTCGTAAAGCTGCTCCCAATATTCCACAAGATCACCTAAGGAATTGCACGCTTTCGTTGAAAGTACGGTGAACACGCAACAGGTCCCTCCCAGATCCGGTTGTGCTAGAATCGTCTCCTAGCTATTGAAGGACTTTCCGAATCATGTGAAGAGTAGAAAACCTGCGATCGCGTGACAGGTCACCGCAGGGCCTATGAATAATCAGCCGATTCCATAGAAGAGACCCAAGTAGAGTATGGGCAGGAAAATCAGGATGCCCACCAAGATGGGAACAAGATTGACGAGCAAACCTTCTTTCATCTTCCACCTGAGAAGCATGAATCTTAACCTGATTGCGAAGTGGACAGCGAATAGTGCCATGATTGGAATCGCCAGGTCCATGTGAGCAAGGAATCCCCAAGATCGGTCGATGAAACCTCTCGTAAGCATATAACCACTCAACATCATCAGAAGAAAAAGCGCCCAAAGCGACCAAGCTACGACACGGTCGAACATGGTTAGAGCGACTTTGCGATCCAAGAGAACCACTAGGCTAACTTAGCTGATTCATCGCGACTCAGACTATCCGTACCTGTCGTTCGTCGCTGGATCTGCGGTGTTGCTGTATCCTTCGCTCTCCCAAAAGCCGATCTCCTGAGTCTCGGTGAATCTTACCTGATTGACCCACTTCGCGCTCTTGTATCCGTACTTCCCCGGAACTACAAGCCGAAGAGGACCACCATGTTCTGGCTCCAGCGGTTTTCCGTCGAGCCCGTAGGCGAACAAGACATTATCGCGCATGAGGTAATCGAGCGGGAGCGAAGTTGTGTAGAGAGGCGTTCCGTAGCATGTGATCGTTGCATACTTCGCTTTGGCGGTTGGACGAGCCAATTTTGCGATCTCCCCGAATCGGACACCTTCCCACCTGTTGTCTAGCCTTGTCCAACCTGTTACGCAGTCAAACTCGGAAACGCTGACTGTCTTGGGTAACTGCGTGAACTGATTCCAATCTAATTTGAATGGATTCTCAACCTCCCCGTTCACCTCGAACGCCCAAGTATCGAGGCTGACGCTAGGGACTCCGGCCACTTGAAGAACTTCTAGGGATTGAACCTCGGACTGCCCCGGCGGTAGACTAACACCGTTTGGGACCTGAGCCGGTCTACGCAGTAAAAAGTACGCAGAAACACCTCCAAGTCCTACGAGTATCGCCGATACGGCACCATACCTAATGAATCTCCTTCTACTGATCGCATCCATTCGAATTCAACCCC
>Ga0187878_1003324_pt1 | contig 13396 bp, 10 predicted proteins | sample June2016WEW_17_1_FD_132979 | JGI IMG/M metagenome (GOLD analysis project Ga0187878, IMG submission 132979) | Peatland microbial communities from SPRUCE experiment site at the Marcell Experimental Forest, Minnesota, USA - June2016WEW_17_150 | ecosystem: Environmental > Terrestrial > Soil >...
CTCACCATGCGGGGAAACGACTTCTCCACCACCTTCCCCTCCACGATGACGTTGTTTAAACCGTCCCTGAGAGAGGATATGGGCATAATCGCATCAGCATCACCCAAACGCTTCTCATACCACCTTCCTTTAGCACCAGGATCCGTAAGATCCCAGCCAACCTGTTTGAACCCGAGCCCCTCAAAGAAACTTTGAGTTCTTATACTCCACTCAGGTGCGCCAAGAGTCCATAATGAGACATCCAGATACTTGTCCATGACAAGTTCCATCGCCTTGGAGCCGATTCCCCTCCTATGATGATCTGGATCGATGAAGATCCTCTCCACGACTCCATGCTTTCCACTTATATTCGCCACGATCCCCCCAACCAGCTCATCCCCAAGCAAAACAATGTGGCAGCTGAGGAGCCTGAGGGATCTAGTGTAAAACACCGGAGAATCATAGCCCTGCGGTCCGCCGGGTCCTGGCGACCCAAAGTCGACATTGGAGTCGAACGCCCTCTTCGACATCTCCGCGAGGCGTTCCGAATATTCCTCTGATGCCTCAGCGATGGTAACGATCTTGGTAGAATCCAAAATTATAACACCTAGCCAAAAAGCGCTTCCAGTGATACCTTACTTTGTTGACTGAGATTTAAACTTAAGAATGTGATTCAGATCGCCGTTTTATGCGCTTTGACAGCGCGCCTGAGCACAAATAATGGTCTTCACCGGAAATAAACCCCTAAGATCTATCACGATATGTACTTGTTACAGAGAAGACTAACATGCTCAAGTGTTAACTCGAGCCTCATCTCAACTCCTATCTTCGGGTTTCTCCTTGTTACCTGAAAGCCAAACCTCTCCCAATACTCTCTGAGCTTACGACCAGACTCATCCAAATCTTCAGTTATCATCTTCTCAGAGCGGTAGCCGTTTACTATGCAATAGAGTGCCTCGAGGGCAGTGAGTATCGAGGCAACACCTCTTCTTTCAATGAGAGTTGCGGCGCTATCTGAGAAGTATGCGCCTTCTTCTGGGTCGTCGTAACCAAACACGAAGGCTATGGGTCTCTCATTGAGGTAAATTATAAAACAGGTGAACCCCCGTTTCTTTGATCGAATCGTGAGCTCCCTTTCACTGTACCTCAGCTCGCTCCTGAAGCGCTCGTCCTCTATTTGGCTTATAATTTTGAGTATATCTTTATTCATCTCATGGTAGACAGCGACTCTACACATTCCATCTAGGGTGCCACTTAACTTCACTTCAGCCTTACAGAGATATTCAGCAAAAGAAGGCGCCCACGAATCCATTTCCCCGTCTAATCTTCTCTATTACTTTTTATACCTTCCCTTTCCCTCAAATCAATTAGGATTCTCGAGGAAACTACGCACAACATTTAAGGGAATTATTACAAAGTTCGAATCAACTATCCGCCTAGTAGCGCTGGGTGAATCACCCCCCTTATTGACCTCATTAAAGTATGACTCGAACTCGCTCAGCTTAGTGAAGTTAACATTGTTGATCTGGGTGATGAATAGATACTCCTCCCCCGTTTCCTCCTTTACCCTCTTCTGTAGGAGTAGGCTGGAGGGAGGATGTTCAACCTGGACTATCATGATTCGATGATTTACGACGTGCCCTAAATATCCTATCCTACCAGTAAAAGCTAACTCGTTAGTCTTAAGAGCGGTTAGACGAATAGCACCCTACGGTGCCAAGGGAACTCGGCGAGGCTGACGGGTTGAAGCTCGGCAAAAGAGATGTTATGATAATATTCATCATCTCGGCATTCTTCTTTCTCATCGCTGCCTTTAACTTAGGCCAACTAAACATACCCTCCACTAACTGGCAGGTTCAGCCTGATTCTGTGACGATGAACTTTGACAGTAACAGAACAATCTCCACCGTCTATTTGCTTGTAAACACGGATTCTAACGTAACCGCCAGCTTCTCGACCCCTCGAGGTGCAGATTGGACTGCTAAAGCCTACATGAACAATTACGGATATTACAAGTGGATAGAGGTCCCGTTAAATGTGAAGACGGACCGCCTGAGAATACGCTTCTACACCTCAGCTGGTGATTTGTTCGAAGTAGTTGCCGTCGACTCCAACCAGGAGCAGGTGGGGATAAGGAGCATTAAATCCGATTCGGGTGATGCCTCAGTGTTGAGACTCGTGGACGAGCAGAGTCTCTTCGAGAATCCCCCGTCGTTTCGATCCGAGTCTTTCTTCGATGAAGACCTCTTTGTCCGTGCTGCAAAGGAGTACCTCAGTTTAAAGGAACCAGTTTCTGAGGAGACCCATCCCCCCCTTGGGAAGCTCATTATCGCAGCTAGCATAGACGCCTTCTCATTCAATCCGTTCTCGTGGAGGATAATGGGTGTCGTCTTCGCGACTATGATGATTCCAGTAATCTACGCCTTAGGTCTCGCTCTCTTCAAGACACGCGCAGCTGCCACCATTGCAGCTTCATTACTATCTTTGGATTTCATGCATTTCTCAATGAGTCGAGTGGGTACAGTTGATACTTACCTCGTATTCTTCATCCTCCTATCGACCCTGTTCTTCTATCTTAACTATGAGAAGATGTCCCGTGGATCGGGTCCAGACTTCCGATTCATCCTAATGGGGGTGATCTTTTTTAGCCTCGCGTTCTCCGTCAAGTGGATAGCCGTCTTCAGTCTTCTGGGGGAGGCAATATTGTTCCTAACAATCTGGATGTTAGGTCCCTCACAATCGGAGAGCTTGACTGAGCGCCTAAACTCTCTTATTAAGCCCCTATTGGTTATCACTGTAATTATCCTCATTGTTGGTGGCGGCATTTACCTCGCATCATTCATACCATACGCGCTCATTGGGCACAGCCTATACGACATCTACAATGCACAATGGTCGATGCTCGCCTATCACACTGAGATGAGCGCTTATACTCACCAAAACTCATCAAATTGGTGGCAGTGGCCGACGATACTGGTTCCGCTCTGGCTCTACATTAAGGAACTCCCCGGAGGAATGATCTCAATCATCTCAGCGATGGGTAACCCAGTCGTTTGGTGGACCGGATTAATCGCAGTGATAAGCGCAACCGTAGACGGGGCCAAGAGAAAGTGGCCCTACCTATTCCTAGGCATACTCTATTTCTCACAGCTCCTACCCTATGCTCTAATTTCGCGTTATCTCTTCATCTATCACTACTATGCCGAGGTCCCAATTCTGTGCCTCGCGATCGCTGGCCTAGTCCACGAAATGTGGTATAAGCCCCAGCAAAAAAAATATGTAATAATACTCATAGTGGCGACATGCATAATGTTCGCCATCTTCTATCCAGTAATCTCTGGTTATCCCATCCCGCAGTGGTACGACAGCTACCTCCGTTGGTTCAGAGGATGGACATTCTGAGGCGATCAAAGTGTACCATCCTGAACTTGAAGTGAGTCTAGTGTTCCCAGCCTACAACGAGGCTGGAGGCATTGAGCGGGCCGTGGACGTAGCACTCAAGGAGCTCCTTAAGGAAAAGTCCTCATTTGAAATTATTATCGCTGAGGACGGGAGCAGCGATGGCACCGACGTCGTGGCTAAGCGTTTAGAAGCTACACATCAAGAGGTACGTCACATTCATAGAGCTGAGCGCCTCGGACGAGGCAGCGCACTGAACAGGGCCTTTAAGGAGTGCCGAGGCACGATCCTCGTATACATGGATGTCGATTTAGCCTCTGACATCACACAACTCTGGGCACTCATCGACTCAATCCGCGACGGAGCAGACATAGCGACGGGATCCCGTTTGCTCCCAAGTAGTAGAGTACAGAGATCAGCGCGTCGAAGCCTCGCATCGTGGTTTTACAACTTCCTAGTTAGGACTTTGTTCAATATTCCCATCCACGACTACCAGTGCGGTTTCAAGGCATTCAACAGGCGAAGGTTGATGGAGTACATAGACGAGGTCGAGGACACACATTGGTTCTGGGACACCGAGGTCATTATCAGGGGGGTACGCCATGGTCTAAAGGTTGAAGAAATACCCATCAATTGGTCTGAAGGCCAAGGCACAAAAGTAAACCTCATCAGAGACTCCTGGAGGATGGGGTCTAAGGCCATCCACCTCTGGTGGAAAATGCGCAATACCTAACGTGGCCACCTCCTGTTATTAACGCCGAGCGCATTTTGTGTATTCGACTCTTATGTCGAGGAAGAATCTCTTCAACTCCGCCACAGTGGAGTCGATGCTCAGCGTGCCCAACCTCAAGTGGCACACAAACCCCCCCGATGTAATCCCGATGTGGATAGCTGCACCCGACTTCCCAATAGCACCGGAGATTAAGAAAGCACTTCACGACGCCGTAGAGGCTGAAGACGTTTTCTATAACACTGACACCGCCGCTAAGGTCGCCATGGCCGAGAAGATCACCAGATTCAACAAGATACACGTAATCCCCGACGACGTGATGGTCATACAGGGTGTTGACCCGAGCCTCTGGCTCGCAGTAAAGCACGCCTGCAAGTCTGGGGACGAAGTAATCATCACGGATCCCATGTACTCTCCATTCAAAGGAAGCCTCGACGCCGCAGGCGCCAAACCCATCCTCTGGGAACTAGATGAGAACGATGGCTACAAGTTCAATATCGAGAAACTGAAACAACTCGTCACAAAGAAGACGAGACTCATCGGAGTCTGCAACCCACATAACCCAACAGGGCGCGTCATGACAAAGGAAGAGCTCAAAGGCATAGCTGACATCGCAGTTGATAAGAAGATCAACGTCATGTCAGATGAGCTCTGGGAGGACATCATCTTCGACGACCGAAAACATATCAGCATAGCCTCTCTCAGCCCCGAGATCGAGGACCTTACACTTACAAGCTGGGGATTCAGCAAGACCTTTGGCATAGCCGGGCTACAACTTGGCTACATGACTACCACCAACAAGGAGGCCATGGCAGACATGAAGAAGCAGGCTACCGGGATACAGCGCGGCTCATCGACCCTAGCTAAGGCTATCGCCCCCATCATGCTCGACTCTACTCTTGACTGGTGGCGTAATGATATGATGAAGCACATCACAAAGATCAGGAATCTGTGCGCCATCCGCATGAACAAAATGAACGGTGTCACATTCCCTGACCTCGAGGGGACATATGTTCCATTCCCACGCTTCGACCTTGGGTTAACGAGCAAAGACCTTGCCGACCGCCTCCAGAAAGATTGGAAGATAGGCCTATCCGCCGGCATCGCCTTTGGCGCTAAGGGGGAGAGCCACCTCAGAATGTGCATTGCCACAAGCGAATCAATTATGAAGGAAGCCCTCGACAGAATCGAGGCCGCTACCGAGAAACTCGGCTAGGATACTCACTATTTTTGCCCAAAGCTCGTTTCTGTAAATCATGATCCACTAATCATCAAGAATGTATCTCAGGCAATCCCGAAGATTAGGACGATACGAATCGAGCCAAAGAGAGGGTTTCGATTCAAGGCTGGACAATTCTTAGACTTCTATGTGGACCTCTTTGGTGAAAGGAGAGCGCGTTGTGGTAATTTCTTTTGAAGACAGGTTAACCTCTTATTCTCTTGCCTCGCCCATTCAGAGGCAAGGGTCGATCAGACTTGGATAAACGCCGCCTAAACCTCATGAAAGTCGCACTCGGTCAGGTTCCCCCTGACACCGTAATTGAGAATGGTGTATTAGTCGACGTTGCTACAAGGAGGCTCGTAGACGGCATCTACATTTCGATCAGCGAAGAAAGGATCGCCTCAATATCGAGGGAAAAGCCAAAAACAGATTCAAAAACGAAGATCATAGACGCAAACGGTGCCTACCTGGCCCCAGGACTAGTTGACGCTCACTACCACATTGAAAGTAGCAGGCTGAGCCCACGGCGCCACGCTCAAATTACCCTACCCCATGGAACAACCACACTATTCGAGGGGAGCCACGAGATCTGCAATCCCCTCGGCCTCGATGGAATAAGATACCTCCTTGAAGAAGCGGAAGGACTCCCCCAGAAGATATTCATCGGGTTAAGCTCTGCAACCCCTCCCACCCCTTATGAAACCACCGGCTCATACATCGGAGGTAAAGAAGCGGAGGAGGCTCTGAGGCTGAGGGGGGTTTCAGGCATCGATGAGGTTATGGACTATACTGCCCTATTCGGTGGGGAGGAACGACTCCACAGTGTCATAGAGGCGGGGCTTTCCTCGGGTAAGGTCGTCGAGGGACACGGTGTACCATCACCACCACAAGCCGATGCCTTATTCGCTACAGGTGTATCATCAACTCATTTCTCTGGAGACAGTGCGAAGGCGATTGCTCTCCTAGAGAGAGGCTGCTTCCTTGAGCTAAAGCCCAGAGACAGTAGACAGGCGATACATGAGCTCGTTACCACTAACATTGATTGGCAAATGGTAGGAATGTGCGTAGACGACCGCCCTGCAGAGAGTATAAACCAACTTGGCCACCTCGACTATGAACTTAGGATCTGCATCGAGGAGGGCCTCGATCCAATCACCGCCATCCAAATCGCGACTCTGAACAACGCCCGTCACTGGAGAAAGGAGCATGAGGTTGGCATAGTCGCCCCCGGGAGACGCGCAGATATAATCTTCCTCACCGATCTCGAGAGTTTCAAGATCGATAGAGTCATGGCAGACGGTGAAATCGTGGCGGAAAAAGGCAAACTCACCGTAAACATCCCGATAATGCCTGCCCCCGATTACGTGCTCAACACAATCAGACTTCAGAAACATCTTACATCAAAGGACTTTGAAGTTAGATCACCTAACAACCAATCCAAGGTCAAGGCAGCGGTACTCCGCCCCTTCTACTTCAGCGTCGATCTCCTCCCGATAACAAGGGAACTCCAAGTAGAAGACGGCCTAGTCCAGAGAGATCTAAGCCACGAAGTAAACAAGGTTGCCATAATCCGACGCGACGGGGGTGGTCTCGGTATAAGTTTTTGGGAGCTAGGATATCAATATGGAGCCATCGCTATGAGTGTGCTACACGACTCCCACAATATCAGCGTAATTGGCGCCAATGACGCCGATATGGCGAGAGCCGTAAACCGCGTCGCAGAAATGGGAGGAGGTATAGTCGTCGTTAAGAGTGGCATTATCAAGGCTGATGTCCCTCTCCCAATAGCAGGACTGATGACTGACAAGCCACTCTCCGAGGTTGTTGCTGGACTAGACAAAGTCAACGAGGAGGCCGCTAAATTAGTCCCTGGAAAGCTTCTCGGACCCAACCCTGTCGACACCCAAACATTCATTTTCCTTACATGTTTCCCCTGGAGCATCGTCCTAACCGACAAGGGCCTCGTCAACGTTAGAACAGGCCAGTGGCTCCCACCGGTTTGGTAGACCACAAACCAATTCACATACAGCCGCGATACAGACATTGATACTATGCTATCTAAGGAAGAAACACTAAAACTAGCGAAGTCTTATGCCGAACAGAAATTCCTCTGCTCAGAGGCGTGTCTAATGGCCCTAACCAAGTGTCAGGGGGTAGAAAGTCCCCTCATCCCGAGAATTGCCACAGGCTTTGGAGCAGGAGTCGGCAGGAGCGGAGAGATTTGCGGTGCCGTTACAGGGGCAGTCATGGGTCTCAGTATCCTATATGGCAGGGACAAGGTAGAGCCAATGAAGGACCGCCGCCCCTATTGGTATTCTACAGAGCTGCTCAAGCGATTCAAACACGAGAATGGCAGCCTCAGATGCCCAGCATTACTTGGCCTTGACATAGCCAAACCCGCTGACTACGAGGAATATGATAAGAGAGATCTCTGGAAGAACAATTGCACGAATTATATTCTCTCAGCAACCGGTATCGCTTGGGATATAATCGAGGAAAACAAATAGGTTCAAACTCACATGTCCTCTTTGGATCTCCTTTTCGTAATTTCCCCCAACCCATATTATATAATTCAATGAAAAATATATCGAAAAGTTAAATCAAAAGCTAAATTAATCTTTAGCAATAGACTATTTTTCCTAGATTAGAAACCTTGAAACCCTACTTTCTCCTTATTATATCGCTATGAATAGAGAAAGGGAAAGCCATGTCGTTCCCGCCATCGTTGCGGTCATAGGTGTCATAGCCTTCGCGGTTCTCGTCTATGTGTTGCTTTCAGGAGTGGACTGGCTGATTAACCGAATACTCGGATCAGGTGTGGGGACGACCATTTAATAGCCGTTTTAAGCCCAAACATGAACACTGATTCATGAGACTAGAAAATCAGGTTGCCCTCATTTTTGGGGGAGGAAGAGGACTAGGGAAGGCAACAGCTTTACTATTCGCCGCTGAGGGAGCGGACATTTCTGTCGTTGCACGTACAAAGAAAGAGATAGATTCCGTAGCTCGGAAGGTGAAGAGACTCGGCAGACGAGCTATCGCAATCAAAGCCGATGCTACAAAACCTAACGAGGTAGATGAAGCCGTCGAAAAAACAATCGAGGCCTATGGCAAAATAGACATCCTCCTCAACAGCCAAGGAGACTGGCTCATCAAACCCACCCTTAAGACAACCGAGCAGGATTGGAACCACATAATAGATACAAATCTAAAATCCGTCTACCTAACCTGCAAAGCCGTTCTCCCGCATATGATAGCCAAAAAAAGTGGGCATATCTTCAACATTGGCTCTGCATCAGGACTTTGGTATCCTGGGGGCGGAATCATAACAATATACAAAGCATCAAAGATGGGACTTACTGGCTTTAGTAAGGCCCTCGCAGAAGAGCAGGCTCCAAATGGGATAGGCGTCCACCTCATTGCGCCGCACCCCATGGACACGCCTATGCGCTGGGAATCAACCCCATCTGCCGATAAACCTGCGTTAATACGTCCGGAGGTCGTCGCGGACCTTATGGCGACAATAGCTAGCCACCCCGATCTACGCATTAGCGAGGCAATAGTCCCAGAGATCAACCTACCCTACACGAGTAGCTATAAACAGGCTAAATGACCCCATGATTCATATTTGGTGGATCCATTTCCTCTTTTGAGTTCGGGCTTGAATGAGGTATGTGCTTCAAGTTAAGTCCGCAGGGCTCATGGATCTAATTCATTCTTGCTCGGAGTTTAACCTGGAAAAAATAGAATAAGAATACTCATTAATCTGCTTCGAGCTGCTCGATTACGTGGAGGAGAGCCCTCGCCATTACTGCGTTCTCCCAGTTCTCCGTTTCGGAGACCATCTGAAGACCAAGCTTGACCGCTTCAACGCCACTCTCCGGTGGAGCCACAGGGTCAACGATTATGTAGTTCTGTGCTATGAAACTCACCCTTACCTCTACTAACATCCCAGGTTCGAGGTCGTTAAAGATCGGGTTCTCGCGGTTAAACAAAATGACGCGTCCATCCCGCATCCGACTAATCAGACTATCCGCCTTGCCCTTTAATACAAGGACCGTAAATTGGTCCCCGAGGCTAACTTCTGTTTTGGTTTCACTGTTAGACAAATTCAAATCCCGTATCTAATCAAAACCACTCTTTTAATTAAAGATACTGCTCTTATTGTGAATTCTGATGCTAAACCACCCCTTTTAAAGGGTCCATTAGAGTTGCGTTTACAATATAAAACGGGAACCTAAAACAATCTCCCTGTATCACTGTTTAATTAATTTTTGAAAATGAGGGGCGTCAAGAAAGTCTCTTTCTAATATGCTTATCCCCTTTTTAATTCTCTCAATTTCACCCTATTTTATATTTCTTCGTTCGTCAGCCCTCTAACTCGCTTAAAAACCACCACTAAGTAACACGAATCACCTTCAGCCTCATCAAGGCCTAAGAAAATGTAGACCTTATTTCGAAAACATAACGTTTTTATCTATACACAGTGGTATGGCTGTTGGCGCGTAAGCGTCTTCCGCCCATAGTCGGCGGCTTCGATCCGACAGAGGCGTTTGGCCTCAGGATGAAGGATCGGCTCCAGTGGCGGAAACAGGTATGACGACCTGAGCAAAGGGGTCACACCCCTTCGGGTCGGATATGGGTCGGGTAGGTACGAAAACTCCTCCGCATTCCTGTGTTAACAGACTTGCGGAATTCATTCCGATTGATCCCGTCGGACCCCACTGCTATCGAGATGGGACTAAGCCATGCTAGTCGCGCGCGTCCAACTATGAGGACGAGCGGCAGACCGCTCAGTAACACGTAGCTAACCTACCCTCGGGTCGCGGATACCCCCGGGAAACTGGGGCTAATCCACGATAGGTGTGGAGGCCTGGAATGGTTCCACGCCCAAAGGCACGGCAGTCATGTTTGTCGTGTGCCCGAGGATGGGGCTGCGGCTGATCAGGCTGTTGGCGAGGTAACGGCTCACCAAACCTTTGACCAGTACGGGCCATGAAAGTGGTAGCCCGGAGATGGGCACTGAGACAGGGGCCCAGGCCCTACGGGGCGCAGCAGGCGCGAAAACTCCACAATGTACGGAAGTACGATGGGGTTATCTCGAGTGCAGTCCGATAAGGGCTGCTTTTCCATAGAGTAATATCCTGTGGGAATAAGAGGGGGGCAAGACTGGTGTCAGCCGCCGCGGTAACACCAGCCCCTCGAGTGGTGGGGACTATTATTTGGCCTAAAGCGTCCGTAGCTGGCTGTATCCGTCCCCCGTTAAATCCAGCGTCCTAAGCGTTGGACCGCGGGTGATACCATACAGCTAGAGGGTGGGATAGGTGAGCGGTATTTCTGGGGTAGGGGCGAAATCCTTTGATCCCAGGAGGACCACCAGTGGCGAAGGCTGCTTACTAGAACACGCCTGACGGTCAGGGACGAAAGCTGGGGCAGCGAACCGGATTAGATACCCGGGTAGTCCCAGCTGTAAACGATGCTAGCTAGGTGTTGGGTCGGCCACGCGCCGCCCCAGTGCCGCAGGGAAGCCGTTAAGCTAGCCGCCTGGGGAGTACGGCCGCAAGGCTGAAACTTAAAGGAATTGGCGGGGGAGCACCACCAGGCGTGAAGCCTGCGGTTTAATTGGAGTCAACGCCGGAAATCTTACCGGGATCGACAGCAGAGTGAAGGCCAGATTGAAGGTCTTGCTAGACGAGCTGAGAGGAGGTGCATGGCCGTCGCCAGTTCGTGCCGTGAGGTGTCCTCTTAAGTGAGGTAACGAACGAGACCCGTGCCCCATGTTGCCATCAGGATCTAAAAGATCGCTGGGCACTCTTGGGGGACCGCTGCCGACAAGGCTGAGGAAGGTGCGGGCAACGGCAGGTCAGTATGCCCCGAATATCCCGGGCCACACGCGGGCTGCAATGGTAGGGACAGAGGGCTGCAACATCGAGAGATGGAGCCAATCCCTAAACCCTACCTCAGTTGGGATCGAGGGCTGCAACCCGCCCTCGTGAACATGGAATGCCTAGTAACCGCGCGTCATCATCGCGCAGTGAATACGTCCCTGCTCCTTGCACACACTGCCCGTCGAACCACCCGAATGAGTTTCGGGTGAGGCGTGATCGTATGTTGGTCGCGTCGAACCTGGGGCTCGTAAGGAGGGTTAAGTCGTAACAAGGTGGCCGTAGGGGAACCTGCGGCCGGATCACCTCCTAAGACAGAACGACGCAGTGAATGCGGAGGAAGTAACTACCCGACCCAGATCAATCTCACAATATGCGGCTCCCGAGCACAGCTTGAGGGGCTAAGGGCGAGCCACGGGGGGATGGAATCCCTCGAAAGAGGCTATGAAGCCGTGCACAGGTTCCGACTCCAGCTGTGGGACCGGGTCATGCTGATATACTACGCTACGTGGTGAATGGTTTGGCTTGGGTGCCGAAGAAGGGCGCGGCAAGCTGCGATAATCCTCGGGTAGACGCAGGCAGTCCGAGATCCGAGGGTACCCGAATGGGACTTCCCATCGTCTTCGGACGGTGCTCCGTGAGGAGCGGGAACCCCCTGAACCGAAACATCCTATTAAGGGGAGGAAAAGAAACCAACTGGGATCTCCTGACTAGCAGCGAGCGAAAAGGAGAGAGCCTAAACTGAATTCTCCAGCGACGAGCTGGCGAAGATGTGGTGTATGGGGCAAGGTTGTTCCTAGTCGACGAAGTAGAAGTGTTCTGGAAAGCTCCGCCATAGAGGGTGATAGCCCCCTATACGAAAGTCGAAAGGAATTGCTTTGCTTCCGGAGTAGCACGCCTTGGGATTGGCGTGTGAAACTGGGAGACATCAGCTTCCAAGGCTAAATACAACCCAAGACCGATAGCGCACTAGTACGGTGACGGAAAAATGAAAAGTCCCCCGAGAGGGGCGTCAAAAGAGCCTGAACCCACGTAGTTATTGACGATTGAGGCCCGTAAGGTAATCCACACAAAGGAGGCCGGGGTAACCCGGCGTTACGTGTGTGGATAATCCGGGGTCTCATGCTTCGTTTAGAATCACGAGCCGGGGAGTTTACCGTAGTGGCAAGCCTAAGGGCGTGACGCCCGTAAGCGCAGGGAAACCGATGTGCGAGCAGCCGTAAGGCAAGTCGCTGGGTCTGAAAGGGCCCGGAGTCACGACGGTCAGACTAGAAAGCAGATGATCTATGCCAGGGCAAGGTGAAGTCAGGCGAAAGCCTGATGGAAGCCTGCAAGGGTGCTAACGTGCAAATTGCTCCCCTGACCTTGGTATAGGGGCAAAAGACCAATCTAATCTGCTGATAGCTAGTTCCCTTCGAAGTATGTCGCAGCATAGTCTCCAGGGAGGCATCTGGCGGGGTAGAGCACCAATCGGAAAACACGGAGGGGAAACCCTTCACTTTCCTTTTGAACTCCGAATACGCCAGAGCCGTGGAACTGGGGAGACGGAACGCACGGGTTAAGCTCGTGCTTCGTGAGGGGAGCAACCCGGACTGGGGTTAAGGCCCCTAAGTGCTGGCTAAGTGACAAACTAAAGAGCGTCGCAAGCCTAAGACAGCGGGGAGGTAGGCTCAGAAGCAGCCACCCTTCAAAGAAATCGTAACAGATCACCCGCCGAGGCTTGGGGCCTCCAAGATGGACGGGTCTTAAGCCAGCCGCCGATACCCTAGAGGTACGCGTAAGCGTATTCTGGTAGAAGGGCGTCCCGATTGGGCAGAAGCAGGGCCGTGAGGTCCTGTGGACCGGTCGGGAGTGAGTATCCCGGTGGTAGTAACAGCATAGTCGAGTGGGAATCTCGATCGCCGAAAGAGCAAGGGTTTCCCGGCAACGCGTCGTCAGCCGGGAGTTAGTCGATCCTAAGGCCAGCTTTAACATGCCTGGTCGAAGGGGAAACAGGTTAACACTCCTGTACTACGATGGTACATGTGGCGACACTAGGTCCGCAGCGTGACGCTTCGGGGTAAGTGGAGCAGAACTGTCATTCTGTCTAACTATCCAATTCTGGGGAGTACCGTAATGGTGAGAACCAGAAGAAAATAGGAATGGCCTCCCGTTTAGGGGGGTTCTGCTGATCCCTGGAGC
>Ga0187878_1003327_pt1 | contig 13386 bp, 7 predicted proteins | sample June2016WEW_17_1_FD_132979 | JGI IMG/M metagenome (GOLD analysis project Ga0187878, IMG submission 132979) | Peatland microbial communities from SPRUCE experiment site at the Marcell Experimental Forest, Minnesota, USA - June2016WEW_17_150 | ecosystem: Environmental > Terrestrial > Soil >...
GCGGGAAATCAGCAGGATACTCAACAGCTGTTCGCATTGATGCTACTATGGGAGGGACATTCAAACCGGCATATTGGGGGGCGGATTAAACCGCCGCTCCCATTTTAGCCCAATTCGCTCTGAAAGCGGTGGCAAGCTACTGACTCCCACTTCCGATTACACCCCCCTCGCTACCTTTTGCAAGTCCTGTGACTTTGATATAGTGAATTCAGGAAGACCTGTCTCGTTAACCTCATGCAGAGGTGACTGTTCATGAAAAAATCTGGAATGCGACAAATTTTGCCGATCCTCCTCCTGGTTCCGGCAATATGCATTGCGGCCGGCCGGCCTCCGAAGCTGCGTCTTGCGGAGGTGGAAGATATTGTTCCCCTCGGATATCGGGTCGACCTCACGCTCGATCCCCAAAAGGACAGCTTTACCGGAGCGGTCGATATCAAGATTGACGTAAGAAAGCCGGTTGAATCGATTTGGCTGAATGGGAACAAAATCATGGTAAAGGACGCTTCTCTGACCTCGGGCGGAATGAAGATGAAGGCGAAGGCCCTGCCGGGCGGCGATGATTTCATCGGGCTGCGGTTCAATTCCGCGGTTCCCTCGGGTGCGGCGGAGATTCACATCGGGTACATCGGAAGAATCCGGCAAGACAGCTCCGGCATTTTCCGCACGGAAGACGGAGGCAACCGCTACATTCTTACCCAGTTCGAGGCGACGGATGCGCGCGATGCCTTTCCTTGTTTCGACGAGCCGTCTTACAAGGTGCCATGGCAATTGACCCTGCACGTTCCGGCGCAGAACAGCGCCGTCAGCAATACCCCCTCCACATCGGAAACGAGCACAGGCGGCGTGAAGACGTATATCTTTCGGGAAACGAAGCCGCTGCCGAGCTATCTGATCGCGTTCGCCGTGGGGCCGTTTGAATTTGTCGATGCCGGGTTTGCCGGAAAGCAGCGCGTCCCCGTTCGCATCGTGACCCCCAAGGGTAGGGCCAACGAAGCCAGGTATGCCGCCGAGATAACAGCCACCATCCTGACGCGTCTTGAAGACTACTTCGGAATTCCGTATCCATACGAGAAAGCCGACCAGGTTGCTGTGCCGATCACGATCGGCTTCGGGGCGATGGAGAACGCCGGCATGGTCACCTATGGTCAGACGATCATTCTGGCGAACCCGGAGTCCGATACCATCAACCGCCAGCGCGACTATGCCGAAACAGCGGCACACGAACTCGCGCACCAGTGGTTGGGCGATCTGGTGACCACGGATTGGTGGAATGACATCTGGCTGAATGAGGCGTTCGTCACCTGGATGGAACAGAAATTGATCGCCGAGTGGAAGCCGGAGTGGAAGACGCGTATCGAGGACGTGGACTCGAAGCTGGGTGCTGAGGAGCAGGACAGCCTGCTCAGCGCTCGCAAAATCCGCCAGCCAATCGAGTCGAAGGGAGACATCAGCGACGCTTTCGACGCCATCACTTATCAGAAGGGTGCTGCCGTCATCGGTATGCTTGAAAGCTGGATGGGGCCGGAGGCGTTCCGCAAAGGAGTTCAGGAGTACCTCCGCCGATATGCATTCAAGAATGCGACGGCTGCCGATTTTCTAAATGCTCTCAGCCCGGGAGGCGGGATGGAGGTAAAACAGGCTTTTTCAACCTTCCTCGATCAGGCCGGCGTGCCTGCAGTCTCGGTCGCCGTCGACTGCGAGCAGAGTCCACCGGTCCTTCACCTCGAGCAAACGCGATTCCTGCCGCTGGGCTCGAAAGGGTCGGCTGCCCAGGTCTGGAGTATTCCGGTCTGTGTGCGTTACGACAACGGAGGCAGCGACCAGCCCCAATGCACTCTCATGACACAGCCTAAGAGCGACCTGGTTCTTAAAGATGCGAGAAGCTGCCCGGCCTGGGTCGACGCCAACGCCGCTGCCTTGGGGTATTATTATGTCGATTATCGGGGCGCACTGCTATCCGCTTTGTCGAGCGGCAACGTGAGCAGTCGCCTCGGGGCACCCGAACGAGTGGACTTGATCGGCAATGCCGAGGCGATGGCGGGAGCGGGCAAGCTTTCGGCTTCCCAGGCCCTCGCGTTAGTCGAAACCTTCCATGCCGATCCCGAGCGTGACGTGATGGAGCGAGCACTCGATCTGGCTGTGTCTCCGCGCGAAGACATGGTGCCCCCCGATTTGGTGCCGAACTACCGGCGGTTTCTCCTGAAAAACTTTCAGCCCCGCGCCCGCGAACTCGGTTGGATTCCGCAAGCCGGCGAGCCGGATGACCTGCGGATCCTGCGGCCGCGCCTGGTGAGGGTGGTGGCAACCTACGGCGGCGACCAGGAGCTGGCGAAACAGGCGCGGGATCTCGCCGAGCAATGGCTCCGGAACCACGCAGCCGTGAGACCGGAAGTGGCGGGAGCGGTTCTTAACTCGGCTGCCTACTATGGCGACCTGGCACTGTTTAACCGATTCCTGGAGGAATTCAAAAAGACGAAAGACCGGCAGGACCAGCAGCGACTGCTTAGCGCGATGACATCTTTTCAGGACCGGGCGGCCATTGAGGCCGGCATGCAGGCCGTGCTTTCGGGGAACGTCAGCCTGGTGGACGGTTTTCCGCTCCTGCTGGCTGCCGGGCAGGAGTACGCCGAGACGCGCAAGATGCCGTTCGAATTCGTCAAGGCCCACTTCGACCAGATCATGAAAGGGAAGCCGGACATCTTCGGCACCGACCTTGGTGCCATCCTGCCGCAAGTAGGCGCTTCGTTTTGTGACGCTCAGTCCAGGGACGAACTCCAGAGCTTTTTCGGACCGCTCGTGCAGAAGTACGATGGGGCGCCCAGGGCGCTGGCGCAGGTGGTCGAGGGAATAGACCTATGCATCGCCAAAAAAGCGGCCCAGGAGCCGAGCGTGGCTGATTTCTTGCGGAAATATTAGCCCCGGGGGATCCCGGTTTACTGGAGTTCGGCCATTTTGTCGACGCCTCGGCAGTCCTTGGGATCTGGGGACATGATACTTATCTCCCAGCGGCTTCTGCGAGTTTTAGAGCTTTCGCCGGGAGGGTGATCTAGCCGTGACGTGCGGCAAATCTGGGAGATAAATATTATGTCCCCAGATCTAGCATCCCCTATTTTACCGGCGAGGGCAACCCATGGAAACGGGCCTAAGGGAGGCGATTCTCGCCGCGCCTCTTGTTCCAGTACTCGGAAGAAACGATCCGCATGAATTGACACTTGCCGAACCTTGGCGGGATTAATGAGCTTCAGAAGGGCGAATCCGTGTCCTGTCTTGTCGTACTTACGCTTCTGCGTGTATTTTGAGGCGTGCTCCAGCGCCGACACAAGACGGTGCTTAGGTATTTTTTCGACGTTCGGATTTTGTGGCAAGAAGTTCGGCAGGAATTCGAGGCCGTAGTAATCGGCTAGGGTTTCCTTGTCAGCCAACAACCAAGCCTCCATGGACTGGACCATCAAATGAGCCTGCTTGGCTGTTGCCTTCGGTGGCTTCTTCCAACAATCGGGGTCGGATCTTAAGTGATCCCTACCAGTATCCCGGCGGGGTTCAGTATCCTGTGCGCGAGACGGCGGCATCGCTTCTGAGACAGATCGGAATTGCGGTAGAAGGAAAGGATGGATTGTACCGAGTTAAAAAGTAATTCCTTTCCCTGACGACCCGGGGAAACCGGGGACGCAGCCCGATATTTGGCTTCATGTGACCTGGGATTTGGCTCTTCCCAGCCTGCCCACGGTTCCCGGGCCTAACCCGAAAAAGCATTTTGTCTCAGCTATCCAGGGCACGGGTTCGTCCTCATTAGCGAACGTGGGATCGGAGGCTATGATATTTATGCGTATTTCGCGATTATTCGGCACGATGCTTCTGCTGGCTCAGGCCGTCTGGGCGCAATACCCTCCCGACATTTCCTTCACGCTCGCCACCAAAAACGGCAAGGTGACTTTTCCCATCGGGGAAGCCATGCCTGTGGAACTCGGCTTCCAGTCGAGCGCGCCTGGACGTTGTCAAGTCATCACCGACCCCTCGCAAAGGGAACATCTCAATGGGGCTCGGGTATATGATCAGCTCACTGCAGAGCCGGCCGAAAATGTAGTCGACCCCTTGCGGGAGCAGACTCGAATGGTGGAAGTCCTGGCGGGACCGCCGCCAAGGCTTATGCCGGTAACCGGTGATCCGGTGGTTGTGGAGCAGTTGGTAAACGAATGGATCTCCTTCCGCAAACCCGGCCATTATCGCATTTCAGCGCAGACGAAACGCTTGAGCCTGTCGGATCGTTCCCCGACTTCCGTGCCGGTTTTCATGCCGACTCCCATACCGATTCGATCCAACACGATCGAGATCGAGGTGGTGGCGCCGGAACCCGGCTGGGCGGACGCACAATTGCAGGAGGCCGTCGCGTCTCTCAGTGGAAGCGACGTGCCGCGGCCGGCCGGAGGCCAGGTGACTGACCTTCGCCGGGACCAGAGAGTCGTCGAGGCGGCGCGAGTGTTGCGCTTTCTTGAAACCCGAGATGCCGCGCTTGCGCTTGTGCGTTTCTTCGACCGCGGGCTGCAAATGGCGCAAAATCAGCTACAGGCAGGCCTCTATGGCTCGCCATATCGGGATGAAGTCATTGCCGCGTTGCAGGAAGGACTGACGGCTCCGGACGTGCCGGTGACATCCAATTGGATGGAAACTATCTCGGAGCTCACGACTGCCCATGCCTTCGGGCCGTGTCCGTTGCCGGAAAAGAATGAGCCTGCGATCCAGGCGTGGCTCGAGCATTATCGCGCTGACAGAAATCGCTACATGGAAATGCTCTCGGAGGCCGTTTCTCGCAAACAGGGCCAAGCCCGCGCCGTAAGTCTTGATGTCTTGTCCCGCCAGAATGGCGCGAATCCGGCGGCGGCCCCGATCGCCGCGGTTCTCGGCAGTTTCCACGAGTTGCCCTTGAGCACGCAGCAAAGGTACCTAACATTAGAATGGTACCGGATCGCCTCGCCGACGATCGAACCGTTAGTGCGATCGCTTGCTGAAGGGACGGGCCCGCTACGGGATGCTGCGTTAATGCGGCTTCAGGAACTCGATCCCGCGGGAGCGCGACCGATCATCATTAACCGCATTCGAAAAGGCGATGTCACCCGCGAAATGTACAGCAAGCCCCGAGCCCTTTTGCTGCTCCCCGACCAGACGCTCCCTGAAATGGATGAACCGCTTGTGAACCTGCTCGAGCAGGGCAAGCCGGTCGGGTTGCTGGTGGCGCGCTATGCTACGGACGCCGCGTTCGATCGCATCCGGGCCTGGGTCGAAGCGCACCCAAATTCAGATTGCAACGGTCCGAACTCCATCCTCCCCTATCTGTTTCGAGTAAATCCAGCTTATGCTGCCGACCGACTGGCGCGGGCGCGGGATTCACAGGCCGATGCATGCCAGCTATCCCTGTCGGGGAACGAAGATCTGTTGATGAGCCCCGGCATGGAAAAGGCTGCAATTGCCGATCTGGCGAGTCCGAGTCTCTCGATTCAAAGGTTGGCACTGACTTTGCTTCAGTATGGTGGATCGCCGGCGTCGGAGCAACCGCTTTGGGATGGTCTGGCGCGCCTGCGAGAAAGCGGGAAAGACCCTGGAGAACATGGCCTCGAATATGGATATGTGTCTGCATTGACGAACGCCATCGGCTGGGTTCTGACGCCGGAAAAGTTGAACCGCCTGGCAGCAGCCTGCATTACCGATTCCTGCCGCCAGAATGTCGATTCAGCGAAGCGCCGGCTTGTTGAACCTCTGGGAATCTCGCTGTCGTCGCCGGTCAACCGCATGGCAGTAATGATCGGGCCGTACGAAGCGCGTAGCATGCGCCAGTTGGATGCCAAGATCAGGCAGTTTCCTCGCGGATCCAGATTCTTCTTCCAGGTTGCCTATCAGGGCAATTGGTTTTATGAGCAACGCATGATCGAGATCCGGCGCGTGCTGGATGCAGCAGGAATGGTTGTAGTAGCTCAGCCTGCCCGAAAATAGTGTGGAACATTCCGAATTTCCACTGCATCTGCGTTGGGGTGGCTGATTTCAGTTCGCCCGCCCCGCCATTACAGTGTCGCTCAGCTCTGCAGAGTCAGAAGCACCGGGCAAACCTGGTAACGGTCCGGGCTCTGCGATTCAGACACAGCAAACAAAAAGCAGCCACGAATGACACGAAAAACACAAAGAAGGTTCGGGCCGAGGTGGCGCATGCGCCTTTACCCCCTCCCAATTCGTGTTCTTTGTGGCTGAGTTTTTTCCCTGTGTCTGAATTGCGGGGCCTTGACTGATGCCGCCGGCTCTGCGAGCACCAGTCGGTTATTTTAGTTTGCCCAAGGCCGCCAATGCTTGTCTGATGCGTTCATCCGACCGGGGATCAGGATTGGTACACTTTGCGGACCGATAAGAGGGCGGGTAGCCGTCATCAATCGACAGGGTGTTATGCCTTTCGGCCATATCAAACGATGGTCTGACGATGTCGGGCACGATGCTCGGAATACAGAGGGTTTTTGAAGACAACCAGGTCGTGAAGGCACCCAGATAGATCCGCTCACCATCAGCAACGACAACAAAGGGAACCTCGCCTCCGGGGAGACGCCGAAATACCTCTGGTTTCACCGTCATCACATGGTTTGTGAAGTCGTAAGCTACCAGGTCGGCATCGGAGATTAACGGGTGGTCTCCAAGTTTCACGCGTGCCCAGTCTACCTTGCCCGTAAGCAGAGGGGCTAGCCCCACGATCTCCGCAGTCCGATAGATGGCGAACGAATAAGGGCGATCGGACTGTACACAGGTATACGCAGCCGATGAACACAACATGAGCACAAGCGTAAATCGACGGAAGCTCATGTGGTTCCCCTATCGTAATTAGATATAGGGGTATGCACTTGACTCTTGTGACCCCCAGATGTTGTGTCCGAATACCCAAGACCATCCTGGAGTTCGAGGAGTGGTTTGGCAAGAGGAAAGCCTGCGGCGAGTATCTGTGGCGCCTGCGCTGGCTGGAGGGATTCCTTTGCCCTTGTCAAGAGGCCTGGGCGATGCGTTGGGGCGTGCCTTGGTGGTGTCCCTTGCCGGCGCAAGCCTTGATGTACAAGATATTGGGGTCACAAGAGTCAAGTGCATACCCCTAATTAGATATTCTAGCATAGGCCTAATCGTAGACGCGAGCCCCTGCCTGAAATCTTGGGGCCCTCGGACGTCGTATCCGACCGGATGAAGAACTCTGCTCTCAGACTCGCTGGAAGCTGACGAGCAATTCCGATTTGAATGGCGAAACGGCTATAGGACAATAGCAGCGCATCCCGCAAGAGGCGTCAGCGGCCCGTCGTCGCTTGACGATGTCCACCGATATGCTATGCTCTGATCCAAGTGAATAGGGTACAAGGAGTTATCCTTGGCAAGACGCACCATCCTTACGGTTAAGCGCATTCCTATCAACAAGGCTCGCATCAATCTTGCCCAGCCGGCCAAGAGCGCCCACCTCATTTCGGCGCCCGCTGCTTAACCTGAGCAAGTATCGGGAAATCAGGAAATGGGATTGTAACCCAATATCTTATTGGAGGAAGAATTGCGAAGGTTCATCGCGGGTTTCGTTCTTTGTTTGGTGGTACTCCCGGTTTCGGCGTACCTTTACATACGCGCCGGCCGCATGCCGGTGGCCACTTCGGCGCCACCGCTGCCTTTTGAAAGATTCCTCGCCGAGACCGCGCTGCATGCACGGATCGCCAAGGAGATGCCGACCACGGTGCCCATCGCCGCCGACGAGGCAAATCTGGCGGCGGGAGGCCGGATCTATCGTGAGAACTGCGCCTTCTGTCACGGTCTGCCCGATCACCCCTCCACGGCTGCGGCCAAGGGAATGTATCCCGGACCGCCCCAACTTTTCATCATGACGGTCACCGACGATCCGCCGGGGCAAACTTTTTGGAAGGTAACCAATGGCATCCGCTTGACCGGCATGCCGGGTTTCAGTGCTTCCCTTTCGACCGAACAGAGGTGGCAGGTAAGCCTGTTGCTCGCAAATGCGGACAAACTGTCCCCGGCGATCCTGGCTGCGCTGAAGCAGTAGCCGATCGATCGAAAACTGCCTCTTTAGTTTGAGCCTGCATAAGGGTCAGCACGGCCAAATTTTGCTTGCTTCTCAGATGCTCTCGGGATAGAAATGCGCATCTTTCCTTGGGGAGAATCCTATGAGACGAGCAATGGTCGTGGTTCCTTTCCTGGTGTTCCTGGCGGCGGCTGCCGTCGGCGCGGGCCAGGCGCCCGCGGGTTCCGACCGGCTGACCGCAGACTTTTTTAAAGGCATGCAGCTGAGAAGCCTCGGCCCCAGTCTGACGACGGGGCGCGTGGCTGACATCACAGTCGATCCAAAGAATCCCGACGTCTATTACGTTGCGACAGCAGCCGGCGGACTCTGGAAGAGCGAGAACCGAGGTCTCACCTTCACGCCGGTGTTTGATGATGGCGGGTCATTCAACCTGTCCTGCGTGGTCGTCGATCCGAAGAATTCCAATGTCGTGTGGCTCGGCACGGGCGAGAACTCGAACCCTCGCGCCGCGATGTTCGGCGACGGGGTTTACAAATCAACCGACGCCGGCAAGACCTGGGCGCGCATGGGACTCGAGAAGTCCGAGCACATCGGCAACATCAAGATCGATCCGAGGAACTCCGACGTCGTTTACGTGGCCGCGCAGGGCCCGCTCTGGTCGGCGGGCGGCGACCGCGGCGTCTATAAAACTACCGACGGCGGCAAGACCTGGAAGGCCGTGCTCACCGTCAGCGCCGACACGGGCGCCAATGAAGTGGTCCTGGACCCGTACAATCCCGATGTTCTCTATGCGTCGACCTGGCAACGCCGGCGCGGAGTCGGCCAATTTATCGGCGGCGGCCCGGAAAGCGCCATTTACAAATCGACCAACGCGGGCGGGACGTGGACAAAGCTCGCGGGCGGCCTGCCGAAAGGCGACATGGGCCGAATCGCCCTGGGTGTTGATCCTAAGGCTAAACCGACTCGGGTTTATGCGCTGTGCAATGCCAAGCGGGAAGAGTCCGGCTTCTACCGGTCCGATGACGCCGGCGCCACTTGGGCGCGCTTTGGACATTCGACCGGCGGAGGACGGGGTGGCGGAGGCTTCGCCGGTGGCGGTCCGGGTGGCGGGGACGATTGGTACCGGGGCGGAGATCCGGGGTACTATCACGAGCTCTTTGTGGACCCTGTCCGGCCCGATACGATCTGGTCCGCCAACACCAATCTGGATCGCAGCGAGGACGGCGGCAAGACCTGGAAGCAGCTGCCGATTGACTATAATGAGAGTGCTTATGGCAGCGTGCACGTCGATTTCCACGCAGTGTGGTGCGATCTGACCGATCGCAACCACTACATGGTCGGCAATGACGGCGGCGCCTATGAGACCTACGATGACGGCAAGCACTACCGGCACTTCGACAACTTGCCGGTGACGCAGTTCTACCGCGTTGCCGTCGACAACCAGAAGCCTTTTTATAAGGTCTGCGGGGGCGCGCAAGACAACAACTCGATGTGCGGGCCGTCGCGCACGATCAACAGCATCGGGATCCGAACGAGCGATTGGTTCATCGTCGGCGGCGGCGATGGCTTCCAGTCGCGCATAGATCCGGAAGATCCGGACATCATCTACGCCACCTCGCAAGAAGGCAGCATCACCCGGTTGGATCTTCGCACCGGAGTTTCGAGACCGATTCGGCCCCGCCCGCCGGCTGAACCGAACGCGACAGCAGGGGGTCCGGGTGCCACGGGTGGCACAGGCGGCGCAGGTGGCGCGGGCGGACAGGGAGGACGAGGTGGGCGCGGCGGTGGCGACCGGACCAACTGGGATTGTCCGTACATCATCAGCCCGCATTCGCCGACCCGGCTTTACTGGGGCAGCAATCGTCTATATCGCACCGACGATCGCGGCGATCACTGGACGCCGGTGAGCGGCGACCTGACACGCAACCTCGATCCCAAGACCATTCCCATCATGGGCAAGGTGTGGCCGACGGACTCGGTCTCCTATAACCAGGCCACCACGCGGCTGAGTACGATCGTCAGCATCGACGAGTCGCCTGTCTATGAAGGTCTCCTCTATGTCGGGACCGATGACGGTTTGTTGCAGGTGTCCGAGGACGGAGGCAATAACTGGCGCAAGACCGACAGGTTCGCCGACGTGCCCGAAGGCACATACCTGACCGACGTGTTCGCGTCGCCGCGCGATGCCAATGTCGTCTTCGTCGCGCTCAACAATTGGCAGAAGGGCGACTTCAAGCCGTACTTGATGAAGAGCACCGACCACGGTCAGACGTTTACGTCCATCGCCGGCGATCTTCCGGACCGGTACGATGTCTGGTCGGTGGTTCAGGACCACATCAACGGCAATTTGTTATTCGTGGGGACCGAGTTCGGGCTGTTCTTCACAGTCGACGGCGGCAATCATTGGGTGCAGCTCAAAGGCGGCCTGCCGACGTGCCAGGTGCGTGATCTGGCGATTCAAAAGCGTGAGAACGACCTTGCGATCGCCACATTCGGCCGTGGCTTCTATGTTCTGGATGACTTCAGCGCACTCCGTGAGGTGAGCCCCCAGGCGCTCAGCCAGGAGGCGGAGATGTACCCGCTACGCGCTGCCTATCAATATGCCGAGCACAGCTATGAGCGTGCCGCGTGGGGCAATGAAGTGACGCCGAATCCGCCAATGGGGGCGGTGTTCACTTACTCTTTGAGCCAGGCGCTGCCGGCCGACACCAAGCTGGTGGTGACGATCACCGATGAGTCCGGCAAGCAGGTGCGCCGGCTCGATCAACTCCCGAACGAGAACCGCCAGGCGGCGCCTCAGGAACTCCCGAAGACCGCCGGCATCCATCGTGTTGCCTGGAATCTGCGCGGCGACATGGCAGCGCCGGCAGCCGGACAGGGTGGCGCCGGTGGATTCGGCGGCCGCGGCGGCGGTGCCGGTGGCGCAGGGGCTGGCGCGGGCGCTGGTGCCGCGGGTGGTGCTGCGGGGGCGGGTGCCGGGGCCGCAGGTGGTGCTCAGGCTGGTCGTGGCGGTGCCGGCGGCGGTCCCGCGGCTGCGATCGGTTTCGGCGGCCGTGGCGGCCCTGCGGTTGAACCGGGCCGTTATACCGCGACGCTCGGCAAGATGACCGGCGACACGGTTACCCTGATCGGAAAGCCGCAATCGTTCATGGTGGTGCCGCTACCGGCAAAGAACTACTAGAGGCGATCGACTGAGAGCTGAAAAAGCCAGAAGCCGGAAGTGCGGAGAAGTTCCGCACCTCAGCTTCTGGCTTTTTGCATTCATGGCCCTGTCCTCACCAAAAAGTCGAACCGCCTGTCCCCAAAATCCCGCGCCAGCCGGAAGAGGGAGGAAGATCGCATTTGGCTGGTGTTTTATCTTGGCATAGAATGCAGGCGAATCAGCCAGCTATCCCCAGCTAGGCTTTCAGGAGGATCTGTGTGCTTACGGGCCGGGTGATTAATCATTATCGCATCGGCGTGCTGATTGGTGTCGGAGGGCTGGGAGAGGTTTACCGGGCCGAGGACCTTCAGCTCGGCCGCACTGTCGCTCTCAAGTTTGTTCTGCCGGCGGCGTTCCAGGATCAAGTTGCGCGCAATCAACTTTATGAAGAAGCCCGTGCCGCAGCCGATTTGAATTGCCCGCAAATTGCGACCATCTATGAATTGGCAGAGGATGCCGAAGCGCCCTACATCGCAATGGAATTTGTCGAGGGCGAGACCCTGGCACGAAGGATCGATAAGGGGCCGCTCGAGATTGTCGCTGCTTTGGGGGTGGCCATCCAGGTCGCCCAGGGACTGAAGGCCGCGCATGCCAAACGGCGCATCCATCGCGATCTTAAATCCACGAACATCATGATCAGCAGCGCCGGCGAGGCAAAAATCCTGGATTTCGGGTTGGCTCTGAAGATTCCAATTCCGGTAAGCGATGGCGAGGAACACGGCGCGCAAAAAGAGCGAAAGAGCACCACTGGGCTTTCTGGCACAGCTGGATACATGTCTCCTGAACAAATTCGTGGTGAATCGCTCGATGTGCGGACGGACCTTTTTTCATTGGGCGTAGTGCTATATGAGTCGGTGGCCGGGATCCGACCGTTCAGCGGTAATACTGTGCCCGATGCGTTACAAGCAACATTGGTCACTGAAGCGCGGCCGTTGAGCGCGCTTCGCGACGATGTGCCGCTCGAGCTGGAGAGCATCGTGCGCAAGGCGCTGGCCAAGGATCGCAGTGAGCGCTACCAGTCTGCCGAGAGATTTCTGCTCGAGCTTCAGGCCCTCAAGAGCCGGCTGGAATCGTCGATTCAACCCGCAGCATTGGGCAGATCGGACGTTGTTCCGGAACCGTTTGAACCAGCGGACGTGTCGCGGAGCGCAAAATCACGCGGGCGTTGGCTGGATTGGCTTGCGAGGCACAAGAAATGGGCACTGGCACTTTCTGCCCTCACGCTGGTGGCAGTGATATGGAATGGGTTCTACTTTTCTTCACCGGGTGGTGAGCGTGTCCGCGATTGGGGTCTTCTGGTGATCCCTGCCGTTTTCTTTTTGGGATACTTGCTGCTTTTGAAAAAACGGATTCAGCCCACCACCGTGCTGCCGAAGGGCGCTGCTTTTCGTGGCTTAATTGCCTTCCAGGAAGCCGACCGCGCCCGTTTCTTTGGACGTGAGCTGGATACAATCACACTGTTCGACCGCATCCGACATGAAGAATTCCGCTTCGGCGTACTCTATGGGGATTCGGGGTGTGGCAAGACGTCGCTGCTCAAGGCAGGGCTAATGCCGAAGCTCTGGGAAAGCGGGTATATACCGCTCTACTGCCGCTCGCATGCCGATCCGCTAACTGCCTTGCTGCAGGATTGCTCTAGAAAAAGCCTTATATCGCAAAAAAATGGGGAGCCTCCGCAGGAGTATTTGCAAAGAGTTGCAGGAGGGCTTGGCGGCACGTTGATCGTTGTCTGCGACCAGTTTGAGGAATTCTTCGTTTCCTTAAAGTCGCGCCATGATCGCGAACCCTTCATATCTTTCCTGGTTGACTGTCACAACAACCCTGCTCTCCCGGTCAAATTTCTGATTTCGTTGCGCAGCGACTTCCTCCACCTCATCGGTTCCGAGTTCTCCGGAAGGATCGCCGAGCCGCTCCTGAATGCAAGGCTCTACCACTTGAGCAACTTCGATGCCAGGCAAGCCCAAGACATCATTGAGCGCTCCGCACGAGCAGCAAATCTGTGTTTCGAGCCCGGCTTTAGCGCTGGAGTGGCGCGCGATCTTGCCATCATGGACACTGTCCTGCCATCGGAGTTACAGATTGTCGGAGAGCAACTGCAGACCAGGCGGATTTTTACTCTGGAAGAGTATCGTCGTTCCGGCGGCAAAGA
>Ga0187878_1003329_pt1 | contig 13383 bp, 9 predicted proteins | sample June2016WEW_17_1_FD_132979 | JGI IMG/M metagenome (GOLD analysis project Ga0187878, IMG submission 132979) | Peatland microbial communities from SPRUCE experiment site at the Marcell Experimental Forest, Minnesota, USA - June2016WEW_17_150 | ecosystem: Environmental > Terrestrial > Soil >...
AGGCCCGCTGGCGTCGTTGCTCGCTCCTTACATACCGCAGCGGGTATGCTCGTCGCTCGCGCCTAGCCAGCGGGCCTGGGGGCCGCAGCAAAGTGCAAACGTTATTCTTTGACAGGCCCTAAGAGCCTCATATCCGCAAGCTATTGGGTGCGTGCCCCGCACAGCCGTTCCAAGTGACGAACGAAAAAGCGCGTCATTCGCCATTGTTTTTAGAGGGAGCCTTCTTCTTCTTCTCGAAATCTGTAGCCGAAGCTCCGGACGGTCTCGATCAAGCCGCCAAGTTTGCCCAGCTTCTTTCTCAACGCCATGACATGCACGTCGACGGTGCGGTCCAGGACTTCGACATCTCGCCCGAGCACATTGTCGATCAATTCGCCGCGGGAGAATACGCGTCCGGGGTGAGCGGCCAGAAAATGCAACATCCGGAATTCAGTTGCGGTGAGCACAACTGCTTCGTTCCCGCAGGTTACTTCGCGCCTGTCCAGGTCGATGGCCAAACCGCCGCGTCGGAGCAGGGCGGGAGGCTCTTGGTTACCGGCGCAGCGACGCAGCAGGGCACGAACTCGAGCGGTCAGCTCGCGGGTGCTGAAAGGCTTGGTTACATAATCATCCGCTCCCAACTCCAGTCCGACGATGCGGTCGGATTCGGCCGCCTTCGCCGTCAGCATGATCAGCGGAATGCCCGCAGTCCGGCTGTCTGACCTTAGACGGCGGCATACTTCCAGGCCATCGATCCCCGGTAACATCAGGTCTACGAGAACGACATCCGGGATCTCCTGCATCGCCATTGCCAAGCCGGTTTCTCCGTCAAGCGCTCCCCTCACCCGGAAGCCCTCTTTTTCGAGGTTGTAGCGTACTAATTCGATCAGGTCTTTCTCGTCATCAATTGCCAGGATGGTTCTTTTCGGCATGCCTGCCCTCGTATCTTGCGAAGTTACCAATCAGTTCATAAGTAGGTTGACATTTGGCGGCATCAATAAGCGGCATCAATAAAGAGAGGAGAGCACTTTATCCGTCGGTATCGGTATCGGTATCGGGGTCGCAGTCGCAGTCGCTATCGGCTTTTGCAGACCCATACAACCGATTGCGACTGCGACCCCGATACCGATACCGATGATCGCCAACCAAAGCGAACACGACCTCCGTCCAGATCCTCATTCTTTGATCAAATGTCCACCTATTTATGAACTGATTAGCATGTAACAAAGCCATGGGGAAGAGTACCAAAAAAGACTCGCAGTGTCCTTCTAGATCATCCCCTTTCTTCTTGGGGCACTCGCGGGGTAGACTTGGGTGATGCATAGGGAGTTGCTGCAGAGGAAGTTGGCTGCCCATAAGCCCCATGATGAGACTGAGCGGCGGATGCTCGAGAGATTACGGCGGTTCGTTCGGGAGAACCCGGACTGTTTTTCCCCCGAGTTGCAGACCGGGCACATCACGGGTGCTGCCTGGATTGTGGATCTCACACGCCGGCACGTTCTGTTGACCCATCACCTGAAGCTCGACAAGTGGCTGCAGCTGGGGGGACACGCCGAGGGCGAGGTTGATCCGTTGGCGATTGCGCTGCGCGAGGCTCGCGAGGAATCCGGTCTGACCTTCATCCGGCCTTTGTCGGACAATATCTTTGACGTGGATGTTCACCCGATCCCGGCCAGAGGAAACCAGCCCGAGCACTTTCACTATGACATCCGCTACCTGATGGAAGCAGATCGCGAGCTGCCGCTGCGTATCAGTAGCGAATCCAAGGCGCTATCCTGGGTCAAGATCGACGAGATCCATCTATGGTCCCGTGAGGAGTCCATTGTGCGAATGGCCTCGAAATGCCTCGGTTTTTTCGTCGCCACCGATGGCGCGAAAATTTACAGACTCAAGAACCCAAAGGACTGCTGGAGCCTCTGAGTTTTGGATTCTCTAAGAGAATCGTGATTCCCGGTGAGCCTCCAAACTCACCTATGACTTTCTCCCTTGTTCGCCACCCCTGAGAATCGGGTGTCATTTTAGAGTTTTTTTCTATCCTAGAGTACTTCCGAGGGGTTACGCCCACGGGCTGTGGGATATGACCCACCCCTTGTCTAGTGATTTTGATCACGTTTTTGTGTTTAAGACTGCAACATATTCAACTGATGAAATTTACATCAGTCTTAAGAAAATATGTCCAAGAGGAGTGAAAATTGCTTGATATAACCCGACGCTTCAGCGCTATTTCTAGTTTAAGCGATAAAAGGGTGATTTTTTGGAGGCATTATGAGAATGAGTAAGAAAGCCTCGACGGTAGCGACCATGTCGTTGCTGGCCATCTTGGCTGCTGCTCTGGCGATTGTCGCAATGGTTAGAGCGAACAATGAACTGGCCGATTCTGTTTCGAGAGCGGGTGCGAAGGCTCCTGCCGCGGTGTCGAATACGGGCTTGGCGGTAGCTGCTTCGAGGCAGGGTGATCTGGGCGCCGCTGAGGTGCAGCCGGTCCACGCGGTTGCGCGGTCCGCTGACCCAGTCGCTTCCGACACGCAGATTATTGACCCAACCTCGTCCGACCCTCGGAATAATGACGCGAACTCGTCAGGCTCGCAGAATGGCAGCCAGACGTCCTCTGGTTCGCAGCCTGCGACCCACACCTTCACTGCCGATGAGGTCGCTTATTATCTTTCCGCGGATGAGACTGTTTTCATTCGCCCCGGGCTTAACGTCACTATTCAGAATGTGACGATTCCCGCGGATCGCAAGCCGGTGGTAACCTTCCTGCTTACCGACGCTCAGGGACAGCCCCTCGATCGTTTGGGGGTGCTGACCCCGGCTACCGTCAGCACGAGCTTCATTCTGGCATATTTGCCTCCAACCACGAAGGGGGAGGTTACTGATTACGTCGCCTACACAACCCGGACGCAAACCAGCCCGATCACGGGGGTTAAGGCCATCCAGGCAGGGACGGATTCAGGGGGAACCTATACGCCCTCGGGCTTGAATGACGGCGTCTACACCTACAAGTTCGCCACCGTGCTGCCGTCGGGTTACAACACCGCGGCCACGCACACGCTTGGGATCTACGCCACGCGCAACCTGACCGAGTTCGGCCTGACCCTGTACGTGTCGGACGTGACGAAAGACTTTGTCCCCAACGGAGCGGCCGTTACCCAGGTCCACCAGGTTGTGCCCACGGCAAACTGCAACCAGTGCCATGACCCGCTGGCCGCCCATGGTTCGACGGGCCGGCGCGCCGTGGAAATCTGCATTCTGTGCCACAACCCGCAGACCATCGATCCCGACACGGGCAATACCGTGGACATGAAGGTGATGATCCACAAGATCCATATGGGTTCCTCCCTGCCGAGCGTGATTGCGGGCACACCTTACATCATCATTGGCAATGCCCAAGCGGTCCAAGATTTCTCAACCGTATCGCTCCCTCAGGATATTCGAAACTGTCAGACCTGCCACAGTGGCGCGTCCCAGGTTAATGCCTGGAACCTGCAGCCCAGCATGGAAGCCTGCGGTTCCTGCCACGATGACATCAACTGGGCAACCGGTGCGAACCATCCAGGCGGGGTTGCTACCGACAATTCAAAGTGCGCCAGCTGCCACTTGCCGCAGGGGACGTTCGAATTTGATGCTTCGGTGATCGGAGCGCACACCGTTCCTTACAAGTCGAAGCAGCTCCTTAATCCCAAGGTCAACATCATCAGCGTTACCAACACCGCTCCCGGCCAGCACCCGATACTGAAGTTCACGTTCACCGACAAGAACAACAACTTGTTGGCGCCGTCTCTATTCACGGGGACTGGAAGGCTGTCGCTCAATTTCGGCGGACCGACGACCGACTACACCACCACCAAGTCGGAAACCGTCAGCAGCATGCCGGCTTATGTGAACGGCGTCGCTACCTACACAGCCACCTATACGATTCCAGCAAACGCCATAGGTACTTGGGTATTGGAAACGGAGGCGCGCCTCCAAACCAATCTGATTATAAACGGAGATCCGAAGAATTTGTCCGCCTCCCAGAGGGATGCCGCGCTGAACACGCTGACCTACTTCGCCGTCACGGATAAGACCCCAGTAGCCAGGCGCACCGTGGTATCGATCGACCAGTGCAACAAATGCCACGATCAGCTGGGCAAGGCCAGCGCTGCTCTACAAACGGGTGGATATACCTTTGCGTCATTCCACGGCGGCGGCCGCAACCAGATCGTGTGTGGTATTTGCCACAACCCGTCATTTGTAGCCAGCACGACACCCATCTCCTTCCAGATCTTGGTCCACAGGATCCATACGGGAGACAATCTGAGCGGCCCCTACGTCGTCGGCGGCACGGACTTCAGCGACGTGCGCTATCCTGGAGATCGGCGCGACTGCACCGCATGCCATGCGGGCACCTCTTATCAAGTGCCGCTACCTGCGACCAATATCGCGGTGACTACGCCCAATTGGTACTGGACGCCAACCCTGCCGACCGCGGCCGCTTGCCTGGCGTGCCATGACGCCGCCTCATCGGCGGCGCATGCATTCATCAACACCACCGTGCTCCCGAACGGGTCCTTGACGGTCGAGTCGTGCGAGGTATGTCATAAAGAAGCCGCAGACTTCGCGGTCACCAAAGTACACGCTCGCTAGAGGCCAATATGACACTTACGCGGGGTTCTAAATATTTGCTCATGTCCGCAGTTTTCGTGATTGGGGCTCTGGCCAGCAACCCTACTGGGTTGCTGGCTGGGGCCCCACCCCAGCAGTCCGGAGCCACCATGCAGGACTGCGCGGCCTGTCACGAAGATGTAGTCAACGTATTCGCCAAGAATACGCACGACGTCTTGGAGAAGAGCCCAAGCTACAAGCTCGCCAACCCGTGCGAAGCCTGCCACGGTCCCGGCCAAGCTCACATTGATGGCGGGGGCGACAAGTCCAAAATCATAGGTTTCAAGGGCAAGGCCTTCAAGTCCTACAACCAGCAGTGTCTGGCCTGCCATAGCAAGGACCATGAGGTCAACGGCTTTGGCTCCAGCACCCACTCCAAGCAGGGACTCGCCTGCTCCGACTGCCACAGCGTCCACAAGTCCGCTCCCATGACTCGCTTGTTGAAGGATCGGACCAGCAACCTGTGCATGTCCTGCCACACCCAGCAAAAGACCGACTTCTCGAAGCCGTTCCACCACCGGGTGAAGGAAGATGCTATCGAGTGCACCGATTGCCATCAGCCCCATAGCGGCATGGACCAACGCCAGCTTCGATCCAGCCTCTCCGGCCAGGAGATCTGCTTCAAGTGCCACAACGAAAAACAGGGGCCATTCGTCTTTGAGCACCCCGCACTCAGATTGCGCGGTTGCCAGGGTTGCCATGAGCCCCACGGCTCCAACAACCCCAAGATGCTGGTGCGCTCCACGATGACCGCCTTGTGCCTGGAATGCCATTCACGCACCCTCGCAACCAAGAGTGTCCTCGCGGCGCAGCCGCCGGCATTCCACAACCTGAACAGCCCAACGTATCAGAATTGCACCACCTGTCACGTGATGATCCACGGCTCGAATTTCGACAGGTTGTTTTTTAGATAGAACCGGAGGCAGGAGCTACAGCCATGAAAATGATTGATCGTCTTCGCAAGCCCATCTCTTCCAGCTTCCCGGCCGTTGGGCTTTCAGCGCTTGCGCTGGTTCTGCTTGCAGGCACGGTCCGTCCTCTCCCCGCTCAATCCAATCCTTCGGGAACGGTGAGCGGGGCCGGGACCTCGACTGCGGCCGACTCCAACACCAAGGAAGAGACGCAAGCTGCCCAGGCAGCCCCCAAACCCGCGCCGGCTTCCGGCGAGGCTTTCAAATTCGGAACCTACGATGTCCATTCCGAGTTTGAGGTCGGCTATCGCTTATCCTCTGGTATCGGGGGCAATACACAGATGTTCCGAAGCCAGGTAAACCTGGATGAGGGTATTCGACTGCTTCGATCCTATGTAAGCCTTCGCTCGTCCCCAGGCGCCGGACTCTTCGACCGCATGGACCTCTCCGTCAATAACTGGGGGGATCCCTACAACACCCTTCGGTTCAACATCAGCCGCATGGGTCTCTACGATTTCCGAGCCAGCTACCGGAACCTGAACTATTATAATTACATTTCCAGCTTCGCCAATCCTCTGCTCGGCCAGGGAAACCTGCTCGCACAGCACAACCTCAACATTAATTACCGCATGTCCAACTTCGATTTGCGGCTATTCCCCAACCACAAGATCGTCCCGTTTGTGGGATACTCCCGCAACAGCGCCGCCGGCCCCGGCATCACCACGGTCGAAACGACGGGGAACGAATTTGTCTTGGGAACCCAGTGGCAATACGCCTCCGATGAAATTCGGGGCGGCGTCCAGTTCAGCTATGCCAAGTTCAACCTGACCTTGGAACAAGGCTACCAGTGGTTGAAGAACGACAGCAGTGTGAGCGATCTCGGCCAGACCGTGGGGAACGACGGGAACGTCAGCTTCCTTGGCAATGTGATCACCTTGAACTCGCTTGATCGCGGCTACCATGGAAGAACCACGCTCCCCACTTCCAAAGTCCTCTTGAAGTTCACCCCTTTCCAGAACCTGCGCATGATCGGCCGCTACGTCTACTCGATGGGCAACGTGGATTCGAACATGGGCGAAATCAGGACAGGCGGATTCGTCGACCTGGAACATTTCCTGGCTTACGGCACCGCCGCCGACAGCTTCAGCGGCCGCGCCAAACAACCGAATCACAACGGCTCCTTCCTGATTGAGTTCTCACCCTCTTCCCACGTCACCTTTACCGACAACGTCGACACCCTCGACTATCACATCTCCGGCGCGGGGATCCTCTCGGCACTCTATCTCAACGCCTCCTCGCTCTTGGGACCCGGCGCGAAGGGCACAGCCACGATCCCCCCGGATCTGCTGAACACCGAATTCGATTACAACCAGGTGCGCAATCAGGCAGAGATGGAGTGGGACCTCGGCCATGGTTTTGCGATGCGCGCAGGCCATCGTTACACCTATACGGAGGTTACGAATAACGATGCCGAGGACGTCACGACCTCCTTTCGTACGCAGTCCGCCGTGCTGGCAGGTTGGACCTACCGCCCCGGCACCTGGATGCGCATCGGATTCGATTACGAAAAAAACCGGCCCAACGCCGTCTTCACTCGGAATGAATTGTTCAGATACGACCAATTCAACCTCGATGTGAAGGTCGGAGCGTGGAAGGGGCTCAGTTTCAACGGCAGACTCGGCATCCAACGCAATACCGATCCAAACCTCGACATTGATTACCATTCCCACAACCAAAACTACATCGGCAGTGTGAACTATGAGCCAAACCAGCGCTTCAGCGTTGCTGTCGATTTCTCCAAAACCAATCTCCTTACCGATCTCTTGATCACGATCCCCCAAAACCTGCAAACCTCGCGCTCACTCTTTGACCAACGTGTCGCCGGTTTCGGAGGTAGAATGGCGGTCGGCATCTACAAGGGCTCGAAGGTGGAGCTTGGCTATCGCGGCGTAGTCAACAGGGGAACCTTCCCGCTTGAATTCCACCAGCCATACGCATCCCTCTGGATCCCGATGGGACGCTACCTGGCACTCAAGCCCACCTGGCAGTATTTTGGATACAGCCAAACGTTGTTCGGATTAGAGAACTACCAAACCCACATGGTAACTTTCTCTTTGGTTTACACCCGCTAGACCTCTCCAATGGGCCGCGGGCCGCCTCCCCCTCCACGATAGATGGGGGAGGCGCCCGAACCTGCCCCCAATAGTCAACCTGCAAAATGTCAATCTCTCGCAATCAGCAGTCACAGATACTAGTCAGTTCATAAATATGTTGACATTTGGCTGTTCCGAAAATAATGGAGAACACAAAATCCATCGCTATCGGTATCGGGGTCGCAGTCGCAATCGGTCGTTGCGGTCTGCGAAAGCCGATAGCGACTGCGACCCCGATACCGATAGCGATGATCCCCACCCAGAGCGATCACAACCACGATCACGCGCTTTGCGATCGTGACTGTCCTGTCCGCCTCGGCTCAAGTGGGATAGCTGCGATGAGCGTCCAGCCCCTCATTTTTGGATCAAAGGTCTACTTATTTGTGAACTGATTAGTACCACGCAGGCGAGGGAGTCGCCTGTTCCATGAAGCCCAGGACTTCTTGTGCCTGCAGTTGTTACAGTTGATTTGCATCCAGGTCAAGCGTAACCATTTGGAGTCTTTTGTGCCCCTAAAATATCAGCGCCCTTTCTCCGGGAAGAGGAAGGGCGCCGCTCGGGTGTAGGTGGGTATTAAGGGTGGAAAGGAGGTTTGTATGTCGGAACGATTCTCCTTCTTAGGGTTGTAATTTGCTCTATCCGAACATATTAGGATGCAAACCGCATGCCAGCACCCGACAGAATCACCTCACAGTGTTTATCCCGCTTGTTTACAATGGCTTAATCTGAACCCCTGATACTAATAGTGTTTATAAACTAAACATTTGTATGGGTTAATGAACCCAATATGGATGGAATTTCACCCAGTTTTTCGGCCTCTTCAGTACTGCGGAGCGCTGCCAGGATCTCAGACTTCCAGTTACCCGGCCTGTGTGCCTGATCCAAACGGACAACTGCATGCACAGAGGCGACGGAATTCGGGTATAATAAAAAGATCGAAAATGAGGATCATGAAAGAGGTTGTAGCCGACAATCTGATGAGGTGCTTGCGCTCGATCAGCGAGATGGGATGCGAGCTTGAGCAGGCTTCCCTGGATGCAATTGTCACGACCGACGCCAACGGGAGAATTATATCCTGCAGTGCTCCGGCATGTGATCTCTTAGGTCTGTTGCCGGGCGAAGCGGTTGGGCGGCACGTGAGCTTGTTTTATGCCAACGGGATTTCTGAGGCGCGCCGCGTCATGCAGCGGTTGAGAAACGAAGGGAGTCTCAGGGGTTATCTGACTGAGCTGGTCTCCGTCAAAGGGCACAGGATCCCGGTTGCGCTGTCGGCATCTGCGATCAAGAACCGCGCCGGTGAGATCATCGGTACGTTGGGCGTGGCCCACAACCTCAGCGAGCTTCGGAGGCTCGAAGACGAGCTCACCACCAAGAACCGGTTCATGGCCAACATCCTCCATGATTCGGCGGATGCCATCATGACGATGGACCCGGAAGACCTGGTAACTTCCTGGAATCGGGGCGCGGAGGCGATCTTCGGGTACGGCGCCGCCGAGATCGTCGGCAAATCCGTGAGCATTATCGTTCCGCCGGACTTGCGTAAGGCTCAGGAGTTGGCTGACTTGAGGAAGAAGTTTCAGGCGCTCGGCGTGGTCCGCAACTATCAGACCGAACGCCTCACCAAGGATGGCCGGCGCATCCAGGTAATTTTCACCCGCACCGCAATCCGGGATGAAGATGGGAACATCGTAGGAAGCTCTTCGGTGCTCAAGGACGTAACCACGGACCGGAACATGGAGCGCCAGCTTGCGGATGCCGAGCATCTGGCGACTCTCGGCGAACTATCCGCTGGTCTGGCCCACGAGATCAAGAACCCGCTGGCAGGGATCAAGGGAGCCATAGAGGTCATCAAGGATTCGATCCCGGCGAGCGACATTCACCGCGAAATCCTCGGCGATGTGCTGCATGAGGTTAATCGAATCGACAAGATTGTGCGCGATCTGTTGAACTATGCCAAGCCGAAGCCTCCATCACACTCCGACATCGATCTTGCCGAGATGGCCCAGCGCATCGTGGCGATGGTGGAAAATTCAGCCAAAAACGATGCTCTTTTCATTCGGCTGCACAAAATCACTGCCATTCCTGGGTTCACGGGCGACGAAACTCAGTTGGAGCAGGTGCTGCTTAATCTGCTCTTGAACGCGCAGAAAGCAATGTCGGCCGGAGGGACCATTGACGTCAGACTCTCACACAATCCAGGGGAAGGAATCGTGCGCTTTGAGGTTGAGGACTACGGACCCGGGATTAGCGAAGAGGTTCGCAAAAAGCTATTCCAGCCTTTTTTCACCACTCGCACCGACGGTACTGGATTGGGGCTGGCAACCTGCCTGAAAAACGTGCAATATCATGGGGGTTCCATCGAGGTACATAGTGAAGTAGGACGCGGGGCGAGATTCGTGGTAACATTGCCGCTCTTTTCGCACCTCTAGGATATATGCCGAAGGAAACGATCCTGGTTGTCGATGACGAGCGCCTGGTGCGCTGGTCTCTGCAGCAAAAACTTGAACAATGGGGCTATCACGTAAGTCTGGCCGAAGATGGCGCAACCGCCCTCGGGCGCGTCCAATTGGATAACCCGGACCTGATTACGCTCGACGTAAAGCTCCCGGATATGACCGGCATTGAGGTGCTCTCGGAGTTGCGCAAGCGCAATATCCAGGTGCCGGTCATCCTGATCACGGCATTCGGCGTGGTGGATGATGCCGTTCGCAGCCTCAAGCTCGGCGCCTACGACTTCATTGAAAAGCCGATCAACTTCGAGAAGCTTGAGAATTCACTCCGCAACGCATTCGAGACGCGCCGTCTGCGCACGGAGGTCGCACACACCCACGAGATTCAGCGCAGCGAGTTCAGCGTCGAGCACATCATCGGCATGTCAGATCACATCAAGGAAGTCCTGGAGCTGATCAGGAAGCTCGCAGCCAGTGAAGCCTCGACGATTCTCATCCAGGGGGAAAGCGGCACCGGCAAGGACCTCGTCGCGCATGCCATCCATTTTGAGTCGTCTCGCCGGGATCGTCCCTTTTACGCTATCAACTGCGCGGCCATTCCCGAAAACTTGATGGAATCCGAGCTATTCGGCCACGAGAAAGGGGCTTTTACGGACGCCCGCACGCAAAAGCGGGGCATGTTTGAGATGGCGGACGGCGGCACGATTTTCCTCGACGAGATTAGTGAAATGAATCTGGGAATGCAGGCCAAACTGCTGCGCGTCCTGGAAGGTCAATCGTTCAGGAGGGTCGGAGGCGTTAAGAACATCACGGTCGACGTCCGGGTAATCGTCGCCTCGAACCGGAACTTAGAGGAAGGGGTGCGCTCCTCTCGATTCCGTCAGGACCTTTATTTTCGCCTGGCCATCATACCCGTGATGCTGCTGCCGCTAAGGGAGCACAAGGTGGACATCCCGCCTTTGCTGGACCACTTTATGCGCTTTTACAATCAGAAATTCCATAAAAACATCCAAGGCCTCACCAAGGAAGCCGAGGACCTGTTGATGAATTACGACTGGCCCGGGAACGTCCGTGAACTTCGTAACGCCATCGAGAGGGTGATGATTCTCGCTGAAGGCAATCGTGTAGCCGCCAAGTACCTCCCGATTCGCATCTCAGAGGGCGGAATCCTGCCCATCCCCATGAGTGAGGGCTCGGAAGACGGGAGCATCCGTCTTCCTCAGGGAGGAACCTCGCTGTTCGAGGTGGAACGTGAGTTGGTCCGCCAGGCCTTGGTCCAGTCGCGCGGCAATAAGACGACCGCGGCAAAACTGCTGCGCATCACCCGCGACACCCTGCGCTACAAAGTCAAGAAGTACCAGCTCGAATAAACCCAGATTCCGAAGTTACCAATCAGTTCATAAGTAGGTTGAAATTTGGCGGCATCAAAAAGAGAGGAGAACACTATATCCATCGGTATCGGGATCGGGGTCGCAATCGCAGTCGCAATCGGCTGTATGGGTCTGCAAAAGCCGACTGCGATTGCGACCCCGATTCCGATACCGATGATCGCCACCCAAAGCAAACACGACCTCCGTCCAGATCCTCATTTTTTGATCAAATGTCCACCTATTTATGAACTGATTAGTAACCCTGAAAACATACTGCTTGGCTCACCGGGGATCTCTCTCCCGCGAAGACGCGAAAAGGCCTCTTCCCTTCGCGTTCTTCGCGGCTTCGCGTGAGGTGTCACAGGATGAGATGAATGCTTCCTGCTAATCGGCTCCTTAGGCCCGAAGCGCCGCGTGTCTCCGCATGCAGCGAAGAAAGTAGGGGCGCATCACCTGCTCCATCGTGAAAATCCAGCGCTGGTAGGCATACCTATCCCGCGCATCGGATGCGAGGTAAAGCGTGTCTTCAGGATGAGGCAGAACGCTGAAATGGATGTTGGGAGCCATTCCAATGGGCAGGTGGTGCGAGCGGCTAGCTTGGTAGACATGACGAAAAACGCGGATCATTTCTGATGAATCCGGCGGTGCTTCGTCCTCCATGTCTGTCCCCCGCAAGGGTCTGAAAATGCGGACCAGGGGTACCGCTCCCACGCCTGCAAGATAGTCAACCGCACGAAGGGTATCCTCGATAGGCTCAATGCCTGCGATGATTTCCCCCGAGACTCTTCCCTTCCCCATCAGACGCACGCAATATTCGAGCGCCTCAAAAACGTGCTTCCGTCCCGGAAACGGGGATGTGTCCGGCGCGTAACGATCAAAATAATCTTTGTTGAAAAACTCCAGGCAAAAGCTGAATTGATCGGCGCCCAGGGACCGCGCCTGATCATAAAGTCCCAGGTCAGCTTCGGGTGGAAACTGCACCCCCACGAGAATCCCCACCTTTTGCTTGAGAGCCTTCAGGTAAGGGAAGAGCCGTGTTAGACCGCCTGCATCTTGATATCCTCCACAAAGGAGTGCAAACGTGATGCCGGATTCTTTCTGCGCTGCAGAGACAGTTTCGACAATGTCCTCGACACTCGTTTTCTCAATACCTGCCGCTTCCCGCCTCTCCAGCCGACAGGACTGGCGATCAAGTGCATGCTCGCCAACACCGCGGCGAATAGGTTCACCAAGGTCGATCGACAAGAAGGTCCCATTCAGCATCCCGATCTGAAACATCGGGATTCCGCTCGTGGTGCAGAGATCGCACCAATCTGGCTTAGGAGCGAGCTTGACGTGATAGCTGAGGTCGTGCCGTTCATCGAATAGGCGATACTCGCCCTGTGCGCTCAGCAGGTGATAAGGGGTTCTCTCGACAAATTTCTCGTTCACGGGTGCATTCACCCAGAGCTCCCTCAACTCCCCAGGAAGGATCAATTCCAGCCCGCTCGCCAAGTGCCCAGGCCTGCCGCAGACAGGCCTTCCTTCCTCTTGTATGCGGCAGGTTCGGCCAATCCGCACCCCGTGGCAAAGCAACTCGATCTTTAGCTCCGCGGGATTGAGTCGCCGGCCGGCCATGGAATCGATATCCGCCTTATTGGTCATCGATGAAGACATGAAACAACCTCCATACTAAGGGTCTGTTACGAAATAAGTGGCGCACTTTGGCGCGAGCGCCGGGCGGGCAGATGCAAGGCGCCGCGACGCAGGCGATGCCGGTGTGCATCGTCGAGGAGCGGCAACGCCGCAGATGCCCGTCCGCCGCCGCGCCCCTTCGGGCTGCGGCCCTCAGGCCCGCTGGCGTCGTTGCTCGCTCCTTACATACCGCAGCGGGTAT
>Ga0187878_1003331_pt1 | contig 13382 bp, 11 predicted proteins | sample June2016WEW_17_1_FD_132979 | JGI IMG/M metagenome (GOLD analysis project Ga0187878, IMG submission 132979) | Peatland microbial communities from SPRUCE experiment site at the Marcell Experimental Forest, Minnesota, USA - June2016WEW_17_150 | ecosystem: Environmental > Terrestrial > Soil >...
ATGAAAAAACTTCTGCTCATTGACGCCAATTCATTGATCCATAGATCGTTCCATGCCCTGCCGCCACTTACGGCCCCGGGTGGCATACCGACCGGCGCCCTTTATGGTCTGGCGGGAGCGCTCATTAAAGTTTTGGACAGCGAAAAGCCGGATTACGTGGCGGCGGCATTTGACCGTCCCGAACCGACCTTCCGAAAAAAGATGTTTAAGGATTATAAGGCCCATCGGCCCAAGGCGCCCGACGAACTCGTGAGCCAGATAATCGAGGCCCACAACCTTTTCGGACAGTTCGGCATCAACTTCTTCGAGGCGCCGGGCTACGAAGCAGACGACGTAATTGGAACTTTCGTCGAAAAATTCGGCGGCGGAAAAGACCTTAAAACGACGATATTGACCGGGGATTTGGATACGCTCCAGCTCGTGAAGGACAGGAGTATAGTCGTCGACATCCTGAAGAAGGGCGTGAGCGAAACGGCTCTTTACGATGAGGATGCGGTGATTGATAGGTACGGCCTGAAACCGGTTCAAATGACCGATTATAAAGGGCTCGTCGGCGACACCTCGGACAACATTCCCGGCGTAAGAGGCGTGGGACCGAAGACCGCCGGGGAGTGGCTCAAGAAATACGGAACGCTAGAGAATCTTTTCAAAAAAATGCCCGCCTCCGACCCTTCCGCAAAGAAGATACTGCCATTCAAGAAAGAAGCCCTCTTCTCCAAAGAGCTCGCCACCATCAACCGCAAGGTGCCGGTCGGGGTGGCGATTAACGACCTTAAGTTCGAGGGGGTGAACAAGAACGCCCTTATTCCCTATTTCAAAAGTCTGGGCTTTGAAAGCCTGATAAGAAGAATGGACGGTGAAAAGAGAATGGCGGAGAAGCCGCTTACTCAAGGGCTCTTCACATTCGAACACGAGGGCGGGGAAAGTGAAACGAAAGCGATATTCATAAAAGATGAGAGCGACGCCGAGACCAAAGAGCAGGTGGGAGAAATTGAGGTAGCCTGGGAATGGAAACCGATGATAAAAAAGATGATTTTAGAGGAAAAAGAAATTCCGCTCCGCCTTTTCGATCTGGGAGTGGCCGGGTGGATCCTAAATTCCGGAGAGAGTGATTTTTCTCCCCAAGCGCTTAGAGAAAGATTCCTGAAACATGCCGGCGACGCCGACGGGAAGAGTTTAATGAGGCGCGTCTTTTCTGCACTAGAGGCCAGAATAAGATCTTCCGGGTCGGAAAACGTCTTCTACAGGATAGAGATGCCGCTCATTCCGGTTCTGGCTCAGATGGAACTCTGGGGAATAAAAACGGATAAAGCAAGATTGGAGAAATTGGGAGCAGAAATGGAAAAAGAACTCTCAAAACTCACCAAAAAGATCTACGCGGCTTCGGGCAGCCATTTCAACATAAACTCGTCCCAGCAGCTTGCCGAAGTTTTATTCGAAAAACTTAAGATAAAAACGGATAAGAATAAGAGAACGGGAACGGGCCGGCGCTCCACTTCGGAGGACGTCCTCATTCCAATCGAGGATTCCCATCCAATTGTAGGCGACATCCTCATCTATCGGGAAACATTCAAGATAAGGACGACTTACATCGAGCCGCTCCTATCGGCCCGAGGCAAGGACGGAAGAGTAAGAACGAACTTCATCCAGACCGGAACGACGACCGGGCGCTTGGCTTCCGAAAAACCAAATCTCCAGAACATCCCCCAGGAATCCAGGTGGTCCGAACCGCTCCGGCGGGCATTCGTGGCCGAGCCGGGATTCTCTTTTGCCTCGCTGGACTATGCCCAGGTGGAACTGCGGCTTCTGGCCCACATAACACTTGAGGATGAGCTTATAAAAGCCTTCGACGACAACCGGGATATTCATGCCCTCACCGCCTCGCGTATTCTCAGGGTTCCCCTCGATAAAGTAACCAAGCAGGAGCGCAGACTCGGAAAAACACTCAACTTCGGGGTCGTCTACGGAATGGGGCCGCGCGCCTTCAGTCAATCGGCCGGCGTGAGCTTTGCCGAAGCCAAAAAGTTCATCGCCGACTATTACCGGGAATTCCCGAAGGTAAAGAAGTGGCAGGACAAGGTAAAAGAGGAGGCCCGGAAGAGGGGCTTCGTAGAGAACCTGAACGGGCGGCGGCGCTGGTTCTTTTCCGACACGGAACATCCCAAAGAATTGGGCGAAATAGAACGGGCGGCGGTTAATATGCCGCTTCAGAGCCTGGCGGCCGACATCCTAAAGATGGCAATGATAAAATCGTTCGCGCTGCTTCGGGAGAGAGATTGGCTCGAAAATAAGGCCCGGCTGGTTCTTTCGGTCCACGACGAATTGCTCTTCGAAATTCGCGATGATATTCTAATGGAAGCTGTACCAATGATAAAAGGACTAATGGAGGGAATTTACTCCCTGGCATCGCCGCTTGTGGTCGAAGCCAAAACCGGCAAGAGCCTGGGGGAACTCAAGAAATACGAAAATGTTTAATTTTCTCTCAATATTCAAAAAGAGTGCGGAGCCAGTGGACCAAGCTAAGAACTTCGAGCTTGAAGCAATCATGGAGAATATCCGCGACGGGGTTCTGGTTTACGATCCCAACTTCAAGATATTGAGCCTGAACCGGTCGGCGGAGAAAATACTCGGGCTCGAGGCACGAGAGGTCCTCGGCCGAACGATGGAACCGGGACTCGTTAAGGACCCGCATTTTCGGGCCATTACGGAAATAATTTTCCCGTCCCTAGCGTCGTCAATGACAACCATATCCGACGCCGACTGGCCGAAGATAATCGACATTACCCTCGATGAACCGAAAATGGAACTGCGGACGGTCCTGAACAGAATATCGAACGACAAGGGCGAGGTGGTGGGATTTTTGAAAATCGTCACCGATCTCACCCGCGAAAGGGCGATTATCGAGTCCAAGTCCGAGTTTATAGCTGTGGCCGCACATCAGTTACGGACCCCGCTTACCGCCCTAAATTGGTCTTTCGAGAGTCTGAACAAAATCTTGGCCGAGAAAAATCCTGACACAAGGGGAGCAGCCGACATAGTAAAGCAGGGCTGGCAACTGACCGAGCGATCGCTTCGAATCGTGAACGATCTCCTGAATGCGGCAAGAATAGAAGGGGGCCGCTCTGGTTTTAATTTCGAGCAAGTTGAGTTTTCCGACTTCCTGAGAACGATCGTAAAACAGGCAGAACCGATAGCGAAGGAATTGGGCATAAAAACGGAACTTAACCCGGGAACGCCGGGACTTGTAGTCAAAATCGACAAAGAACTCATGGGTATGGCGCTCGCGAACCTTATAGATAACGGCATAAAATATAACATCAAAAACGGCGAAGTTAAGATTACCGCGGGACCAGACGCGAATCCGGGATTCATAAGGGTGGATGTGAGCGACACGGGTGTGGGCATCCCCCAAGATGGGCTCTCGAAGATATTCCAAAAATTCTACCGGGGCTCGAACGTAGTTCAGATGGAACCGAACGGCAGTGGCCTGGGCCTTTATATCGCAAAGAACATCATCGAGGGCCACGGCGGAAAGATAGCCGTTGAGTCCCAACTGGGCCGGGGTACGCACTTTTCGATAATACTGCCGATCTCGTCCGTTCCCGAAAAAAGAAACTAAACCAATGGCCGGCCACAGCCACTGGAAACAAATAAAAGTAAAGAAGGCCTCGAGCGACAGGGAACGAGGGCGGAATTTTTCAAAACTGCTGAATGCCGTCTCGATCGCCGCGCGCGAAGAACCAAATCCGGATTTTAATCCCCGGCTGCGAGCGACCATCCAAAAGGCACGGGAAGCGCAGGTACCGCAGGAAAACATCGGGCACGCCATAGAGAGGGCCAAGGAAGATTCTGCGAGCCTGACTGAATTAATCATGGAGGCCTTCGGACCCGGCGGCGCTTCCATTCTAATTGAGGCCATCACCGACAGCAGCAACCGAACCGTGAATGAAACCAAACAAATCTTGAGGGGGGTCGGCGCGAAGTGGGCCGAGCCCGGCAGCGTCCGCTGGTCTTTCGAACCGCCATCGAAAGATTCTCCGGGGTGGCGGCCGAAGTTCAAAAAGGAGCTGAACGAAATAGACAAAGATAAACTGAGATTAATCGTCGGCGCCCTGGGGGGTCAGAACGAGATCCAGGAAGTTCATACTAACGTCGACCTATGATAATTCTAGGCATCGATCCCGGTAACGTTCGTGCGGGCTACGGGATAATCAAAAAGGAGAAGGGGAAGCTGACCCACATCGAGAGTGGCCTTATAAAGATTCCAACTGATGCTGATACTGGCGCTCAGCTCTTATTCCTTGAGAGCGGGCTTGAGTCGATAATAAATAGGGTGCGGCCGGATATCGTGGGTGTTGAGAAGATATTTCTAACCAAGAACAAGAAGACCGGCGTCTTCGTGGCCCAGGCGCGGGGGCTCATAATGAAGATTATCGCTTCTCACAAGCTCAATTTAGTGGAATTTTCCCCGCCCTCGATAAAGCTCGCGATTGCCGGTGACGGCCGAGCCGATAAGAGGGGCGTCGCAAAAATGGTCGGCCTATTCCTGGGTATTGATACCAGCGGGCTAATAGATGACGTAACCGATGCCCTGGCAACCGCTATCGCCGCCTCGAGTCAGACCCAGCGCTAACGGCGTTTAATCTGGGGATTGACATATCAAAATCGTCATTTATACTAACCCAAACTAAACGGAGAAAGGTCGCTTTATTCGAAAAAGATAATGATTATTACAGAGCTAAAGCCGCTCACGCCGAGTCTTTCGACTTACGACGAAGACGAGGAGGAATCACTTGATGGAGACGAGGTGGCCCCGTTACCCGGAAAAGACGACGGCTCCGAAGATGGTGCCAATGGAGACGACGGCGGCTTCGGGCTGGAGGGCGACATGATAGAAACACCCGGCGAAGAGGAATTTTAACTCTTGAGGAATCCCCGCTTGAAATTCCTTTCGGGCGGGGTTTTGATTTGCCCGAACCCGGGTCAGGTTATAGAATTTAAACATCGTCATGAAAAGGTATGGGGGGAGAAGCGATATTTTGAAGAGAAGGAAACGGAAACGTTTCCTTGTATCTTCTTTTCTGGTCGTCTCTCTGGTCGCCGTAAGCCTTCTAATCCTCGGGGTGATATACGTGGCGGTATTGGTCCGCGAACTGCCCTCTCCAGAACAGTTTGAGACCCATCAGGTCAGCCAATCAACGAAGATCTATGACCGCACCGGCCAGACCCTGCTCTACGAGATACACGGGGAGGAAAAAAGAACCATCGTTCCGTTCGGCGACATCCCCGATAAGCTGAAACAAGCGACTATCGCCGCCGAGGATGCCAATTTTTACACCCGGCCGGCCTTCGACTGGCGCGGCATTCTGAGAGCCCTCTGGGTGGACATAAGAGGACTTAGTCTCTCACAGGGTGGCTCCACAATCACCCAGCAGCTCGCCCGAAACGTCTTCTTGTCGCCGGAAAAAACCATTACCCGAAAAATAAAAGAATTAATCTTGGCAATCGAATTGGAATCTAAATATTCGAAAGATGAGATACTCGGCCTTTATTTGAACCAAATACCCTACGGTTCGAACGCTTACGGGGTCGAGGCCGCAAGCCAGACATTTTTCAATAAGTCATCAAAGGATCTCGACCTGGCCGAATCGGCGCTCTTAGCCGGACTGCCTAAGGCACCGAGTTATTATTCTCCCTGGGGCAGCAATGTCCCGGACCTCTTGGCAAGAAAGGATTATATTTTGGACAGGATGCTTGAATTGGGCGATATCTCCCAAGCCGAGCACGACAAAGCTAAAAAAGAAAAGATCGTTTTCGCGCCGCCCTCCTTGGGTTCCATTAAGGCACCGCACTTCTCTCTCATGGTCAAGGATTATCTTATCAATAAGTACGGGGAAGATGCTGTGATGAACGGCGGACTCCGGGTCATTACGACGCTGGATTGGGAAATGCAGCAAGCAGCAGAGAAGGACGTTGACGATGGCGCCACGAGGAACGCGACTCTTTATGGGGGAAAGAACGCCAGCCTGGTTGCCCAAGACCCAAAAACTGGCCAAATCCTGGCCCTGGTGGGTTCTAAGGACTATTTCGACACAGATAACGAGGGTAACTTCAATGTGGCCGTCCAGGGCCTGCGCCAGCCGGGCTCGGCCCTAAAACCATTCGCATATCTCACTGCCTTCCAGGGGGGGTATACGCCTCAGACGATCCTCTTCGATGTCCCGACCGAATTCGTTCCGAACAATCCGGCCTGCCCGATTGTTCCCACATTCAACGAACTTCAAGACACCAGCTCGTCGACCGACTGTTTTCACCCGCAGGATTTCGAATCATTCCAAGGGCCGATCCCCATGGAGCAGGCGCTGGCCCAATCGGTAAACGTTCCGGCCGTAAAGACCCTCTATTTGGTGGGTATCAAAAATTTTTTGGACACCGCCCATAATTTCGGAATCACGACACTGAACGAGCCTTGGCGCTATGGTCTTTCTCTCGTATTGGGCGGCGGAGAGGTAAAACTGATAGATCTCACAAACGCCTACGGAACGCTTTCCCAAGACGGGGTGCGCCACAACCAGACCTCGATTCTTGAGGTTGATGACAGTCGCGGGGGCGTGCTTGAAACATATCACGACAACGCCACGAAGGTGGTCGACCCGCAGTATCCCAGAATGATAAATAAAATACTCTCCGATAAAGACCTGCGATCCGGCCTCTTCCTGAACAGTTTGGGGCTCACCGTGTTCCCGGGTCATGATGTGGCCCTCAAAACCGGGACCACAAACGACTACCGCGATGCTTGGTCGGTTGGATACACGCCATCACTGGTCGTGGGGGTTTGGGCCGGCAACAATGACAACACGCCAATGCAACGAAAGGGGACGAGTATCCTTGCCGCGGTACCGATATGGAGCGCCTTCATGAATCAGGTGATACAGAAGTATCCGTCGGAATCATTCAACGAACCGGACCCGGTCCCACTCCCGAATAAACCAATGTTGAACGGCCAGTACGCGATTCCGTCCAGTATTAGCGGGGTAACCCTGCCCCAAATTCACTCAATACTCTACTACGTGGATAAGAGTGACCCCCTGGGGCCGATCCCCCAAAACCCGTCGGACGACCCCCAATTCATAAACTGGGAAACGGCGGTGATGGATTGGCTGAGACAAAATCCGACCTACTTCCTAACGAGGGGAAATTAATAGCAGCATCGCCTAACCCTTGATGGGCATGGCGACGTAGATTTGCTGCGGTTCGGCGTTGCTTTTAATAATCACGGGGCGATCCGGGACATTCACCCCCAGAACGATCTCCTTGCCATCGTAAATCTTCAGACCGTCCAACAGGTAACGCCAGTTAAAAACGAGTGAGAATTTTTCGCCCTTCAGCTTAGTCGGTATTTTGTAGCGGTTCTCACCCAAAGCGCTGTCGGCGGAATATATCTCCAAGAATTTTTTGTTTTCACCAATGCTCAGGGTAACGTCATTAGCCCGGCCAGCGAAGGCGCTGGTCAATTTTAGGGCGTTAATCAGTTCGCTCCTATCAATGGTTGCTTCGTTCTGGAGCTGCCTGGGTATCACCGCCTTATAATCCGGGAATGTTCCGTCTATCAGGCGAGAGATTATTTTCTTGTCGGGGATAGCGAAAAGTATCTGATTGGAATCAATCAAAATTTCCAACTCATCGTTTCCATTCGTCATTTTGGAAATCTCGGCGGCTGTTCCCAGAGGAATTATAACGGATGCATCGTCCAAATCCGAGTGGACCTGCTTCGAATCTATCTTTCTCTCCGATAAACGAAAACCGTCGGTGGCGGCCAGGGTCAGAATATTATCAGAGTAATTCAGATAAACGCCGCTTATCTCGGGGCGAATATCTGAGTATTGAGCGGCCACAATAACTTTGCCAAGGGCGTTTTTAAATTCCCCAGCCCTGATCTTTATGCTTCCCGCTTTCCCACCGATCGATGGGATTATTGGGAATTCCTTCGGATCCTGAATTTGGATGGTCGCTTCATAATTTTCCGTACTGACAATGAGTTTTTTATTCTTTTCCTCAAGGGTTATCCTCTCGGTATTAAGATTCCTAACAATGGAGCTAAAAACAGAGAATGGGGCGGTCGTTTCTCCGTTCTTGACCACTTTCCCGGGAATGGAACATTCGACTGCTAACTCAAGATTGGTCGATATGAAATCAATCTTGCTGCCGTGGGTTTTAATGAGAACATTCTTTAAAATCGGGAGATTGGTGTTCTCGCTTACGGCCCGTTCAACGAGTGCGAGGGCCTCTAGTAGGTTAGTTCTTAATATAATTAACTCCATAGTAGTTTCAGTAGCTTTGTTGATAACTTCATTGGTGCCATCTTTTGTTTATAGGATTGAATGATTTCGATATTGCCGCCGATGAAAAACTGTTGATAATTTTTTCTAAACCCAACTCCCTTTATTAAACCCCACCCGTAATTTTTTTCTATCCCTAGGATATACCCAAGCCATCCACCGATTATGATTTATACAACCTTTCCTTGATCAGCATTATCTTTTGGTTTAGGCCTGGGTTTTGGCCGATTTCCCGCTTTATCTTCTCACAGGCATGGATGGCTGTCGTGTGGTCACGCTTACCGAGCTTCTCTCCGATATGTGGGTAGGATACCTTGAGAATGTCCCGCATCAGATACATAGCTATTTGGCGCGGTTCCACCACCTCCTGTTTTCGGCTCCGGTTCGTCATGTCGGACGTTGGCACCTCGAAGAAATCGGCCACTGACTTTATAATGTCGTTCACGGTTATATTCCTGGGCAGGACCTGAACGGCCTCGCTGATTATTTCCTCGAGTTTTTTGTCACTCATTTTTTCGTTCTTATACTGTTGGTAGAAAACTACCTTATTTAATACCCCCTCCAGTTCGCGGATGTTTTTCTGGACCCTGGCGGCGATTTGCTCCAATATCTTATCATCGATAAAGACCCCACCTTGGTTGGCCTTTGCCTTCAATATCGCCAGCCTCGTTTCATACTCTGGGTAGGATATATCCACGATCATTCCCCCCTCGAACCTGGAACGCAGGCGCTCCTCAAGAATGGGTATGGCGGATGGCGGCCGGTCGGAGGAGATGATTATTTGTTTGCTGTTTTCGTAAAGCGTGTTGAAGGTATAGAAGAATTCCTGCTCCGTTGTTGGTTTTCCTCCAATGAACTGGATGTCGTCGACGATTAAGACATCGATATCCCGGTATTTCTTTTTTACGTCGTCCATCCTTCTGTTTCTCACGGCCCAAACGACGTCGTTTATGAATTTCTCGGACGTTGTGTAGAGAACTCTCACCGAATTTTTGTAGAGGTTGAGCATCTCGTTTCCCATGGCTTGAATGAGGTGGGTTTTTCCTAAACCTACGCCGCCGTATACAAAAAGAGGATTGTACTTTTTCCCAACATCCCTAATGACGGCTTGGGCGGCAGCATAGGCCATCTCATTTGATGGTCCTACGACGAATGAACCGAGAACATATCTCGGATTGAGGTTGGTCTTAGGATCGATTTTGAGCTCGATGAGTGAAGATTGCCCCACCGCCTCCTTCTCCGCCCCGTGTTTTTTAAGAACTACCCGCTCGCCCAGGTTCTGATTGGTGACGGTGTAGTCTACATTCTTTATCGATCCATCCAAATTTCTTAAGGAACCGAGAATTATCTTGTGATACCGGCTTTTGACCCATTCTTTTGCGAAGTTGTTGGGTAGACCGACCAAGACGACACCTTCTCTGTCGTTTTTTTCGATGAGTTGGCTGTTCTTCAGCCACGTAAGAAAATTTGGCCGTGAAACCTGTAGTTCGATTTCTCCCAAAACCGCTTGCCAGAGCTGGCTGGTATCCATTTTTGTTTCCAAGTTCCCGGATTCCATAATCTTTGGTTAATAATAGAGAGATTCCCGAAAAAAGCCAATATGTCCGGAGTGGGTTTTTGTGGCCTACTTGTGCATTAACTGTTGATATCATTTTGAAGCATCATTCTCGGGATTGGACACCAATTGTCCGCCATCCTATAATGATTTTATGAAGAGAACGTATCAGCCAAAGAGAAGGAAACGGAGCCGTACTCACGGTTTTTTGAAGCGTAGCCGAACACCCGGGGGGAGAAACGTTCTCCGTCGTCGAAGACAAAGGGGCAGGAAGAAATTGTCCGTTTGAACGGGAATCTGATAATAAAGACCGGGCCATCCAGACAAGGCGGGAAGGCAGTCTCGGTGCTGGTCGGTAAAAACGTCTTTGGCTCAGCGGTTAAGCGCAACCTGCTAAAACGACGGATAAGGGCTATTCTCACCCCCCTCGTAAGGGGAACCGGCTCTAAATTTATCATCATCGCCAAGCCGTCCTCCGCGAGCGCCAGTTTTAAGGAGATTAAGGAAGAAATCCTGAACCAAATCGGAAAAATCAAAAATGACAGCACTCTTTAATGCCTACATTTATCAGCCTATCCTATGGCTTCTTATTTTTATTTATCAAAACCTCTCTTTCGGCGACCTGGGGCTAGCGATAATAATGTTGACAGTCCTCGTGAGGGTCGTTCTTTTGCCCATATTTTATAAAGGAGCGAGGGATCAGACCATTATCCAGAAAATTCAGCCCCACGTGAAGAAAATACAGCTGGACCACAAGGACGACAAAGAAAGACAGGCCAAGGAGCTGATGGAGCTTTACAAGAAACATCGCGTAAACCCGTTCTCAAGCATTCTGTTTCTCATCATCCAGCTTCCCATCTTTATTGCGCTCTTCCGGGTCTTCACGAAGGAGGTTGGTTCCTCGGTCTTTTTAAGTCACACTCTATTTGGTCTCTTGGATCTGAGCGGAAGAAGCGTGATTCTGGCCGTTGTGGCGGCGGCCATCCAGTATTTCCAGACAAGAATGATGCTCGCCTCAAAACCGGATGACGGTTCCCGGAAGAAAGACATGATCGCCGGGAACCAGAAAATGATGATGTATCTAGGCCCGGCTCTGACACTCATCGTTCTTTTCAATCTTCCTTCCGCTATCGGGCTCTACTGGACGGTCTCTAATGTTTTTTCGGTCGGTCAGCAATTCTTCATAAACAAGAAGATACCATCTCCGGAAGAAAAAGCCGGGAGCTGAACCGGTATCGGAGAAGTCCGTTCTTTCTAAGGTTCCGGACACCTCCGGTTTTTTTATTTCCGCTAACCGACCCTAATCGCATTTCGGCCGCGGGGGTTGAAAAAAGCCCCCGGGCGGTATAGAATCTCACAGTTATGGAATTGAAAGAAAAAATCCAAAACTTCTTCAAGTTGATGGGCTTCCCGGAGGCCGAGATAACCATCCAGGACGAGCACCATAAGGTTCTGGCCATAGTGGACGACGAGCTGATCCGATCGAACGTCGCAACGGTCCTTCCGGCCATTGAACACCTAGTCAACCTAATGGTCCATCGGGATAATCTACCGGCGTATGTTCTGGACCTGAACTACTATCGGAGGGAACGAGAACGTCTAATTGTTGAACTCGCCAAGGCGGCGGCGAAGAAGGCAATGATAACGAAAGCCGAGGTTTCCCTCCCGGCTATGAATGCCTATGAAAGGCGCTTGGTTCACGTGGAAATTTCCACTCACCCGGACCTAAAAACCGAGAGCGTGGGTGCCGGCAAGGACCGCCACATCATCATTCAATTGATACCAAGTTCTTAAGTTAATAAAAACCGCTGCTTGAGCAGCGGTTTTTAGTTTAATCGTTTCCCGGACCGGTATTTGGGGTGCCGCTTTCCGAACCAAAGTTCAGGACGTAGAGGGAATTGTCATACCGATTCACGAAGTAGAGATTTCCGCCCTGCGTAATGGGATCTTCGGCATCTATCGGGCCACTGACCCCGTTTTGGGGCATGGCGACCGGTGTTATTTCGTCTGTCCCCAAATCAATCTTAAAGAGTGAGTCCGAAGTGAAGAGTTTTCCCTCAAGATAGTCGTCTGGTAGGGTTGCGTTCTTGAAGCTGTCTCCTTGGGGAACGAAACAGTAGATGATTACCGAGTCGGGTGAACACTTGGATGGCAGGGTAGAAAATGGAACCGGTGATAGCGCACTAAGTGTTTTGGCGTCCAGAATCCGGAAGCCACCGCTATTCGAGAAAACAAATATGGTGGCTTTGTCTTGCGAAAGCCCCATTATTAGCCCGTTTTCCGGAGAGAACAGCGGATGAATCGAGGAGTCCTTTATATTCAGATCCCAGATCCGACCTGAATAGTTTGCAGCCGGTTTCTCCTCAATTAAGAGATTATTAGGAGGAGAAAAATCAAGATTTATATCCTGAAAGCGTAGGTCTTTCGCAATTATCTTAACCGATGGCTGACTCTGGGAAATATTTATGGTTGACAGATTCACATTGCTCCCGTTCTTCATGAACCCAATCAGGGTATCGGCGTTCCCACCCCAAGTGGCATTCACGATCCCGTCGGGCATGGGACGCCAGGTTTTATCTATAACATCGAAAACCCCCCACTGAGGAAGGCGAGGGTCGCCGAAAGCGGCGAGCACCCGCTGGCCATTAGGAGAGAGTCGGATGAAATTTGGGGCGTTGAGTTTTTGTTGGGTAACCTGGAGGTCCTGGCCGTTCTTAGCTGAAAAAACCTGGCCGTCTTGGTTCAAATAGTAGATCTCCTGCGTTTGGGGATCTATCCAGAAATCGAAGACGGAGTTCTCCGATATCTTGGTCAAGCTCGCAGCCGCCTGATTTGGGGTTGTCCCATTTTGGGATTGCTCGCCTCCGCTCGAGGGTGGTGCGATAGGAAGAGTCGATGTGGTGGTTGGAATACTCGGGATTTCGGGCGCCGGACCAGCCAGGGCCGACCAAACGAAGTATATTATCAATCCGACAACGACGATTATAAGAGCGACCAAACCGATTTTTATGTAGGATTTCATTTTAGTTTGCGTCGCAACTTGGCGCGTTTACGTGGACGTGAGTCGCCTGCGGAGCCGAACAGTCAATAGTCGTCGCCGGAGAGTCGGTTTCGCATCTGGCGCTTTTGGCTCCGCAAGCCAAAGAGGCGTCCAATATCCTTTGCAAGACTTCGGCGGAAACCAGTCCGCCGCCGGTAAATTGCAATCGTCCGTAGTCGGCGGCCTCGGCGCCGTTTGTTCCGGTTCGCCCGCCATAATGGCAAGAATTGACGGCGTGGCTGCAAACGGTGTTCTGGGGATCCGAGGTGGGATTACCTCTGGTCTGATTGCAGAGAGGATGGGACTGGTCGATTGTGGATACTATTGCGTGGGCCGCCTCGGGGACCTTGGTGCCTATGCAACTAATGAGCGTGGTCAGGTCCGGAGCGTTTACCGCCGGATACTTCTCGTTGTACTTTGCGGCACAGGTTTGCGGATCGGAACATTC
>Ga0187878_1003336_pt1 | contig 13369 bp, 11 predicted proteins | sample June2016WEW_17_1_FD_132979 | JGI IMG/M metagenome (GOLD analysis project Ga0187878, IMG submission 132979) | Peatland microbial communities from SPRUCE experiment site at the Marcell Experimental Forest, Minnesota, USA - June2016WEW_17_150 | ecosystem: Environmental > Terrestrial > Soil >...
CGGGATCGGGATCGGGATCGGGATCGGGATCGGGATCGGGATCGGGATCGGGATCGGGATCGGGATCGGGATCGGGATCGGGATCGGGATCGGGATCGCAGTCGCTATCGGCTTTTGCAGACCCGTACAACCGATTGCGATTGCGACTGCGATCCCGATACCGATACCGATGATCGCCATCCCAAGCGAACATGACCTCCGTCCAGATCCTCATTTTTTGATCAAATGTCCACCTATTTATGAACTGATCAGTAAGAGATCGAGGCTGCCATGAGCGACTTCCCCAGACTAGACGGACAATATGCACTGGTGACGGGCGCTAGCCGCGGGATCGGACGTGCTATCGCCGAGAGCCTGGCGGGTGCCGGCGGCAACGTCGCCATTACCTCCCGTAATCTTCAGGATTGTCAGGCAGTGGCGGAGGAGATCGAACGCAGCCACGGCGCGGCGGCGATGGGATTCCAGGCCGACGTTTCCCGCGTCGAGAGCATTCACGAGCTATTTAAGCAGCTGGCGAACTGGTCCTCCGGCCGCCTGGACATCCTCGTCTGCAACGCAGGCTTCCCAATGCAGCCCGAAATCTGGAACACTCCGCTGCATGCCACGCCACCCGACAAGCTTCAGCGATGGTATCTGGACGTTTTCGCCACTGACGCCATGGGAGCCGTTTTTTGCACCTTCGAGGCTCTGCCGCTGATGACCGCCCGCCGCTGTGGGCGGATCATTTATATTTCTTCCACTCCGGCACTGGAGGGATATCAAGGCACGGCCTATACGATGGCCAAGGCCGCCATTTTGGGGCTGATGAGGGACGTGGCGCGAGAGTACGGGAAGGACAACATCCGCGCCAACGCCCTGGCATTAGGAAATATCCGGACGCAGGCAACGTTTGAGCCATTGGATAAGGAGAGCCGGAGCGCCCTCGCCGCTGAAGCCCCTTTGAATCGCTGGGGCGCCCCCGAAGAGGTCGGCAAGGCCGCGTTGTTTCTGGCCAGCGATCTCTCAAGCTTCGTCACCGGGCAGGTTCTGGTTGTGGACGGCGGGACGGTACGGCGTTAACCCACATTTCTCACCAGGTTTCTACTGCGGCGTCGGATCCGTGCATGTCTACTGCGTTGCGCTCCGTCGGGCTCCTCGACGAACTGTCGAGTACGCCCGCGGAGCCCTTGGTCGCGCGCCTTGTATCCACGCCCGTCTGCGCCGCCTCGCTACGAAACCTGGTGAGAAATGCGGGCTGAGAGACCAACCACCGACTTCAGACATCCGACCCTTGGGTGGGAATTCGCTTCAGGCGAGGGCACCGGTGACGCAGGGAAGCGCGCCGAACTTGCGCGTGCGCGAATGGTAATCCTCCAGCGCCTCCTGGAGATCGCTTTCCTCGAAATCCGGCCACAGCCGGGGACAAAAGTGGAGTTCAGCGTACGCAGCCTGCCAGAGCAGGAAATTAGAGAGGCGGTGCTCGCCGGCGGTGCGAATGACCAGATCGGGATCCGGTACGTCTCGAGAAGTCAGGGTGTTCGTGAACAACTCTTCGTCGATGTGGTCCGGCGCCAACTCGCCGCGCATCACTCGCCGGGCAAGGGAACGCGCAGTCTCAACGAGCTCATATCGAGAACCATAGTCAAGCGCCAGCCGTAGATGAAGCTTGGCGCAGCGTCGCGTGGCGTTTTCGACCTGGGCGAGGGCCTTCGCGACCATGGGAGAAATTCGGTCGCGCCTGCCGAATGCCGACAGTCGGATGTCGTTTTCGATCAGGCCATCCGTTTCCTCGGCCAGGTAGCGGAGAAACAAGCGGAACAGTGTCTGAACCTCCTGCCGCGGACGCTTCCAGTTTTCACTCGAGAAAGCAAAGAGCGTAAGCACCGGAATCTCATGGCGGCATGCCGCCTCCACTACGCGCCGCACCGCCCGCGCGCCGGCTTCGTGGCCCTTCCGACGCGGCAATCCCCGCTGCTCTGCCCACCGGCCGTTTCCATCCATAATGATTGCGACGTGACGAATCAGGTTCATATATCTCTCAGCTGTGCGAAGGTAGAGGGTTGATATTCGCCCGGAGGGAACCGGCCGTGCGACTGCGCACTTGTTCCAAGTCAGGCAAAAGGCCGGAGAGCTTTTCAAGGTACTCTTCCAAAGCCACGCGTCCTTCGGGACTCAGCCTGTAAGTGCTCTTGGGCTTGCGATCCTCGAACCGCTTGTCGCAAATAACGTAGCGCGCTTCTTCGAGCTTGCGCGCCTGAACGCTGAGGTTCCCATCCGTGGCGCGCAGCAGCTCGCGCAGTTCCGTAAAGCTGAGCGATTCCTGTACCACAAGAGCCGAGAGGATTCCCAGCCGCAGCCGCTCGTGAATCATCGGATCAAGCTCGTTGGGCGTGGGGCGTGCCGCCTTGTCTTTCCTAGCCATTGTGCCTCCAGGCGATGTAAGCGCCAAAAACCAGATGCAACCATCCAAAGCCGACCGCCAGCCAGGCCAGCCCATAACTCTGCGGGAATAAGGCCGCGCCCGCTGCCGTCGCCAGAAGGGAGAGGCCCAGGTAGCGCACTGGAGCCACGGAAACCAGGCCGCCATTAGTGATCGCAGCCCCATAGCAACTGAGCCAGATGGCGGGCAACCACCCCAGGTTCTGGGTGCGAACCGCGAGGTGGGTGAGGAGGCCCCCCACAAACAGTGCGGGGCACAGACTCCAGAGGAGTTTGCGTATCAGTGGTGCCTGAAGCCGGGTTTGGGTTTGGCGCGACTTGCGGTAGATGCCGTACGACCCGATCGCAATCGAAACGACCAGTACGATCCCCCAGACTTCGAGCGCGCGCTCCGGGAGCGGGCCGTCTCCCCACGGAGCGCCGGTAACCAGAAGATTGTAGGCCACGCCCGCAAAGGTCGCGATGCCGGCCGCAATCAGCCCCTTGCCTGGAACGGCGGTGAATCTCCCCGCGGCGTCCAGGGTCTTGCGGATATACAGAAGATTCTCGTGAGCCATTTCCGTACGGGATTGTTCCATCTCGGCAGCCCTCCGCCACTCGAAGTCCTTGTTTACCACAAATTCAAAAATGATGTCAAGTACTTTATCACATAAAGTCACAAAGGAACTGCATGGCAACCATCTCGAGTTTTGGATTTTGCCGGAGGCAAGACATTTCATGCCAGCCCGCAGTTCTCGAGGCTCGCCGCGATTACAATCCAAAATCCAAGATCTGGTTAGTCGGAGAAATGAAACGCCGGACCCAGCTTGCGCGCAATCCGATCATGGATCCAGTGGCTGTCCCACCACTCCACAGGGTTGACCGGCAATCCATCCAGAATGATGGCAAAGTGCAGATGATCTCCGCCCGCAAGACCGGTCTCCCCTGTCTGGCCGATAATGTCACCGCGCGCGACCTTTTGTCCCTCAGTCACACCAATGGACGACATATGGCCGTAAAGGCTCATGACGCCGAAGCCGTGGTCGATAACGACGGAATTTCCATAGATGCCGAAGTACTGGGCCTGCACTACGACGCCGTCATTCGCGGCCGGTATCGGCGCATGGCGGGTTACAGCCAGATCGTAACCGAGGTGGATCTGGTGATCGACCACCTTGCCCTTGTAGGTGTAGGTTCTGTTGTCGGCGAAGCCCGCCATTACCTTGCCATTGCGCATCGAGAGGAACTGCTGGTTCCAAAGGGGTTCTGGACGCGACTTCTTTGCCAGGTTCTTGAGCACCTCACCGTCCCTGATGCGCAACTCGTTATTGATCGCGAGATAGTTGTCGAGGAGATTGCCGCGGTCCCGGACCTCCGGAGACTGGGCCATGATTTCGGTGACTACTTTGTCGAGGAAGGCATCGGACAAATCGACCGTGTCCTCCTTGAACCGCTTGAGGAAGAAATGATCGATGAATTTCAGATCCGCCTCGTTTTCGGCCGCGTCGACTGCGACGATGTGGGCTTCGGGAGCGTCGATATAGTAAGGGATAGCAAAGAAGGCAAAGTGTTCCCCTTTGCCGCCACCCGGCAGCGGAAAACCTGGGAACCACCAGTCGCCCGCCTGCACTCCATCCCGGACGCACGATTCACCGACTCGATAAACCACAGCTTCAGAGCCCCCTTGAGCGACATAGGTTTTCGTGGAGATCACTTGCAGCAAAGGTGGAGAAAGGCGCACCGGCAGAAGGATTTCCTGGCTGGCAGGCTCGGGGCGCCTCAACCAGGTGCCGGTACGGCCTGCCGTTACCCTGATGCTTGCCTGCCCGGGCTTCAGGTCGCTTATGGTCTCACGCCCCACCCGCAGGGCAATAGTATCGTGGGCCGTTCGAGCACCCCAAAAGTTCAGAGCGGATGGGTAGGCATAGCTCTTCTCCGCCAGGCTTTGGACTCTCTCCCCTTGCACGAATTCGACCTTCACATGACTCAATCCCCTCTTGGGCTCGCTGATCTCGACGGTTACCGGCGTACGCTTGCCGATTACCGGGATCGCTGGGCGGATGTTGATCTCAGGGGGAGGACCGGCGCGCAGGATCTCCAGTGCAATCACTGTAAGTAGGGTCACCCCGGCCAGGAGCAGGATTCCGCGTGGCAACAAACTCTTCTTTTCGGCCATTTCATTCATCGCTTTCACTCTGTAGGAGCCATACCGCGCCGGCACCCACATGGAAAATGCCGGGACCAGCCCCCGAATAGAAGAAACTCATGGTAGCACAAGGCCAAGGAAGGATGCATGGTAGGAGTTTTTGATTTTGTATATTGGATTGCGGGTTTTCGATTGAGAAGCTCCGATGCTAAGGGCTCGTGCAAGAATTACTTGGCATTTTCCTGCTGGTCCCCAGGCCCGCTGGCGGGGCTTTCACTCTCTGGTGCGGCGCGTCTTGCCGAGCGCCTTCAGCTTTTCCCTGAGGGTCTTCCGGTCGATGCACAGGATTTCTGCCGCGCGGCCCCTGTGTCCGCCTGCGTGGGCCAGAACACGGAGGATATGGTCGGTCTCTGCTTCGGCCAGGGACCGCTCGCTCGTGCCCCCCAATGCATCGCGAAATGGCATCGGGAAATCTTTCAGGTCGATGGTGCCCCCGCTGGTCCGAAGCGCGGCCCCGGTCACGGCTGCCCGCAGTTCTTCCACGTTCCCCGGCCACGGATACGCTCTAATAGCACGGAGTGCCCGCGTGGTGAACTCAGGATGATCGCGCCCGACTCTCTCGGCCAGACTTACCACGAAGTGCTCGGCAAGCAGGATTGAGTCGTCCGCTCGTTCCCTCAACGGGGGGAGGGCGATCACGCCGGCGGACAGCAGAGCATAGAGGTCAGGCTGGAAAGCGCCGCGGTCGGCCATTAGAGGCAGATCGGGGGCGGCGGTGAACATGAGCCGTGCTCCGTGGGCCGGCTGTTGTCCGATCAGTCGTTGGATGCTCTCCTGTACTAGGAGTGCCGCGCGGTCCAGGTTTTTGAAATAGAGCGTGGTGACCGGATGCAGTCCCCTTGAGATGTCGGCGGGTTGGAATTCGGAGAGATCTCCGCAGTCAAATACGAACGCCGGGTCGGGTCCGGCACTCCTTTGCACACGTTGCGCACAAATCGCCCGGACTGCAGCCGAGCGGCCTGTGCCGGCTTCTCCGAGAATCAGCACCGGCCCCGTCTGCCGGGTGGCTCGCTCAATGGCGACGAAAGCCCTGCGCATGCCTTCGGACCCCCCAACCATGCCGAATCGGCCGCGGGCGGCGGCTCGCGCCTCGCGCCTCGCTCGCAGCTTGATAAGAACACGGTCGACCGCGGCAAAGAGCTCCTCGTCGGTGAAGGGCTTGGCCAGGTACTCCTCGGCCCCCGTTTTCAGCGCCTCTACGGCGCTTTCAACGGTGGCATACCCGGTGATCATCATGACTTCCATGTCGGGATAGCGCTCACGCACGACACGGGTCAGATCCATGCCGTTCATGCCGGGCATTTTCATGTCTGTGAGGACCAGGTCGAAGTTTTCCCTAGCCAGGATCTCCAGTGCCTCTGAGGCACCGGGCGCGACGGCAACCTCGTGGCCGCGAGAAGCGAGATTCTGCTCCAGAATATCGAGCGTGTCCGGGGAATCATCGACGATGAGGATCCGCTCCTTCGGCTTTTTCGGGGTCATGTCAGCGGGTCTCCACGGACTGCGCTAACGCAGGCAGAAGTATTTCGAAGCGGCTCCCGCTGCCGGGGACCGAATCGACATGGATCGTTCCACCGTGGGCGGTGATGATACCGTGCACCACCGATAGTCCCAGCCCCGTGCCTTGGCCCACGTCTTTCGTCGTAAAGAAAGGATTGAAAATCTGGCTTACGATCGCAGGGTCCATGCCGACACCCGTGTCTTCCAAAATAAGGCGGACGTGATCGCCGGCGGTTTCCGTGATGACCTTGAGCGTGCCTCCAGCAGGCATGGCCTGGATCGCATTCACCCCGAGACTCAGCACCACCTGCTGGATTTGGCCGGGATCCGCCGATATCTCCGGCAGATTCTTGCCCAGCCGCAGGCCGATCTTAACCCCTGATTTAATGCAGCGAGACTCGAGCAGGTAAAGACCGTCATTGACCACAGTGTTGAGCTGGATTGGGCGCCTCTCCGATGGCACTTGCCTGGAAAACAGGAGCAGCTTTCGGATGACCTCACGCGCATGCAGGGACGCTTTGACGATCTTTTCCAGATTTCTGCCCATCTGATCGGGGATGCCAAATTCCCGCAGCGTGAGCTGCGCATACCCGAGGATCGCGCCCAGAGGCTCATTCAACTCGTGGGCCACACCCGCTGCAAGCTTGCCGATCGTTGCCAGACGGTCCGCGCGCCGGAGCTGCTCCTGGAAACGTTCCCGTTCGGTCTCGGCCTGGCGCCGCTCGAGCACCAGCGCCACCTGTCGGGCTACCTCGTTAATCAGACTGCGCTCTTCTTTCAGAAAGGGCCCTTCATCGAACTCGGGCCTCTGTTCGAGATAGAACACCTCAACTTCCCCGCGCTTGGCGCCATTCACGACGACGTCCGCGGTTTGACGAAACGGCCCCTCGGCAAAGGGCTTCGAACAAAAAGCACGACCGTCGATATTGATGCGCGCGGTCGAAACGTCCGGGTGCTGCCAGGATGGCGGTAGCAAAGCGGCGATACCTCTCGCCATTTCCTCCAATGGGGTTCCCGGCTTCTCGGTTACCTTGGCGATGCCGTAAAGGCACACAAGCTCCTTTACGCGTTCGCGCAACGCCCATTGGATCGGGTCGCGTTCCTTGAGGTCATCCATGCGTGCCAGGCTTTCTCCCAAGCTCGTCCAACGGCTCTCCGGATCGAGTGCATTGTACAGGGTATCCGGGGTTTTGGCACGCGGTGACTGTGGATCAGGAGGGTTCGACATTTTCTCTGGCTACGAAATGGGTCGAGTTTTTGGGAATTGCCGCACGTTGCGACGCCGGGGGGTCGCGATCGATCAGAGCCGCCGTCATGGGGCAGCAGACCGCCCACCCACACTCGCGGTGCCGGTCTCTAGTAGACGAACATGAGATTAGCCAGCGCGGTCAGCTGATGACCGATTTCAATGGCGCGCTCGCCAAATTCATCCTTGTTGGAAAAATCGCAGTGCAGATCGCCGCGCACGATGACATGCTTGATTATCCTGAACTCAGGTGTGAAAGTGACTTCCTTCAACTTTTGCGCTATACCCGTACGCGCGCCGTCACGGTCATCGAAGAACTCGCCCCGCAGAGCGAGGGAAAGCCTTTTGGTCAGTCCTCTGCGAAAATATCCAGCAAAACCGGGCCAGTTGCCATCGCGCCCAGGCCCCAGCGCATTGCGCTCATGTCCATAAAGATAGTCGATGCCTACCGTGGTTTGGGTTGTCGCTTTCCAGATCCCGGTCAGTTCCCAGACCTGCCTGGGATCACTGTTGTTGTTCTTCTCCTCGGCTCCGTAGACCGCATTCACGTTGAACGATATGATGGAGCTTGGTGTAAACACGAGCTGGAGGCCTAATGACTTTGCGGAATTGTTGTCGTCAAAGTCGTCCCAGCCGTTGAAAACATGGACCTGGGCCGAGAACTTGCTGCTGAACGGGTAGGTCAGGCGGATACCCGTTTGCGTGTATGGGATGGCGTACCCGAACAGAAACGAACGGGTGGCGTTGTCATTCCACCCGTCGTAACCCTCGATGACCTCATAGCCCATGTGCGTGACATACTTGCCCACATCGAGGCGCAGTCCTTTTCCCAAAGGGGCGATGTAGCTGACGAACATTTGATGGATATCGTAATCGTGGGCTTCGCCGGTTTCCTCGTTCCGGAACAGCCCGTTCGATGCCGCAAGCTTCGGGATTGACTGACCGACCGTGAGGTCGGCCCGAAAACCCCAATCCCGCGGCTGAGATACCGCTTTCTGCACCACGAGCTCGGCGACATCGATCTTCGGTTGGTTGTCCTTGAAATCGAACACTCGAAAACCGTTGATGTGCGTGTCCGGCCGGTTGAAGTTATAGGAGTAGCTCGCCGACACAAAGCCGTTGACGCTGATAGCCTTGTACCAGGGCTTCTTCTGACTCGCAGGCGAATCCTGCGCCGCGACAGTTCCGGCCAACAAGCAACATGCCGCGATTGCAGAGCACAACCGCAACAGTCGCATTTTTATGCGCTCTCCTCAAGGTAGGCTTTTTCACCGTGGATGCCTTCGTCAAGGCCGATTTCTTCTGTCGCCCTATCAACGTTCACGATGGTGACCCGATCGATCACCCAGAGCATGACCCAAGTAAATACGAATGCCCAAATCGAGGCTAGAATGACCGCCCCGCACTGGATCAGGAAAAAGTGCGTGTTGCCGCGCAGGAGACCGTCTACTCCTCCGGTTTGGGCAGAATTCCATGCCGTGGAGGCGAAGGTCCCCAACAAGACGATGCCGAGAAAGCCGCCCACTCCGTGCACCCCCCAGACATCCAACGCATCATCCCATCCCATTCGGTTCTTTAGAGAAACAGCGTAGAAGCAGACGACACCCGCAATAACTCCAATAAGGCATGCCGTCGTCGGGGAGACATAACCCGCCGCCGGCGTAATCGTGGCCAGCCCCGCTACGGCTCCGGTCAGCAGACCAAGAAACTTCGGCCTGGTGGACGTCATCCAGTCCATCATTAACCACGCCACAGCCGCGAACGACGCCGCAATGTCCGTGTTCAGAAACGCCACCGCGGTGACGGAGTCCACGCGGAATTCGCTGCCGGCGTTAAAGCCATACCAACCGAACCAGAGGAGTCCGGTGCCGAGGGCGACGAGCGGGATGCTGTGAGGCCCCTTATCCTGAAACTTGCGCTTGCCGACATAAAACACAGAGGCCAGCGCCGCGATCCCGGCGATATTGTGCACCACGATTCCACCGGCAAAATCCTTCACACCCCACGCCGACAGGATGCCCCCGCCCCAAACCATGTGGACAAAGGGGAAGTAAACAAACAGCAGCCATGCCGTAAGGAAAAGGAAGTAAGCCTTGAAAGTGACTCGGTTCGTAAATGCGCCTGTGATCAGGGCCGGCGTGATGATCGCAAACATCATCTGGTAGGCGCAAAAGACAATCATGGGAATGGTATTATTGGGGGACGGCGTGGAAAGCGTAATGCCCCTCAGGAACGCCCAGTCGAAGTTTCCGATGATCCCGGCGAAGTCGGTGCCGGACTTCAGATCGCCGCTGAAGCACATCGAGAAGCCGCACAACCACCATAGAACCGTCGTCCATCCCATCGAAACAAAGCTCTGAATCATGATGGCCAACACGTTTTTGCGCCCCACCAGTCCGCCGTAAAAGAAAGCGAGCCCAGGCGTCATAAGCATAACCAAACTACAGCACAGAAGCATGAATCCGGTATTCCCTGTATCGAGGTGCAGCATGTATCCCCCTTTTCAATACATGGGGTATTATTCCCCAAATTTGGGGCGACATTACCCCAAAGATGGCGAGGCTGCAACAAAATACTAGTTATTTCGTTTCTGTCGCGAAATTCGCTGGTTACATCGAAAAACGGAATAAGCAGCCTGGACCTGGACTTGGACCTCGACGTGGACCTGGACGGTTTTGTCGGAGGTAAACTTTCCAGACATAACGTTTACCAGATTGCCCTATATTGGTGCATGTCGAAGTCCAAGTCCACGTCCAAGTCGAAGTCCAAGTTCCAGGATGGAGGGTTGAGGAGTTTCGCGACAGAGACTACTTAGGTAATGCTGATGGTAAGAGCCCCGTGGGAGTCGGAAACCATTGTCCTCCGCGAGCAGGCGTGTCCTTTCCCAATCGAGCTCCTTCAGTCCTGCTCCTCAAGCGAATGAAACTCTTTATAAAGCTTGGCTTCTCCCGGACTGGGGAAATGTGCTAGTTTCACCTTGCCTGGCTGACGCGCACGCCGCATTATTGTGGGCCGCGTTTTTCTCGCGGAGTCTGAGTCGCGGGTATGTCCTCAATAAAGTTGACATTTGCCTGCGGGATCAACTCGAGGAGTTCACATGGGCAAGCCAATGTTAGTCATAGTCAGCGTCCTCGTGCTGGCCGTCGCCGCCATCTTTTTCCTTCCCCTTCGGACGCAGAAGGACAGGACGATCTCATCCGATGCAGCCAAAACCAGCGATGGAGATATTGCACGGGATCCATCGCAAGCGAATCTGCCCGCATCGAACGAGGGTGGACCTGGCGCCGCCGAGAGAGGAACCGGGGTGTCCAGGTCTAAAGCCAAACTCGCCGCCCAATCCAGCCTCGAAGACATTGCCTGCTTGAGACGGATGCTGGCGGAGGCTCAGCCGGAAGTGCGAAACCTGTTTGAAAATGGCATAGCCTTGATGAAGAGCGGACATTATCCCGAGGCCAGGAGCGTGTTTCAGTCGCTCATTCTCAGTTACCCTGGAAGCGCGCTTGACGCTCCAGCCCACTTTGGCATGGGGGTTGCCTCCTTTCTGGGAGGAGATTCAGAGCAGGCAGCGGGGCAATTTGGGGACTTCGTGACGTCATTCTCGAGTGATGCGGGGTTAGAGGATTTCGCCCAAGCCGCGCAGATAGACCTCGCCGTGACCGAGATCCAACTCATGAGGTCTGCAGCCAGCGAGAAGGACAGGCGGGTCGCCGCCCTCGCCGTTGCCAAGGCGCTGATCCCCTACGTGCTACGGTGGCCCAACAGTCCGCAAACACCTGCCGCTCGCGCCGCTCTGGACGAAGCTACATCCTACATTATGAAGCCACACTGACAGGAGTGGGGCCAGCAGTCTGTCCTAGAATTGGATCAGGATTGCGGTGATGTTATCAGGACCTCCGCGCTTGTTCGCGAAGTCGACGAGTTCCTGGCAGGCCTCGCGGGGACCGCAGTTGGCGGTTACGATCTCATAGATCTCCTGGGCGCTCATCTGGGAGTGCAGGCCGTCGGAGCACAGCAGCAGAATGTCGTCCCGATGCACCTGAACATTTTTTAGGGCAAGTTCCACGCTCGGATTAACTCCCAGGGCCTGGAGCAGTACATTGCGCTCAGGGCTGTGTCGCGCCAGCTCTTGGGTGAGTTCTCCCTCTCTTACCTTTTGTGCGACAAGAGATTGGTCACGAGTGAGTTGCAGGATGCCGTCCTCGCGTAGCATATAGGCGCGGCTGTCCCCGATCTGTCCGATCACCAGGATCCCTCGCAGCTCAAAGGCCGTAGTCAGCGTGGTGCCCATGCCAACATATTCTTCCCGGCTGTTGCCGACCTCGAAAACCCGGCGGTTGGCAGCCCCTACCGCTTCGATTAAAATATTTTCGATGACTTCCAGACTTGGCTCCCGGACCAGCCGCATCTGGCTCAGCACCTCGTCATAAAGGGTTTCGAGACAAAGCTGGCTCGCCATTTCTCCGGCGGCGGCTCCTCCCATCCCATCGGCTACGGCAAACAGGGATCCACGCGGTCCTGACAGGTACTTCAAGGCGCCGTTGTGCTGAAGGCCGTGCCCTGTCGTGAGGTCCGTTACAAGGAATGAATCCTCATTGGAAGCTCGAACCTGGCCGACGTCGGAGCAAGCGCAGGCGTGAATCTCGTAGTAACCTTGGATTGCCATGACTTCCCTTTTACAGTCCGACTTAGGAAAATGTCAACGCAAAAGCCAATCATGCTGATATAATGCCAAGAAAAGTGAAGGGAATATGATATTTAGTTCCACTGCCACTTGACAACAAACTTTCCACCTGCGGAGCAATCACCGCGATGATTCAGAAGCTCGGGAAGTATTCCATTGTTGAAAAGCTTGGTGAAGGTTCGATGGGAGCCGTGTATCGGGCCTACGATAGTGTCCTTGATCGGTACGTCGCCATCAAGACTATGGCGGACGACATCAAGTGGGATCCGGAGCTGAAACTGCGTTTTTATCGAGAAGCGAGATCGGCTGCCAATATCCACCATCCCAACATTGTCACGATCCACGACTTGGGTGAGGAAGGCAAAATCACCTATATCGTCATGGAGCTGTTGCAGGGGACCGACCTGAAGATGGTAATCGCGAATCGAGAGCCCCGCACGCTCGAGGAAAAGATTTCCATCATAGCCCAGGTGGCAGACGGCTTGAGTCACGCCCACCTTCACGGCATCTTCCACCGCGATATCAAGCCGGGCAATATCCATGTCAGTCCTAACGGCAATGCCAAGATTCTGGACTTTGGCATTGCGCGCATCCCCTCGTCGGATCTCACGCGGATGGGAGCAAGGCTGGGGACGCCCGTCTACATGGCTCCCGAACAGATTCGCGGGGAAGAGTACGATGCCCAATCCGATATCTTTGCGGTTGGCATCGTCTTTTACGAGCTGATCACCTACGTCCATCCTTTTCGCGACAAGAAAATTGCCAAGACACTGGACAACATCCTTTTGGAGAAACCTCTTCCATTCGATGCGCAAATCCGGGACGCTCCCGAGGGTCTCTGGCCGATCATCAGCAAGTGCCTTGCCAAGGCTCCGAAAGATCGCTACGCCAGCATGGCCGACCTTGCCCGCGCCTGTCGCGACCTGCTCGACGAGTTGACCCTTTCCCGGCAGAGCATGCTAAAAGAGCTGGAAGCCGACATGCCTCAGCTGCGAACGAGAGCAGAAGCCCGGGGGGCCTCCCCCCGATGGGGCGAGCTTATAAGGGACGTTCAAAAGTCGCTCACGCAGAAAGAAAAGGCGGATTTCCAGACTCTGAAGCGCCTCTCGGCAGCGCTATCTCAAGATCAACCGCCGGCATCGCCCCTGGAGAGCGCTCCTCCGCCGCAAATTTCGCGAAAGGAAGAGCCCTCTTCACCTACCGACAATGCCGCCGCGGATTCTTCGGCAGGATCGCGGCCGCGGACGGACGGCGTTGTCTCCGTACCGTTCCGTCCTGAGGAAAACGTGCATTCCCCATATCCCGGGATGGCCGGCGCCGTGCGTCCGCCGCAAGTCGA
>Ga0187878_1003340_pt1 | contig 13356 bp, 17 predicted proteins | sample June2016WEW_17_1_FD_132979 | JGI IMG/M metagenome (GOLD analysis project Ga0187878, IMG submission 132979) | Peatland microbial communities from SPRUCE experiment site at the Marcell Experimental Forest, Minnesota, USA - June2016WEW_17_150 | ecosystem: Environmental > Terrestrial > Soil >...
AAAGGGCACCCACGGCGATCAGGATATTGCCCAGCACCCGATTGGCCAGAACCTGCTTTCTCCAGAAGAGCCAAGCGGAAAGGAGCGCACCCCCCACCAGGAGGATGGTGCCGTACAGGTTCAAGACAATCGTCAGGGCAATCAGGGCCGCCGCGCGGGTCAGCAGCTGGCCGTATTGGGCCGAGGCTGGCGAGGCCACTTGGTAGGTTCCCGCCCCCACCGGAGAAACAAGGATGAGAATGGCTGCCGCGCTGGAAGCGAGCGCGAGCAGGACGAGCGTACTCAAGGCGAGCCCGCGTCTGCGAACCAGGAGAAACAAGGTTCCCTGCCCGAGCCAAGCCGCGGTCAACATCGCCCCGGCCAGGTACCAGGACTTGAGCACCCAAGGGCTGTAGGCCAAGCTCAAAAAGGCCTCGGAACCGGTCCCGAGCGCATACCACAGTAATCCGATTCCCCACACGAAGAGATGTGTCCCCCGCCTCGCGCGGTAGCGAGCCATTACCAGACCCGCGAAGGCGAGCGTGACGAGGGTCGATAAGAATGGAAGAAAGCGTGTCAGCTCCATGCCAGCCTCCCTAGAATTGGACTGCCCCTCCGCACGGCCTGGGAACCTATCCCACCTTGCCCCGCACCAGAACGTAAACCAGGCTCGCCACCAACCCCAGGAGGATTAACCCAAGAAAGAGCAGCAAGGCGGGTACCGCTTTGCCCCAGGCCATCCGCTGACCGACGGACCGCCTGTGCGAATTCATCCCTGGGGCTCCGGGGGATGCATATGCTCCACCATGGCCAGCAGCAGCACGTCCGTGGAGTGCGTGACCTGGCGGTAGAGCTGACCCCACGAGGTGGGGGAGTCGAGTTTGGAGGTTGGCAAGAGCTCCAGCGCGCTGTCCAACACAATGGCCCGGAACTGCAGGAAGGCCCGCAGCCCCTCCTCCAGCGCCAGCCCCTCCGCATTCAAGAGTTCTCCATATTGCTGGCCCAGGGTGATCAAATTGGTCTCTCCTTCCGGCCTCAGGCTTCCCGGGGACTGGGCCAGTGCGACGAGGGTTCGTTGCCCCAGTTCGCGCAGGCGTCCTTTTCCGTTCTCGCTCAGCCGCCGGTACCATGCCTCGCCTTCAAAGCGTCCCTCGGTGGATTGAAGACGTGTTCGGTTCAATACGGACTGCAAGAGGCTGTGAGCCTTATCTATCTGCCCGGCACCGTGGGCGGCCGACCAGGCCGAAAGCTCCTCGCGGCGAAAGCGCCTGTGGCCGCCCGGAGTGCGGTGAGAAGGGACCTCGCCTCGATCCGCCCAGATGCGAAGGGTCGAAGGATGCACTCCCAGCAACCCTGCGGCCTCTCCCAGACTCATCCAAGAGGATTGGTTCACTTGCCCTCTGGCCCTGAAGGATTGGCCCAATTCGTACCGCAGGGCTCTTCCTCGGTCAAGGTAGTTTTCATTAGGATTCCCTATGAGGATTCCGAAATCTAAAAGAGGTTTTGGGCCTTCGGGTTGGGCCCAAGAATCAAAAGGCCAGGCCGGGGTGAGACTCCGGTCTGGCCCTGCTCGGCCCATTCGGGCAGGCCAGAAGCAACTCTGCCCAGCGCCCTCAGGGTCCTAGGATCCAGGCAGTCTGGAGATCCCGCTCAAAATCGGGGCCGCTAGACGGAATCCTTGAGCGCCTTTACCGGCGCGGCTTTTACCACCCGGCGTGCGGGCTTGGCCTTGATGACGATCTTCTGTTTGGTAAACGGATTGATCCCTTCCCTTTCCGCGCTGGCTGGCCGCACGGCAATTTTCGCGCGGAATAGCCCAGGAAGGGTCACCTCACCCTTGGACTTAAGCTCGGATTTGACCAATGATTCAATGGCCTCCAAATATGAGGTGGTTTCCTTCTTGCTCAGCCCGGTTGCCTCCGAGAGTTTGGAGATGAACTCGGCCTTGCTCAGTCCTTTCGCCATTTTCCGCGCGCTCCTTTCTGAGGGTCTGGGAGAATGCCAGGAAAGTCCATTCCGGTGCAACTTCGCTTAACTCTACACGATTTTGGCTGATTTCGCCACTATTGGCCTTGTCGATAGAATTCTTGCAAAGACGGTCCCTCCGCTCCAGTCTTGATGCAACCGGACCCTTGGAGAGGGTCAGCCGCCGGGCTGGCCCGGCCCGGTTGTGGCTGGACGGGCGGCGAGTAGAATCTATTCCATGCCCTGGAAGGTGGTAGGACACGAGTGGGTGGTCGAAGCCCTGAGGAAGGACGCCGCTTCCGGGGCCCCGGCCCACGCCTACCTTTTCCTTGGCCCGGCCGGAATCGGCAAGCGCACCCTGGCCACCGAGTTCGCTCAGGCCTTGAACTGCACTCAACCGCCGGCGCCAGGAGAAGCCTGTGGAGAGTGCCGTTCCTGCCGCGCCTTCGGCGACCACGCTCACCCCGATCTCCATCTGCTCCAGTCCCCGCGACCGAATGAGGCCATCCGGGTCGAGGCGGCCCGGGAGCTGATCCACGCCCTGTCTTTGCGCCCTCTGGAGGCTCGCTTCAAGGTTGCCCTGCTCCCAAACTTCCAGTTCGCCACGGTCAACACAGCCAATGCGCTGCTCAAGACCCTGGAGGAGCCGGCAGAAGCAGTTGTGCTCCTGCTCACCGCGCCCAGCCCCGAGGAATTGCTGCCTACCATTGTGTCGCGCTGCCGGCTGTTCATCCTGCGGCCGATCCCGGCCTCGACGGTCGCCTCCGCCTTGCGTGAGAGATGGAACTTGCCCTCGGATCGGGCGGAGGTATTGGCGCGCCTCTCCTGCGGGCGCTTGGGGTGGGCCGTGAATCAGATCCTGGATCCGCAGGCCGCCTCCCAACGTGCGCAACGATCACAGGAGTGGGCCCGCATCCCCTCGCAGAGCCGCAGGGAGCGCTTCGCCCTGGCCGAGGAACTATCGGTGGATAAGGACCGAACGGGCAAGGACCGGGTAGTCCAAGCGCTTGAGCTTTGGGCAAGCCTCACTCACGATCTTCTTCTCTGCCTCTCGGCACCCGCCGTGCCTGTGGCAAATCTCGACTACGAGGAAGAGATTCAGAGGCTCGCGCAGAAGGTCTCGCGCGCGCAGAGCGAGGTTTGGCTCCAGGCGCTCCTGCAGGCCCAACGTCAGATCGACCGCAACGTCAGCCCTCGCCTCGCGCTGGAGATCAGCTTGCTGGCGGCCCCCCGGGTGTGAGGCTTCGTCCGAGCCTGCGACCGAGGTGCGGGCACCTACCTCGGCTCGACTTGGATCCGGATCGCCGTCCGCTCCTTGCCATCGATGACCACCTCCGTGAAGGAGGGGATGCAGACAACGTCGATGTTGTCTCCCTGAAGATAGCCCCTGGCAATCGCACACGCCTTGAGCGCCTGATTTACGGCACCGGCACCAATTGCCTGGACCTCGGCATGCTTCTGTTCACGGATGATCCCGGCGATTGCCCCTGCCACCGCTGTTGTGCGCGACTGGGCTGAGACCTTGATGATGTCCATGACGATTTCCTCCCCTGACGCCAGCAGCAAGGACCATATCCTGCCCGGCTATCGAACAATAGAAACTAATTCTATAGGATTCATCATAATCAATCAAGCCCGACCTCACTCATTTGCCGCCCATCCATTTGTGCCCCCAGTCTCCATTGCCGGGGGACAGACGAGGTCGATCTTGCCCGCGCACGGCTCAAGTCGCCCAACCAGGGCAGGGGGCCGGCCAACGCTGCCGCTAGCGCGACTGGCGGAAGAAACCATTTCGGCGCCCGAGAAGATCCGTCGGGAATCCAGGCTCGCCGCAACCTGGAGCCGTGCGGCCCCTGACAGCCTTTCACGGCCTTGCCCTGGTCGGCCTGAGATTGCGAGGCGGGAATTCGGTGTTAACATTCAATCCTTTCCCCTTGCTGATCATTGACCGCGCGGCTCTTGGGCGCGAGGACACAGGAAGGCGATGATGCCTCAGATGCGGAGCGCTTTGATCCTCCTGGCCTTTCTTTCCATGGGCCTGGCCTGCAACCTCAGCCGCGGGCCGACTTCTGTTCCTTCTCCTAATGTCGCCGCCCAGGTCTCGCGGCTCCTGACCGCCCTGCCCACCCCTTCGCCTCTTGTCCCGCCGGCGTCGGCAACCGCCTCGACCAACGCAACGGCGCTCCCCTCGCCCACGCTCTCGGCCACATCCACCGCGACCCCCGGCCCGACCGACCCAAGGCGAATCCTCGGGAAGCCCGATTGGCAGGACACTTTCCAGAACAGCGACAACTGGGATCTGTCCGGCGGCAACCCGCAGGCCGAGATCCGCGACGGCCAGCTCGTCTTCAGCGTGCCTGAGGCGGATGGCAGCGATTGGTGGAGGTTGTCCGCCCCGAAGCTGACGAACTTCTACCTGGAGGGGACAGCCACGGTCGGACCCTGCAGCGGGCTGGACCGCTATGGCCTAGTCGTCCGGGCGCCGAGCCTGTCGCAAGGCTATTTATTTGGCTTCTCCTGCGATGGGCATTACTCCCTGCGCAAATGGGATGGAAGCCACTTCGCCCCTCTCCAGGATTGGACCGAAGGCTCGCCAATTCTTTCCGGTCCCGGCCAGACCAATCGATTGGGCCTCATGGCCAAGGGCAGCACACTCTCGTTGTATGCCAATGGGAACCTGCTCGGCCAATTGCAGGACAATTCCTACACCGACGGGCGCTTTGGCCTGTTCATTGCCTCGGTCAATACGCCCAACTTCAGCGTAGCCTTCAGTCAACTCGATTACTGGACGCTGCCGTGATGCCAAACTCCCCGCGCAGGAGTGGGGCGGGCCTCCTTGGGCCGTCTCTGGCGGTCAGCCTTGTGCTGGCGGCCTGCAGCATCGCTCCGGCCACCCCAACCCCGACCCCCGAGCCTACTCCGGCAACGGGGCCAACCGTCCCGCTGGAGGCCCTCCTTCCGACCCTGCCGGCCACGACCACCCCCACCCCGACCGCGACGCCCTCCCCGACCGAAACGCCCGCCCTCCCTTCCCAGCTCGGAACCCTCCGGTTAAAGGAATCCTTTGGGGACAATTCGGGCGGCTGGGGAGTGACCAGCGGCTCGGCCGGAGCGGTTTCCTTGTTGGAGGGCAACTTGGTCATCAGCCTCAGGCAGCCCAGGACCTCGCTCTTATCCCTCTCCCCCCAGCCGGTTCCCTCCAATCTCTACGTGCAGGCGAGCGTGAACACCTCCTTGTGTGACGCCGGCAAGAATGAATTCGGATTCGTCTTTCGGGCCTCCCACTTGTACCAGTATCGCGCCGCTTTCTCCTGTGATGGTCAGCTGAGATTCGAGCGCTACCATGGCCTTGAGCTGGAAGGGGCAAGCAGCTGGCAGGCGACCCAGTCCCTCCTGGCCGGAGCTCCGGCGGAGAACCAGATCGGGTTGCTCGCTTCAGGCCCCCGATTCAGCTTCTACACTAACGGTGGATTGGTGTTCTCGTACGTGGACACTCTCTTGAGTACGGGGCAAGTCGGATTGTTTGCAGGCACCGACCGGAGCAGCCTGCTCACAGTTTCGTTTCATGATTTCCAGTTGTGGGGACTGAAGGGGGAGATTCCCGTACCCACCCCAGGGCGGTGAATTGCGAGCCGGGATCTCGGGCTCGTCCCCAGCACGGCCGGGATGGAGGCGGCCTGCGCGTCACCGGTCCGTCTCAGCTTGGAGCAGGGCGCAAAGCTCGGCCTTGCGAGCGGCTCCGGTCTTTGCCAGAACGTGGCGGACATGGGTTTTCACCGTCTCGGGTGAGATGAAAAGCCGTTCCGCGATCTGGCGATTCGACTGTCCGGCCAGGATCAGGCCCAGCACTTCTTGTTCCCGCGTCGTCAACCTGCCAGCGCTCGCAGGCGCGGGATCCAGCTCTATCTGCAAGGGGCTGGCCAACGGGGCCGAAACTTCTGCCATGCACCCTCCTCTGCTCTCCAGGATGGGGAACCTCTGGAGCGCAATGCGCTGATTATATAGAACATCCGTTCTATATGTCAAGCCCCTGCCGTGATCTGTCACCGGCTCCAGGAAGCTCCTTCTTGGGTGGGGCTGCGGCTGGCGAGGGGTGTCGGCAGCGGAACGGCGCACGAATCTCTCCGGCTACCTTGTCCGCGGCGGTCGGCTAGTACATTCCGCACATCCGAGCAGACTGCTTGCAGGGAGTTTTCCGGCTCCATTCCAGATAAGTCCCTTGCGGGGAGATCTGGACGAATTCTCAGCACCCGCCAGGCAGGGGCTCTAACTCGCGGCTCAGTTACCCAGGGTCAGGCCCCCATCCTCGCAATTGGCAAATGCGTGGTTTCACCCTCTCGCCCTCGGAGCACGTCGCGGCCCATTTCCGCCACGATGCGAGTTCTTTCAGCGTCGTCTCCTCGAGCGCCCGTTTTCGAGGCGAATCTCATGAGACCTCGTTCGCCTTCCCCCGAGGTTCGGCGAGGCACTTCGAGGCATTTTCCAACCTGACCTCGGGCACCTCGCTGGATCCGAGATTGCCAGAGATACTTCTTCCCTCTTCTGGGTTAGCGCGGGCGAAGCCGGGGTCTGCCAGCTCCCGGACACGGAAACGGGAAGGGGCGGGCGTCGACGAGAAGGTACGAATCCCGCCGCTTCCAACCACATCCAGGATCGTTCCCTCAAGGTCTCTCAAGCGGCCGCGCAGGAAGGCCGAGTTGATGAAACTGGCCCTGCCCTTCGCCTCGAGCAAGTTGAATTTGCCGCTCCCGACAGCGGCCGCATCCTGGCTGGGTGGCACCGACACCGCCGTTGGGATCGTTCGTGTAGGGGATGATTCTCAATGGGTCGAGCAGAGGATCACACTTCCTGATTCCCCGGGGCAATGGCAGTGGGTCATAGAGAGGTTGGATCTCAGCCCTTACCCCCGAGCAAGAGGCTGCCCCGATCCTTCTGCGGAGGACCCGGATCGAGCTCTCTCTAGCTGGCAGAGAAAAGGAAGCCAACCGGTGGTATCCCGGGAAGAGAGCGTATTAGCCTCCGGGGCGTGTGATTTCGGGGATAATCCCCAGGCTCTTGGCCGTCTCTTTTCTAATCACCACCATTCGGTCTTGCCCCTGCCAGGACGGGTAGTAGTTGAGATTCACTTCCCAGGGGCCAAACCATGTTTGAATGGTATCCGGGTGATTCGCCGGCCAGAGCTTATAGTTCGGATCCTCATGCATGTAGAGCAGCACGGAACTAAAGGAGTCAGCGGGATCGGGCGTGACGTTGGCCGGCAGGCCGATCCCCGTGGATATCAGTTCCATTCGTACCTCGGCGGAAACAAGAAAGGTCTCATCGCGGTGAAGGCGCATGTAGTTCGCCGCCGCCCGGTCATCCTGCAATTCCATGCTGTTGCGCATGTGAACCGTCCACGAAGAATACCCCAGCCAGGCCGCGTTGATCGCCAGAGCAACCCCCACACTCGCGCCCACAACGGTTTTCCAAGGCCAACTCTTCGCAAGCCGCCAGAAGAAGGCTACGCCTTCTGCCGCGAGCACGGCAAGAAAGGGAGCCAAGACCAAGTAGTTGCGCACGATCATCACTCCCTGGGTGACAAAGTAGGCCGCATAAACCAGGGGGAAAGACACGAGGATCGTCCCCAGCGGCCGCGACCTTCGAAACACCTCATAGGTGCCAAAAGCGCATAGTGCGAATAGCCCGCCCGCTTCGGCCGGAAATCTGGACAGCATGACGGTCGAGAGATAGGTCCCCAGCAATAGGAGATGCTGCCAGCCTCGGGAGACCGTGTAATTCTGTTGCCCGGTCGCGTAATGGACGAGGTCATGCGTAATCCCCCCGGCGAAGGCCAGAGGCTGAAGGATCGTGCCCGGGGTGGCAATCAGGTAGGTCAGGCCAAAGGCGGCGAGCAACTTCGCCCAACTTGCCACCACCTTCCGATTCCCATTCTGCCCTCCTCGAACCCAGTATGCCGTGATCAGCACCGGGACAATGATCAGCCCACCGGGGTACTTTGACCCGAAAGTCAGACCGGCCGCAACCGCGGCCGCATAGAGCCAGCGCTGGGAGGCCCCTTTCCATGCCTTGGCGCAACACAGCAGGGTTAAGGCAGCGAACTGCATCATGATTCCATCGGGAGCCACCCAGCGAATCTGGTAATTCACCTCCCACGAGAGACCCACGATCAACGCACCGACCAAGGCTTGAATCCAGCTGCCACCGATTTCCCAGAGGAACAAGTAGACCCACACAACGACCAAGGAGGATATGACCAGGAACAAGCCTCGCGTGTTCAGGTCATGAGCCTGGCCGCCTTCTAAGGCCTGGATGAGATAGGCTTTTATCTGGCCGGGTTTGTGATAACCCGCCCGGATGGCCTGCATCAGGTCGGGCAAGGTCGCGCTGAGGTTAAGCCAGTATGGAACGGAGGGATAATCGTAGAAGTTGGGGAGCAAGGTTGCGTTTTCAAGCGAATACTTGACGGCCTGGAAGTTCTCGTGGTCGTCCCAGTATGGCCCAAAGTCAAGGGAAAGGATTCCTGTGCCGATCATCGTCCCGAGGCAGGCGACCAGCGGGACCGCCATGACGAGTCTTCGCATCCTCTCCTCCTAACCCATTGGCTCCAGGCTTGCGACGCGGCTGTTGCTGAACCACACGCAAGGGGACGACCTTTTCCACAAGAATTGGAAAGAGGGGCTTCGGGCAGCCAGGGGCGAAGTGTCCCGCGTTCTAAGAGGAACCCCTTGGACCACAACCCAGGCCCTACGGCCTCGGATGGGCCCCGCCTTGCGCTGATTGCCGCCGGCACTCGTCGGCCGGCTCGTGCCCAGCCACGCAGCAGCCCCTTATGGGACCGGAACCGCAATTAGCGTGGATTATCCCCCCTTGGTTTCATCCACCGACAAGCGCAGTCTTGAAAATGACTAAGGGCATCCGGCGACCGATAAAGGAGGGGCCTTGATCACGGTCAGAACTGCCCCCTCCCGCGCGATGGTCTTTGCCGGGCTGATCGAACGACAAATGGCCGTATTCTTACCTTGACCACTGAGTACGATGAAATCGTAATGGATGTCTGGTTTAAGATCGGAGAGTGACAATAGATTCAAATCCGGCCGGGCGTAATCCTGAAAGACGGGAAGAGAGCCAGACACGACAACTGTTGCGTCGGCCGGCGCGACCTGGTTGATGTATTGGGCCGCCTCACGATATGAAGTGGCCCAGTAGTCAAATTGGAAGTTGCCAAATGCCCCCGCCTCGCCTCCCACAAAACTGTTGTAGTAAATATACTGGTAGGGGTGAAGCTGAATATCGGCATAAATCCCCGGAAGAATCACCCCCACCAATATCAAAACCTTGAAAAATCCCTTTCTTACTTTGGAAAACAAAACCTCTAATGCTATTCCGGCGGTTATAAAAACCGGAGGCAACAAAAACAATTCCTGCCGGAAGTTGTCATAGAGCGTGCTCTTATCGACAATGATGCCAACCAAAGGGAGGATGAACCATAGGATTGTGATCGAGAAGGGTTCCACCTGGCGGCCCTTGATTAGATTCCATGCCGAAAGCACCAATCCGAAGAGAAATAGGATGGGGACTACTTCAGTAAGCTGAATCGACATCAGATATGGCAAAAAGTATACCGGCAAGTTGCTTGGGGGAAAGAGCCGTCCCTGGAATAAGACCGACAATCCCGTCCACGGGTAATGGGACATCAAGGTAACACTCGCGATCAAGCGATTAACCGCATCGCCCCAGAGATAAGGCCATGTGAGATAGGAGGTCAGGAGCGCAATGGAAGTGTATGGGATGAGGAGAAGAATTGCTTTCCTCCAAGATTTGTAGAACGCATAGACCAGTACAATCATGCCGGCATAGGGGCCGGCGACTCGGATTGAAGTGGTGAAACCCAACACACATCCGGCGGCGAGCACCATGGGGTTTATGAAGAGGCGTAATGGAGATTTGCGGGATGGGATTCCGCCCGGGCCCACCAATTTCCTAGAATACCGCGAGAAGATCCAGCCAAAAACCAGAAGGCCAATTACGAAACCAGCTATGAGATAGATCACTTCCCAACGAAGGAGGCTGGCTTGTGCTTTGTGGATGTAATTACCTACCGGCAAGTGGGCTGCATTTTGGGCGAGCCGGGAAAACCAGGAACCCAACATGCTGGCTTTATCCACATTGTAAAGATAGGTAATAACGGCCTTGACCAATCTGCTTGAGGTACCCGTGGCTATGAAACAAAAGGAAACCAGATAGATGACACTATATGCAATAGTGATTTTCTTTATTGAAGAGGGGAGATGTTCCCATTCATCCCGCAATCGCAGGCCCGATCCTCCTTCAAATAGTTGGCGGGCGTCTTGGTCGAGGGAGGCGGGCAAGGCATCGACCATGTAAATGCCCGCTGTCACGCTGGCAAGAAAAAATGCGAGAAAGGGAATGTCTTTTGGATTTATGAAAGCGTGGCCCCAGATGACCGGCTGGGTGGAATAGATCAGGACAGTTCCAAATGCAGCCCAGCCTCCCATCCATTTTCTTGATAAGAAATAGAGGCTCAAGATGCTGATTTGAAAAGCAATAAACTCGCCAAAATGCCAGCCATCGATCAGGGACCAGGCTGGGATGATCGCATGCAGCCCGCTTGCCAATAAGGTGGTGATCATTGCATAGGCAGGGCCATAATTGACGGCGTTTGTGGCAACGTTCAAATAGTGGGGCAGTGTGCCGTTTTCTAAGAGATTGAAGTATGCTCGAATGGATTCTTTTGCATAAGCGTAGATGCCGGCTTCATCCCAGCTTTCTCCATAATCCCGGACGACCATGATCCCGATGAGGAGATTCAAAAGGATCAAAATAGAAATTGGCAGGTGCCGCTTGATCGGTTTACTAATCGATGGTTTCATGCTTTTTCGAAAGACCGGGTACGCTTATCGTGGCGCGGAACCGCCACAGTGTAACAAAGAATTGTAAAACACTTCCCTGCCGGGTTGACAGACTATTTCGCTAATTGTTCCACGCGGCTCTCGCCCACGGTGTAGTACTTCGCCCGCGGGTGATGGACGATGATCGCCGCAGGGACTGTTCCGGCGCCAGCTGGAAAGCTCGAGTATGGGACATGCCGAGTTCCTTTTGTATTGCCCAGAACGCATGGATACGAAAGGGCCCGGAAATTAAGTGACTCTTTGGCCGACTTGGACCACCGCATGAACTCCAGTACAACCTTCTCGCCTCGGCCGCCCGGCAGAGCTTGGCTTGCCTATCGGCTAGGCGAGATTTGGGATCTCCACGCTAAGAGTCGACCGGGCGCAGATAGTGGAGCGCGGTGTGCGGTCGCCAATCGTTGTAGTAGCGCCGGTACCCGGCGATCAACTCCTGCACTTGGTAGAGAGTGTGGTCCGGCTCGATCGGGGCCTCTTCGCGAAAGGTGCGATGAAAGCGCTCGTCGCGGCCATTGGATTGAGGATGGTAGACCAGGGTCGCCTGGGATGGTTTAGTTCTTGTCCTTCCCCCCGCTTTTCAGGCACCGGCCCCACCTCAAGGATTGCAGGTGGGGCCGCGTATCTCTGAAGGCGGGCTCCCCTCGTTTGAAACCGCCCGCCCTTCTGTTTCCTCGGCGCGCCGCCGGGCCTGGATGCAATTAGGGCAATGAGCCATTCCGTTCCATTCGCGCCGGGGACTGACTGCAGGCCGAGGAATCTTCCCAAGGGCGAGTCGGGCTTAGGTCTCAAGGACTCCCCAAGCCGCCGCCCCGAGTCCCCCCGGGTGATCGACACGGGCGGACAGGTGAACGGCGGGAACCTGCCCTAGGAGGAGGCTGGATCCGCGTTGATGTACAGGCGGGGGACTCGGGCCGCGATCCCCGCCACCACCTCATAATTGATCGTGCCCCAGCGCAAGGCCACCTCCTCCGCGCTGATGCGCTCGCCCTCCTGGCTCCCCACTAAGACCACCTCTTCACCGATCGCACCGCCCGCAGGCAAGCGGACCATGCAGTAGTCCATGCACACCCGACCGATGACGTCGAGTCTTCGGCCCTCCAGGAGGACCTGGTTTGGCCCCGACCTGCGCCAACCATCGGCGTATCCGACCGGGATGACCCCGATTCTCTCGACGGTCGGGGTGACGTACTCGCCGCCATAACTGACCCCCCAGCCCGGGGGAAGATCCTTGCTCGAGGCCAGGCAGGCCTTCCAAGCCAAGGCCGGGCGGAAGCTCTTGGGCAAAGGAAAGTGCTTTGAGGGGCTCAGCCCGTAAATGGCAATTCCCGCCCGGCATAGATCGAACCGGGCCTCGGGTATCCTCAAGGCAGCCGCCGAATTGGCGGCATGGGTCCAGCGGGGTCGGACCCCGGAGTCACGCAGGGCCTCCAGCGCCTCTTGGAAGCGTGCGATCTGGGCAAGGGTAGGGGCCACTTCGCGCTCATCGGCGCGCGCGAAGTGGGTGAACACCCCCTCGATGGACAGCTCGGGGATCTCCCTCGCCCACCTCCCGAAAGCGGCCGTCTCTTGGGGCAGGACTCCCAGCCGACCCATCCCCGAGTCCACCTTGATGTGGACCGAGACCCTTCGACCGAGCGCGGCGGCCCGGCGAGCATAAGCCTCTCCCACGCCGCGATCATACAGAGCCAAGGAAAGCTCGCTGGAGATTGCGGCCTCCGCCTCGGCGGGGGTGGTCGCCCCCAGGACCAGGATGGGGGCACGGACTCCCGCCTGGCGCAGTTCCACCCCTTCTGAGGAGCGTGCCACTCCCAGCCAGGTAGCCCCCGCCTGCAAGGCGGCGCGCGCCACGGCGACAGCACCGTGGCCATATCCATTCGCTTTCACCACAGCCATGAGCGGCCGGTCGGCGATCCGGATCAGCTCCCGGACGTTGTCCCGAATGGCCGCAAGGTCCACTTCGACCCAGGTGGGTGCCGCCGGTGGTCTCATCTCCACTCCCCTCGCAGGGTGCCCTTTGGGTAAGGAATATACCCTTTCTCTCCCCGCTTGAGCAACAAGTGACCGCTCCTGTGCAAGGCACCTTTGGCAGGCCTCCCCGCCCTGACTATAATGACATCCGCTTCGAGGCCCAATCCAGATGGCGACCTACCGCGAACGGCTTCGCGGCTTCCCGATCCTTTACCTCCTCGGCCTGTTGCTCCTCACCGCCGACACCGCGGTATTCCTTTGGCTCCTTCCCCTCAGCCCCTTGATCCGCCAGCGGGAGTTGTTCCTGCTCGCGGGGCTCTTGGCGTACGGGGCTCTCTCGATTTCCTGGCTACTTTCACCGCGCCGCAAATCCCCCTGGGCGATGCACAGCATCGTGCTGGGCAACCTGGTCCTGGTCGCGGTCCTGGATTCTTCCATTCGCCCGATCTTTGAGTCGGTCTGGCTTTTCTATCCGCTGGCCATCATCTACGCTGCGCTCGCCAGCGACATGCTCGCG
>Ga0187878_1003341_pt1 | contig 13355 bp, 10 predicted proteins | sample June2016WEW_17_1_FD_132979 | JGI IMG/M metagenome (GOLD analysis project Ga0187878, IMG submission 132979) | Peatland microbial communities from SPRUCE experiment site at the Marcell Experimental Forest, Minnesota, USA - June2016WEW_17_150 | ecosystem: Environmental > Terrestrial > Soil >...
ACCAGCCCGTTCACGCCGACCTGATCCAGGCGCCGCGCCATGTTGACCATCGAGCTGAAGTAGAGGCTGAGTTTCACCGCCAGGGGAATCCGCACGCTGGCCTGGACGTTGGCGGCCAACTCCAAGTACATCCGCTCCACCTGCTCGCCGTTCATCTCCGGGTCAGTGGGGATGTGGAAGATGTTGAGTTCGAGCGCGTCGGCGCCGGCTGCTTCGATCTTCTTGGCGTACTCGATCCAGCCGCCCGTCGAGATCCCATTCAAGCTGCCGATGATGGGGATGCGCACGGCCGCCTTGGCCTTGCGGATGTGCTCGAGGTACCCTTCTGGCCCCAGGTTGTAGGTAGTCATGTCCGGAAAGTAGGTTAACGACTCGGCGAAACTCTCCGTCCCCGCCGAGAGGCTCCGATCCAGGTCGCGGCTGTCCACTGCGATCTGCTCCTCGAATAGCGAATGGAGCACTACCGCCGCGGCTCCCGCGTCTTCCATCCGCCGGATGTTCCCAATCTCCTCGCTCAGGGGCGAGGCGGAGACCACCAAGGGATTCTTCAGCTTGAGGCCCAGATAGGTTGTGGAGAGATCAATCATTTCTTTGTCTCCTTCTCCGCGGCATTCACCAGCATTGCAGCCCAGTTCTCATACAAGCGCCAGCGCGTGTTCACGTCTTCCTGGGCAAGCTCCAACAACCGCTTCGCCGCCTCCGGATCGCTGTGCACCAGCATGGTGTAGCGCGTCTCGTTGTAGACGTATTTCTCCAGCGGCAACGCGGGCGCGCGCGAATCCAGTTGCAGTGGATTCTTACGCTGCTTGACCAATTCGGGGTTGAAACGGAAGAGCGGCCAGTAGGCGGACTGCACCGCCGCCTTCTGCTGCTCCAGCCCGTAAAGCAGGTCATACCCGTGCGCGATGCAGTGCGAGTAAGCAATGAGGAGCGACGGCCCGTCGTAGGCTTCGGCCTCCAGGAAGGCTTTGACGGTTTGCATATCGTTACCGCCGAAGGCCACCTGGGCCACGTAAACGTTGCCGTAAGCCATGGCCATCATGGCCAGGTCTTTCTTGCGGGCGGGCTTGCCGCCGGCGGCAAATTTCGCCACCGCACCGCGCGGCGTGGCCTTGGACATTTGCCCGCCGGTGTTCGAGTACACCTCGGTATCCAGCACCAGCACGTTGACGTTGCGGCCGGAAGCCAGCACGTGGTCCAGCCCACCGTAGCCGATGTCGTACGCCCAGCCGTCGCCGCCCACGGCCCAGACGCTCTTTTTCACCAGTGAGTTCGCCACGGCCAGCAGGTCCCGAGCTTCCAGCGAATCCTGTCCCTGCAATTTCTCCCTGAGCAGCCGGACGCGCTCGCGTTGCTCCTTGATGCCCGCCTCGTCGGACTGGTCCGCGTTCACCAGTCCCTCGCTCAACTCCTCGCCCAGGATGGGCGAGAGCCGCAGGACGAGCTCGCGCGCGTACTGCGCCTGCTTATCCAGCGCCACACGCATCCCCAGGCCAAATTCCGCGTTGTCCTCGAAGAGCGAGTTGGACCACGCTGGGCCGCGCCCCTCTTCATTGATCGCGTAAGGCGTAGTGGGGAGGTTCCCTCCGTAAATCGAAGAGCAACCGGTGGCGTTGCCGATCATCGCCCGGTCGCCGAACAGTTGGCTCAGTAGCTTGACGTACGGAGTCTCGCCGCAGCCCGCGCAGGCCCCGGAGAACTCGAACAGGGGCCGCAGCAACTGGACGTCTTTCACCTGGCTCAGATTCAACACGCGCCGGTCCATCTCCGGCAGCTTGAGGAAGAAACTCCAGTTCTCGCGTTCCGGCTCGCGGATGGGGGGCTGGGGCATCATGTTGATGGCTTTGTGACGAACTTCCGTCTTGCTCTTCACCGGGCAGACCTGTACACACAAGCCACAGCCCGTGCAATCTTCCGGCGCCACTTGAAGGGTATATTTCAAGTCCTTGAACTCCTTCCAGCGCGCCGCCGTGGATTTGAACGTGGGCGGCGCCTGGGCCACGAGCGCCGGCTCGTAAACCTTGGCGCGGATGGTAGCGTGCGGGCAGACCAAGACGCATTTGCCGCACTGGATACAAAGCACTTCATCCCACACCGGAATCTCCAGCGCGATGTTGCGCCGCTCCCATTGCGCCGTGGCGCTCGGGAAGGTGCCGTCCACCGGGAAGGCGCTCACCGGCAGCAGGTCGCCGTCGCCCGCGATGATCTTGGCCGTGACGTCCTGGACAAACTCCGGCGCTTCCACCGGCACCGGCCGGCGGATATCAAAGGTGCTGGTTACCGCGTCCGGCACCTTGACCTCATGCAGGTGACCGAGCGTGGCGTCCACGGCCGCGAAGTTCTTCTTCACCACTGCTTCACCGCGCTTGCCGTAGGTCTTCTCGATGGCGTGTTTGATGGCCGCGATGGCTTCCTCGCGCGGCAGGACGCCCGAGATGGCAAAGAAGCAGGTTTGCATGATGGTGTTGATGCGCACGCCCATGCCGGTGTCCTTGGCCACCTGGTAGGCGTCGATGACGAAGAAGCGGAGTTTCTTGCTGATGATCTGCTGCTGCACCGTGCGCGGGAGATGGTCCCATATCTCCTCCGGCCCGTAGGGACTGTTCAGCAGGAACGTCGCGCCCGGCTCGGCGGCCCTCAACATGTCCACGCGTTCCAGGAACGAGAACTGATGGCAGGCCACAAAACTCGCCCGACTGATGAGGTACGTCGAGTGGATGGGTCGCGGACCGAAGCGCAGGTGAGAGACGGTGACGGCTCCGGCTTTCTTCGAGTCGTAAACGAAGTAGCCCTGCGCGTTGCTCTCCGTCTCCTCGCCGATAATCTTGATGGAGTTCTTGTTGGCGCTCACCGTGCCGTCCGCGCCCAGGCCGTAAAACAGGGCGCGCACCGTCTTGGGATCTTCCGTGGAAAACTCCGGATCAAACTCCAAGCTGGTGTGGGTGACGTCATCCACGATGCCCACGGTGAAGTGGTTCTTAGGTTTGTCCGAGGCCGCGTTATCAAACACTGCCTTGACCATGGCCGGCGTGAACTCCTTCGAGGAGAGCCCGTAGCGGCCGCCGAGAATCCTGGGCAGGGAGCGGAAGGGCGCCTGGCCGCTCACGATTGCTTCACTCACCGCCGTCACCACGTCCACGTACAATGGCTCACCTGCGGCGCCGGGTTCCTTCGTCCGGTCGAGCACCGCCAATGTCTTCACCGTCGCCGGCAGGGCAGCGACGAAGTGCTCGACGGAGAAAGGCCGGTAGAGGCGCACTTTCAACGCGCCCACTTTCTCGCCCTGGGCCATCAGGTATTCCACCGTCTCCTGGGCAGCCTCGGCGCCGGAACCCATCAGCACGACCACGCGTTCGGCATCGGGTGCGCCGACGTAGTCAAATAGGTGATACTGCCGCCCCACGAGGCGCGCGAACTTGTCCATCACGTTCGCGACGATGGTCGGCGCGGCCAGGTAGTAAGGATTGACCGTCTCGCGCGCCTGGAAGAACACATCGGGATTTTGCGCCGTGCCGCGAATGAACGGCCGGTCGGGCGAAAGCGCGCGCCCCCGATGCGCTCGGACCAATTCCTCGTCCATCATGGCGCGCAAATCGTCTTCGCTGATTTCTTCGACCTTGTCCACCTCGTGCGACGTCCGGAAGCCGTCAAAGAAATGCAGGAAGGGAATCCGAGCTTCGAGCGTCGCGGCCTGGGCAATCAGCGCGAAGTCCATTGCCTCTTGCACAGAGTTGGAAGCGAGCAGCGCAAAGCCGGTCTGGCGCGTGGCCATCACGTCGGAGTGATCGCCAAAGATGGAGAGCGCGTGCGTGGCGAGCGTGCGCGCGGAAACGTGAATCACCGTCGAAGTCAGCTCGCCCGCGATCTTGTACATGTTGGGGATCATCAACAGCAGGCCTTGCGAGGCCGTGAAGGTGGTCGCGAGCGACCCGGCCTGCAATGCGCCGTGCAACGAGCCCGACGCGCCGCCTTCGCTCTGCAGCTCGATCACGGTGGGCACGGTGCCCCAAATGTTTGGCACCTTCTCGGCCGACCACTGGTCGGCCCATTCGCCCATCGGCGAGGAGGGCGTGATCGGGTAAATGGCACAGACCTCGTTCACTCGATAGGCCGCATAAGCCGTCGCTTCATTTCCATCAATCGTGACCGTAACTTTGCTCATTGCCTTTCTCCACTCCCTTCAGGACTGGCTCGCAGTGCTGTTCGTACCCGCACCCGTGCCGGCCCCTATCTTCCATCGGCAACAGGCACAAAGTACATAAGCACTGGGGACCAAGCTAGGATTTTAGCGCAGAAACGCGGAAGTTTCCTGGCTGTGGGCGTAGCAGCTACCGCGACTCAGACGAATTGCCCCAGATTCCTTATCCAGAGCAAGTAAACTGCACCCCGACTGCCACTTCCTTGGCTGTGGCGGCGATGCCCTCATCGCCGGATCGGCGGTCATACATTGCGGTTGTAGCGGCGTTCTACGAGCGCCGCAACTCAACGGCACAGGCTCAGCCTGCGGCTGCAAAGGCTCTTGCCTGCGGCAATACAGCGCTGTCTTAGCAGAACGAGCCATTACGGAGTCCGGCGGTCGGGACGCAGCCGGCCGTAGCCGGCGAGTGTGGCCAACAGCTTGTCCACATCAAAGCCCACTTCGCGAAAGAGTTGGGCCAAATCGCGTTCGCGTTCGGCGGGCGCCAGCGGAATGAACTTCTCGGCGGGAATGTAGAAGGGGTTGTCGCGCACCAACGTCCCTTTCACGATCAGGTGCCGGTGCACGGCGATAGCGGAGAAGAGATAGCGCGGGTCGAATTGATCGAGGTCGTACTGGCACAACGCCACGCTCGGGTAATGCTTCACCTGATAGTTGAGCAGGGCGTGGAATTCAAAGAAGTGCGGCATGGGAAAGCCCACCGGCTCCGGCCAAATGCCCTCTTCCAACCAGCGGAGAGCTGGCGCGCCCGCGCGCTCCGCCTCAACGAACAGTTCCTGCGTCGCCGCGCGCAGGCTCGGGAAATCTCCCGGGCCTTCGTGCAGGCGCAAAGCTTTCGAGGCGAGGTACCGATCAAGTTCAGGGATCGGACGGCGCAGGTGCTCGAGCATTTCGGCGTGGTAAGCGCGGGGCGCAAGGTAATGACACAGGTCGCCGTTCGCGAGCCCTTCGCCGAGGAAAGAAGCGTACCGGAACGCATCCGTCCGGCCACGATAGAGCACGGCCACGTGCTCGTGACGTGCCAGAGGGATACGCCCCGCGAGTTGAGTGAAGAGCGGTGCGGTCAATCAAGACTCCAGCGACAACGCATATCCACCAGACAAAGCGATTATCCGTTTGCCAACAAACGGGTGTCAAGTGAAGGCGGCTTGGCGCCACCTCTTGCCGCACCCCGCGAGCGCAGGCATTTGGGCTACTGGCAAGTTGAGGTACTCGGCTGCGGCGAGCATCGGGCCTCGCCAATCGCCAATGACAGAGTACAGCAACTGCGCTGTCCAGCTCTCGATAAAAAAAATTTATGGCGACTATAAGAAAATCTGCGTATAGTAGCGCAGTGGTGGGTTGACGCCCGCACGGATGTACCTAGAGAGCGTGGCCCTGCCGGGGCCCAACCCGTCATGTTTTCAGTTGGTTGCAGGCATCGAATGATGCCCGCTTTTGGCTGAAAAGTTGCTCGCAAGGGGAAGGGGGAGCGGTACATGCCCGCACAGGATGCCCCGGCGCCTGAGTTCGAGGTCGCAAAGTACGTTTGCCCGAACAGCCAGCTCTTGTTGCCGCTGATGGCGTCCCAGCCGCTGGCGTTTGTGCATTGGCCGATCGTGGTCAAGGCCTGCCCCAGTTGCGGACTGGAGCATGTGCTGAACCTGCCAGACGTTCAACACCCGCCCATCTACGGGTACGAGTGAGTCGTCAGCGGGTGGACCGCAAGAGGTTGGGGGGCGTTCGGTTTGTGGGGAAGGGGGGCGCAATGAGCGAGACCGCGGAGATTGATGCGATCCTGGGGAGCCGCTGGGAGCGGGCGGAGAATCTGATCCCGGTACTACAGGATATTCAGAGCCAGTTCCACTATCTCCCCGAAGACGCGCTCCGGACGGTCTCCCGGCGCTTTCGAATTCCGCTCGCACGGGTTTTTCACGTCGCCACTTTCTACAACTGTTTCAGCCTGGAGCCGGTCGGCCGGCATTTGGCACAAGTCTGTTTAGGGACCGCCTGCCACGTGCGTGGGGCTTCCCGAGTTCTGGACCGACTCCTGCGGGAGTTGAAGCTCGCCGAGCCAGGGACGACAAAAGATTTCGAGTTCACGGTCACGACCGTCCGCTGCATAGGTTGCTGCGGACTGGCGCCTGTCATGCGCGTCGATGCCAACACGCATCCACACCTAACCCAAGCCAAGCTACCTGGCCTCCTGAAGAGATACAGCCGGAAAGTAGAAGCGCCGGTGGCTGCCTAGAGCGAACCAGTCCTACGATGCCCAAGATCCAATCAGTTCAAGAACTGGAAACGCTACGGGCCGCCTGCCGACAAGCAGGCGAGCCCGAGAAACCCTGCCTCGCCGTGTGCGCGGGCAGCGGCTGCAATGCCTCCGGCGCACAGGAAGTGATCGGTGCTTTGCGTAAGTCTTTGGCGCGCTCCGCCCTCTCGGACGCTGTGGACGTCAAGAGCACTGGCTGCCACGGCTTTTGCGAAAAAGGTCCGGTGATGATTGTTTGGCCGGAGGGCATCTTCTACAACCGGGTGACGCCGAAGGACGCCGCGGAGATTGTGGCGAGCGCGGGCAATGGTCGGCACCCCGTGGAACGGCTGCTCTACCAGGACCCGGTCTCGGGTGAACGTGTACGCCGCGAAGAAGACGTGCCCTTCTATCGCCGGCAGCAACGAGTCCTCTTTGGCAGCAACGGGAAGATCGATCCCAAATCGATCGAAGACTACTTGCGGGTAGGCGGCTACGCCGCGCTGGGGCGAGTGCTCACCGAGTTCGCACCCGACCAGGTGGTGGACTGGGTAAAGCGCTCGGGCTTGCGGGGCCGGGGCGGTGCCGGGTTCCCGACCGGAAGAAAATGGGAGGTGCTGCGCCAGCAGCCGGGAACCCTGAAATACATCATCTGCAACGCCGATGAGGGTGACCCGGGCGCCTTCATGGACCGCAGCCTCCTGGAAGGGAACCCGCACAGCGTGATTGAAGGGATGATCATCGGGGCCTATGCGCTCGGAGCCCGCGAAGGGTTTGTCTACGTTCGGGCGGAATACCCGCTGGCGGTCGAGCATTTGCGCGTGGCCCTGGCCCGAGCCGAGGAATACGGCCTGTTGGGCGAGAACATCCTGGGTTCGGGGCTGAACTTCGGCATTCGCCTGGTGCAGGGCGCAGGCGCCTTTGTTTGTGGCGAGGAGACGGCGTTGATCGCTTCCGTCGAAGGGCGAGTGGGCGAACCTCATGCCCGTCCGCCGTACCCCGCGCAGAAAGGCCTGTGGGGCAAGCCCACCGTTATCAACAACGTTAAGACGTGGGCTAGCGTCCCGGTGATTATCCAGCGCGGGGCGGACTGGTATGCCGGCATCGGCACGGAGCGCAGCAAAGGCACCATGGTGTTCTCCCTGGTGGGCAAGATCAACAACACGGGCTTAGTGGAAGTGCCCATGGGCATCACGCTCCGGGAAATGATCTACGAGATTGGTGGTGGCATCCCTCGCGGAAAGCAGCTTAAGGCCGTGCAGGTCGGAGGCCCCTCGGGTGGGTGCATCCCCACGAGCTTGATCGATCTTCCCATCGACTATGAGGCGTTGACGGAAGCGGGCTCGATGATGGGCTCCGGCGGCATGGTCGTGATGGACGAAGACACCTGCATGGTCGACCTCGCTCGCTATTTCATGGAGTTTTTGGAAGAGGAATCGTGTGGCAAATGCTTCCCCTGCCGCAAGGGGACGCACCGCATGCGCGAGATCCTAACCCGAATCTCCCAGGGGAAAGGCGGCGAGGAGGACCTCAAGCTGTTAGAAGACATTGGCTGGATGGTGCGCGAGACCTCACTCTGTGGTCTGGGGCAGACGGCGCCTAACCCAGTGCTCACCACCTTGCGCTACTTCCGCGACGAGTACCTGGCCCACGTGCGAGAGAAGCGCTGCCCGGCCAAGGTCTGCAAGGAATTGGTCACTTATCGCATCGAGCCCACGCTCTGCGACGGATGTGGCGCTTGCTTGCGAGTTTGCACGTCCGAAGCCATCTTGGGAGAGAAGAAGCAGATCCACACCATCGATAACGCCAAGTGCATCAAGTGTGGCTCCTGCCTGGAGGTTTGCCAGCCCCAGGCGGTGGTGGTGGAGTAAGAAATCAGAAGTCAGGAGTCAGCGTGCCCAGATTAACGATCAACGGCATCCGCGTGGAAGTAGAGCGCGGGACGACGGTGCTCGAAGCGGCGCACTTCCTGGGCATTCCCATTCCTACCCTCTGCCACGACGAGGGGCTCACTCCTTACGGTGCGTGCCGATTGTGCGTGGTGGAGGTCGGAACTCCGCCGCACACCAAACTGCAAAGTGCATGCACGGTTCCGGTCGAAGACGGGCTGGTAGTGCAGACGCATTCGGCCCGAGTGGACCGCGCCCGGCGGTTGCTGCTCGAACTCTACGTGGCCACCTGCCCGCAGTCGAAGACTATCCAGGATCTGGCCAGCCGCTACGGGCTTCGTCGCGTGCGCCTGGAGCCGGAGTTTGAGACCTGCATCCAGTGCGGCAAGTGCGTGCGCATGTGCACCGAGCAGATGAGGGCAGAAGCTATCGGCTTCACTTTTCGGGGAGGACGGCGCAAGGTGACGAGTCCTTTCCGCCCGCAGTCGGAGATCTGCCGCCAGTGCGGAGCCTGCCAGTACATCTGCCCGGTGGTCGAGCTGCGTTGCCACGGGGCAAACCCTGAGACAACCCTGTGCAGTGGCTGCATCAATTTTTCTCCCTCCTGCCTTGAGCACCATGACCACGCCATGTGCTCCCTGGAGCCCTGCGCCGCTTGCGAGTTGGCCGGACCGCTGCGGTTGGCTGGCCCGTTGCGCAAAGACTTGGTTTGGAAGAGAGAAGAGCCGGAGGAGCTGGATAAAGGAGAGGTCCTATGACGTACTCGCGATTGAATGCGTCGGCGGCGACGCTGACCAAGAACCGCACCGAGGAATCGATCAGCCCCCTCAGCGGGATGTGCGCGACCTGCATCGACGGCTGCATCGGCATGTGCGAGATCGGGAAGTCGGCCTACCGCGGCCCGGAGATGATCTATCCCCAGCCGTTTGGGATCATCACCACCGCCTCCGCCAAGAACTACCCGGTGGACCTCTCGCATTTCACCATCCTGGGGCGGGCCAGCGGCGCCTGGGGGATCGAGGCAGACAGCAACCGCGCGCTCTTCCCCAACGTGGATCTGGAAGTGGTCATCGGCCGCGCCCCGGGCATCCGTTCCAAGCTCCCGTTCATCCTGGCGGGCCTCGGCTCCACCGCCATCGCCAAGAACAACTGGGAAAGCCTGGCCGCAGGGGCGGCCCTGACCGGCACCTGCCTCACCATCGGGGAGAATGTGTGTGGCATGGACCAGGAATCCCAGATCGCCAACGGCCGGGTCATATCCAGTCGCGAACTGGAGTGGCGGGTGCAGTCCTTCCGTGAGTGGCAGGAAGATGGCTACGGGGAAGTCATCCTCCAGGCCAACGTGGAGGACACGAGCCTCGGCGTCCAAGAGTACGCCCTGAAGAAGCTGGGCGTCAAAGCTGTGGAGATGAAGTGGGGCCAGGGGGCCAAGGACATCGGCGGCGAGGTCAAGATTCGCGACCTGGAGAAGGCGCGGATGCTGAAGAAGCGCGGCTATGTGGTGCTGCCTGACCCCGAAAACCCCTCCGTGGTGGACGCTTTCCATCGCGGCAGCTTCCGCGAGTTCGAGCGCCATTCCCGGATCGGCATGGCCGACCACGACACCTTCCTGCGTCGGACCGAAGAACTCCGCAAGCTCGGTGCTCAATGGGTCTTCCTCAAGACCGGCGCCTATCGCCCTGCCGACCTGGCCCGGGCGCTCAAGTGGTCGTCGGAGGCCGGCATCGATCTGCTGACGGTAGATGCGGCCGGCGGTGGGACGGGAATGAGCCCGTGGCGCATGATGAATGAGTGGGGTGTCCCCGGCATCGAGCTTCACTCGCTGCTGTATCAGTACTGCGAGCAACTGGCGAAAGGCGGCCACAGCGTTCCGCCCATCGCCTTGGCCGGCGGGTTCACCTTCGAGGATCAGATCTTCAAGGGGCTCGCGCTGGCCGCGCCCTACGTCAAGCTCATCGCCTGGGCGCGCGGACCCCTGGCGGCAGCCATGGTGGGCAAGAACATCGGACGGTGCATCGAAGAGAACAGTCTGCCTGTTTACATCGAGCGCTTCGGCACCACCGTGGACGAAGTCTTCGTCACCGCGCCCGAGCTCCAGGAGCGGTACAAGGACCGCTTCCGCAAGATTCCCGTCGGAGCTATCGGCCTTTACACCTACTACGAGCGCGTGGCCCAGGGACTGCGCCAGTTGATGTGCGGGGCGCGGAAGTTCGCCCTCCAGCACATCTCCCGCGACGACATCGCCGCGCTCACGCCCCGGGCCGCCGAGATCAGCGGCATCCCGCTGGTCAGCGACGCCGACCGGGAAGAAGTCGAGAAGATCCTCCGCGCCTCCTAGCTCCCTGCGCTCTCCCCACGGGAGAATCGGGCAGAGCTTGGGGTCCGCGCTATCATCTCATTCACACCCCAGGTCAGTGGACCGGCTCAGAGATGGGGGGCTCGTGGTCAACCACGCGGGGGTTCTGTTGCATGCGGAAGAGATGGTTAAGGGGCAGGCGGCCGGGGCCGACGGGATACGCCTTCCGGATCGCTTCCGTCACGTACGCTTTGGCGAGCACGACCGCGTCGCGAAGCTGCCGGCCCAGGGCCAGGTTGGCGGCAATGGCGGAGGAAAATGTGCAGCCGGTCCCATGCGTATTGTCGGGCTTCACCCGGTCACCGACAAAGCTCTCCAGTTCCGTGCCGTCAATGTAAACGTCGATGGCTTTCTCGAGGTGGCCGCCGGTCACCACCACGGCCCGCGCGCCCATCTCGACCAGTCGGTGCGCCGCCGCCTTCATTCCTTCCATGCTCTCCACCTTCAGCCCGGTGAGCGTCGCCGCCTCCTCCAGGTTGGGCGTGACCAGCCGGACGCGGCTCAGCAGGTGCTCGCGCAGGTAATCGAGCCCGGCGGCGTCCAGCAGTTCCAGGCCGCTCGCCGAGCGCACCACCGGATCGAGCACCGCGGGAAGTGATGGGTTTGCCTCCAGCACCTCGCGCACCACCTCCGCATTCGCCCGGTTCCCCAACATCCCGATCTTGACGGCTTTGACGCGCTCATCCGCCAGGAGACTCTGGACCGACTGCTGCAAGAGAGATGCCTCGACCGGGTGGACGGCACTGGCCCCTTGGGTATTCTGCACGGTCAGGGCAGTAATGGCCGCAACGCCGTAACAGTGGTGGGCCGCGAAGGTCTTCAGGTCGGCAGTTATCCCTGCCCCACTGGACGGATCGAATCCGGCAATGGTCAACACCACCGGAGGAGAAGGGTTAGCGTGGTGATTCATCTACGTCGTTCGACGGTTCACCCCCACATGCAATTCGATTCGATTATAAAATCGCGCGCCAGCGTGTCAACAAAGATTTGAACCCGAACCACAAAAAAAGACGAACGACCGCTCAGCGGCCCCTTTCCCCAGCGCTATCCACTTCCAGCCGGGTCTCAGAGCCAACTTCCAGCGTGACCGGCCCGGCGGCAGGGAGCGAGGTTTCCGTGGCGCCCTTCAAGCGAGCGCGCAGCGTCGGGCGAAGGGTGGCGTGGTTTTGGAGTATGCGTCCGTCGTCCAGGGCCACCAGAACGCGCCCCTGTCCCTGCCCGTCGATGCCGATATCAAGCCCCAGGCCCTGCGCCTCAAGCTGGGCCAGCGGCCTTGCCTGCCGGAGGCTCTCCAGGGGCGGGCGCAGTCGGTTCGTGAAGTGAAAATCGATCGTCGCCGCCTTGACGCCCCGACCACAGAAGGTCATTTTGGCGTAAGCTAGTAAGTGCTAGAAATAACATGACTTATCAGCTTTGCCCTGAGAAATGCCACAACTGATTCTAAAGAACTTACTAGCTTTGCCTTGCCATGACCAAATACCCAAAGCCAGTATATAATTGATTTTAAACAACCTACTGGCTTTGCCTAATTTTTAAACACCAGCTTTGCTTTCAACAACATACTAGCTTTGCCTAGCTATGGGAAATTGTAACTCGTTGAAAGAACATAACATACTAGCTTTGCTTTTTTGACTATAATAGGGCTCTCGACGAGAACGTGAATGCGTCCTGAAGTGACAGACCGTCGCCCTGCCTTCAGCAGCACAATTCACTCCCCCCGAGCGCCCGGCCGCGGGCCGCGAAACCCTGGCATTGTAGACTAGCACACTTGACCCACAATGTCAAGCTTTTTTTCGCGCCCCGGGGCGGATTGAAAAGCGTGGTGCCAGCCTTACCCTCCTGGGCAGATGGCCTGGCCAATCGGAGACCTGCCGGTGCTGCGTGCTGGAAGGTTAGGAAGCAAACCAGAAGCCGTGCCCTCCCGCCTCGTCGCGAGTGTTTTGACACGCGCTCTTTAGGCCGACACAGCAGGCCGCTCGGTCCTCGTACTCAGGACTGAGGTTCATTCTTCTGGAAACGCTCCAGGCACTCACGCGAGCAGAAATGCAGCGTTTCCTTGCCGCGGGTCAGCCGGTGGGAAAGCTCCGTGGAAACGAACATACCGCAAACGGGGTCACGAGCGGTCTGGCCCTCAATCACGCGTGCAGAGTCAGAGCGCGGCACGCGGCGCGAACTCCCAGAACCAGGCGAAGTCCCGAACAGCCTGCGGAGGACGCGGTTCAGTATCCATCCGAGGATGACGACGAAGACGAGGTTGAAAAGAAAGACCAGAATGCGTGTCATAACTTCTCAGACGGCATCGAGGGCCGGAGGGATGTCCCAGCTTACTGGCGGACGGGAGTGCCGGAGGCGCGCGCGCTGTCCAGAAGGCCCTTCAGGCTGTCGAGGCCTGGGTAACTCGGATTCCGCTTGTGCAGCCGGTCCCAAGCCTGCTGCGCCGCCGCCACGTCGTGCAGGCCATCCAGGTGGACCACAATCAAGTTGAACATGGTGGGCTGGTGCGTGGGGTCGATTTCCAGCGACTGGCGATACTCCCGGAGTGCGTCCGCCGGACGGCCCAGATTGAAGTACGCCGTCCCCATGTCGGTGCGCGCATTAACATTTTTGGGATCGAGTTCCAGCCCCTTCTGGTACCACTCGATGGCCCGCTGCCACTGCTGCTGATCGTAGAGATAGTTGGCC
>Ga0187878_1003342_pt1 | contig 13353 bp, 9 predicted proteins | sample June2016WEW_17_1_FD_132979 | JGI IMG/M metagenome (GOLD analysis project Ga0187878, IMG submission 132979) | Peatland microbial communities from SPRUCE experiment site at the Marcell Experimental Forest, Minnesota, USA - June2016WEW_17_150 | ecosystem: Environmental > Terrestrial > Soil >...
AGAATACAAGAACCGAGGCCAAGCTCCTCCCCCTTCAGGAGATATCCCTTAAGAGCCAGACCAACGGCAATGTCAATGTCCCGGTGTTTCTTCTGTCCTTGTTCCATCGCGCTGGCGCGGAACAGCCTTTCTGCGAGATTGAGAAATGTCGTAGTGGTGCTGACGGCAAGAAGTACCGGCGCATCGAACATGAACTCCGAGAACCGGCGATAGGCATTAATCCAGTTTCTCAATCTTTTTGAACTGCTCGCATTCTTAACTGCCTCCAGCAAACGTTCTTCACCTTCGCGCATGGCCTGAAGCAGATGGTCCTTAAGCTCAGGAGACAGGATGCGGATAAACCGCACGGGTTGGCTGTTTGAGGGAGAAGGCGCCCTCATGGCTGCCAGGATCATCTTTCTTACCCATTCTTCGGGAGGGCATTCGCGTTTGTACTTCCTGATGCTCCTCCGCTGATTGATCAGTTTATCCAGAGGCGTTATGTCCAAGGCGTTAAACCCCCTGTGACCGGTATGCCACATAACTGATAAGGTCTTTTATCTTCAACTGAGGACCTTCTTTAATATGCGCCATTATTTCTGCTATCCTGTCTTCGCCAAGAAAGGGATATTTTCCGGCAATATAGTGGACGGTGTCCTTTCCCTCCTGCTTCGCTTCTGTAGAATAGAGTCTGAAGCGTGTCAGGAATATCTCATCATCCCTCACGGCTATCTTAAACCGGCTGTTTACGGTTACGGCGAGCTCCAGAAGGTCAATGGACTCAGCACCCAAATCCTGGATGAGAAGAGTCTCCGGCGTAATTTCTCTGTCTTCGATGTCCAGTAGTTCTGCCAGTATTTTTTTTAATTCAGCAAAAACATCCATGTGTCCTACACTTTCGGCTGTGCTACTCAAGACCTTTCTTCCATTTCGCTTGAGAGTTTGACGGCCTCTTATTTTCCGGATGTGAGACCTCCGTCCATGGAGATCTCCGTCGCGTTGATGGCGGAGGCGCCGTCGGAAAGAAGGAAGAGAATCGTCTGGGAAATTTCTTCGCCTGTAATAGCCCTTCTTATCGGCACCATCTCAAGAATTTTTCGATCCTGCCCTTGCAGATAAATTCTGCCCCGCCCGGCCTCGATATAACCGGGACGAAGAATCACCGTAGTCACACCACGTTCTCCCAACTCCAATCCCATGTTGCGATAGAGGGCCTCCGAAGCCAGCTTGGCGGCTGCATAAAATCCCTGGCCGGGATTGGGTCTTGCCGCGGCTGCAGAAGAAATAAAAACGAGTCGCCCCCTTCTTTTCTTCAGCATCGCCCTTCCAGCCCTTTTCAGAATAGCGGCGCGAAAAGAAATGTTTTCCATGAAATAATTGTAAACGCTGTCCTCGTCTGCTCCGGCGACAAAACTCTCATAATTTCCCTGGGCAAAATCTACCAGGAAATGGAGGTCATCGCCGATTTGGGTGAAGATGGAATCCAGCGAAGCATGATCACCGAAATTCAGATAGCAAGTCTCGTATCTCCCGTGAAAGGGCCGCAGAGACTCTCTTATTGCGTTTAGACCCTTATCGTCTCTGTAAGTAAGAATGGGAAAAAGATCAGACCCTATCATGGAGTGAGCCAAAGCAAGAGCAAGCTCGCACGTGCCACCCAGAACGAGGGCACGATTTCCCGAAAAATGGCGGCTCATCTTTTCAAGACTCCCGTAACGAGTTTCTTCTCTCCCCGATAAATCTGGCATTTCAGCCGGTCCTCCGCCAGTTCGATACGAAATGCGTAATGGCCGGGTGAGAGAAATTCTCTGAACCTGAAGTTTTCTATTGCAAGATAATCCGGCAAGAAGCCGGCGTCTGTTGCCGCTTCCAAAAATGCACGCACTATCAGGCTTCCGGGGACAACCGGGTACCCGGGGAAATGATCCTGGTAAATGCCGTCATCCGGATGAAAATAAAATACGCCCTCCCAGGGGCCATTGCCGGGGCTTCTCTCTGATGCTTCTTCATCACCGGCCATTTCGAGACCTCACTTTCTTTCTGTGACGATTTGAATCGAATCGTAGACAGTCTGACAGAGAAGATCTATTTCCTTTTTAGAAATGCTCAAGGGCGGCATCAGTACAATGACATCCCCTAAAGGGCGGATAATCACGCCTCTCTTTCTTGCCTCCATAATGACCCGATGACCTGTTCTCTTCTCCGGGGGAAAGGGCTGCTTTGTATTTCGATTGTAAACGAGCTCTATACCCACCATGATGCCGCACTGGCGCACCTCTCCGACGTGACTGAGAGAGGCAAATGGTTTTAGCCTCTCTGCGAGGTGCGCAATTTTTGCTTTGAGTTTGTCGAGGGTGCGCTCCTCTTCGAAGACCTTAAGGTTGGCGATGGCAACCGCGCATGCCAGGGGGTTTCCCGTAAAAGTGTGTCCATGAAAGAATGTTTTGAACTCCTCGAACTCCCCGAGAAATCCTTCATAGATTTCCTCCGTCACGAGGGTTGCTGCAAGCGGGAGATACCCTCCCGTTATTCCCTTTGCCAGGGCCATGATGTCCGGCACCACCCCTTCATGTTCACAGGCAAACATTTTTCCCGTCTTGCCGAAGCCGACCGCCACCTCATCGGCGATCATGAAGATGTTGTAGCGCGTGCATAATTCTCTTACCCTTTTCAGGTATCCTGGTGGCTGCACCAATATCCCGCCGGCTCCCTGGACCAAGGGCTCTATCATGAGCGCGGCAATCTCATGGTTATGGGCCTTCATGATGTCCTCCACGTGCGCCAGGCATGCGAGCCCGCAGGCGGGATGGGACTTTCCGAATGCGCAGCGGTAACAGTAGGGTGCTTCCGCCTTGAAAGACGGGAAGAGCAGGTCCCTGTACATGGAATGGAACAGATCAATCCCTCCCACACTCACGGAGCCTATCGTATCTCCATGATAGGCATTGGACAGGCGAATGAATTTCTTCTTGCTGTGCTTTCCCGAAGGGCATTGCTGATGGTACTGGAAGGCCATCTTAAGCGCTATTTCATTGGCTGTGGAACCATTGTCGGAATAAAATACCTTCGTCAATCCCGCCGGGGCAATTGCGATTAATTTCTTCGCCAGTCTGATTGCCGGTGTATTGGAAAGTCCCAGCAGGGTCGAGTGGGCAATCTTGCCAAGCTGCTCTTTCAGGGCATCGTCAAGTCTCTTCTTCCTGTGGCCGTGAACATTGGTCCAGAGTGAAGAAACACCATCAATATAACTGTTACCCTCCATATCTCTTAACAGGCACCCTTCCGCTTCCTCAATGATGAGCGGCGTTTCCTTTTCATAACCCCGCATCTGGGTAAAGGGATGCCAAATATACTTTTTATCAGCGATCTCCAGTTCTTTTCTGTCTTTGCCGGTCATGATATCTAAACCTCACTCGTTCAATTCTGCTGCGTCACGCCAATTATGTTACAGTTCCTCCGGTCGAAACAGCAGCGGGGTTGAAAGGCAGTTGGTCTTAGAGACGTGAAATCTGCACAATTCTCTACTCCTGAGATAACAAAGTTACGTCCCCGGAAATTATCCTCTCAATCGTCCCCTTGCGATCCTGGAGGATCAGAGAACCGTCTTTGTCTACATCCAAGACCTTACCCATGCGTACACTGCCCATGAGGTCAACACTTATCCGCCTCCCGATTATGTCAGCAAGATGCTTCCACCGATTCAATATTGGATCAAAACCCTTCGTCTTGAATGTTTCGTAATATATTTCGAGCCACTCCAGATAGGCGCGAAGGAGGGCGATCCTGGGGAATGCCCTGCCTGCCTCCATGAAAACAGATGTTGCCGTGTGTGCGACATCAGGAGGAAGGCCTTTTCGCGGCGTATTCACATTTACACCAACACCTATGACCACATAATCGATTCTGTCCATTTCCGTGCTGATTTCCGTGAGAATGCCTGCGACCTTCCTGCCTTTGATCAGTATGTCGTTGGGCCATTTAATGTTGACCTTTAATGATGTAAGAGAAAGCAAAGCCTCAGCTACCGCCACCGATGCCAATAAAGTCAGCTTAGGCGCCTCATTTGGAGGAATGGGTGGCCTTAGGATGATAGAGGTGTAGATGCCCTCACCAGGGGGAGAAAACCAGCTTCTTCCCCTTCTTCCTCGTCCCTGTGTCTGCTTCTCCGCAACAACCACCGTTCCCTCAGGAGCGCCGTCGCCTGCCAGATACTTAGCCCTCACATTAGTTGAGTCCGTTTCCCTGAAATAAATAATCTGTCCCTTACCGAAAACATTCGTGTTCAGCCCTTCTCGGATTTCATCTGCAAGAAGTAAATCGGATGTCTGGCGAAGGAGATACCCTTTTTTTCGCGACGATTCGATCACATAACCATCTTCCTTTAAAGTGCCGATATGTTTCCATACAGCCGACCGGGAAACCGCCATTTTATGGGCGAGGAATTCGCCGGAGACCCAGGTTCCCCTACCATCTTTCAAATATATGAGTAACTGCTGCTTTGTGGACATGCGCGGCTCATAACATCCTCGTAATTGATTGTCAACCCAAAATATAAATAAGGTTGACTTATGTTCCGCCCTCTGATATGGGCAAATACTCTTTCTTACCGCCAAGAGGCAGATTATTTCCCGAGAAATGGACATCCCGCAAAAAAGGAGAAGAATATGTTCAATAAGAAAATTATCGAGCTCACTGAAAAAATTATAAACGATGGCGGTGATGCCGTTTCTTACGAAGATGCCTGTGAACTTGTTCATCTTCCGGAAAAGGATACCATGGACTTACTATTCTGTGCTCACAAGATCAAAAAGATGCGAGAGGTAAAAGAAACTATTCTGTGTTCCATCATCAATGCCAAATCGGGTTTTTGCTCCGAAGATTGCGCTTTCTGCGCCCAATCGTCCCATCATAAAACGGAGATCATGACGTATCCCTTATTGGATGAAGAGGAAATTGTGAAAAGCGCAATTGAGTTAGAGAGGGGAGGGGCCACAAGATATTCCATGGTAACAAGCGGCTATATGCTGACAGACGAGGAACTGGACATCATCTGCCGTAGCGCGGCTGCCATTGCCGGAAAGACGGACCTCACTCTCTGCGCCTCCCTGGGAATGCTCAATGAGGCCAAAGCACGCAGGCTCGCGGAAGGGGGGATTGTCGTTTACCATCATAATCTGGAAACAGCACGGAGTTTCTTCGATAAGGTATGCACGACCCATGACTACGAAGAGGACATCATTACAGTTAAGCTTGCCAAGGCGGCAGGGATGAAGGTTTGTTCAGGAGGCATTTTGGGACTGGGTGAAACCTGGGAGCAGCGCGCGGAATTAGCCTTTACTCTGAAGGAACTCGACGTTGACGGTATACCGATAAATTTTCTCAATCACATTGCGGGCACCGGAATGGAAAAGAGACCCTTGCTCAAGCCCTTGGAGGCATTGAAGTGCATAGCCGTTTTCAGATTCGTCAATCCTGACAAGAATATTCTCATCTGCGGTGGGAGAGAAGTGACTCTCAGAGATTATCAATCATGGGCCATGCTCGCTGGTGCAAATGGCCTGATGATCGGCAACTATCTGACAACGCAGGGGCGCAACATTAAAATGGATACAGATATGGTAAAAGATCATCAATCCCTGTTGTAAAAAATCCCGCTGCCTGCTTGAGTGTGTTTTTTTTGCTACACATGTGGAGCGTATGTTACGGTTTGAAAGATTTCCCATTTATCGGTTCTAGTGAATTCATAAATCCTGTAAGTATTTGATAGGAGACAATATTGTAAGATTACCCCTCAGCTTAGCCTCGTGTCTCCAGGATTATTTCCGTGTGCAATGATATTCATTGTTGATTTTTAGGGCTATTGTAGGTGCCTTATTTTTTTTCTTCGCCAGCAATCATTATCAGGCATTAGCTCCCTTATTTACAATATGTTACCGTTGCCCATTCTTTTATGGTATTCCTGATGCACAGCCGTGGTACGGTTATTGCTGGTCGAATAAGCAAAAAGAAGGGCGGCTCTTTGCGAGGCCCTTTTGTAAAACAGCGGCGAAAAAGGCTTGACAACGAATATTGACGGTGGTACATATTTTCGCCGTAAATCTCTATGAAAGGAGGTGAAGAAGGGGTTTAAGCGGCCTTTAGGTAATTCTGGAGGCCGAAGTTTTAAAAGTGGTTCTAATGAGAATGGTCTTTCAGGAACATGCCCGGAAAGATCAATTTAAAAAACGAAAACAGGAGGAAACAATGAAGAAGCTTTGGATAGTTTTACTATCAGTTGCCCTGATCATGGCCTTCACAATGCCCGTATGTGCGACGGATGTGAAGTTCAGCGGGTCTTACGTCATCCAGGGTTACTATGAAAACAACCGTGCTCTGGTGGATCAGGGAGCGTCCCTGATGAATACATGGCAGAGACTGAGGCTGCAGACAGACTTCAAGGTCCAGGAAGGCCTGTCGCTGACGGTCCAGGCCGACATTATGGATAAGATATGGGGCGCTTCAAGGAGTTCTACAGTTACCCCCGCGAATGTCTCTAACATCTTCAACTTACCGAATAATGATGAAGATGAAAATATCCATTTCAACCAGGTGTATGTGAGCGCTAATCTCTTTGGAGGCCTCTTCAGAGCCGGTTACCAGCGGCAAGGTCAGTTCGGCACCACATTCGGTGACTACGGCGACTACGCCTATGGCCCCAGGGTCAGGTACGATTACGTTATCGGTCCATGGACACTTATCGCTCTCTATGACAAGACAGAAGCCACTCAGTACTATAGCTCTGCCGGTCCTGCCGGCAACATAGGCAACTCCCTCTACCAGGTGGATAACCAGCAGGATGCGTACGTCCTGGCCTTTATCTACGACTGGGGCAAGGGGAATGCCGGTTTGCTCTATAAACACCTCGTCGATAGCAGAAATGCCGGGACTAGCCCGAACCCTGCGACAGATGCGGGCTACAAGAGACTGTGGGAGATCTTTGACCCCTACTTTAAGGCCCAGATAGGTCCTGTCTATATCGAGGGTGAAGCGTTTTACCTAACAGGTAAAACAAAAAAGTATGACACGGCCAGCAACGGCACAGATCAGACTAAGGACGGACTTAGTGCCTATATCTCGGCCACCGTTGATTTCGCACCCATGTATGCCGGTATCAACCTGGTCTACGTAGAGGGTACCGATATTAATGCAACTGATAAAGACAACTCAGGATGGCCCGGAATGACCGATTTTAACCCCTGCCTGATGCTCTGGAACTTTGACTTGTCCAGGTGGAATGGTGGTATGGGGCCTCTTCCTACGTCTGTGATTGCAGGCATTACCAATGCCCAATTTGCACAGATTTTTGTTGGTGTGAAGCCTCTACCAAAGCTGGATATCAAGGCGGCCTACGCCATTGCCACTGCGGACAAGGACGCAGTTGCGAATCAGATTTCCCATAACTACGGTAGTGAGCTTGACGTGACGGCAACCTACAAGATCTATGACAACCTCACCTACATGGTCGGCTTTGGCTACCTGTGGGCGGGTGACTACTGGAAGGGCTCCGTTTCATCATACTCTATCGACAACGACTATCTCATAACTCAAAAACTGACCCTCACCTTCTAAATCCGGTCGTTATTACTTGCATCTCAAAACCCCGGGGGGATGTCCCTCCGGGGTTTTTTCATTGCGAAAATCCCCCTTGACCCGTCGCCTGTGAGTATGTTAATTTTCTGCCAAAGCGCGTAAGTAGGAATTCTCAATGCCTATCTATGAATTTGAATGCTCATGTAAGCATACATTTGAATGCTTAATGAAGGTCGGTGAAGATCAGGAAGTTGTCACCTGCCCCAAATGCGGGGCAATGAATCCCAAAAAATTGATAGGACGCACCAGCTTCCACAGCCGGGAGAGATATGAGGAACGTCTGGCGAGGAGGATGGCCTCGCGTCAGGCCGAAAGCAAGGGGGCAGGAAATCAATAAAGTCTATGGCAGCCTGACCGGCCTGGGCGCAGAACAGATAAGGAGGATCGGTCAACTCTACCGGAGGAAGGTACCGCCGGAACGCGTCATTACCCACGAACTGGCGAGACAACTCACATCCATTTCACGGGAAATCAACCGTCAGATAGGAATCTTGATCAGCCGCAGAGGCGAGATCGCCTACGTCATTGCCGGCTCGCCCAAGGACATCATGATTCCCGGCCTTGACGGCTTCCGTTCTTCTTCCATACGCTTCAAGGGCCTCCGCTTAATCCACACCCATTTAAACGGTGAAGGACTCACCACTGACGACCTCACCGACCTGGCCCTTCTCCGCCTCGATCTCATCTCAGCCGTTGAGACGGGAGAGGATGGCCTTCCCGGTTATGCCCACACTGCCCACCTGATTCCGGAAAACCCTGATGGCAGGTTCTGGCTTATTATGGAGAAGGTGCGTCCGTCGGAGATGCACCTCAATTTTCTTGCCTTCATCCAGGCCCTGGAGAGCGAATTTACAAAAAAACAGAAAACTCGCAAGGTGGATTCTGCAGACCGCGCCATACTGATCCGTGTGGAAACGCGTCCCCTTGCCGACAGCCGAAGCTCCTTAGATGAACTGAAGGAGCTCGCCCGATCCTGCGGGGTTGAGGTTTTCGACAGCATCATCCAGTATCGGGATCAGATAGACCCTCGATTTGTCCTCGGCAGGGGGAGAATGTCGGAGCTCGTCATCAGGGCCATGCAGATAGGAGCCAATCTCCTCATCTTCGACCATGAACTGCAACCGGCACAGCTGAGATCCATTACGGATTTTACGGAGATGAAGGTCGTCGACCGCACCCAGATCATTCTTGATATCTTCGCCCGGCGCGCCCATAGCCGAGAGGGCAAGCTCCAGGTGGAGCTGGCACAGTTAAAGTATCTCCTCCCCAGGCTGGCGACAAAAAATACGGCCATGTCGAGGCTCACGGGAGGCATCGGAGGCAGGGGGCCGGGGGAGACTAAGCTTGAGATAAACCGCCGCCGTGTGAGGGATCGAATCCGCCGCCTCGAACGTGAACTGCACGAGATCGAAAGGGCAAGGCAACAACGCCGCGTTAAACGGGGGAAAATGGGTCTTCCCATAATCTCCATCGTCGGCTACACGAATGCCGGAAAATCAACCCTCCTGAATACGCTCACAAAAAGCAGTGTCTTTACGGAGGACCGCCTGTTTGCGACCCTTGATCCCAAGAGTTCGCGGCTCCGCTTTCCGCGGGATACGGAAGCGATCATCACCGATACGGTAGGATTTATCCGGGATCTTCCCCGGGATCTCTTTGCTGCCTTTCGGGCGACCCTTGATGAACTCCACGAAGCCGATGTCCTTCTCCATGTAGTTGACATAAGTAATCCGAATTTTGAAAGCCATATGGCGGCAGTTGAGAAAATCCTGGAGGAGCTTGCAATAATCGGAAAGCCCACTCTCCGTGTCTTCAATAAGGCAGATCGCTTCTCCGATAAAGTGATCCTGCAAAACCTCTGTCAGAGGTTTTGCGCCACAGCCATCTCAGCCCTCAATCCCGAAACCCTGCCTCCTCTTGCGGAAAGGATGGAAGCGATGATCAATCAGACCCGGACGAGAATGAATCCTATCGAATCAAGGTCGTTTCCCTCGTGATGAATAAACTAGATGACAAACGGCAGGCATTACTCATATGCCTCTTTCTAACGGTTGTTATGCTGTCCGTTTTCTTGCAGGTGAAGGATTACGACTTCGTTGGTTTCGATGACAACGAATACATAACGGAAAATCATCACGTACAGACGGGTCTGACATCCGGGAACGTTGCATGGGCTTTTACAACCTTCTATGTGAGTAACTGGCACCCCCTGACCTGGCTTTCTCACATGCTGGACTGTCAGTTGTTCGGATTGAGGCCGGGTTTTCATCATTTAGTCAATCTCTTCTTTCACATCGCCAATACACTCTTGCTCTTTCTCATTCTTCACCGCATGACGAAGGGCCTCTGGCAAAGTGCCTTTGTGGCGGCTGTCTTCGCCATTCACCCCCTTCATGTGGAGTCTGTTGCCTGGGTTACCGAGCGCAAGGACGTCCTTTCTACATTCTTCTGGATGCTCACCATGGGGGCTTATGTTTTCTATGTTGAAAGGCGGGGGCTAAAGAGGTATCTGCTTGCTCTTTTCTTTTTTGCCCTGGGCCTCATGGCCAAACCCATGCTGGTTACGCTTCCCTTTGTCCTGCTCCTTCTTGATTACTGGCCCCTCCGCCGGTTGACGATAGGGAAATCGTTAGTAAATGAGAACACGCGATCTGAAAGACCCCTGAAAAGGAACAGCAAAAAAAAGGAACGCCGGAAGAGTGCAATAAAAGCAGAGTATGTAAATAAGCCTGAGAAGCAGAACCGGCAACAGCCTGCTATCGGTCACATTATCCTGGAAAAGGTTCCATTTTTTGTTCTTTCTCTGGCATCGAGTATAGTTACATACATGGCCCAGCAGGAAGGCGGGGCCATGCGTTCTCTGCAAAGCTTTCCCCTGTCAACACGCATTGCCAATGCCCTTGTCTCTTACTGCCGTTACATTGGGAAGATGATCTGGCCCGCTGATCTTGCGGTTCTTTATCCGTACCACGGCATGTTGCCAACCTGGGAGGTTGTTGCTGCGGTCTTCTTTCTTGGCATTACAACCTTTTTGATTATCCGGAACGTGAAGCGCTACCCCTATCTTGCGACAGGATGGCTGTGGTACTTGGGGACAATGGTTCCGGTGATCGGCCTCGTCCAGGTGGGTGTCCAGGCCATGGCGGACCGCTATACCTATGTGCCCCTTGTAGGCGTTTCGATTATGGTTGCCTGGGGTGTACCTGAGCTTTCAAAAAAGTGGCGACATCGGAATGCTGCACTTGCAACGGTAGCTGTCATCACACTAACCACTTTTTCGTTCGTTACCTGGAAGCAGGTGAAATACTGGAAGGACAGCGTTGTTCTCTTTACGCATGCAGTGGAAGTGACAACTAATAATCCCATAATGCAAAATAACCTCGGCAACGCCCTGGAGGATCAGGGCAGGCTTGATGAAGCCATCGCTCACTATGCCGAAGCATTGCGGATTGACCCGGGTCTGGCAGATGCATATAATAATATAGGTCTTGCCTTGACCAAGCTGGGAAGGCCAGATGAAGCCATACCCAATTTCTTCAAGGCCATTGGAATCAATCCCAGCCATGCAGCAGCACACTACAACCTCGGTACTCTTCTGGCATCACAGCGGAAGCTCGATGAAGCTATCTATCAATTTCGGGAATGCGTTCGCATCAAACCGGACTATGCCAAGGCATATAACAATCTGGGAAACGCCTTGCTTTTTCGGGGAAAGATTGATGAAGCCATTGACAGTTATCGACAGGCCCTGCGTCTCAAGACGGATTATACTATGGCGCGGGAGAATCTGAAGAATGCCCTTGCTCAACAGAAAAGAAACCGATAGGCTTTGCGCGTTCAATCATATCTTATTTATTTATGCTCTCTCTACTGTGAAAGAAGAACATGGGAGATAAGGTGTGGCACGCATCCAGAAATTGAATACCCCTAAGAAAAAAAAACAAAAACCAATCCCTGATGGCAAAAAAGAACAGGGGAAAAATAGAAAGTTCCCATGGAGCCTAATATCTATAATACTTATATGCCTTGTGGGTGTAATAGCTTATTCCAATTCGTTTGATTGCTCTTTTCATTTTGACGATACACCGAACATTGAGGAAAATATCACCATACGGAATCTTTCCAATGTGAAAGCCTGGTGGGGTTTTATCCCCAGCCGTCCCATAGGGAATCTATCATTTGCCCTGGATTATCATTTTCACAAACTCGATGTCTGGGGATACCACCTCGTTAATTTGGGGATACACGTTGTCAATGCCATATTGGTATGGTGGCTGGTGATCCTGACAATGGCGACGCCTGTAATGAAGGCTCAGCCGATAAGCAGGCATAAAGGAGCAATGGCTTTGTTTACCGCACTGCTCTTCGTATCGCATCCGCTGGCTACGCAGTCGGTAACGTATATAGTGCAACGGCTGGCTTCATTGGCCACGCTGTTTTATCTGTTATCATTAGCGCTGTTTGTCAAGGGCAGAGTTCGGGAAGGTAATAAAGATACACGGGTTTACTTTTATTACGCAGGCTCTGTACTGTGCGCTATATTGGGGATGCTGACCAAGGAGATCGTCTTTACGTTACCCTTTGCCCTTGTTTTGTACGAGTTCAGTTTTATAAAAACCGATACGTGGAAGATCGATTTAAGAGACAGGGGCATCCAGATTCCTGTCATTATCCTCGTGATTTTCGTTGCCCTTTTTTTCCTTAATTTCTCTTTCGGGATATTTACTCCCGTGCCCCCCCTTCTCAACCAGGGTTATGATTCTCTCATAACGGCACGGGAATATCTCCTCACGCAGTTCAGCGTCATACTAACATATATCAGGCTATTCATTCTGCCTGTAAATCAGAATCTGGATTATGACTGTCCGATCTCCCACAGCCTTTTTGAAGGGCATACGCTTTTTGGCCTGTTATCCCTGGTCGGAATATTTGTCGCGGCAATATTCCTTTTCCGCAGGTATCGGCTGATTTCCTTTGGTATATTCTGGTTTTTCTTAACACTCTCCGTAGAATCAAGTATCATCCCGATTTCCCAGAATGTTATATTTGAACATCGGACGTACCTGCCAAGTATTGGTTTCTTTCTTGTACTGACAGGCGTGGTCTTTTATTTTATATGGGATCGATACAGGCAGGTATCGGTAGGAGCGCTGGTTTTACTTATCTTGACAAACGCAGTATTGACCTATGAGCGCAATAGGGTCTGGAAGAGTGAATATACCCTGTGGGCCGACTGTCTGAGGAAATCTCCTAATAAACCGAGACCGTTGAATGCTTACGGGAAGGCAATCGCCGATGCAGGGAATGCATCTGAGGCTTTAAGGTATTACAATAGAGCAATTGAGATCAACCCTCGCTTTTTTATAGCTTACGAAAATCGTGGAAACGCAAAGGCCAAGCTCGGTGATTACGGGGGGGCTATCGCCGACTATGAGGAAACCTTGAGGATCAATCCATACCACGCCGATGGACATTATAACCTGGGTAATGCTTTGGCGCACCAGGGGAAAATGGTGGAAGCTGTGACCCACCTCAAGGAGGCTGTAAGAATCAGACCTCGCGTTGCAGAATATCAGAATAACCTCGGTTATGTCTTGGCCCTCCTCGGTAAAGAAGACGAAGCTATCACCCGCTTTGGGGAGGCCATCAGACTCAAGACTGAAATGGAAGATGCCCATAACAATCGTGGAAGAGCGTCCCGCTCCCGAGGCGAGCTTGACAAAGCCATCAACAGCAAGCGTGGAG
>Ga0187878_1003344_pt1 | contig 13344 bp, 16 predicted proteins | sample June2016WEW_17_1_FD_132979 | JGI IMG/M metagenome (GOLD analysis project Ga0187878, IMG submission 132979) | Peatland microbial communities from SPRUCE experiment site at the Marcell Experimental Forest, Minnesota, USA - June2016WEW_17_150 | ecosystem: Environmental > Terrestrial > Soil >...
AGTTGCTTCAATGCTGGATTAACATTGGCGACGTCGTTCTTCTCAATCCGAACCATCCGACTAGTATCGTTCTCAAATATGTTTGTTCCTTTCGGAATATCCCGAATCGCAAAGACACCAACCCCGTGAATCTTGGACGGGGCCAGCCTTGTGTAGACACCGTCATGGGGAAAATCCTGTGTTCTATGTCCCTTGATCCAGAAGTACAGCCTCATCAATCTGGAGTGATCTTCCCCGGGTTCTCTGCTCCCATCCAGTTCCTCGAGATATCCATGAAAGTCTTTTCGATTGAAGAATAGAAACCACAAATCCTTCAACCATGGCCGGTACAACAATACTGCTGTGACCACGAGAACGACCCAGCAATTCACGGAAAACTTAAGACTGATGAGAAAAGCTAGGCCCCCAAATAACAAGACCACAGCTACGTTGTAAAAAATAAAAGTGTAAACGTACTTTCTTACATCTTTCTCGTCAATTGCAGTTGTGATCTCCTCCGCGGCCCAAGCGAAGAGCCAAAATGCGAGGGCTAATGGAATCGACGGATAGTACCAGTGCACCAATAGTTCTTTATCCTGGAGAACGAATACCAGCAAGATGCCTGCTAAAGCAGCGAAGATCGAGTTAACGATCAACAAGTTCCCTGCGTTTCTTATCCAAGGTTTTTCAATCATAATGAGGTCTTCCTCTTTGTTACGGGATAGTACAACAAAAATGCCCCATTTGTAAGTGGAGCATTTTGCACTTGTGGAGGCTACCCTAGCGAAGGACGTTAGAACTTATTGCCGGAAACAAGCTCCCCGGATGGGACGAGTTTCGAATGACTAAGTGGTCAGATCTCTTTGATGATCCCGATCTAGTGATGCAACAGATTGAGCATCTACTCAATCTACCGGTTCAGGATATCAAGAAGGCGGCGTGAAGCAAAGGTGGGTTAAAGTGCAACGAAGATCGCTTTGTGGACTCTACCCTAGTGAAGGATGTTAGAACTTTTTTTGGAAAGGAAATTGCGACGGGTCGCCATCATGAGGTTAGCATAGGCGATAGCGATGCACAGCGGAAGTGAGGAGGAATTGACGGAAAGAGCAACTATGAAGTGTGCTGACTGATCGATTCACAATCCTACCTCCCGACCTTACTAATCAGCGCTTCGGCAATCTTATCAATCCCTTTCTCGATGGATAAATAACCAATTGTGGGAGGCAATCCATCGATATCGGTATCGTCTATCCGTATTGGCAAGATATAGCCTTCACCGCCTTCCTCGATGTTTCTAGCAAAAGCGCTCCTGCGTTCATGGATAGTCCAGATCCGATCTTTGTATTCTCGGGATATAAACATAACGCAATAGCGAGATTGCTTTCTATAGATCCTATCGAACAGCACGGCAAGGTCCTTGCCCCACAGGCCTTCGGAGTAGAAATCATCATAGAAAACAGAGTAGCCAGCGTTTTCGATCCTGGTGGCGAGATCCTCTGCATACTTTCGCTCTGTCCCGGCAAATGAGATCGCAACGTCAAAAGTCTCATCCAAGCTCTTTACTCTCTTGGCCTTCGGCACTGAGATTCTCTTTTGAATATCAATTCTGAGTCTTTGCTCTGAGCTCTCAAAAGGCAAGAACTTAAGTCCAGCCTTCTCGATGTCTGCATTCGCTTCAAGGAGCTTTTGGATCCCCACAGAAAAATGCTGCTTGTGGTCATCGAACCACGCGTGAGCAATATCAGCATTTCCCTCGAAAGGAGAATCGCCACGCGATACATATTGGATGAATCGCCAGTTGCAAGGCTCAAATTCGTATTCTGGACATTCCTTGGAACTCTTCATTCCAAGAAATTTGAAAACACTGGCCAGTTCTTCAGATGCGTGGAAGCGCTTCAACCTGTAGTGAATGACCCAACCCTTGTCCTCCTCATCGTTCTTAAGCCAAGTGAACTTGAAGTGAAATACATCATCCTCGCTTTCTTTCATTAATTTGGACTCGGAAGCGGTATGACCGTCGCCATAGTAACTGCTGTAGTGAGATCTACCTCTGGCAGCTCCACCGAAAAAGTAATTCCACCCCTCTGGTTGGTCGAAAAAGATTCCGCATTTTTCAAGATCCTTTTGGGAATCAGAGAACTTGTTGAAAGCCCTATCAAATAGCGGTGTGAAGCTTTGTAGGTCAAAGGATCCGTCAACCCACCTCACATAACATTGCGTTCCTCCAAAGCAAACACTTCTTTCGAAACCGAGCTGGTTCAAGAAATCGGTGACCTGGTAACCCGAGAGGCTGAAGGAACGTGGATCAGCGTGAAGACTGAATCCAAAATCTTCCTTGCCCCACTGGAGTTTGGCTAAGGTAAATTTTGTAGTGCCGGAAGCAGTGGCTGCCAAAACTTCTGATTTTAAAGCTTTATGAGGATCTCTTTCGCGCATGGTTTTTCAAACCTATGTCCTTGTTCCCTTCTCAGCACATAATGTAACAGAAAATGCTGATTTCCAAATGGCGGCACTAGGTAAATGTGCCGGCACCTTCGTCTGAAAGAGTCATCCTCAGGATTCAGGTCCATTAGCAAAGTGTCGTGGAGTTAACGCGGGAAAACTGATTTTTGAGATTGTGATGGAAGAAGAACCGCCAAGTGGCTACAGGGCGATTCCCCTACCACCAGTGGAGTTGATCTAACTGCTTCTGATATATGCCCGATATTTCTTCAAATCTCTTGTAGGAACCACCAAAGAATCCTTTCCTGAGTGGCTCCCAGGTATCGGCGGCTTTCTTGGCTTTTTCCATCAGTTCGCGAAAGGGATTGTCTGCGGATATCGGATTGCTGTATTTCCAAGCAAATCTTCCCGGAGGTCCCCAATCCCCGCTTGCGAAATCCGCGTAGACGAGAGCAATAAAAACCTCAAACTCATCGAATAACATCTCGTAGCCCTGGCCTAAGAAAAGAAGATCCTCCAACTGGGGTTGTAGCAATTGCAGAAGATGTTCACTCCTTGGAGTATGATTTCTCTCACGTCCTGGGATCAATTTGAAATTGTCATGTAAATCCGTGATGCTTGAAAACACAGGAAGCACCAGCGGCACTCCCTTTCCATCGTATTTGTGTGTAATCCGAATCTCCGTTTCGAGGACTATCTTCAGAACATCAAATCTCTTTTTGGATAAGGCCGCTATCCCAGCAACATACATCAACAGCATAAGAGGGTACCAACCGAGCTTAAGCCACAGCACTGTTCCAGATGATCCTTTGTCAGTTTCAGATATACGTTTGAAGATTTTTTCCAATAGAGACAGTTGAGTTTGATCTCCCCAATATGCGAGTAGGATAACAATATCGCTAATTTCTCTGGTGGCCTCTTCATATTTCCCGAGGCGTTCAAGGAAATCTTCTTTCGAAACAGAAGATGCCTGAACGGGAAAGTGTTCGATATTGGTCTCTTCAATAAACCGTTTGACATGGCTGGTTACAAAATCATCCAGCTTGATCTTTGCGGTGGGATCTGAAAGGAGTTGTTTCATCGCATCGACTACCGCTGCTTTCTTCACACCACCAGGGGTTTTCTTCGGAGAATTATTCATTTCTTGCTCCTCGCTTGCTTGACTCCGGATTTCTTTACCTGCGAATGCTTTTCCAACACCCCTATGTAATTCCGCAACCGCGTCAGAAGCTCATCATAGGTGACAATCGTAATATTCTTCACCGACTGGCAGAGCAATCGGAAGTCGTCTTTCTCCTTTTGGCTTCCAAACTGGCTCGTGTTTCCGGCAAGGATGATTCCCCGTGGGCGTACGACCTTCAGGTTCAGGCCATCGTAGTTGTCCGTGATGTAACTCCTCACAGCATCCGCGTGCCTCGAAATTCCTTCAATGTAATTTTCCACTTGAATCAAAGCCTTTGAGATCTCCGAATCCCAGTAGAAAGTTCCGCGACTTTCATCGGGTTTCAGAAGATTCGTGGTGGGCTTCTTTATTTCCAAAATGTCCAGGTAACCATCGTGGGTCACCAACGAGAAGTCCGGGAACTTCGTATTTCCAACAGCGATGTTGATCTTTTCAATCGCCCTAATGTATCCCTGCTGAATCAGTAGAATGTTCTTCTGAATGTAAGTCTGCCACCAGGACTCGGAGTACGATCCCTCGATGGCGTTGGACAGATCGGCAGCCAGTTCCTTAAGGGTCTTTATTTGGGTTGTCGCCCTGAGCAGATTTATGGCACCCACAGACTCGGAAGAAATGAAATTAGGCAAGAATCGATTCAACGCATCTCTATCCTCTGATGAGAGTCTCGGTAGAATAGCGTCCGCGAGCGTTCCTGCCAACGTTCCAGGGACATATACCGGCGTAGTGTGACTTCTGAAGTGGGCTGGGTAAATCTGAGAGAAGACTCTCCTGATAATGTCATTCTTGATGTCCCTATTCCGATCAAACTGTTCCCCGTACATCCTGCCCAGAGTGTTAGTAGAGGTGCGAACTCGATAGATACCCCGTTCGAGCTTAATTGATTCATCCCCTTGTGTGATAATCCAGCGGAATCTATCGAACTTGTTCCCGAGTGCCTCAAGAATATTTTTACCACAGTTTATTGATCCATCCCCTTTCAGCCCGGGTGGTTTCTTGCCTTCATAGTAGATCTTGGTCCCCTTCAGCTTTTTTCCGTAGCTTCCACGCTTCACAACCACAAAATGCATAGCGGGATGACGACGTTTCCCCTTCTTCGGTTTTCTTTTCGATCTAGTTGCCACAATTAATCCTGATTTATTATTCACTTGTGAGCACGGACGTCACTTCTACAAACATGCACCTGTTTTCATTAAGCACTGTCTCGTCCCAGATTGGAGCGAACCTAGATGTTTGTTCATGTTTTGCCCCGCTTCGCGCGCAGGGTTTTAAGAACCTGGCTGAGCGAATCTACCTCAAGTCTCTTCTCCAATGTGCCCAACTTCATGTTGCCGTTCACATTTTGGAGTTCGACATAGTCTTTTTTCAAGTGTTTTACAAGCGAGTCAGCTCTCTCTTTGCGAATTCTCCCGGAGGCGGGGTTCTTTGTATGTTTTCCTAGTGCCATAGCAGTCTCCTTTGTTAGACCCTTGGAAGCAAAAGCTCAGAAAGATGATACTATTACTCGTTCTGCAAGTGACGACTATCTAACTTTGACAGAACCATCGACCACACGCAACAGAACATCGATGAACCCACAGACGCGCATTGCATCCTCTCTTGAAAAACTATTTACGACGTGATGATGCGTCTTGTTTCTAAATGCCGGCACAACACCGCGCATAATTTGAGTAAACCCACGTTGATCTTCGGGATCATTGCTTGCCACTCGCAGGACCGTCTTCGAAAGCTCCTCATTAAACGCATAGCCAACAAGGGCTTCACCTACCAGTTTTTGAGCGGGCAGGGCCTTCCTTCTGATTCTATCCTCAAGAACCAATGTTGCCTGATTGATTGGCCTATCAAAATTGGCCGATGCCAGGAGAATATCTTGGCATCTACTGAGCAACTCCGGATCCTGAATCAAATATTCAATAGCGAGTTTCAAAGATGCTTTCTTACTTACCACAGGCTTCGCATGGTCTCTTTTCACACTTAGATCATTTGAACTTCGCGCCCCTGCAAATATGGAAGGTAGGGCATCACGTACCTCAGCTTGTTTGGCAACATCGAGTCTGCGATGGTATGTCGCGGTGCCTATTCCATTCTCTTTAGCTAGGAGTATTAATGCTGCTTCTGGAGATATACCAAGTTTCGCTGCTCTGGTACTCACCATTACGTTCACAGAAGTGATTTTCTTCTTGCCAATCTTCTTGGCAATTTTCCGCATTAAGCCTTCATCAAGGACACGTGGGCGACCCATACTATTTTCTACGTTTAGGTGTTAAGAGTGTCCGAACGCTTTGTAACGGAGACTCAATGATTTCAGCGATCTCTTTTGCATCAAGGCCCATATCGTTCAAATAACGGACCAGATCCCCTGCCCCTAGTTTCCGTTTTCCTTTGGCAGAGAAATCCTTATCTCCAAGCAATTGGCGAAGAGATAGCGCAATCAGAACGTTGAGTTTTTTGGCGATTGTTAGAAGCGTTTCGTCAGTCATGGTCTTTCTCCATCCCTCTTGATGCCCTTAAGCATCTTTACGACTGTCGCTGTTGCAACACGCACCTGCTTTGCGATCGTCCCGCGGGTTGCTCCGCTCCTAAAAAGCTCCAGCGCTAAGAGGCGTTGTGACAACTCGATCAGAGTGTCAAGCTTATTCGCAATAATTTGATCCTTATCTTTTTCCATGGCTTATTTCTCCCTCTTTTTGAGATATTTAAGAATGCGGTTCACGCGATGGATATCGACCCCCACGATTTCGCGGATCTGGTGCTGGGTCAACCCAGATAAGCCGAGTTGAACTATCAGAAGATCTCGCAGTAATTCATCCGTTGTATTTTCCACTTTTCGTTTACCTTTTGGCATGATCTAGTCTCCTTTCTTTCTCCGGCTTTTGCGCAGCTCGGAAAGTTCTTTGTTGATGTAGATATTGCTGCGACCTAGTATCTCAGCAATTTCCATTGGTTTCAGACTTAAATCGCTCAGTATCTCAATCTGCTGACGGAGAGTGAGCGTTTCTGGTTCTTTCCGTCTTAGAAGGAGTGCCACCATTACCTTCAGCATCTTATTCGTTGATTCCAGTAGGCTATTATCCATATTATGGCTTGTTTTCCTGATCATGGTTTTCCTCAATAATAATCGAAGGTAATAAGAGTGTCAAATTCTTCAATTCTGCCTTGTTTGTTGCTATTACCGTTTTCCAATTCTTATTGATTAAGATAGGGAAATTCCCGTCCATTGTCAAGTCCCCGCTGGAGACGGTACCAGCCAGCCAGTTAAGATGAGCGCTTGGTGGATTCCCAAAAGTAGGATGTGTCTATCTCGCAATAATCGTACCTGTCCAATCAAAAACAACGGGGAGTGATTCACTCCCCGTTTTCTCAATTAGTTCAGCATACCAACAGCCACCCTGAATGCTTGTTTCTTGATTCTCTCGCCGGATCCGAACCAGATGGACTTCAACCCGGCTGCGTCAGTGACGCTTGTGAACCTGTAATGGTCCACGAACTCCGTGATTGCGTTGTAGGCGCCCCAGACCGTTCCCCTGGACAATTCAGCCCCTCGCCCGGTTTCTGCCAGATCGAACACCTTTTCCCTTGTCTGTGTAATCCGAGGGCGATTTTCCGAGCCTGAGGCGACAGGGAATACCGCTTTTACGTATCCAGCTAACGCCTTTCCATCAATGTGCCTCTCGCTCATGCTGTTGAAGATGTGATCGAGTTCAGTATAGAGCTTGTTCGTCAGGCCGAGAATCTCGTGCGCTTCCTTGAGTCGCACACTGGCCTGAGCGGTGTGCCGGATATGAACTTCCTGTTCGGTAGCACCGAGCGCCAAAGCAAGAGTGTTCTCACAGACGACGCGGATAGGCGTGAGCTTCACCCGGACGGGACCGCTCCCATCGTGTGAATTCGTAAGTAGCAGGTACTTCTCGATAACGTCGCCTCCGTTCACCCGGATGTAATCTGGCAATTTGGCCAGAAGCCAGATCCGCTCACCCTTCCCCAAGACGCCAGCGGTGTGATAGATTGCCTCGCCCTCTCCCACAAGCGAGTCGAATGTGATGAACGCATCTTTGTTCTGAATAAGGCAGTAGCGGGAACCGACGACTCCAAGCACATCCAAGGTGTCCGTCCGTACCGTCGCGAAATGTTTCTCAACAGGGAGATCGGGAGACTCCGTTCTTAGTTTCATTTTGTCCACGGTGAACCCCAGACCCGCCGCTTCGATAGCTTCGGCGGCCGTTGCCGGTTTATCGAGTCTTGTGCCAAGCCTATGCCACGGAACTTCGCCGACATACATCATTGAAGACTTTCCCCTTGATTCGTTGATATTGTGTCCCATATCTCTCATCCTTTCTCTTCCAGTTTAATGTTTAAAAAAATGCCCTGCGTTGAAACCACAGGGCATTGGGTTGATTGTGCGCGACGCATACCGCGTCCACAGAAGCAGAGTTTCGTCACTACTGTGTGACCGAGGCCGCAGCGTCATCGATGGCCTTACGGAACTCCTGAATGGAATCGCCGAAGACCCTGAGCGTAGTTTTCTTCTTCTCGTCGCCATCGATCTTGCTTTCCGTGATCGAGAGATACTTGGTGCCCGTCTTTGCTTCCTTCACGTCCACGAAGTAGGTCGTCCTTCCGGATCTGACCATCGTCGAATAGACCGCATTGTTGTTTGACATAGCGTTGCTCCTTTGTAATGAGTGATTGGATGTTGTACGACGGCTGGGGGTCAATGACTCGCCGACACCGGCACCATCGCGTTGACTGCAACAGTCTCTTTTGACGACCTCTCCTTACCTCTCTGCCACAAAGGGCAGATCGTTTGGTATTCGCAGCTTCCGCACAAGAAACTGGGATGAGGCGGGAATATTCCGGCCTTCACGCTGTCGAACACTCCCTTGGCGACCTGGAAGAAACCGATGTGATCTTCTTTGGACCTCGTGGTTTCGAGGACGTGAATCCGCGGCTTCTTGTACTTGAGGAAGGTAACTACCTTGAAGCGTTTCGGGATTTTGCGGTGTAGCATCGCGTACGCGTAACTGTAGGCGGTGAGCTGGAGACGCACGTCAATGTCGTTCTGTGAAAAAACCTGGCCTGACGTCTTATACTCCACGATCACGTCGCCTCCTTCGGGGTCAGCTTCGATCGTATCGATATACCCGTCGAGAGTGACGCCGAGGTCTTCGCCCGTTTCCGGATGAACCAGCGGCACGGTGAAGGGTACCTCACATCCTCTGACTTCGTTTCGCTTCATCGACGCATATTGCCTCAGCATCTCATGCCCAATCGCGAGAAGTTCGGATTCCTCCTCGCCATCCTTGAAGCGGATGGGAAGATCCATCTTCTGACTGTACCAGTCGGCATTGAAAATCCGGCAGGCCGTTTCGAGGGAGATGTTTCCGCCGCGCAGTCGCTCCCCGTGCATCCATTCAAGTGCAGCGTGGATAGCACCGCCGAATACCAGAGCCGATGAAATGAAGGATGTCGGAATCCCGTCGATCCGCTGGTAGCGGTACTTCAGGGGACATCTGAGATACTGGTCGATCTGACTGCTAGAGAGATGATCCATTGCTCTTCCCTCCTTTCGTCTCCCGCAACAGCCGGTCTATCATCTGACTCGCCTCCGACTTTCCCACGTCCTCGAGAGAATCCACCTGAAAGAGCTTCATGAGTTCTCTGTGGGCCTGATCGCCCTCGAATCCCTTGACCGCTATCAGGCGGAAGAGCTTTCGTTTCTGTGGCGGGGTCATCGTCCCCCCGTTTTGTCGTCCTTCTGCTTTCACCTGAACGGAAGATGTTTCGGCTCCCGGCTTCTCTTGTCTCGGTCCTGGTATCTCCCGTTCGCTGAGGTAGACCCGACAGATCAACGCGCCATCGGGCGTGTACACTTCAAGACATTTCGCGTTTTGCATTGCAGTATCCTCCTTATTGGTTTTGATGAGTTGCTGTTCTCATTTTCACCGGAGGGAGGTCGCCGCATAAGGAGGGAGTTTGTGCCGAACGGGGCATCATTGCACCGCTTACGGCTTGCAGACCGCGGAAATACGATAGAGGGGATGAATGAAAACAACGATCACAAGGAACAGGTCACCCCCATCGCCATCACGAACTGGCGCGATATCAGAAAGCACTTCGGGATCAAGCAGAAAAACCGGCGGGGCCACATGTACGTCGTGGGAAAAACAGGGACGGGGAAATCGAGTCTCCTCGGCAATATGATCATCTCGGATATCGCCAATGGCAACGGGCTCGCCTTAATCGATCCTCACGGAGACCTGGCAGAAACAGTACTGAAGTTCATACCGCAGCACCGGGTCAAAGACGTCATTTATCTAAACCCCGGCGACTTGGAATATCCGGTCCCTCTCAACTTCCTGGAGAAAGTGGAACCTGCATACCGCCACCGGATCGTCTCCGGTCTTATTTCGGTTTTCAAAAAGATATGGCACGAGTTCTGGGGCCCCCGGTTGGAGCACCTGTTGCGCTTCGCCCTCTTCACCCTCCTGGATTACCCGGAGAGCACCCTGCTCGACGTGACGCGTCTCTTCACCGACGTTCCTTTCAGGGCGAAGGTGCTCGCCTATATCACGCAGGAGGCGGTCAGGGCCTTCTGGCAGTCCGAATTCGACAAATACTCGCCGTACCTCAGGTCTGAGGCCGTTTCTCCCATTCTCAATAAGATGGGACAGTTCCTCACAAACAGCCCGCTCCGGAACATTGTGGGTCAGAAGGACAACACGTTCAACTTGCGGAAGGTGATGGATGAGGGGAAAATCCTGATCGCCAATTTATCGAAAGGCGCGATCGGGGAGGACAACTGTGCGCTCCTGGGTGCAATGCTTGTGACACAAATTCAACTCGCCGCGCTCAGCCGTGCAAACGTGAAGGAACAAGAGCGAAGACCGTTCTATCTCTATGTGGATGAGGTTCACAATTTTCTCACCCAGTCATTCGCGGACGTCCTGTCCGAGTCGCGCAAATACGGGCTGAATCTTGTCCTCGCCCACCAGTATGCGAGCCAGCTCCAAGAAGAGATGCGCAACGCGATATTCGGCAACGTCGGCACAATTATTTCATTCCGGGTCGGCGCCGACGATGCGAAGTATCTTGCACGCGAGTTTGCTCCAGCGTTCGACGAACCGGATTTCGTGAGCCTTCCGAATTACCGAATCTATCTCAAACTGATGATCGACGGTGTGACCTCGCAGCCGTTCAGTGCCCTCACACTTCCGCTGTCGGAACAAGGAATCTCGAAGAGCGATGAGATCGTCATTGAATCGAGGAGGAGGTATGGAAGGCTCAGAAAGGAGGTTGAACAAAGCATCCTCGCGAGGTATAAGACTGAGACGGCGTACAGATCTCCGCAGGGTCGTTTCCTCTAGCGTTCCAAGGGGAAAATGTTTCCCTTCGGACAATATCACCCGCCTTATTGATCCTCCGCGTCTCCCCTATTGTGAGAGCTGATACTCATACGTTCCTTAACAACGATACGGAGGTGATGCAATGAGGAGACCAAAAGTTGTCTGCGAAACGCCGCTTTACAGGGTGATGCTTGTGCACGAATCGAGCGTACCGATCGTCGACCGACTAATTCAGTCACCAGAGCAAGCGGCGAAAATTGTCACGGAATATCTTCGCGGCGTGGACCGAGAACATTTCGTCGGTCTCTACTTGAGCACTTCGAACAATCTTATCACCATTCATACGATCTCAATCGGAACACTGAATTCGTCGCTTGTTCACCCTCGGGAAGTCTTCAAGCTTGCTTTGATGGTGAACGCCGCGTCGGTCGTCGTGTCCCATAACCATCCAAGCGGAAACGCCGAGCCCAGCCAGGAAGATATCGCGATTACGAAGCAGTTAGTGGAGGCTGGGAAGATCCTCGGCATCCCTCTTTACGACCACGTCATAATCACGGAAGGAAACGGCTTCACAAGTCTCGTGGAGAGAGGATTGATCTGACAAAGTTCATTGTAATCTATCTTGTCCCCGACGCATCGTCGGGGGCTTTTGCCTATGTCCGTCAAATTCATTAGATTCGCGAATGGCGAGTATCAACGTTCTTAGCGAAACGGAAGCAAACGCCATGCTGGAATGTCTTGCGACAATGTACTGGAGAGTCTGAGAATGAAACGATTAATTCCTTTGAAAAAGTTCAGGAATTTCTGGGGCATTGCTACTCTCCTTGCGTATTTGTCGATTCCCTTTGTGATCAAATTGTTAGGACATGCCTATGGTGTTTCTCTGAAAGAACTCCAACACTTGTATCCCTTTCCAATTCTGTACGTTCAGCTTAATGCGGGGTTGATTGTCGGCCTACTTCTCCTCTGGGTCAAAACGGACATTGACGCCATAGAGTCAGTTCTAGGTTTTCTCGCTTTGACTATGTTCCTGCTAGTCATTTGGACGGCGTATTGTTGGGTGCTGGTGCCTCATAAGGCATCGATCTGGCCGCCGTCATTGAGAATCGATTACATCATGAACATTCTTTTGCTTTCTTTCCTGCTACCGCTGTTTTTTGTCTTTCTGAGAAGCAAAGATTGGTTGGCTGTCTTGGCACTCTTCGCCATCCCCCTGATGTTTCTATTGCCCTTCCTCCTCCTCTATTTGGTTGCGAAGTATGTCAATCTTTTTAGAACGTTGCTCGCGAGCGATCTGATCAGAAACCAGCTTCTAGGGTTGTTGCTTCTGTTCATCCCAGGCGTCATTTGTTTGTTCTTATTCGCACTCGACTGCGCAAGAATGAGGACGAGAAGTAGAAACGATGTTAGGCTACTGTGGAGACCGCGCACACTTTTATTCGTGATTTGGCTGCTAGGAACGATTGATGAACTGTCAAATCACCATCCACTCATAGATATCAAGGGAATCGAATTACTCAGGGGATTTGAGTAGGTGATACCCTCGTCCAAGTACGGATATGAGGAAGGAAATTGATCCATCAATAGGCGCTCGCGCACAGAGAGGTTGACCATTTGACCGAAAGCTCTATGATCGATGCTTCCGATTGAAGGATGTGTCAAATCAAGGCGATTCAATGGAGGTAAGAAGTGCAAACCGACAAGTCTGTGGGGATCTGGATCAGAGTATCAACCGAAGATCAAGCAAGAGGCGAGAGTCCCGAACATCACGAGAAGCGGGCACGATACTACGCCGAATCCAAGGGCTGGACGGTCAAGGAGGTCTATCACCTCGAGGCCGTGAGCGGCAAGTCCGTGATGGAACATCCCGAGACCCAGCGGATGTTGAAGGACATCAAGAACGGCCACATCTCGGGCATCATCTTCTCCAAGCTGGCCCGGCTTGCCCGCAACACGAAAGAGCTTCTGGACTTCGCGGAGATCTTCCGGGAATGCGACGCAGACCTCATTTCTCTCCAGGAATCCATCGATACTTCAACTGCTGCCGGCCGCCTATTCTGCACGATGATCGCCGCCATGGCCCAGTGGGAACGGGAGGAAATCGCCGACCGCGTGGCGGCTTCCGTGCCGATCAGGGCAAAGCTGGGCAAGCCCCTCGGCGGCGCGGCTCCGTTCGGGTATCAATGGGTCGATAAGAAGCTCGTTCCCGACCCTAAAGAAGCACCCATCCGCAAGCTCATATGCGAACTCTTCGTCGAGCACAAGCGGAAAAGGACCATCGCCCGAATCCTGAATCAGCGGGGATTTCGCACGAGAAACGGCGCTTCTTTTTCCGACACTACAGTTGACCGGCTTTTGCGCGACCCCATCGTGAAAGGTCAGCGGCGTGCCAACTACACG
>Ga0187878_1003346_pt1 | contig 13338 bp, 37 predicted proteins | sample June2016WEW_17_1_FD_132979 | JGI IMG/M metagenome (GOLD analysis project Ga0187878, IMG submission 132979) | Peatland microbial communities from SPRUCE experiment site at the Marcell Experimental Forest, Minnesota, USA - June2016WEW_17_150 | ecosystem: Environmental > Terrestrial > Soil >...
GACATTTCATCATACGTCATATGGAATTCTCCATATATAACAGGTGCACTTATTATTTCCAGTGTATTATGCGCGATAATGTTTATATACACACTGATTCAGCCAGCGGTTCTTGTTACACCAGAAAAGGATGATTATAAGAGTAAAGCGGCAGGAGAGAGAAAATGAAGTTCCTTGATATGTTTATTATTGTCATTATAATCGCTGTGGGTATGTTTGGCCTTATTTACATGTCAGGAAATTCGGTCGCGCCTTCTAAAGTTACTGATACTTTTGGTAATACATCGGCGAATGCAGCAGTAAATAACTCTTATGGATTGGTGCAGAATGTAACAGCCATAGAAACACAAGGATCTTCTGCAGGAATAATCATTGTTGCTTCATGTGCGGTTTTACTGTTGGTGTTTGCGGCTGTTGTGATGATGAGAGGACAATATGGTAAAAATAAATACAGGACGTGATGAAAAAATGATTGAAAAAATAATAATTACATTAATAATCACTCTTCTTTTTATAGGAGGGGTAAATGCGTGGACTATTAATGATAGAGAAAACCGGGTTGCCGGCACGGTTGATTTTTATAGCGATGGGCATGGGATTTTAAATGTAACCAACGGGCCTGTTATTGATTTCTCGTGGTATCAGAGTGGTGATATGATAAGAGCGACGTATTTGTTTTATGGGGTAGATGTTTATTATAATTCTAGCAGTGATGAGTTGTATAGTCCGGATGTTAGTGGGGTTGTGTTGAGGAGATAGAAATTTAAAATTTTAAATAATATTTCTTATTTTTATTTTTTACTTTTATCTGCAACCCAAACATGATAATAATCAGAGCCACGAAGATAACTTCCGTGTTTAACCCCCGGAATTGTGCGTGTTCTCGTCTTTGTTGTTCGAATGCGATATCCCAACATTTTCCATTCTTTAAATATTTCTAATGCAGATATTTTTCCTAACGTTTCTATATAATGATAAAACATTATATTTCCAAATCTTTTATGTTCTGGTTGCCAAGGATAGTGACTAGCACTTTCTTCCATAAGTAGAAATGTTTTATGCGATGGTGAAAGATGATTATATTTCCAATCTATTTTGTCTGTCATTTTTTAAAACCTTGGTACACCATCTATACTACCATCAGCACGATATTTACGCTTTCTTTTAGAAGGCCGGTGATAGACGGGCATAACCCAAACGACCCAGCCTAAAACATCATTATGTGGAGGATACGGTACCCAATAAATTTGTTTTACAATTTTGGTTTTTATACCAATTTTTTCATATTGTTCTGCTGCACGATCAGCATCTGACTTTGTTCTATATCCAGATTGCATTTCATAAAATTTGTTCCCAAATTTTCCACGCCCCGATTTCCCGATCCTTCACCGCCCACGATATTTACCTCCAGTCCTTACGAAATTCTTTTGCCTTTTTATCGAGGAATTTAAATCCATCTTCAACAGACATCTTTTTTTCAATGGTTTCTCTTATGAATGGGCGTAGCCACACAGAAAAAGATTTCTGTCTTGCTCTCCCACTTGCTGGTATTCCTTTTGTCATTTCGTTTCACCTTGATATATTGTAATTGGTGTTAATGCTTATAAACCTTTCTGTATTAAAGATCAAATTTGTTCAATCTTATAAAATAGAAAAAAGAAATTTAAACCCCGGGATATACCATCCAAATCTCATTTCGATTTTTTCATCTTTTTTAAATGTGATTGAATAATCAAATACCTTTCAACATCATCTTTTGAACCGCGCATAATTCCACCACGTTTCGAAATCATTTCATATCGACCTTTAGAAATTTCTTTTAGTGGAATGCCAAGGTCGCGCGCAATCTTTTTAATCTCTTCTATTGATTTAGTCATGTATATTATAATTAATGTTTATGCTTATAAACCTTTCTATACCAAACCCTTTTATAGAATAAACACCTATCCTATCATACAATGGAAGACAAAACGAAAATTTTTAGCGATGAGCAAAATACTACTATCAGATTCCAGTTGGCCTATGGCACCGGGATGATAATCGTCGCACTCGTCACGTTCTGGATTTGCTCGCAAATATTTACTGTGGATATTAAGTATGCCATTCTTGCAATCGGGGCTATTGTAGCCTTGGGGTGGCTTCGTGATGGACTTATGCTTTTAGCTGATGTCTCTATTTCGATTATGAAGAACCGTGAGAATTGAATAACCGTGCAAAAAGATTAATATACTAGAACGTCCAAACGTTTAATTATAATGGTAGAAGTTACTGAAGTTAAAACCAAATCTGGTACAACTGTTTATGCGCAGGGTGGAGATAGACACGCGCGTGATGCGGCGCTCGATAAATTTTTAAAATTTTATAACCGTGATTTTACAATAGATGAACAGAAGATTATAGGAAATATTTGGTATAATTATAAAACCCATAAAGGTAAGAACTTGCGTGGGCAAACTGTTGCCGAAACCGGAACTTTTGTCGGCCCCGATGCGAAGAAATTTAACCCAACAAAAAAGAAAATGATTGATGTAACGTTTTCAAAAGACACGCGGGGGGGTGAATATACTGTTGTTCATGAGATGATTCACGCAAAGAAATTCATGCAAGGCACCCCGGGAAATAAACATGACGAAAAGAAAATAGATTTCGAAGCAATGGGACGTGTATCTAAAAATGGTTTAAAAAATATAAAAACTGGTACATATTTTCATCCATCGGGAAACAAATCTCTTGCCAAAATGAAAATTCCGAATACTGCCAAAGGCGAAATTGCACAAAAAGAAATGATGAAAGATCGTAAGATGTTAACGGGGTCTATCAACAAAAGCGTGACTGGAAAGGTGGCGGAAAGGAAAGCGGATAAACTATATAAGAAGTCGTTTTTTAATAAGAAAAGGTTTTAACGACGCGTGATTAATATGTTAAAAACTACTATGTATTATGGCAAAAAATATGGTTTTGTTCGCGTTTCGGAATCTAAAAAAGAAGCAGATATTTATGCTCATGCAATAAATAATATGTTTGGGGATTATGGGAAAGGTGAAATTCGAAAAACATTGCAAAATATTAAACATCTTGTTTTAATCGATCACGTTGAAAAAGATAACAAGATTTCATATCTCATATATGTTAGGCAACCTTATGACAAACTTATAAGAAAAATATGATCCCCCGTGCTGGTAACGCATATCCACGGAGGAGAATAAATTAATGACGTATCATGATGGCAAGTGTTGCGAGCATTGCCTTATCGGAGGGACCATCCTCACAATGATGGGAAATGCCCGCGTTTATGAATGTGAACTTGGGCACCGAGATAGTGACAGGGATTGTTGTATAGGCTTTTTTGAACCGTGTGATTATTATCCCAATTGTTTTACATCGAGATCGGTATGGCCGAGTAAAGCAGATCGACCGGCTAAATTCAAATACGAACGGATTTCGATGTCAAAAATGAGAAAATCGGAACGGTGTTTGCGAGAGGAGAAAGAAGAACAAGAACGAAATGCAAAAGAGCGTGAGCGCATAAGAAATCAAGCGTTTGAATTATTAAAACAAGCAGAGGATATAAAATGAAAAGTGACCGTGAGATGAATAAGCATCATAGAATCAATGTATGGAGAATTGCTAATTGTTGCCCAGTGTGTGGATCTGAACGCGATTATTCTCCGTCAAATCCCAACGGTATAGAATGCTATTGTTCAAATGATAATTGTTGTTATTCGGAATTGTTTTCAAACGTCTTTATCCATACTTATGGAGCAAAGAACGATGCTGCAAGATTTGAAGTGCTTGATTATAACAATGAAGTGCGGGCTGGTTGGATCTATCATCCGATGGAATGGGAGATGCAATCAATGGATATGTGTATACAAAAACGTAAAGAAGATAAAAAAAGACAGAAAGAAGATAAACACAAAATCTATGCAAATCTTGGGGATGGAGTTTATTGTAGAAAAACAGAGAGCGTAATAAAAATATCAAATTGTGATGGTTGTGCTTTTTGTGAAGAACATGGTATTGATGAAGAGGATCTAGAATTTTCAAAGTGTAGATACCCACTTACTCAAAAAAAATTTAACCAAAATAGAATATATTAACATCTTTAATATTTTTTACCTACTCGCCTTCTTCATCGCATCCCTAACACTTTCCTCTGATAAATATAACATATCCGATATTTGTTTATAATCCGCATCAGAATACTTGTATGGATATTTTCCAAAGAACACTGGTAGCATTTCTTTCCGCTTTGAAGAAAGCGCGTATTTGTCAATTTTTTTGATCAAATAAAATTTTTGTTCGTAAGATAACATTTTGTAACACCAAACAATAATTATATGTTTATATATTTAAATGTTTCTAAAAACCCATACCACAACTCTTTTATAGAATAAACACCTATCCTATTCTATGGAAATCATCGGCAAGTTTAAAATCAAGAAAGGAATGATTGAAGCACCACCCGGTATTGAAGGGGAATTTGTGCTAGAGTTGAATAAGAACGGTTCTTTTATTTATCATCCTGTGAAGAAAGTTACTAGCGATGAATTAACATTTGAAGTTTATTCTGAAGGTTTTGATTCTGTATCATTCCCCACCGAATCAAAAGCAATTGAATATAAACTTGCTATGAAGAAATCCCGTGGTCGTTCTTTCCGTATGAAGAAGGTGTTTCCGGCTTCGGAAAAGAACAAGAAGATTGTGGAGGTGTAGATGATCAACCCAGCCAACGTCGGCTATCTCCCCGGTGTCGTCTACAAAGAACTAACCTCCGCCCGAAGTTGTGAAATCACGGGTGGTATATTGCTTCATATAGATAACTTCCAAGATTACAATCAAAAGAAAGGTAAACTTGTAGGCAAGTTCGGTGAAGTCGTATCGCGCACACCAAGTAATGTTGCTCTCATTGCCACGCGCCCACCCCCACCATGGGCAGAGAAGAAAATTGATGAAGTGATATGGGATTGTGAGGAGATGTTGAGATGGGACGTACCAAAAGAACAACGGTGACAGCGGAAGAACCAGTGGTTCGTGGTAGTAAGACACTTGAATTAGAAACGTGCAATATGGTCAACACCCCCTGTAGACATTGTTCCCGAGAACATATTTACAGACCATGCACAAGAATTCAAAGAGATCCGAATTCAAAAATCTATAAACCGATTGGTCTGGATCGTATTAAAATCGACTTGGGGTTATACTGTAATGACGCGGGAAAATATGTTGATGAAATGCAATATTGCCCGGTCAAGTGGAGCAAGGCGAATTGGAATAAGATGCTCGCAGATTATCTGAAGAAGGAAGAAGCAAAAAAGAAACGGGAATTAAAGAAACCCGTGAAGGTGACAAAACCTGTGAAGAAGGTTATAAAGAAACCAATAAAGAAACAAATTAAACGACTCACAAAGGTAACAAATGTTAAACCACAGAAGAAGAAATTTGTTTCTATTAAGAAATCCACGGTGAAAAAATGAACCTTCGACTACCCCCCATTCCTAAAATATACCGCAACGTACTTATTTTAACTTCCCCATTAACAAAAATCCTGTTATTAATAGTAATGTTTTTTGGTGTTCACAACTATTTCGACGCATACGATTATCAACTATATTATAGTGCGATGCAAAATATATTCTCGGGATCTCTTCCTTGGGCAAATAACATTCCTATTCTTTATCCCCCGTTTTCTTTTGTGCCTATGATAATTTCCTACGTTATTTCATTAATAACATCCTCTCCAACATGGTTCTTTGTCAGTATGTGGGTTTTATTATCTATTTGCGATATTATCATTGCGTTCTGTATTTATTATATAGGTCTGAAATTATATTCAAAGCAAACATCGTTTATTGCAGCATTGTTGTATTCAACTGCAATATCTGTAATGTTTTTTTCCCTTACTAAATTCGATGCATTTCCCACGTGTATTATGATGCTGGCTATATTGTTTACAATATATGGTGAGAAAGAAAAAGGTTACTTATTTAGTATCATTGGGTTATTTACAAAGATATGGCCCATTGTGGCATATCCCTTTTTGTGGATGTATAATTCTGCAATAGGTAGTTATAAGCAAGCGGTGTTATATTTAGTAGGTGCAGGAATTCTATTTGCTATTATGATATATTCCGGGTATTCTGTGCTTTCGGTATTCACAAATTTTGTCTACTGTAACACCATCGTGTTTACGATAAATCAATATCTGGTAATGGTGGGAATTGTTTTGCCATTTGATATACTTGTTACAGTATTTAGAATATTGTTGATTGGTATTTTAATCGGTCTTATGTTTTATCAATATAAAAACAAAAAAGACGTTTCGACATTATTGAAAGTAATTTTGGTTGCTATTATGTCAATCGTTTTTATGATACAGTATAGATCCCCACAATATAATGTCTGGTTTATTCCGATTGCTGCTTTATTGCTTGCTAATCGCTGGTGGGGAATAATAACATTTATTGGAGTGCAAATATTGTGTTTTATTGAATTTCCTGTTATTTGGGGGAGTATTTATGTTAATGATAATTACACTTCTCCGTTAGCATTATGGTTCTTTACAATATACTTTATCATTATGGGAGTATTTTTAATTATGTGTTTGAAGTTTGATGGGAGAAAACATGAGACGTTTGAATAAACTAATATTACTGATATTTATAGTTGTTGGTTCGATACTTCGTGTTTACAATATCGGTTTTCAAAATTTTTGGACGGAAGAAGCGTATAGTTTAAATATGAGTAGTTTACCCATCATTGATTTAGTATTTAAATCTTTCGCTTCCGATTTCAACCCACCCCTTTATTATATCTTTGCTCACCTGTCGTTATTACTAACAAACGGATATGACGTTGCGATTCGTTATCCATCCGTGATTGCTGGTGTTCTGTTGATCCCCGCAATGTTCTATTTGGGGAAACAGTATAAAGACGAATTGACCGGGCTTTACTGCGCGGGTTTAACAACGATAATATTGCCCTTTATTTATTACAGTCAATTTGGGCGCGCATACGCGATGTCTTTATTATGTTTTACAATCGCACTTATTTTGTATTTGCGGTTGAAAGATGGTGACAATCACATAGATATCCAAATTCTGTTTTGGATCATTGTAGTAGTTAATTTATATGTCCACTTATTTGCTTTAATTCCACTTTCTTTAATATGTCTAGACCTTTTAATGGATAGAAAGAACTGGTTGTGTGGAATTAGTGCAGCAATAGTCTCTTTGCCCCTTGTAGGTATGCTGGTGAGCGTTTTAAGCACACGGACGCATAATATGTATGATTATGGAGCAACACCATTACAAATGGCTTTTTTGACGTTTCCAGAATTCTTTAACACAATATTTCTAAACATCGTTGCCTTGGCATTTGTGGGTGTGTGGTTATACAGGAGTAAAATCAATAATATATTGGTAGTTATAACCATTGTAACATTAATTGTCGGTGTCGTAGGAGCGGAAATAACTCCGATGTTTCCGAGATATTTAATGAGCGCAGCGATAGTAATATTGTTGTTTTGTTGTGTTGGGATAACGGAACTAACTACTATTCTTAATAGAAAAACGGGAATAGATCTAACATATGTTGTTATGATAGGGGTATTTGCAGTGTTTATATGGATGATGCTTCCGAATCTCGAAAGTCATTATTTTGTTCAGCAATATGTGGGATAATAGATAACTATTATATAGTAGAAAATCATATAGTAGTATGGTGAAATAAAATGGTGAAAACAACCGAAGAACAAATGAAGGTAATCAAGAAGTATGCAAAAGACAACAACCTCACCATTGAAAAGGTTGTAAACTACATGATATCAATCCTTGAACAGGAGATGGAGAATTAAATATGGTAAAAACTTCTAAAAGAGTTAAAATCGCGGGAAAATCTACGTCTGTTCAAGATATTATAAATTATGTAAATTTTCTACGGGGTTCCCATATTATTGCTAAAAGGATGGGTATCCAATCGTTTGAATACGAACGTGCACGTCTCCATAATAAAATCTTTCACTCTGCTGGGTTCAAAGATACGAAATGGGGAACCGCCCGAAAAACAGCAGCGTGGTTTGAAACAATGACTTTTCGAGACACTTCTATGAAGAAAGAAGTTGGATATAACAAAGATCTTGTGGATTTTAAAGATGCACTCGATAATGTAATTGGGAAACTTTTGGAAAAATAAAAAATAAATTAATATACATATTTTTCCAATTTATAAGTATGTTTTTTCCGTAATGGTTTTGAACCTTCTAATACCATAACAGTCATGGGTTCAATACGTGTTTTTTTATCTATCATTTTCTTTTGTAACTGTTTTAACTCCGTCTTTGTACCCATTTTTACAAACGACCATCTATTTGTTTTCATCTCCCCATTCCCCCAATAATCGCCCCAGCCAGTCCGATACCCATTCCGGCAATAGCGACCGTTCCAACCATCTTTGTGGTTGCTTCCATAGTGCGCTCCATTGAATCCACAGGAGAATAATATTTCCGTTTCTGTGGCTTCCGTTTTACTTTCTTTGATGATGTTTTGCGGGGCATTTTAATTACTTCTTCCTATAATAAATCAACCACTCATTGTGGTTCGGCTCTTTCACAACTCTCACCAGATAACCACGATTCCTCATATGATCGGCAACTTCGTCTGCTCCCGATTTGGTCATGATTTCTTCGTGATACAATCGATAAACCTTGTCGTCAAAACGCTTGGTTCTCTTATGCGGCTTTTTAAGCAGCGCAGTGCGTCGGTTGATTCTGGTTTTTTCATCTTTACCATTTTCCTCCCGGCAACGAAGAACCCAAACCAGTGTTCGGAAGTTTATACCCACCTTTCTTTTTATCAACATTCGATTTACTCTCGTCAATCGTAGTAATCTTCTCCACTCCAAACATATCTTGGTTTGAGAGAAGAAGATTCCCTAGCGCACTCGCGCGCGTATTACCATCAGCCGAAAGTTCGGAGTTGCCTTTGATATAGCAATGGTATTCTTCGTCGTGTTTTTTGACTATTAGTTCGAGTTTTTGTGTCATTTTATATTACCTCTTCGTATTTGTCCCGCAAGCCGTGGGATTATTTCACCTTTGAAAAACCAAGTTTTTCGTGTTTGAGTTCAATTATCATTTCATTTCTAAACATTTCAAATCCCGCTTGAAGTGATCCGGATTTGTATTTCCTGCATAACTTATAAAATACATGATCGGCAAGATGTTTAATTTTTTTTTCAATTTCTATGTCTTTGGTAATTCCGGCCATTAGAACACCCCAACCCTCTTTACTTTAATTTTAAATTTACAATACGGACATCTTTCTCGCTCATCATTAAAATAACACGGGTCTTGCCCGGCGCACATCTTTGCTTTGGTGCAGCATATCCATTCTTCAGCGTCGGGTGATTGTTGTTCCATGATTAATCCACCCCAATATATTTACAATATCCATATGGCTTATCAGGTTGCTCGCAATTTTCGCAACAATTATTTTCAATTTCTTCTGGAGTTCTATCGCAATGTTGACACACTTTCGGTAGTTCATCACTATCAATATATGTAGTGATTTTCCAAGCACGGCATTTAAAGTGATCTCCATTCCCGTTTCCATAGTCAGAATCGGAGTATAGTTTATAAGGCACTCCATTTTCACATAATGTTCCCGGGCCAAGAACACATTGGGGGCAGATTTCGTCGGTCATTGTTAATCCTTCCCTTTAAACGAGGACGAAAAGAAACCACCAACAAAACCACAGAATGTTCCAAAATCGACCATATTGGTGTATATATGTATAGCAGCGAGAAATTTAAGAATCCAATTGCCAAGTGCGGTGAATCCGAGAACCCAACCGGCAAATGCTCCAAATAAAGCACCAAGTGTCGCTGCAATAAAAATGACTACAACGATCATTACACTATAAGTTATGATTTCAATAATATCTGTCATTTCTGCCACCATCTTACATCCTCAATACGCCTAAAACGGCGTCTCCGTGTGCTTCTGCTTCATCCAATTTTTTGAATGCCTCGCGGATTTTTTTTACAGACCATTCATTATAGAATTCGCATTTCCCAAGCGCGCAGTTTCCGTGGAGATGACAAAAAACATCGTTGGTGCCAGTTATCCCATCTGGGTATTTGTGTTCTTGAATATTACAACGTTGCACCCACACATCTGGTTCCTTTTCGCCACGCAATGCATGATTTTCTTTGCTTCTTTGTGGGCATTTTGAAACTTTCGTCATTTTAATTACCACCACGGGGGGTTCCGCTTTTTACAAGTGCCAGACATTCCGAGCAACACTTTTTTTCTTCGGGGTTTTTTGTGATATCCCACTCTCTATACATTCCTTTGATTTCTTTGTGGCAGAGAGTATAGAAATAATGGGTCATTTGATCTGGATTGTTATCGCGTTGGACGTGATAAAGATCCGGTTTCCTGTTAAGGAAGGGTTTCTTTCGCATCCAGAGGATTGGTGTGTTTTCGGGCATTTCTAATACCCCTCGTACCTTCCCAGAAGGTCAGTAAGTTCACTTGACGATTCCATTACATCTTCCACAAAGACGATCTGATTGTTAAGTTCTGGCTCGTCATCGCGGAATTCGTTGTTAATAAGATCTCCGTAGTCCATATTAGATTCCTCTCATTTCATCGTCCATTTTATCTTCAGCGCAATGTTCTTTCCACACCTCTTTATTTTCAGTCGTTTCCCTGCAATAATAAGCAACATCACAGTGGTTTACTAGACATCCGCGAATGTCACCAAAGCAAGGAATGTTTACGTTTTGGTTGTTGGATTTTACCATGTTACTTCACTCCAAATTTGTTGTAGATTTCCTTGTTTTCAATTAAGCATGGTTCTCTTTTACAAAAATGGGATGGTGTTCCATCCGTGTAATAAGACTGTCCGAATTTGCATCGCGCTCCTATATTATGGCATTTACAAAATTCTAATGGCTCCATCTTCTCCTTCCCAATAATCTCAACACCCTGCATTTTGAGATATGATGAGCAGAAGGGTTTTGGTTGAGGAATATCCTTGTCCTTCTTATCATATTGCTTGCAGATTGGTGCATGATACCTGTGTAGTCTGTCAACGATCACATTTCCGATTCCGCATTTGTCGCAGTCTGACATTTTTCTTCTCACTCCTGTAATTTTTGCTACACTACTATATGAAACTCGATAGTATTTATAGTTTTCTAGGACGCGTGTTAGAAATCTCTTTCATCAATTCCTCAATCTCATACAACGAAACCGGAGCACAACTTGCGCCCATCCTATACTGTTCAATGTGGAATTCATAATGCTTTGGGTCATAGTATTTCATTCCCGGCGTGTTATACTTCAGATTCATGTATTCCTCAAATGTGGGAATATGGTCTGGAATTTCAGGAGTTGCCGTTATTTCGATTTTGACAACTTCAAACTCTTCTGGTTCTCCAATATCCATCGCAGGGGATTCGTAATCAGCATTATACCACGGAGTGCTGTTTACTCGTGCATAAGATGCCGTGATTTTGTCTTTGACAATCCAGATGTTGTCTTCATCTAAAGACAACTCGCATCTTTCGATGTTACAAAAATCTCCTCCATCGTTAGATCTAATTTTAAACCCTACGATTTTGTTGGTTTTCTTATGAAGAAGGCCGTAACCGGATTTAATGATTTTGTCGGTCATATTATTCCCCGCCGGGTGACAGATATCACATTCTGGATCTTCACAATCCATAAGCCCGTTTACAGATTGAATGTTCGAGAATGTTAAATCCCCTATGATCTCCTTATAAGCATCCGATCTTTTTAAATTGGGATTAAATTCGTCCACAAGTGGTTCTACAAGACAATGCGTCCCCGTGCAGGCAAACACTTTCCCTTTGGGAGCATCAATTACAAGGAAATCATCATTTTGATTCTCTTCATCCACGGTGCATCCCATCTTTTTGATTTGGGTCAAGACTTGTTTTCTCGTTGTCATTTCTTTCCAACACTCCTTTGTTAAACAACCATACGCCTCAAAAGTATTTATACTTTTCTCTTTACGCGTTCTAGGAAAGTATTAAATAGTTTGGAGTCATATAGTGGTGTAACAAAGGAGTTGTGAAAAATGGAATTTCATGAATGCGACGTAATTGGTGTGGCGGAGTTTTGCAAAACCAGTGGGCAATGTCAATATTGCCGCTTGTCTTTGTTGACCGAAGATTTGGAAAACCCCATCAACCCCGTTAGTGTGATGTTGAATACCGATCCTGAATGTAAGGTGGTTTAAATGACCCAACTTCACACAAACTGCGGCACTTGCACCGAATGCGCGCGTATCCCCAGCGTGGTTAAATACACGTGCCCCAAAGGTGGTCATTATAAAGTTGTTTCTGGATACGTTGGAAACTTTAATGATATCTGTCGTCCTATTGCTGACGACACGATATTGTTGAAATGTGCTATTGTTGGAGGTATCGCGTGGCTTATTAGTTTCTACGCAATGCAAAATATTATATTCTCAAACGTAGTATGCATATTATCAGCAACCGCGTATTGGTTGTGGAGGTAAGAAGATGATCGACCCAATAATGACATTTGATAAAGACGCAATAAATGAAATCCTTTATTGCTTCGACAAGAGTATTGATAATGAAGGATATGTAATTGACTCTAATAATAAACGTGTTCCTGCGATGGACGGAATGGAGATTAAAGCATCTGATATCATGGGGATTGTGAATGTTGGAGGAATGGAGAAGTTAGTGAGAATCCCTTCCGGATGGGATGTGGTGGAATGAAATGATTCCCCTTCGTGAACAACTAGCAGAACTGGAACATGATCAATGGGTAGATTGGTCTAAAACCATTGCTCACAACAAAAATTTATCTGGTGGAAGATTGAGACGATGGCAGAAATTATGGGTTCCTTATAACCAACTTACTGAAACAGAAAAGGATTCCGACCGCGCATGGGCGGATAAAGTAATTGTGTTATTGGAATTGAATGGATGTGGATTGAAATGACCGCACATATAATTTATGATAATGAAATTAAAATTATATTAAAATGCGCGGAAAACATGTATACTCCGCCATTGGGTAGAGAAGGAGAACCTAGGATGAATTATCAGACAATTTTCCACACGCTGGGGGATTGTAAAAATAGGTTTCTAAAAGAAGATGGAGGATGTTATTAATATGATCTCCCCCTGCGATAACAACTGTGCCAATCGGCAAAAATCTCTAGACCCTCTCGGGTGTTTCCATATGCATGGCCGCACAAGTAAGTGGGGGAGATTTATGAAAATGATATTTGGATGTGAACATTATAGGAGGCTAGAAAAATGAACGATAA
>Ga0187878_1003348_pt1 | contig 13333 bp, 11 predicted proteins | sample June2016WEW_17_1_FD_132979 | JGI IMG/M metagenome (GOLD analysis project Ga0187878, IMG submission 132979) | Peatland microbial communities from SPRUCE experiment site at the Marcell Experimental Forest, Minnesota, USA - June2016WEW_17_150 | ecosystem: Environmental > Terrestrial > Soil >...
GGCCCTGCGCCATGATACCTCCGGGCGACGCGAACAGCAGCAATGCAAGTGACCACAGCAGCAAACGTGCGTACGTGCTCCTCCTGCTTTTCATCGCTCTCCCCTCCCGGCGCTTCTCTTTAGTGCCTTTTCCTGAGAATAACATTGTCCTTCTCACTTTCTATCTGGACGTTATTGTAGTCCATTTTACATGTCTTGTCAGCACTTGCCATTCATATGAAATTGGGGGCTTCAAATTCCCCTCCTATTGCTCTTGCCGGGCCGCACTACCTCCGGCTGCCTGTACTTCTTTAAGCGGTCCAGCCGCACCCGCAGCTCCAGTATGTTCCTGCCCCCCTCCCGACGGTATGCCGCACGGTCCGTCAGCCTCTTTATGAAATGGATGCCCAAGCCCCCCGTCCGGCGTTCTTCGACAGGGGCGGTGAGGTCGGGCGGCGGGGCAGCAAGCACATCGAAGGGCGTGCCAGAGTCGATAATCTCGATCACGAGCCACCTGCCGTCACGGACGCTGCACCTAACCTGCACGTCGCCCGCCGGTCCTCCCTGGTAGGCGTAGCTGATGACGTTTACAAGCGCTTCTTCCACGGCCAGCTCGATGTCGAGCCGCCTTTCAGGGCTTGCTATCCGTGCCTTTGCCGCGCTTCTGACGGATTCGATGAGCGCACCCAGGCTCTCCAGGGTCGCCCGTGCCGTCACATCCGACAGGGCGGTCACCTGCCGAGCCGCTCCAGGGCCGATTCGACAGAGTCGTAGACCGTGAAAAGTGAGTAGAAGCCCGAGATCTCGAAGACCTCCTTTGCGTGTCCCTTGAGATTGACAAAGGCCATGGTCCCCGCCTGCGCCTTCATCCGCTTCGCCGCCGCGAGGAGGGTCCTGAGGCCGGCGCTGCTGATGTAGTCGAGGCCGCCGAGGTCGATGAGGAGCGTCCTGGCTCCTTCGTCCAGTAGGCGCATCAAGGTTCGCTCTACGTCAGAAGTGGTGAGGGCGTCCATCCTCCCGGTGATTGCCGCCACCGTGATCTCTTTTTCTCTTCTTGTCTCTACCGTCATGGTCGCTCCTTTCGTTTATGCCTGGCCGGTATGTTCGCTCTGAAGCGGTCCCGCGTACCGTACGGCCAGTATGGTGATATCGTCCGCCTGGGGCGCACCCTCCGAGAACCGCGCCAGGGCATTCCTGACGGCCGCGACCCTCGACGCGGGTGACGGGTCCGCGGCGGCGGACACCTCCTTCAGAAGGCGCTCATCTCCAAAGAGCTCGCCCCCTCGGTTCACCGCCTCCGTCACGCCGTCCGTGAACATGAACAGCGTATCGCCCGGGTAAAGGATGAGCTGCCCGGTCCTGTACTCGATCCCCTCTATGACGCCCACCACAGGATTACCCGTCTTTTCCACCGGTCCGGCCGTTCCGTCCCGCCTTATCAGGACAGGCGGGTTGTGGCCGCCGTTAGCGTAGAGCAGCTCCCCCGTCTCGATGTCGAGGACGGCGAAAAAAACCGTGACGAACATGTTGGTCCCGTTGCCTGCTGCCAGCTCCTCGTTGACCGCCGTCAGCACGTCGCCGGGCGCTGTTTCGAGTGCCGCCTTCGCCTTGATGAGGGTCTTTGTAACGGCCATGAAGAGGGAAGCAGGCACGCCCTTGTCCGACACGTCGGCAATGACCGCGCATAAGCGGCTCCTGTCGAGAAAGAAGAAATCGTAGAAGTCCCCTCCCACCTCCCTGGCCGGCTCTATCCAGGCATGGATGTCAACCCCGGTACCTTCAGGGAAGGTCGGGAACTTCTTGGGGATTATCTCCATCTGTATGTCGCGGGCTACCTTCAGCTCGCTCTCTATGGCCTGCTTGGCGGCCGTTGTCTCTGTGAGCCTACCGATATACTGTTTCAGGGATACGCGCATGTCCTCGAAGGCCTTTGTCAGTGTGCCCACTTCGTCACCTGACATTCTAACGGGAAGGGGAGCGTCGAGGTCGCCCTCTGCGATGCGGCCCGTCGCCTGAACCATTGCGCGGAGGGGCCTCGTGATAGAGCGTGCTATGAGTATGACGGCGCCCGATAGGGCCGCAAGCCCCGCCACCGCTAGAATGGCAGCAATCCCGTTGAACCGCCTCACGTCGGACATGAGCTCGGCAACGGGAAAGACTACGGCCAGCGACCAGTTGTTGGACGGTATAGGCGCGTAGTACATGAGGGACGCCGGCCCGAGAGGCCCGGGACCGAGCGGGGCCAAGCCCGAAGCCCCTTTTATCATCCGCCTGCCCAGCTCTCTCAGGCCCGCGTCACCCGCCTCTTCCGCCATGCCGAAGATAGTGGCGTTCATGATCAGTTCCTTGCGCGGGTGGGTGACGACCGTGCCGTTCTGGCTGATAAGGAAGGCGTAGCCCGTGCGCAGCACCTTCACGGAAGAAACGATGTCCTGCAGCCTCTCAAGGGAGATATCGACGGCTATGACGCCGCCGAAGTGCCGCTGCTCTTTCGCGGTCACGTAGAAGGGCACGGAATAGGTCGACCTGAGTATCTTGCCCTGCCCCTCTCCGTAGTACGGCTCGCTCCACTCGGGCTGGGAAAGCTCTCTTGGTATCTGGTACCAGTCGGCCAAGGGGTAATCGATCCGCTCAGACGCAAGCTCCGTGAGCGCTATTGTCCTGTCCTTTCTGTAGACGTAGGGGGCGAAGCCCCGCTCGTTCTTCCCCTTGCCGGGCTCGAAGGCTACGGCAGCGCCGTAGATGTCCTGGTTGTTTTCCGCGAGGTTGAGAAGGAGATCGACGAGCGCCGCCCTGTCCAGGGGCCTGCTCTCGACCAGATATCGAGCGTTGAGGGGTATCTTCTGTACCGACCGCAGGCTCGCCTCGATCCTGCTCACCGTGGCCAGCGCGAGGTTCCTCGCGCTCTCCTCGATGTTCTTTTCGATCGTCCTGCGCGAAAAGAGGTACGAGTATCCAAAGACGCAGAGAAAGATGAAACCCCCGGCGGTGGCGACAAGGGCAATCAGCTTGAAGGCAATGCCCCTATTTCTGAACATCTGCCCCACACCCCCTGTAGAATTCACTGAAATCCGGGATATTCCCTATCAGCCTCCTCTCCTTCAGCTCCCGACCCACGAGGGTATAATCGGACTGCTTCAGAGAGCCGAGCCCGGCCGCTCCCCCTTTCGAGGGAATGATCAACTCTTTCATCCTGGCAAGCATCCACTTCTGGTGAGCCCTGTTGGCAGGAACCTTTGCCTCGGCGGCGTATTCCAGCACGGTATTGACTGCCTCTTCCTGGTGGGAGAAGGCATAGAGCCATCCTTGCAGGGAGGCCCTTACGAAGGCGCAGGCCAGCTCCGGGTCGCGCCGCAGGCTTGCCTCGAGCGTGTAGATGCCGTCCTCTGGGAAATTGAGACCCAGGTCGGCGAAGGAGAACGTGGTCAGTTCCTCCGGATTGATCCCCGCGTTGATGATCGTATGGTACTCGTTGTACCACATGGCCGAGGCCGCATCCACGCCGCCCCGGAGAAAGAGATTTACCGAGAAGGACTGGCGCACGGGCTTGACGTGCAGTCCCTCTCTTTCAAAAAAGGCCCTGGGCTGGATCTCGAAATCGCCCCCCCAGAGCCCCACCTTCCTGCCTTCCAGGTCGCGGGGCTTTGTGATGCCGCTGCCCTTTTTTGCAACGAGCATAAGGGCGGAGCGCTGCACCACCTGGCCGATATTGACGAGCCGCATCCCCTTTGCGCGCATCTGGAGGGCCGACGAGAGCCAGGCGGTGACGAACTGGGCCTCCCCCGTCTCGAGATAGCGACTGGGAGGCCTTTCGGCCCCTCCGGGAACGATGGTCACGTCGATCCCGTATTTCCGATAGATTCCTTTCCGGTAGGCCATGTAGTAGCCGGCAAACTGGGCCTGGGGGACCCACTGGGGAAGGAAGACGGCCCTCTTCAGGGTCCTTTCCTCCGCCCGCCCCCATAAGGGGGAGAGTGTGAAGCAGACTGCCAGAAGAAGGCATAACCCGCGAAGGGTCCTCATCCGCCCTATCCTACCCCTTTGAGCCTGCGCCTGTCCCCGTCCAGTCATTACTGACTATCTCCATGATCCATTCGGCCCGCTTCGAATAAAGCTTTATGCCTTCCCAGTTGGGCCTCCCCGTGATCTTCTGCATGAGGAGGCCGTCGCTGCCTTCAAACCAGCGCGGGAGGAGACCGCCCAGGAAGTAGCCTCGCCGTCTCAACGTCTCAGTAAGGACGCCGGTAAAGGGCCATGAGAGCTTGAGCCAGACCTGGATGACCGCGAGGTCACGTGACGCAAGCTCCCGCTCCTTCAGCGCAATGAGGTCCCCGAAGTCGCGTCCTGCCTCGTGGACCGTCATTCTGGCAACACCTGCAAAGTCGAAGACCTGCACTGTCAGGTGCGAGGCCGTATCGGGTAACTCCCCTGCGCCGGCCCTATATTCCGGCCGGTCCTCGGTACCCTCGTAGAGGTACCGCAAGGCGTCCTCGTACCTGGCAGGCAGATGGACCGCAAGCGTTCTTCTTGCCGCGACCATACCCATAAAAAGGGTAGAGACCCTCCCGGACGCGCTACGTTCGGCCACATAGGCCTCACCGGGCATGAGGTCCACCTCGATAGCCGTCTCGACCCAGCCCAGGGAGATACACAACTTCTGCATATGGAGGTGATTGCAGACCGCCTCGCCGAAAACCGCCTCGGCACCGAGGCCGGGCAGCAGATCCCGGACCATGTACGTGCCGACCTTCGTAATTACGCCCTTCCCCCTGAAATCGGGATGGACGAGACCCTGCCCCCCCTCGTAGGCGGCCTTGTTGGGCGCGGAACGATAAAACGCCTGGTACGCGACGACCCTGCCGTCGGGCCCCCTTGCAACTGCCGGGATGTTCTCAGCGGCCTCGAAGGCGGCGACGAGCGCTTCCGGATCGTAGACGGTCTTCATCGGGTAGCCTTCCCCGTAGACCGTCCTGAAGAGCTCGGCCACCCCCGGCGCATCGGCGGATCGAAACACATCAACCGAAAAGAGGTCTTCTCCGGTCCGTTCTGCCGTCATGTATGCGCACCTCCCTGCACGCGGATCTTCAAAACGAGCAGGGCCGTAAGGAGCGTTAGAGGGCAGCAGAGGTAGAAAAGGGCGGGAAAGCCCCATGCGCCTACTACTACGCCCCCAGCGAGGGGGCCGAGGAAGAACGAGCCCTGCATGGCAACGAGGACCAGATTGAGATTGAGGCCCCGGAAGCGCGTGTCCGATATGTCGAACACTATGGCGTTGAGAAGGGGCATTACCACTCCCCAGCCTAGGCCGAAGACAACCGCCAGGCCGTAAAAGATCGGCCCTCTCGCGCGGGCAAGGGCAACGAAGGCCGCCGCGAGGCCCGCGAGACAGACAGCCGAGACGATGGGCTTGTTCGCCTTGTCGAAAAATGGGCTCCCGAAAAGGCGCACCAGTATCATGACGGCGGTGGAAATGCTGAAGAAGAGGCTCGCCTGTGTTATGCCGGCCTGTCGCCCGAAGCCGACGATATAAAAGAAGACGATGGTGTACGTGATAAAAAAGAGGAGGTTCGCCGCAAGGAGCAGACAGACCGAGCGGCCGCGCAGGTCCTCGGCGAGACCCTTGAAGCCCGCCCGGCCGGGCGCGGCGTGCCCGGACGCAAGGGACGGGGGCCGCGTGACAAGGACGAGGGGGACGGACAGGACCATGAAAAGGGCAAAACCTTCCAGCACTGCCGGGAAGGGGACGTATCTGGCCATAAGAAAGGTGACCAGGGGTGGGATCGCGGCGCATGGCACGAGGCGGACAAGGGAGATGAGCCCGAATGCCCTTCCGCTCGCGCCGGACGGGATGCAGCCCGCCAGCGAGGCCATTATGGCGGCGATGAGGCAGACGAAACCGGCGCCCTGGATAACGCGGACTGCGAGGAGGGCGGCCAGGGTGTGCGCCCGGCCGTAGCAGAGAAGTGCCGAGGCCATCACCACGATCCCCCCCACCATCCAGGGCCGCGCATTGCGCTCGTGCAGGAAGGGCGCAAGGAGCGGCTGGAGCACGAGGCCGGCCACCGCGTCAGCGCCGATGATCAGGCCCGTGCGCGCGGGCGTTATGCCTAGGAACTCCAGGTGCTGCTGCAGGTAGAAAAAGGAGGAGGCAGCGGCCGACGCGACGAAAAAGATGATATTGAGGCCGATAAAACCCTTGTTGAGGAGGGTCGTCTCCTGCTGCCCCTCGGAGGCGTCGCAAAGGGTCATGCGTTCGGCCGTCATGGTCGACGCCCGTCTTCCGCTAAACGCAGCAGCATGTTCGACGCAACCCGTCTCCTGTACTCCTCGCCCGCCCGGATGTCGCTGATGGGAGAGACGTTCCTTTCAACCAGGTGCCGGACGGACCGCAGCGTATCGATCGTCAGGGGCCGTCCCGTAAGCGCCTCCTCGACCTCGGGCATGGTGACGACGAGCGGCCCAACGCTCCCCCACGAGAGACGGATTTTCGCGACCGCCCCCGAGGCGTCGGTCTTCACGAGGGCAGCAAGGCTGGCTATGGAGATGGCCATCGCCTTTCGCTGCCCCACCTTCTCGAAGTGGTGTACGTCATACCCCCAGCCCTTCTTTACCCGGACACCCGAGAGGACCTCGCCGTTTTCGAGGGCGGTCCTGCCCGGCCCCAGGATGAACCTGTCTATGCCCATCCGGCGCGCGCCCGCACGGGACCTGACCTCCACCTCTCCGTCGGCCAGATAAAGGGGCGGCAGCGTGTCGCCCGCGGGTGACGCCGTGCAGATGTTACCTCCGATCGTGCCCATGTTGCGTATGGGGGGCGAGCCGAGAAGGCGGACCGCTTTATGAAGGACCGGGAGCACGTCCCGTATGAGGCCGCTCTCGAGGAGCGCCGTGTGGGTGGTGCAGGCCCCGATGAAGACCGTGTCCCCTTCGTCGCGTATGCCTTGGAGCTCGCCTATCCTTTCGAGGCATACGAGGGCAGGCGGTACATCCATGCCCGCCCTGAGCCTTACGAGAAGGTCCGTGCCCCCCGCATAGACGGCTGCACCCGGCTCGTTCTCAAGGATATGCCAGAGGCCGTCCATTTCTTTCGGGACGAAGACGTTCATGAGAAGAGGCTCCCCCTATCGGTCATTACCCTGCCCCCGGCCCCCCGTCCTGTTTCTCTCGGCGACCACCGCACAGACGGCGTCGACGATCTTCCCATAGCCCGTGCACCGGCACAGGTTGCCGCTTATCGCCTCCCTGATCCTCGCCCTACCAGGTGCACGATCGCGTTTCAGGAGGTCGTAGACGGCAAGGACCATCCCCGGCGTGCAGAAGCCGCACTGGACGGCCCCGTGGGAAACAAAGGCCTCCTGGACGTCGCTCGCGGCCCTCCCGTCAGGGGCGGCGCCCTCGATGGTCGTTATCGCCCTCCCTTCGAGCTGGGGCGCGAGCATGAGGCACGAGAGGCGGCTCTCCCCGTCGACGAGTATCGTGCAGGCCCCGCACTCGCCCGTGCCGCACGCCTCCTTGGTGCCCGTGAGGCCCAGGTCCTCACGCAGGAGATCGATAACCCTCCGGCCGGGGTCCGCCTCGATGATGGTCGCCCTGCCGTTGAGCGTGAACGATATCTTCATGGTCCGGGCCCCTTCGGGTCGCAGGTTCCGTCAATACCGGCGAGGAGCAGTCGCTCCGCAGTGAGGGGACCCGCCTTGACCCGCACACCGATCGCTTGCGCGACGCCGTTCGCCACCGCCGGGAAAGGACCGCTTACGGCGATCTCCCCGGCGCCCTTCATACCGAAAGGCCCCGTCTCTTCCGCCGCGCCGACGGCCAGGGACGCCACGTCGGGCACGTCGAGCGCGGTGGGCGCCGTGTATGTTGCGAGGCTGGCAGACAGTATAACACCTTCTTCGACAGCGAATGACTCCGTGAGCGCATAGCCCAGCCCCTGGGCAACGGCCCCCTCGATCTGGCCCTCGAAAAGCCGGGGGTTGATGATGCGCCCCGCATCGGTGATGGCAAGGTAGTCCGTCACCTCCACCGCGCCCGTAAGCTCGTCTACCTCTACGCGCGCAAGATGCGCCCCGTACGAGAAGATTGTGTGCGGTCCCATATAGATGATGCCGGAGTCCTCTTCAGCGACGGGCGCCTGGTAGAAGCACTCGACGAGCCGCCCGTCCGACAAGGCGGTGGAGATGCGTGAAAGGGGCACGGTCTCGCCCGTTGTCCGCCGGAGCACGCAGCCCGGCGCCAACGCCAGCTCCCCGGCGGCGCAAGGGAAGAGAAGGGAGGCCGTTTCGAGTATCCGCGCTCTCAACGCTGCGACCGCCTCTATCAGCGCGTTTCCGTATACGTACGTGCAGCGGCTGGCCGACGCGGAGCCGCATGGTAGGGTCCTTTCCGTATCGGGCAGGACGAGCTCCAGGCGCTCCGCATCCTGATCGAGCATATGGCCCGCGATCTGCAAGTACGTGGCGGCGTTCCCCTGTCCCATGTCCGAGACGCCAACGTAGACGCGTACCGTGCCCACGGGGGTCAGCTCGATCTTCGCCCCCGCCCTGTCGGGCACGTCCTTCGGGTACCCCATGGCGTGCGACAGGCAGGCAACCCCGATGCCGCGCCGCTTGAAAGGTCCGGCCGAGCGCACCCATGCCTCTCTCCCTTTCCAGAGGGGATGGCTGGCGAGGGCGGAAAGGCACTCACCTGCAGAGGTGGAATGGACCATGGCGACTCCGATGCAGTTTCTGTCGCCCGGCACGAGAATGTTCCGCATGCGCAGCTCGAGGGGGTCCATGCGGAGCTTTTCGGCCAAAAGGTCGACGGCCTGCTCCATGGCCGCCGCTGCCTGCGGGACCCCGAAGCCGCGAAAGGGGCCGCCCGTAGGGTTGTTCGTATAGACGCAGAAGCCGTCCGCCTGCACGTGGGGTATCCGGTAGGGTCCGCCCGCATGCTCCACGGCCATGGTCATGATCTCGCCCGCAAGACCCGCGTAGGGGCCTCCATCGAAGTATAGGCGGCAGGCCAGCGCGGTCATGCGTCCGTCCGACCGGGCGCCCAGGCGGTAGTACATGCGGCCGGGAAGGCGCTTCACGCCGGCGCGAAAGCTCTCTTCCCTGTCCCACCACATCTTGACGGGTCTGCCCCCCGAGTTGAGGACCGCCAGCGCGAGGAGGGCCTGCACGGTCAGACCGTCTTTCCCGCCGAAGGCGCCGCCGAGATACGGGGCGATCACGCGCACATCGTTCGCGTCGAGGCTCAGGGCATGCGCCACTTCCAGCCTGTCCCGGAATGGCGTCTGCGTGGAGGCGACGATGACTATTTTGCCGGCCTCGTCGGAAAAGGCCCAGCCCGCCTGCGTCTCGAGGAAGGCATGCTCCTGGCGCGGGGTCTCGAAGTAAAATTCGACGATCGCATCGCACAGGTCCAGCCCTTTGCCGCCCTGTCCCTTGCTCACAGCCACGTGGCGGAGAAGGTTGCCTGAAGGCCAGTCTTCGTGCACGAGGGGCGTATCGGCCGCGAGGGCGGCCTCCATATCGAAGACGCCCGGAAGGGGCTCCACGTCCAGGCGGACCAGGTCAACGGCCCTCTTCAGGGTCTGCCTGTCGTGAGCCAGCACCAGGGCGACAGCGTCACCGCAGCGGCGTATCTTCCCGTCGACGAGCACGGGCTGGTCCTGCCGCACTATGCCCTGCCTGTTCGGTCCCGGCACGTCGTCATGAGTAAGGACGGAAACGACGCCGGGGCACTTGCGGGCTCCCTCCGCGTCTATACCGAGCAGGCGACCGTGGGGTATGCCGGCCCTCTTTGCCCCCGCCCAGAGGAAATCCGGCCCGTAGTAGTCGGCCGCGTACTTCTCCTTCCCGGTCACCTTCGACCACCCGTCGGACCGTGGAACGGACTCGCCGATCTTCATACCCCTTCCTCCCGTCCGAGGATCGACCGGAGGGATTCTATTACCGCCTCCATGGCCTCGTGCGTGCCAATGCTCACCCGTATCCAGTTGGGGAACCGAAAAGCCGTCATGCTCCGCACCATGACGCCCCGACTCATCAGCTTCCGGTAAGCCAGGGTGTCGCTCATGGGCAGCTTCATCATGACGTAACAGCCCTCCCCGGCCTGCACCTCGATACCGAGACGGGCCGCCTCCTCCACGAGGAAGCCCTTCTCGTCCCGAACGATTGCGCGTGTGCGGGGGATGTGCTCCTCGTCGTCCATCGCGGCGAGGGCCGCTTCCTGGGCCACGGCGTTGACCGAGTAGACCACGCAGGTACGGCGTATGATGCTGACCGCTTCCAGGCTTCCCGCCAGGTACCCGATGCGCAGGCCTGCCAGCCCGTACATCTTGGAAAAGGTTCTGAAAACGACCAGGTTCGGGTAGGCGGTAAGAAGCTCCATGGCGTTCGGGTAGTCCTCTTCCTCGACGAATTCGAAATAGGCCTCGTCGACGACCACAATGAGGCGCCCCGCCACGGCGTCGAGGAACCGGCAGAGCCTCTCTTTGCTCCAGTACGTGCCCGTGGGGTTGTTGGGGTTGCAGACGAAGGCGATCTTGGTCCTCCGGTCAATGTTCCCGAGCATGGCTTCATCGTCGAAGGCGAAGCCCCGCAGGGGGACAAGGCGCGCCTCGAAACCCGAGAACTGGGCTACCCACTCGTAGACTGCAAACGTCTTGTCCGCCGTGACGATATTGTCACCTTCCTGGCAGAAGGCCTTGATCACGAAGGCGATAGCCTCGTTCGCCCCATTGCCGAAGAGGAATTGATCGGGATGGAGCCCGAACTTCTCGCCAAGCCTCATGCGCATGTAATAGGAGTCGCCGCTCGGGTAGAGGCTTGCCCGGGAAGGGGGGAATTTTTTCATGATCTCCTGGGAAGCGGGCGGCGGACCGAGGGGGTTCTCGTTGTTGTTGAGACGGAAGAGGCGGCTGCACCCGAAAAGCTTCATCAGCTCCCTGTCGGGCTTGCTCGGGATATAGGTCTCAAACTTGCGGATATGCTCCGGGACGAGCCGCTCAAGCTGCACGCTCACGTCTCCGCATTTCCTTTCCCGAGGGCCGGGTCGTTCAGCTGCAACACCACGACGTCCCCATCGCCCGCATCCGGCAGGAGCAGGGCCGGCGCGAACCCGTTCTCCAGGAGGGCCGGCGTCATCAGGCACTGCCAAGGCTGGCCAAGGTCCATCTCGAAAAAAATGTTCGCGAAGCCTTCATCGGTCAGGACCCTCACGTGGTCGGCAATGTTCCGGGCCGCGTCCTCTCCATCCCAGGCGGGCCGCAGGCGGGCAGTCCGCGCGGAACGGTCGAAGCGGACGGTGAGCGCCGAATGAGCGTCCCGCCTTTCGCCCTCCCAGGTCGATGTGAGTATCTCCCGGGGCAGCACCAGGCCGTCGTACCGGGCGCGCAAGAAAGGCACGAGGTCGGGGTGGGACCAGACCTGGGAGCCCATGTCTTCATGGAGCTGCCGGTAGAAGAAGGGGCAGGGCCGCACTCCGCCGCCAGGAAGGCGGTACTCTATCTCACCCAGGAGCTCGAAATAGCCTGCGGGCAGATCGGGGGTAGCATAGCTGGTGGCCGCAAAGGTGGCATTGGTCTTCGCGACCTGACCAAGGAAGTGGTCGGCCAGGCCGGCCGCTATCTTCTTCCCCTGCAGGGTATCGAAGATATACGGGCCGAAGAATTCTACCATGCCCTTTCCCACCGGGCGCCACAGGAGGCCTCCGCCGATGTCCCGAGCGACCCGCTTCACGCGACCCTCAGGAGCGCGACCCGCTGACGCGGGCGCCCCGCCGCCGCCCGTCGCCACAATGGCGTGGTAGTCTCCGCTTGCCGCCATATCGGCTACTTTGGCCGGGCAGCGATAGCGGGAAGGGAAAAATGTCTCGTCGTAGCTCCTGCACACGCTCCTGGCGAAGCGCTTTATCATGGCGCTGTCCGGGCTCTCGACCGTAAAACCGCCAAGGGCGGGCGGTGCGTCGGCAGAGACAGCCTCGGCTGCGTTCTCGTAGATCTTTTCCTTCAACAGGACAAAGCCGAGCCCTTCTTTCAGGTCACGCTGGATATAGAACTGGTCCACCGACCGCGAAGCAATGAGGAGGCCCAGGTTCTCCAGGCCCTTCTCATCGGGCACGATCCTCGCCGTGAAGTTAAGGACATAAGGATCGAAGGCGACGGTGTCGAAGAGGAAACGGGCTTTCACGTAGTAGACGCCGTTCGAGACCTCTATCTCGCAGGGCTGACCCACGGTGCCGATCCGGCAGAGATAGAGGAAAACCTCCTCGGAAGCGAGGCGCATCCTGTTGACCTCGGCGGGGCCGAAGCCGAAGGCCCTGACGGACTCCTCCGCAAAGGAGAGGACCATGGGCAAAAAGGCCTCGTCGAGGACCGATTTCAATGAGACTTTCCGTCCGGACACGCTCATACGGCCCCTCCTTTCGCGCCCTGCCGGGCCGGCCCTTAATCGGGCCTTCGTAGCCCAGGGATGGTCGCAGCGAGGCGGACCCCGCAAACCCTTTTCGGCATAAACAATATATGATATCGATCGAGCGTGTCAACAGCAATTCTGCCCGCGTCCCTGATCGGGTTATAATTTTTTTCCGGGCCTTTTCCGGGACCTATTTGCACGGGATTTTGAGGCATCCAGTTTCGCTTACTTTCATCTTTCTCCACCCCCCGGCGGAGCTTTCAGGTTATCAAGTTAAAGCCTCTTAAACCTCGATCAAGGCGATGGGCCGTCTACAAAGGAGCCGTCGGAAACAATCGTCCCCTTACCGGTGTCTAAGGAATGGGGGTGCAAAAAGAGAGAAGCGAGATAATTGTCGCCATGCCGGGAGCGGCAAGGGTAAAACAACTTGTTTTACCTTTCCCGTTCGCGGTAGCATGGAGACAGGAAGCACGGGACAAACCGCCGGGGGTTTTAAGTGGAGGCAATGCTTGAAGTAGCCCTCGAGCCGATCATAGGAGGATAAGATGAAAAAAGCTGGCTTGTTTGCGGTCATCGTACTTGCATCGGTATTCGTATTCGGGACTTCAGTAATCGCCGGAGACTCAAAACCTGCTCCTGCTCCTTCGAAACCTGCTCCCGCACCACAGAGATCAGCGCCGGCTCCGGCGCCGGCGCCAAGACTCGCTCCGGCACCTGCTCCTGCGCCGACCGTCAATAATTACAATGTGAACACAGGTAACACTACTCTCAGGAGCCAGGGCGGTCTGAACCCGGCCCCAAACCCAGTAAAACCTGTCACGACAATATCACCGGCACCTGCTTCAACGCCGCCGGCGCAGACAAAGGTCATTATGGCCCCCACCTGGCCGGTTCAGGTTCCGGTCCGTGTCCCGGCTAACACACCGGAAAGACCTGATAATCCTCACGCA
>Ga0187878_1003350_pt1 | contig 13319 bp, 10 predicted proteins | sample June2016WEW_17_1_FD_132979 | JGI IMG/M metagenome (GOLD analysis project Ga0187878, IMG submission 132979) | Peatland microbial communities from SPRUCE experiment site at the Marcell Experimental Forest, Minnesota, USA - June2016WEW_17_150 | ecosystem: Environmental > Terrestrial > Soil >...
CGCTATGAGAAATATCTTGCTTGTGGAAGACGAGGAGGCCCTTCTCAATATCCTTGGTACTATCCTGGGGGACGAAGGCTATGAGGTGAAGAAATCACTTGGTGCCGAAGAGGCGCTTCGACTTTCTGGAAGTCAGCAGCCTGATTTGATCATTTGTGATGTCAAGCTGGGGGAGATGGACGGCTATGCTATGCTCGAGAAACTGAAGGCGACTGAGAAGTTCAAAAACATCCCGTTCGTTTTTCTGACAGCACTCAATGATACAGAAGGGAAGAAAAAAGGACTGCGACTTGGTGCTCAGGCGTATTTCACAAAACCCTTTGACGTAGATGAACTTCTGAAAAGGGTGCGGAACCTAATACCGCCGACGTGAGTGCACCAGCTTGCGGACAAAGGGGTAGTAACTTCTGGTAACCCTGCAACCAATGAGAGAGGATCAGGTGTCGAACGTGAACAAGAAAATAGGTCAACGCCTGAAGGCCTGGGGCATCGATCACTATGGTTCGCTTGTCGACTTTGCCCGAGCGCTTGGGATCACGCCTCAAACCCTAAACGGCTATACCAGTCGCAGAATTCTGCCAGGAAACAAAATGCAGACTCGGCTCCGTCAGCTAGGCTGCGATGTCGAATCATTAATGACAGGCGCGCCATTAGTTGTCACGGCACAAGCAAGGGGAATTACACCAACGCTGGGCTGGGCAAAGTATGAAGGCAGAATTGTGCCAACACTTAGCGGGAAGGAGAAATGGGAACATAAGAAAGTCTCAAAAGGAGCTGGTATTCCATATCGAAGGGGCGACTTCTTCTGCTTGGAGGTTAGCACCGACAGCCTTCTGACTGCTGAGCCCGCACCAATCTATCCTGGTGATATCTGTGTTTTTGAGGCGAACCGTCAGCCGCAGATTGGTGATGTTGTCGCCGTCAAGCTTAAGGATAACAAGTTCATGGTGAAAGTCATAGAGCGAGTCTCACAGAGCAAGCTAAGGCTCTCAGCGGCGAACAGATATCGGAGCTTTCCGGGTATCGAGGTCAAGAAATCCGAAATTGAAAGCCTTGGTGTGCTTCGGTCGAAAGTGCAGTTAAGCGTGGATGAAAAAAGATTTTTTGGGATCAAAAGATAGTTGTAGTGAAGGTCCGAAATGATGGGAGTGAGTATAGGTAACAAAGAGGTTTTGTCCGCTGGATTCGAAAGAGCTATCACAGCACTGCTTAGGCAACCCGCGCTCTAGTTCTGCCGCAAGCTAAGGTCAAGTCTGGATGATAGGGATCCTGCGTACCTTAAGGAGCACGAGGCAGACATGTTTCTTGGGGTAGAGCATCTCTTAAACGCAGCCGGAATCTACTGGGATGAGGAAATCCTCAAAAGAGAACTCTCCAAACTTGTGAGAGAAGTGGTTGCCCAATTGAGGGTCAGAACTTTACGGCTGCCCATCATGTCAAACAAGCAGCCTGATGGTCAAGCCATGCCCTTGGCAAAGTTGACCCATTTGTAAAACTTCTGATGTATGAAGGTATCTGGAATCAAAGTGGATCATTCTTATATGCCCATTGATCACAACTTGAGACTTTTTCTGGTGTTCCTGCTTTTTTCTTTTTTACAAAAAGCAGCTTTGGGCCAGGAAACGTCTCAGAAAACATTTCGGCCTACTGTGATCATTGATGTGTTGAATCTAAAGGAAGAAGCGTGCCGCAGTTATTTCGAGTCTTGGAAGACTTAAGAAGAAAACGAAAAACACGGAAGCGTTTTGAGGAGAAGTCACAAGTTAACAGGAAACAGGAGGAGGCCTTATGAGCAAGTCAACAGACGAGGCGATTCAGTCAGCCGCAAAAGGATTCGCCATCATACCCACAGATCCGGAAGAAGTCCGAAATGCGAAGATCAAGGACAGCATGCTCAATCGCGATGATTGGGAAGAGTTCAATAACAGACTTTGTGCCGAACTGAAGATTCGTGGTTGCACCATTCTTCAAGGCCAACTCAATCCTTTCTGGGTCGACAACAAGACCTTCCGCGACTTGATTGACTACGTCGACCAGCGCTGTGGCTTTTGAATCTCACCAATGGAGAACGACTATGAAAAAAACAGTGATTTTGCTGGCTTCGTTGCTCTGGGCACTTCCGTGCCAAGCTCAGACTGTTAAGAACATAGAACGGACCTACGTTGACCCCGTACGAAAGGCTTCCATTGTATTGGAATTCGACGACAGGATCGCGTACAAGCCGAGTGAAAGAAAATTCGCTCTCGCCAATGGTTCCGGTGAAAAGGTCTACTGTTCCGAGATTCAGTCAAAGGTAGGGAACTCATATGTGACATTTGTTTTTGAAATCAATTCGGGTAACTTTTCGATGTTCGAAAAGCTCGTCTCGGATGCTTCGGCATACTCGTTGGAAAACGAAGAGGCGATGGAGTTTGCAGGCGGAAAGATCGCGTCGGGAGCACTCCAGTCGCTGACGCGGAACAGGATTGGTACGATACTCAGAGATGATTGGAAGCGATATATTTTGAACGAATACTCTTCGCAGTTCTTGTTTCCCCATCAGTTCAAGGTGGGAACTCGGCTCGGGATCGAAGACAGCACAAAGACTGTGTATTTTCTTGAGTTGGTTCAATCCGGCAACTGGCTGGACAACGCAGGGCCATCACTCTTCTGGGGCTTGAAGGGCCGATGGAGCACTGACGCTGGCGACAAATCTAACTATGTGCAATTCTATCCTCTCACGATCCTCTTCTCCCAAACCTCTTGGAGAATCGCTGCTTCATCTGGAGTCGAAACCGGCTACCAAGGCTTTGGAAAGCTCGGGAGAGCCACGCTCAAGGGAGAGCTGCAATTCCGGTTGCCGTTCAATCCCGTAGACCTAACCTTGGGCAACCCTCGCTGGCGAATTAACCCCGTGGTCAACCTTGCCTTGCAAGGCAACGCCGCGTGGTCGAACACGAAACTCCCGGATTCGTTGAAAAATAGCCTCGATGCAACGGCGGAAATTCGGTATGACATCCCAGTCGCCAAGTCGTACTACCTTCAAACGAAGGCGAAGGGAAACTACTCGACGGTGACCAAAGAACTCCAATATCAGTACGAGGCCTCCCTGGGTTACATTACCGAAGGAAGCATGCGCGTCATGGCATGCTACAGACAGGGTTTTCAAGATGTATCGTATCAATTTGACCGCCAGCTCCTCCTTGGATTTGCATTCGATGTATTAAATCAATCGGCGGCTAAGTAAACGCGAGACAACCAGCAAAAGTGCTATGCTGGCGAAATCTTCTCCATGCTTTTCGCAAAGGTTCGTCCTTTTAGACCGTGGACGCAGAGGAAATCGCCGAACGCCCAAGCCCACGCGAGATTGCCGATCAGATCAAGCTGGTTGCGCAACAGGTGGTCGGCAGAGTGGGACATAGTTGGCGTGTCGGAGTTTGTGCTGAACAGGGGGACGAAATTACTCGTATACTCTCGGGGGGCGTCAACGATGAGAACCTGGGGATCTCCGGCCAAGATCCCCACCTTTTATTATTTGAAGGGCGACTACGGTTGGGAAATAGGAGAAACTAACGCCAGGTATCCCGTCAACTTGCCGAAGCGTATGAAGAATTGAGAACGAGCTAGATCACATTGAGGAAGCATTCGCAGGCGGTCGCGACAAGTATTGCATGGCCGCTCGTCCGTTCATCGAGAGTCTGGATTAGAGAATTCGATCTGCAGGTGGAGGAGGGTGCCCAATATGATAGGTGATCTTGGGCGATTTCGGATTGAGACAATGCGATCCGAGCCAATCTACTAATTACCTCAAAGGAGGTCAAAATGAAGACTGCAATTGTGATACTATCGTTGTTGTTCGCGTATTTCGCATTCGGTCAGATTCCCGATACTGTGACCGTAAAACACAAATACTATTCAGCCACCTTCAGCAAATCAAAGCACTTTCCTGTGGTGGTGAAGTACTGGTTGACGAAACACATGCTCGCATGTAAGAAAAAAGTGAAACGAACCAACAATTTCAGACCGGATCCATTGCTTCCTGAGTACACCGATCTACAGAAGGACTACGCCAATTCCGGCTTCGATCGCGGTCACAATATGGATGCGTTCGACAACGGTTGTGATCGAGTCGGCATGAGCGAAAGTTTTTACTACTCAAACATGTGTCCGCAGACGCCTGCCCTGAACAGAGGTGAATGGAAGAGCCTTGAAGAGTACACTCGAATCAAGGCCAATCAATCCGATAGTGTGCTCGTCTGGTGCGGCTCTGTGGCCGTCGGCACCAAACACATTGGTAGGGTGGCGGTACCCGACTACTGTTGGAAGATCATTTTTATCAAGAAGCTTGGAACAATTGAAGCTTACTCTTTCAAAAATGATGCATCTCCGTCTCAGCCCATCGAATCTTACAAAGTACCGGCAGATTCTGTTGAGCACTTGTCCGGAATCAAATTCACCGTTAACTAAATCTATAGACGATTCCTTGAAATAGTCGTGAGTGTCAACCACAACGGCACTGACAGTATAGTATTCCACATTCATTCGGTACACGAGGTGACAGTATTTCTACGTACAATATATTGTCGGTACTTGCGCGAATTGACACTCACCTCGCAATTCTCTACTTTCTTTTCAGACACCGTGCCCGCCTCTGACATTCGAGTATGACCCGTGGAACGCGGGATTGAAACCCACTTGTGTTGGTAATCCTTTTGGTTGCTTACTAAGGCATAGAACTGTGAAATCCGGTTCAAATGAAAGATGCCGAGTTTTCGGTGTTGATGGTGTGACTGGCTAGGGATAGATTTGAGTCGATGTTTTGGCGCGCCGAGTGGCCACCCGCACAAGGAAGAAGGAATCGTTTATGAAATTCGATACTACACAACAGTCATATATTGCACTGCGCAGTATTGTTGCAGAGCGAACCAATAGGATCATTGCGTGGGTTGGATCAGGCCTCAGTTCTCAAGCCGGCCTACCGACCTGGCCTGGACTAGTAGCTGCTCTTGTAAAGGTTCTCGAGAACAAGGCTAGCTCCTTGAAAGCGGAAGACTGCGAAAAAAGCCTTCAGCACTGCAAAGAAATCAAAGCAATCAAAGGTAACTGGCTCGCATTTGAGCGACTCAAACGTGATTTGGGGGAGACAAGTTACAGGGATACAATTCGAGAATTACTGCAACCAGCTGTAACGGTTCAAATTCCCTCAGCGTATGATTACTTGTGGAAACTTCGCATTAGCGGTGTACTCAATTTGAATATTGATCGGTTGGCAACCCGTGCTCGACAGATTCAAACCACGACAGCGGTCATCGAATTCGATGGCAAGGGAATTGAGAATCATCTGTACGTTCTGAAATCTCCACAACCCTTCATAGTGAATCTGCACGGCAACCATGAAGACTACTCGTCGTGGGTTTTTACGAGGAGTGAACTAAATAGTCTAAAGGGAACGAAGGGGTATGTGGAATTTGTCAGGGCTTGCTGTTTGGGTTCAACTATTTTGTTTCTTGGTATTTCCGTGGATGATGAGGCGGTCGGGGGACACTTGCACGAGCTGAGCAGAATTAACAAGGATCTGGGTACTCACTACTGGTTAACAGATCGACGCGATACTGCGACTGATAGCTGGGCAGAGAATCATGGTGTTAGACTCATTAGGTACGAATCCAAGGGTAATGAGCATTCCGCAATCGACGCGTTTTTCACGGATCTGTTATCGTACATGCCCAGGGATGAGCCTGCTCCACCCGTCGAACCGCAGAAGCCGCCTAACGATGTCGAAGTGATTGATGATCCGAGCGAAATGCAAAAGCTCGACAGCGAAAAGATTCGGAGAATTCTGAACGTAAAGGCAAAAGAGATACTTCGGGAATCGTCAGTAAGTGCCTATGAAAAATACGAACAGTTCTTCAAAGATTATGACGAGGCCATTTACCGGGCTTGGTATACTAGCGATCAGAGCGGTCACAATAGCCTCTTGGGATACAAGCTTGAGAAGCTGCATGCGAGAGGCGCTTTCGGACGAGTCTATAAAGCGCGAGATGATCAAGGAACCCTGCTCGCAATAAAAGTCTTGCTCGAAGAGGAAAGAAGAAAGAAGGAATTCCTACAGTCCTTCCGTAGAGGGGTTCGTTCGATGAGATTGCTCAGCGCAAGAGGGGTGGATGGCATTGTCGGCTACAGAGAAGCATATGAGATTCCTGCCTTTGTCGTAATGGAATGGATAGAAGGCGCTAATTTGGATACTGCTATTAGATCAAAACTGATACATGGTTGGGATGATGTTGTCAGAGTGGGTAAAGATCTCGCTGTAATCATCGAAAATGCGCATCGTGTACCGGAGAGAGTTCTTCATCGTGATTTGCGTCCGCCCAATATAATGCTTAAAGGTATCTATGAGAACCCCACCAGTTGGAAGGTAGTGGTGTTAGACTTTGATTTATCGTGGCATTTAGGAGCAAGTGAAAAATCGGTTATCGCCACAGGGACGACTGCCGGTTATCTGGCACCCGAACAGATTCAACCTCATCCAAATGTCACGACTCGACATGCCACAGTGGATTCATTTGGCCTCGGGATGACCCTGTTCTTCATGATCGCTGGCCGAGATCCTTACCCAGCCGAAAACCTTCATAGAGATTGGGAGAGCAATGTTTACGAAACCTGCAACGCTATTAAACCTGTCATCTGGCGATCGTTAGCAAAGAGATACGCAAGGTTAGTAATAGAAGCCACAAAGCATAGACAATCGGAACGCTGGGATTTGAATCAGATAAGAGTCGAACTGGAAAGACTGTACGATGCGCTTCGCGAGCCAAGTAATGTTGAATCTGCCGAACTTGTTGCAGAAGAAATCTTCTCAAGAACTCGTCACTCCTACGATTATAAGTGGAATAGCGACAAACTCTGCGCATTTGTAGAATTCCCTAGTGGACTCAAGATATCTCTGATTGGAAATGAGTCAGAGAAGCAGGTTTGCCTGAAGATCAGTTGGAGCTATCAAGGGGGATCTAAGTATAAGATCCTTTTCAAGAGGTTAGAAAGGGTATTCAATGATTTGAAGCGTGAGTTAGCCTCGGCAAAATGGACTACGGATAGTAGCTCTAAGAGTGGGCAATCACTGAATCTCACGGCCCATGTAGATGTTCAAGCGGCAAAGCGAACCATAGATGATGTTGCGAGCAGCATAGATAACATTACAGATATCTTAAGCAAACTAACCACAGCCTAGTTTCGGCTATTTCACTCGCTCAACGCCGTTGCTCACGCTTTTGAAATCAGAAGGAGTTCGCAACGGCACTGCGGTTTGCCTCCAAGTTAGCCGCAAGCACCGCATGATGGGGGGCGACAACTCCCCAAGGAGGCACACATGCCTAAGGTTTCTGAATCGCTGGTCATAGGAACGTAGCCCAAGAATTCGATGATCTTCGGGAAGAGGTGAAGCATCGGCTTGGTGCGGTTCTTTTCCCAGTTGGTTACACTTGATTCGTCGACGCCCAGAATCAGGGCGACATCCTTTTGAAAGAGCCCCAACTCGAGCCGCCGCTTCTTGATATGATCTCCCAAAGTATGCGGATTTTGTGGGATTTTCGAAGGTCTGGCGGCTTTCAGGCTGACGCGACAGAAAGGCAACGCAACCCTGATCGCCCAAGAATTTCGAAAACATGAACCTAGAATGGATATGACATCCGAGTCAACTATCCGGGAATATTCGCCTGAAGGAAGACTCAAAATGCGGCAAGTGTTTCTCGTAGTTGTGATAGGCATTGCCTTCTCCTTTTTACACTTTCGCGAATCTACCGGCATGCTTTCCCCTTCCCTTGAAGAGCCTAGCACAAAAGCAGATTCAACTTCCTTTGCTGTAAAGTTTCAAGAATTCCGATTGAATAATGGCCTCCGTGTAATCCTTTCTGAAGATCATTCTGCACCGACTTACTCCCTCTGCATTACTTATGACGTCGGGTCCCGCGATGAACGCGAGGGCAAGACTGGATTTGCTCATTTGTTCGAACACATGATGTTTCAGGGCTCTGAGAACGTGGGTAAGGGGGAGCACTTCATTCTCGTCGAGAACAATGGAGGATACGCTAATGGCCAGACGACCTTCGATTGCACTTATTATTTTGAAGATTTGCCCATAAACAAAATCGATTTGGGATTGTTTCTTGAGGCGGACCGTATGCGCTCATTGGAGATCACTCAGGAGAATTTGGATAATCAGCGTAAGACAGTCCAGGAGGAGCGGCGGCTAAAAATCGATAATACACCTTACGGCAGAACGTCAGAAGCAATACTGGAGACAGCGTATGATAGTTTTGCATATAAACATTCCGTCTTTGGATCCATGCAAGACATAAGCGAAGCCACAATCAAAGATGCAGAAGAGTTCTTTAAAGCCTACTACGCACCTAATAACGCTGTGTTAGCATTGGTCGGCGACTTCAATACAAACGAAACATTGCAGAAAATTAAACATTACTTCGAAGGCATCCTTTCGAGCGCGAAGCCATCAGAACTCATAATCATTGAACCTGAACAAAAACAAGAACGTCGGAAAGCTATTAAGGATGAATTTGCAAGTGATCCACGAATCGATATTGTCTTTAAGATTCCGAAAGGCAATACACCGGACTGGTATGCTCTTAGCAAGACAGGATTCATTCTAGTGAACGGACGTTCTTCTCGACTCTACAAAAAACTTGTAGCTGAAAAGCAACTTGCAATAAGCGTCACTGGCCAAGTCGAGGAACGTTGTGGCCCTTCTCTTTTCTCTATCACAATCATGCCCAAGCCAGGTAAACGACTTTCTGATATTGAGGAGATTGTTTATTCGGAAGTTGAGAGACTGAAAAATGAATTCGTCGAAGACTGGGAACTTCAAAAAGTCCAACGTCAAATAAGGTTAGACAGAGCCCGACAACTTCAGGCAACTATGCGGCGAGCAATTCCGTTAAGCAAATCCACCGCACTCTATGGTGATCCCAACCTAGTCAACACGATCGAGGACAAATATGATGAAGCTAAGAGAGAAGATATTCGGCGCGTTGCGACTCTCTATTTGAAAGTCTCCAACAGGACAGTCATCATAACATTGCCAGGCTCATCAGAGTACAAATAAACTCCATTCTCCAATCCGAAAACGTAATGAGAATTAGACGTCATAAGATTTGGTTTTCTTCAACGATTCTCTGTTTGTTGGTATTCGCCACCAGCGGCACTTCTATCCTCGCGGCGATGACGGGATTTCAGGCCAAGAATCCAACGCAAAGTAAAGTTATCAGAAAGAATAAGGCTCCGGTTTCCAACGAAATCATTCGCGTGCGGCTGCCAAAGCCGTTTGAAGCGGTCCTAGATAATGGCCTTATCGTGGAAATATGGGAGGATCATCGTTCGCCGCTTGTCTGCGTTGATATGGAAATAAAACAAGCGGGGCCTATGTATGACAGCCCGTCGATACCTGGAATCGCTTTTACAACAGCTGAGATGTTGCAGAGAGGAACAAAGTCTCGGACGAGGAAAGAGATTGCCGAGGAGTCAGACAGACTGGGAGTCAACATATCGGCATCAGCAGAATTTGGATCTACAGAGACAAGTATTGCAGCGACGGGTCTTAGAGATAACCTCGATGACTGGTTTGCCCTGTTTGCAGATCTTGTCTTGAATCCGAGTTTTCCAGCCAACGAACTAAACGAGCTTAAAGTTGAGACCAAGCTTCAGGTACAACAACAGAAATCTCAACCGTCTTTTCTTGCGAAAGAGCGATTTTACAAAGCCGTATACAATAGTCACCCGGCTTCAATGATAGCGCCATCGTCGGCTTTGATTGACTCCATTAACCGAACATTATTAGAGTCATGGCATAAGGAGCGATATGTCCCCCAAAATGCAATTCTCGGAATTGCTGGAGATATACGACCTGAAGGGATAATGCCTATGCTAAGAAAATGGTTCACCGACTGGAAGGGGAGTAAATCAATCCGGGCACTGCCAAAGCCAGAGCCCTCTGCAGCCAAGAAGGTCTACCTTATTGACCGCCCCGGTTCAGTTCAGAGTACTATTAGAATCGGAACAATCACAGTAGATCGACGGCACGAAGATTTCATCCCTCTGTATGTAATGAATCAAATTGTGGGAGTTGGTCCAGGAGCGCGCTTGTTTCGCAAACTGAGAGAAGAAAAAGGATATACTTATGGAGTCTTTAGCGACTTAACGGAGGAAGCATATCGCGGTGTCTGGACTATTAGAGGTGATGTGCGCACAGAGGTGACGGAGGAAGCAATCACTGAAATCTTGAAAGAAGTTCTGCAAATTAGGGATGAAAGAGTTCAAGAAGACGAGTTAGAAGAAGCAAAGCGTGCAATTATCAGCCTTTTCGCGCTCAATCTAGAAGAGTCCAGATTGTGGATGCTGTATGGTCTCGCAGCCAACTTTTGCGGACTCGACCTTGACTACTGGGACAAATTTCCTGACGAAATTGGCAGGGTTTCGGCGAAGGACGTTCAGCGGGTAGCACAACGTTATCTCAACCCGGATTCTCTTCAGATCGTGGTGGTTGGGGATGGGAGACTATTGGAAAATGCATTACGTAAGTTCGGTCCGATCGAACTATATAATGCAGAAGGTGAATTAAGAAAAAAATAGAAGAAGTTGCGGCAAGCGACCGCTAAGGATGATTATTTAATCCAAGTACGTACCCCACTAGGTAAATCACCCTTCAAATCTGTGAAGGTGTTGGGCTAGAATAATCCTTTCCCCAGTCCCATACTTTCGAAGAAGCAAGAGCCAGTTGCTCAGATTATTGCGCAGGTACTCCGCCGTCTAAAGTATGGGCACGAATGAATGATGATACCCTTTCTACGATTTCGGGGAGACACCTGCTTTGGTTTCTTTCCAGCCTGCTCAAAGTTGCAGGGTCGATCCCTATCTGCATAGCCAGTTCTTTTTGAGTCACGCCATGACTCTTCCGATATTGGAAGAGCCTTTCGCCTAATGTCTTCGTTTCGGTGGGCAGGGGATCATAACCTAGGAATTCGATGATCTTAGGGAATAGATGCAGAGTCGGGTTAGTCCTGTTCTTCTCCCAATTTGTAACCGTGCATTCATCGACTCCGATGATGTTGCCAACCTGCGCTTGGTAGAGTCCCAGCTCAAGCCGCCGCTTTTTGATATGGCCGCCCCATGTTTGAGGATTTTGAGGGATTTTCGTGGGTTTTGGGGCGCTGAGGCGGACGCGACAGAAAGGCAACGCAACCCTGATCGGATAGGAATCGCGGAGACCCAAACGAAGAATGGATCTTCTCCGCCAACAGTTTTGAGATGCACCGTGCCTCGTCGTTCGTTCATCCTCACGATCTTGAGGATGTCTTTTTCGACGTCATAGAGACTCCTGATGGAAACGTCACTGCAATATGCTTCCTTCACCGCCTCTTCCTTGAATTGCACGGCTTTCGCGAGCGTGTAACCGGCTTCCAGCGTGACCTTCATGAAGAGCCACTCCACTTCGTTTTATTCCTTGTCTGTCATCGGTTCCGTTTGAATTTGTTCACTGGGAACGATTCGTGACTGAAGAATACCGCTTTGTTGGTTCGTTGGCTCCGCCTGATAGGATCAGCGTAGGAAGTCGCCTGCCGTCCAACGCATAGATGGTCTCCAGATCAACTGCGTTCACCCAATGGGTGAAAAATTACGCGTGAAGTGAAATGCTTCGCCTCTTTCAGCAACAACGAACGAGGCCGTCGTTGTTGCCTTTGACGCGCAGATGGCAGTCAACGTTCCCAAAATACAAAAAGACACCCCTGCTATCTCGGGTTTGAGGTTGCATTGGTTGTTTTAATTCACGCGAATGCTTACTTTGTTTTGAATTGTTGCACAACGAAGGTCCAGATCTGAGATGGAAGAAGGGGTATGCACTCTCGATAAAGAATCTTCCGACCGAAGATTCCTTAGACCAGTACTTCTAAACCGAGGAGATGTATGGCTACATTGAAACTTCGAAGCGCGCTCAAGGAACTGCCCCGATCTCCCACGGGTATAAAAGGCCTTGATGAGATTACGCACGGGGGATTACCGAAAGGCAGACCGACGCTTGTATGCGGCGGTGCGGGTTGCGGAAAGACCCTCTTTGCCATGGAGTTTCTCGTCCGAGGAGGAACGCAGTACAATGAACCGGGCGTCTTTATATCGTTCGAGGAAACAGAGAAAGAACTCACAGCAAACGTCGCTTCGTTGGGGTTCGATTTGGACAGCCTTGTAGAGCACAAAAAGATTTGGCTTGAGCACATTCGCGTTGAACGGGGTGAAATCGAAGAAGGCGATGAATACGATTTGGAGGGTCTGTTTATCAGGATCCATCATGCAATCGAGAGCATCCGCGCCAAGCGTGTTGTGCTGGATACCATAGAAACACTTTTTTCAGGATTGCCAAACCCCCTTATACTGCGTGCTGAACTGCGCCGGTTATTGCGCTGGCTGAAAAGGAAAGGCGTATCAACAATAATAACTGCAGAGCGAGGTGAAAATACCTTAACGCGTGAAGGTTTGGAAGAATACGTCTCCGATTGTGTCATTCTACTCGATCATCGCGTGAACGATCAATCATCCATACGACGGCTGCGTATTGTCAAATATCGCGGTTCAACGCACGGCACGAACGAGTATCCTTTCCTTATTGATGAAGAAGGTTTTTCTGTTCTGCCTGTCACTTCCCTAGGACTGAATTACTTTTCATCCCCAGAGAGAATTGCCACCGGTATTCCGCGTCTTGACACAATGCTCTCCGGTAAAGGCTACTTTCGCGGCAGTACAGTGCTTGTTTCAGGCACCGCCGGTACGGGCAAGACGAGCATTGCGGCGAAATTTGTTGAAGAGGCATGCAAGAGGGGAGAACGCGTTCTCTTTTTTACTTTCGAAGAATCTGCTGATCAGCTTGTGCGCAATATGCGTTCAATTGGAATACATTTGGAGCCGTGGGTGAAAAAAGGGTTGCTTCAGTTTCATGCAGCACGTCCGACACTCTATGGCTTGGAAACTCACCTGACGACAAGTATCAAATTGGTCAATAACTTTGAACCTGACGTCGTTATCCTCGACCCTATTAATGCATTCGTGATGGGAGAGAACCAAACTGAAGTCAAAACGATGCTGCTGCGCCTGGTGGATTTCCTGAAGATGAAGGGGATCACCGCATTCTTCACAAATCTCACTTCAGCCGGCGATAGTATGGAGATTACCGATGTGTACATCTCATCCTTGATAGACACGTGGTTGCTACTCCGTGATATCGAAATTGCGGGTGAGCGTAACAGAGGATTGTATGTGCTTAAATCCCGCGGTATGGAACA
>Ga0187878_1003351_pt1 | contig 13319 bp, 12 predicted proteins | sample June2016WEW_17_1_FD_132979 | JGI IMG/M metagenome (GOLD analysis project Ga0187878, IMG submission 132979) | Peatland microbial communities from SPRUCE experiment site at the Marcell Experimental Forest, Minnesota, USA - June2016WEW_17_150 | ecosystem: Environmental > Terrestrial > Soil >...
CGCGTGTGGACGTTGTAGCCGTTGTTCTCCATCACGTAGACGATCGGGAGCTTCCACAGCGAGGCGATGTTCAACGACTCCGAGAACGCGCCCTGCTTGGAGGCGCCGTCACCGAAGAAGCAGAGGACGACCTGGCCCTGCTTGCGGATCTGCGCCGCCCACGCCGCGCCGGTCGCATGCGGGATCCCGGCCGCGACGATCCCCGACGTGCCGAGGAAGCCGTTGGAGACGTCGGCGAGGTGCATCGAGCCGCCGATGCCCTTGCAGAGCCCGTCCTTGCGGCCGTAGATCTCGGCCATCATCGCCTTGGGGTCGGTGCCGCGTGCGAGGGGATAGCCGTGGCAGCGGTAGGTGGCGAAGAACTGGTCGTCGGGGCCGAGCGTCGCGATCGACCCGACGATCGACGCCTCGGCGCCGTCGGCGAGATGGGTGTGGCCGCGGATCACGCCCGGATGCTCCACGAAGGTGCGCTTGACCCGCTCCTCGAACTCCCGGATCCGCAGCATCTGCGTGAACATCCAGACCAGCCGGTCGCGGTCGAGCTCCTTGACTCCCTCTGGTGCGCTCACGCGGCGCTCCTCTCGTGTCCGAATTGAGCGGCGGTCGTCTCGTAGGCCCGCCGGAAGATCACGTCGATCGGATTGTTGCGCAGTTCCTCGGAGAGCACCTCGACGCCCCACGGCCCGTCGTAGCCGTGCTCCGCGCAGGCCTCGATGGTGGCGCGCAGGTCGAACTCGCCCTCGCCGGGCAGCTCGCGGTGGTTGACCGTCTCGTCGATGAGGTCATCCATGTCGTCGAGCCGGCCGTCGCTCAGCTCGACCCACGACAGGTACTCGGACGGGATGCGGCGCAGATCGCCGGGCTCGATCCCCAGCTTGGACATGTGCCAGGTGTCGATCGCGATGCCGCCGTTGTCGGCGCCCGCGCCGGCGACGACCTCGAGCGCGGCGTCGATGCTGTTCACGTTGGTGTCGAACGGCATGAACTCGTAGACGATCTTCGCGTCGGTGTGGTGCGCCGCGTCGGCGCACAGCTCGCCGAAGCGCTCGGTGAGCTTCGAGAGCTCGGCGGGCGTGCCGAGGATGTTGCCGACCTTGATGTGGTGGGCGTTCAGCGCGCCGGCCGCGTCGAAGAGCATCTCCCGAGTTTCATCCGACGCCTTACGGCGCTCGTCGTCCTCGTCGAGGAACCAGTCCATGAGAAACTCCAGCTCGAGGTGGCGCAGGCCGTTGTCGTCGAACGCCTGCTTCATCTCCGGCAGGCTCGACGTCTCGAGCACGTGCTCGAGGTCGGCGTGCCAGATCCCGAGCCCGCTGAAGCCGACCTTGCGCGCCTCGGCGCACCGGTCGGCCCAGTCGAAGAGGCTCCACTCGCGGCCGGTGTGCACCTCGACCGGCCCGGAGACCGTCCAGTAGAGGCCGAGCAGCTCGACGCTCTCGCCCACGCCGCCTACCGCGGCCGGTACGAGGCGCGGACGACCTCGGCGTACGGAACGGGCGAGACGATCGCTCGGATCTCGGTCTGCACGTGGCGCTCGACCACCGGCTTCGCCGACCCGCCGCCTTCCTCGCCCCAGACGAGCGTGACCTCGGTGCCCGGCTCGCTCTGCTCCGGGTCGACGATCGCGAGAGAGAGCATCGAGCTCTCGTTGGAGCTGTAGCCGGAGAACGTCGACACCCCGACCATCTTGCCGTCCTTCATCACCTTGTCGTTCGGCCAGGTCGAGTAGTTGGACAGGGGCAGATCGATGTACTTGGCCCTGCCTTCCGCCTGGAACATGGTTCGCATCGCGGCGGCGACGTCGTCTCCGTTCCAGGCGAGCGTGACCTTCTTGCGGCTCGGCACGTCGGCCATCTGCTCGAGCGCTTTGCGACCGATGAAGTCGTGGTCGAACTTGACGAACGGCCCGTAGCCGATCTCGTACGGCGTCAGGTAGTAGTCCGCGATGTCGTCGGAGTAGTAGCTGCCGCCGAGCGAGCCCGTCCCTTCGTAGCCGTTCGCGGGCAGCCACTCCCGGTACGCCTTCATCGCGTCGCCGGTGAAGACGGCCGGAAGCGGGCACGGAATCCAGCCCGACTCGAGCGTGTTCGTGGCGTAGACCCGCGAGCCCACCTGCCGGAGCCCGAGCTCCTCGCCGGCTGCGACGATCGCGGCCTTCACGTCGTCGCCCTGCTCCCACGGGCCGAACAGCTCGAGGCCGGGGACGCCGGACATGCCGTGGTGCAGCGCACGAACGGAGTGGCCCGCGATGGTTATCTCGCCCATGTTGAAGAACTTGATCTCGGGCAGCGGGCCGCCGGTGACCTTCTCCAGAACCTCGAGCGCGTTGGGGCCCTGAATCTGGTACCGGTAGAGCTTGCGGCCGCGCGGGTTCACCGCGGAGCGCTCGTCCCGCTCGAACGATACGTCGTACCCGTCGGTCTCACCGTGGTACTGCACCCAGTTGTGAGCGGAGGGGCGTCCGACGAGGCTGAACAGATCCTCGTCCAGGTAGAACAGAATCGCGTCGCCGATCAGATAGCCGTCGTAATTGCACGCGACGAACTGCTTCGCCTTGTTGACGGCGAACGTCGCGAAGCTGTTGACGCCGACGTCGGAGAGCAGCTTGAGCGCGTCCGGCCCCTTGATGTACAGGTCGGTCATGTGGTGCGACTGGTCGAAGAGACACGAGGTCTGCCGCCATGCATGTTGTTCGTCGCGCCAGTTCGAGAACTCGCCGGGGACCTTCGGATACACGTAAGGCCCGATCTGCGAGTTGCGTACGAGGTCGACCGGATTCCCGACGGTCGTGAGCAACGCCTCCAAGCTCTGGGAACTCATGGCTACGAGCAATGCCTCCTAGGTGGTCGAGCTGCCGCTTCCTGTGCGAGGATCTCGATCGCGGTCACGCCTGTGCCGCCGGCGTCGTCGGCGATCACGCCCGAGACTCTCAGGGCTCTGCCCGTTTGTCAAGACGGTGTTCCGATTGATGGGACGAGGCGCTAAGATGGTTCCATGCACGCGCGATCGTCGGACGGAAGCACCGGCACGTCGCAGTCGCTGGAGCGGGGCCTCGCGATCCTCTCCTCGTTCCACTCCGACCGTCCGCTGATCGGCGTCAGCGAGCTCTCGCGCGGGCTCGATCTGAGTCGGAGCACGGCACACCGCTACGTCGCCACGCTCGCCAAGCTCGGCTACCTGCAGCAGGACCCCGAATCGAAGCGCTACCGGCTCGGCCCGAAGGTGCTCGACCTCGGCTTCTCGGCACTGAACTCGATGGATCTGCTCGAGATCTCCGCCCCGCACCTGCGACGGCTCTGCGACGAGACGCAGCGCACGGTCAACCTGGCGATCCTCGACGGCACCGACGTCGTCTACATCGAGCGCTACCGAACGGCGCAGCAGGGCCAGCGGGAGATCGACCTCAACCTCCACGTTGGCGCGCGACTGCCGGCCTACTGCACGGCGATGGGGAAGGCGATCCTCGCTTTCGTCCCCGAGGAGCGCCTCGCGGAGATCATCGAACGTATCGACTTCGCGCCGCGTGGGCCGAATACGCTCACCGATCCCAAGGCGTTTCGGGAAGAGCTGGAGAAGATCCGTGCGTCGGGCATCGCCGTGAACGACGAGGAGCTCGCCTACGGGCTGCGGTCGATCGCCGCCCCGATCCATTCGCGTTCGGGCGAGGTGCTCGCTGCGCTCAACCTCGCCGTCCACCGCACGGTGGTGTCGATGGACGAGCTGATCGCGCGCTTCGGTCCTGCGGTCACCAAGACGGCGCACGACATCTCTCTCAGCATGGGGCACAGGCAGGCACCCACCTGATGGCCTTGTCCGGCCGTGACGACCGCGGCATCCTGTGGACGCCGCCGCCGGACGTTCGGGAGACGACCGAGATCGGGCGCTACCTCGCCTGGCTCGAGCGCGAGCGCGGGCTCGCGTTCCGGGACTACCACGAGCTGTGGCGCTGGTCGGTCGCCGACCTGGCCGGGTTCTGGTCGTCGATCTGGGAGTTCTTCGAGGTGAAGACACACGCCCCGTACAGCACAGTGCTCGCCTCCGACGCGATGCCGGGCGCCACCTGGTTCCCGGGCGCGCGGTTGAACTTCGCCGAGCACCTCATCGGCGCCGACGGCGACGCGGAGCAGGTGGCGGTCGTCTCCCGCTCCCAGACACGTGATTCGGTCGAGCTCACCTTCACGGAGTTCCGCGACCAGGTGGCCCGTGCGCGCGCCGGCCTCGCGCGGCTCGGCGTCGGCCCGGGCGACCGCGTCGTCGCGTACCTCCCGAACATCCCCGAGACGCTGGTGGCGTTCGCGGCGACAGCGAGCCTCGGGGCGGTCTGGGCGAGCTGTGCGCCCGAGCTCGGCCCCCGCAGCGTCGTCGACCGCCTCGTGCAACTCGAGCCGGCAGTACTGCTGACCGTCGGGGGGTACGGCTTCCGCGACCGCTCCGTCGACCGCCGCGAGGAGGTGGCGACGATCCGCGCCGCCCTCCCCACGCTGCGCCACGTCGTGCACGTCCCCTACGGCGACCACGTCGTCCCGGACGCCGTCTCCTGGGACGAGCTGCTCGCCGAGCCCGGGTCGCTCGCATTCGACCCGGTCGCGTTCGACCACCCGCTGTTCGTGCTGTTCTCGTCGGGGACGACCGGCCGGCCGAAGGCGATCGTCCACGGCCACGGCGGCATCCTGCTCGAGCTCCTCAAGGCGCACGCGTTCAGCTGGGACCTGAAGCCGGGCGGTCGCCTGCTCTGGTTCTCGACAACGTCGTGGATGATGTGGAACGCCCTCGTGGCCGCGCTCTTGGTGCGCTCGTCGATCGTGATGCTCGACGGCGACCCGACGTGGCCGGACATCGGCTGGCAGTGGCGGGTCGCCGAGGAGACGCGCCCGACGTTCATGGGCGTCAGCCCGGCGTTCCTGATGGCGTGCCGCAAGGTGGGCCTGGAGCCCGGGCGGGAGTACGACCTCGGCTCCATCCGCGTGTTCGGCACGGCCGGCTCCCCGCTTCCCGCCGAGGGCTACCGCTACGTCTACGACCAGCTCGGGCCCGGCGTGCTGCTCATCAACGGCAGCGGCGGCACGGACGTCTGCAGCGGAATCGTCGGAGGCTCGCCGCTCCTCCCGGTCTACGAGGGCGAGATCTCGGGCCGCCTGCTCGGCGTCGCCGCCGAGGCCTTCGACCTGGACGGCGAGCCGGTCGTCGGCGAGCTGGGAGAGCTCGTGATCACCAGGCCGATGCCGTCCATGCCCGTCGCGCTGTGGGGGGACGCGGACGGCTCCCTCTACCGCCGCTCGTACTTCGACATGTTCCCGGGGGTCTGGCGCCAGGGCGACTGGATCAGGTTCTCGGCACGGGGCAGCTCCGTCGTCACGGGCCGTTCCGACGCCACCCTCAACCGCGGCGGCGTCCGGCTCGGCACGGGCGAGTTCTACAGCGTCATCGAGGAGCTGCAGGAGATCACGGACAGCCTCGTCGTCCACCTCGAGGACGACGAGGGAGGTGCGGGCGAGCTCGTGCTGTTCGTCGTGCTCGCCGACGGCGTCGTGCTGGACGACGAGCTGCGAAGCGGCATCGCCCGTGCTCTGCGCTCGCAGCTCTCGCCGCGCCACGTACCCGACACGATCCGCGCCGTGCCCGCGATTCCCCGCACGCTGACAGGGAAGAAGCTCGAGGCGCCCGTCAAGCGCATCCTCCGCGGCGAGCCGGCCGAGTCCGTCGCCAGCAGAGACTCGCTCCTCGACCCCACCGCCCTCGACCTGTTCGCCGCGATCGCGGCCCCGCCAACCATCCAGGAGGCAAGGTGAGCGACAAGCGTCCCGTCGTCGTCTACGGCGCCAGCGGCTTCTCCGCTCGGCTGATCATCGAGTTCCTGCGCGAGTACAACGTCCCGTTCATCGCCGCGGGGCGCAACCGCGAGAAAATCGAGGACGTTCTCGCTCACGTGCCGGGCATCGGCACGGCCAACTACGAGATCGTCCAGGTCGACCACGACGTCGACGCACTCGCCGCGCTGTTCGAGGGCGCCAAGGTCGTCTGCAACACCGTCGGCCCCTGCATCTACCACGGCTCGACGGTGGTCGAGGCCGCCCTGAAGGCGGGCACCCACTACATCGACACCGGCGGCGAGACGCCGTGGGTGCGGCTCGCGCAGGAGGAGTGGGGCGCGAAGTTCGAAGAGGCGGGCTTGCTGCTCGCGCCGGCGACCGCGTACATGTCGGCGGTCGCGGAGGCATGCGCGCGGATCGCGATCGAGCGCGCGCCGGGAATCGACTCGCTCGAGATCCTCTCGATGTTCATGGGCTTCCCCACGTACGGGTCGACCCAGACGATCTTCGGCCAGCTCCAGTGGGAGTCGATCTACCTCGAGCAGAACGAGTACAAGGAGTGGCCGCCGGTGACGACGCTCGAGGTGACGATCCCGAGCGCGATCACGACTCAGCTCGCGCTGCCTTGGGGCGGCTTCCCGCACCCGGTCTGGTTCAAGGACCACCCGCAGATCGCGAACGTGCGCGCCTTCGGCGGCCTGCTCGACCGGTCGCTGATGGAGGGCATCGTCGCGGGCCAGCGCGACTACCAGGAGAAGATCAAGCCGCTGCCGGCGGAGGAGCAGAAGAAGGTGCTCGCCGGGATCGCCGACTCGATGCAGCCGGGCCTGCCACCGCGGGAAAATCGGCGCCTCCAGCGCACGGTCGACGTCGTCGTCGGGCGCGGCAACCTCGAGTCGATCCGCGTGTACGCGCACGGACAGGGCGCGTACCTCCAGACGGGCCTGGTCCAGGCGTTCGCCGCGCATCACCTCGTCCACCAGCCGCCGCGCAAGGTCGGCTTCGCGTCGCCGTGCGAGGCCTTCGGTCACCGGGAGATCCTCGCGGCGCTCGAGGCGTACGGCTTCTCGAAGGTCGAGGTCGGCTAGCGCGGCGCTTCGGGCTGCGCGGCTTCGGACTGGGCTCGCGCCACGGCGTCGAGCAGCCCCTGCTCGGTCACCGGCGTCGGGATGAGCGTCGCGCCTTCCGCCAGGTGCGCGTAGCGCTCGAAGTCCGGCTGCGGCGCTTCGAACACGACCGGCGTCGAGCCTTTCGTGCCGAGAACGGCGAGCAGCTTGTCGCCTCGATGGACCGAGCAGGTAGACACGACGACGTCAGCCCCCTCGACGAGCCCGCAGTGCCCGGTCTCGATCAGCGGGCAGCGATCGTCGCCTTCCGGGTGCTCGCCCGTGCACGTCGCGACGTCGTAGCCCGCCTCGCGCAGCACCTCCGCGTACGCCCAGAGTTGGGCGCTGTCCGGGTTCTCGACGAGCGCCCGCTTGCGCCCTTCGCGCGCCGGCCAGTCGCCGGTCTCGATCGTGTGCTGCTTGCGACGCCGGAACATGCGGGAACTATGAGCCAGGCTCACGCCTCGGGTAGTCGTGCAAACCCGGAATCCGGTTGCGGGCGACTACGTATCAGATGCGACGTTCATCGACCCTCGACGATCTGGCGCAGCCCGTTCAGGTCGTAGGAGAGCTCGCCGGCGAGATAGCGCTGCCGCATCGCCGCCTCTCGCTCCGCCCGTTCGAGCGCGAGCGGCAGCACCTCGTCGACGCGCTCCTGCGGAAGCGCCATCGCGCCGTCGCAGTCCATCACGACGAGATCTCCCGGCCGGATCTCGGCGCCGCCGATCACGACCGGCACGTCGAGCTTTCCGACCTCGCCCTTCGTCGCGCCCTGGGCGCGGACGAACCGTGCCCAGATGGGGAGGCCGATCGCCGCGAGCTCGTCGAGGTCGCGCACGGCGCCGTCGACGAGGATCCCCGCGACGCCACGCGCATGCGCCTGCGTCGCCAGCAGCTCGCCGACGAGCGCGACCGGCGCCGGCTCGACGCTCGACAGCACGAGGACGTCGCCCGGCTCCGCGTGCGCGATGACCGCGTGCACCATGCTGTTGTCGCCGGCCGCACAGAGCGCGATCCGCGCCGGCCCCGCGGCCCGTGAGCCGGGCACGACCTGGGTCAGCGGAAGGTCGACGATGCCGGTCCGGCCGGCGGCCTCGTGGACGGTGGCGACGCCGAGTTGCGCGAAAGCCGCGTAGTCGATCACAGCGTGTCGACGACGACGGGGAGCTCGCGCTGGAACGCCTCCGCGTAGCGGATGTCGCTGCGACCGGAGATCCGGCGAGCGTGATTGGCCCGGTGCTCCGCGCGCTCGGAGTAGTACTGCCGCAGATACCCCTGCGCGCCCATGGCCTCCATCGCGGCCACCTTCTTGCTCCACACGGACGTGATGTCGAGAAACGTCGTGGGGACGAACCCGCACAGCTCGGGCTGGTGCGGCTCGAAGCTGAGCAGCTCGGGCGGCGTGATCGTCTTGAACGCGCTCGCGACGCCGGCTCCGCTTGCGAGCTGCCGCGCCTGCACGGTCGCGTCGTGCGCGACCCCGTGGTCCGGGTTGAACGGGTCGCGCGCAGCGTGGCCGAGGATCAGCTGCGGCTCGAGCTGGCGGATCAGGACGGTCAGCCGTTCGACGGCGGCGGCGTCCATGACGAGCGGGTAGTCGCCGAGGTCGAGGCTGCGGAAGGTCGCGCCGAGCACGGTCGCGGCTGTGAGCGCCTCTCCGTGACGGATCCGCTTGACGCTCTCCTCGGTCTGTCCGGGCTCCTTCCACAACTCGCCCGACTCTCCCCGCTCGCCGTACGAGAGCGAGACGACGTGCGCCGTGCCGCCGTCCTCGACAAACCGCGCGATCGCGCCCGCCGCGCGCCAGACGAAGTCGGCGGAATGCGCGCTGACGACGAGCAGCGTCCTAGACACCGGCGAGCCTCCTCGTGTTGACGACCGCCATCGTGCGCACATCATGCTCGGAGAAGCCGGCCTCAAGCAGACAGTCCGCCATCAGGGCGAGCCCGTCCTCGACCGGCGGGTTCGCGACCTGGCCGAGGTCGGTCGAGAGAACGTTGTGCTCCGGCCCGGTCGCGCGGATCGCCTCGAACGTCCGCTCCCAGGAGACCTTGCCGGTGTGGATCGGCGCGAAGCAGCGCTCGAGCACCGCTCCCTTCTCGGCGAGCTCGCGCTGCTCCTCGACCGGGACTCCCTGCGTCGGATAGTCCGGATGCGTGACGACCACGCGGGAGACGCCCGCGGCGAATGCGGCCGCGACTACATCGTGGATCTCCGCCCGGCCCAGATGCCCCGTGGCGAGCACGAGCTCGTGGCGTGCGACGACCTCGAGCACCTTTGTGAGGCCCTCCCTCGTCAGCCGCACCGGCTCGCTCGCGACTCCGACCGTCGCGAACTCCTCCTGGATCTTTCGCCAGACCGGCTGCTTCGCGGGCTTGGGGCCGTCCTCGCTCGCCTCGTTCTCGGCGTCGACCGTCGGCAGCCAGACGATCCGCGCGCCTTCCCGGGCCGCGATCTCCACCGCCTGCGCGTTCAGCCCGCCCACGCCCGCGTTGAGCGTGATCGCGCCGAGGGCGTCCACGCCCGGCACCGCGGCGCGCACGACGGCCGCGCGCTCCGCCGTCGGCGCATAGTGCGACTTGAGCACGAAGCCCGCGAGCCCGAGGTCGGCGAAACGGCGGGCGAGCCCGAGATCGTCGATGCGCCGTTTCGCAAGGTCCGGCTCGACGTGGACGTGCAGGTCGTAGGCGCCGCAGACGAGCTCACGCGCGCGGGCCGACGGCTCAGTGGCCGGCAAGAAGCGCTTCCTCCTCGGGCACCGGAGGCGAGCCCTTGATGTGGAAGGACGCGACCGTCTGCATCCCCCACGCCTGCCCCTTCGCGCGCTCCGCCTGCGACCAGACGACCGCCTCGTGGTCCGGCGCGAAGATGAGGAAGCCGCCCGAGCAGACCTCGATCCGGTTCCCACCCGGCTCCCAGGTGTAGAGGAAGAACGTCTGCTGGATCGCGTGCTTGTGCGGGCCCGACTCCATCACGATCCCGTGCTCGAGGAAGACGTCCGCCGCGCGCAGCACGTCCTCGCGCTGGTCGACGAAGAAGGCGATGTGGTGCAGCCGACCGCGCGTGCGCGTCAGGTCGCGCGTATACGTGACGTCGTACGACTTCTGGTTGGAGGCGAGCCAGACGCCCGCCTCGGTGCCGTCGTCGAGCACGATCTGCTCGGTCAGCCGCAGGCCCAGGTTGTCCTCGAGGAAGACGCGGTTCTCGGCGGGATCGACGGCGAGGAAGTTGACGTGGTCGAGGTGGCGGACGCCGGCGCCCCGTCCCGGGTAGCGCTGCGGCTGATTCTTCAGCGCCGGCCGCAGCTCCGGCGGAGCCTGGTAGCGCTCGGACTCGTAGAACAACTCGTAGCGGTGGCCGTCGGGATCGAGGAAGCTGTACGCGGGGCCGTGACCGAGGTCGCCGTCGAGCCAGGCGCCGCCGACTCCGGCCGCATCGAGCGCCGCGACCCGGCGCTCGAGCGCCTCGGCGCTGTAGGTGCGGTACGCGATGTGCCCGACCCCCGATTGCCCGGCCGCGGTCAACTTCACGGACGACCGCTCGTAGTCGCCGAAGCCGCGCAGGTACACCGAGTCCCCGCTCTCGCCGGCGACCTCCATCCCGAGAAGCTCCCGGAAGTAGAACAGGCTCTCGTCCGGCTTCGGCGTCAGCAGCTCGACGTGCGAGAGATGCGCGAGATCCCGGATCGGCTCGGTCAGGAGAGGTACCCGTGCGGGTCGTCGTGGAGGTGCGCGGCCAGGCGGCTCGCAAGCGCCATGATCGTCAGCGACGGGTTGACCGAGAGAGTCCGCGGGACGAGCGAGCCGTCTCCGACGTAGAGACGCTTGACGTCCCACGACTGTCCGTCCGCGTCGACGACCGACCGCTCCGGGTCGCTGCCCATGCGGCACGTCCCTTGCACGTGCGTCGTGATCAGTCCGGTCCAGCGGACGCTCGAGGCGCCCGCTGCCTGCAGCACCTCGCGGGTGAAGTCGAACGCGCCGGTCATCCGCTCGCGTTCCTGTGCCGTGAACGCCGCCTCGAACGACTCCTGCCCGTTCTCGTCGAGGTGGACGCTGCCGTTGTTGTCGTCGTTCACCATCACGAGCAGGCCGACCCAGCGGCGGAACGCCCGCAGCGTCTCGACGAGGGGCGCTCCCCAGAGCGGGCCGTTCTCGTCCTCGATCGTCGTCGCGAAGCCGATGGGATCCTGGATCGTCGTCGCCTCGATCACGAAGCCGCCGTCCTCGTTGTGCTGGTGCTTCATCGCATGCGCCGTGATCGGGTACACCATGTGCGCGTCCTGCGGCTCGTCGAACAACCCGTAGACGAGGCGGGCCGGGTGGAAGCCGAGGTTTCGGCCGACCAGCCGGCTGCTCGGGCTGTCCGGCAGGCCGGACCGCATCAGCAACTGCGGCGTGTTCAGCGTCCCCGCGGCGACGACGACCGCACCGGCATCGACACGCGTGACCTTTCCGTCCTGGTCGACGTACTCGACGCCCGTCGCCTCGCCGTCTTCGATCACGACCCGGTCGACGCGCGCGTCGGCGCGCAGGTCGAGCCGACCGGCCGCCCAGGCGTCGGCGATGTACGTGTTGAGCGTCGACTTGCCCCCGTTCGTCGGGCACCCTTGCAGGCACGAGCCGATGCTCATGCAGTTCCCGTCGGTGTACGAGCGCACCGGCTCGAGCGGCGCGCCCAGCGCGCGGAAGGCGGGCTCCACGGTGCGCACGCTCTTCAGCCAGTCGGACCGCTCGCGGACGCCGAGCCGCTGCTCCACCTGGTCGTAGTGCGGGTCGAGGTCGTCCGCGCCGAACGCCGACCCGCCCGGGCCGACGAGCCCGCTCGCCTCGTGCCACTTGGCGAAGTCCTTCGCGTGCGCGCGCAGCGCCACCTTCGTGTTGATCGTGGTGCTGCCGCCGACACAGCGACCGGCGACCAGCCCGACCGCACCACCGGCGCCGCCGTCGATCAGCGCGAACCGGATCGGCCACCAGAGATCGTGCGCCGCCTTCGCCTCCCAGCGCGTGAAGTCGGCCGCGGTCTTGTGCGGGCCGAGCTCCAGCAGGAGCACGCGCCGGCCGCGGTCCGCGAGCTCGCCGGCCACGACTCCGCCGCCCGCGCCGGAGCCGACGACCACCACGTCGAAGCGCTCGGTCATCCGATGCCGAGGTAGGACCAGTCCTTCGCCAGCCGTGTGGCGAGAGGAGAGTTGAAGTCGATCTCCGTCCACGCGCCGGTCGCGTCGACGCCGGGGGCGACGAAGTCGCTGTAGAACGCCTCGATCGCGAGTGCCCGCACCCAGAGGAAGTCCGGCGTGCCGGCCTGCTCGGCGATGTCTCCACTTGCCAGCGACGTGAACGCGGCGATCGCCGCTGCCCGCGGCCCCTCCTCCATCCGGGCCAGCAGCGCGTCGACGTAGACGGCCGGGTGCACGCGCGCCGAGCCGGGGACGATCGCGTCGCACACCCTCTCCACGGTGCGAGCCGTCTCGACGTCGAGCACCTGCAGGTCGGCCATGCGGCGATGATAAATCAGGCAGACTGATACTGGAAATGCAACCGGCCTCACGATGACCCGTCTCCGCGAACAGCTCGCCCGGCCCGGTGCGTTCGTCGTCGCCGCCGAGCTGGTCACGAGCCGCGGGCTGATCACGGCGGACAGCAGCCGTCGGGTCATGGAGCTGGCGCGCGAGCTCGCCGCCGACCCGCGGGTCGACGTGCTCTCGATCACCGACAATCCGGGAGGGCACGCGATGCTCTCGCCCGACACGCTCGGGACGGATCTGATCTCGCGCGGCCAGGAGGTGGTCATCCATCTCTCCTGCAAGGACTGGAACCGCAACGCGCTCGAGAGCCGCGGCTGGAAGCTCGGCTCGGAGGGATTCGACAACGTGCTCGCGCTCTCCGGCGATTATCCGGTCACAGGGCACAAGGGGCTCGCCGCCCCCGTGTTCGACATCGACTCGGTCGGATTGCTCAGCCTCTTCTCGGAGATGAACGACGGGCTACGGGACGAGCGAAAGCCGGAGACCCGGCTGGACCGGACGAACTTCTTCCTCGGCTGCGTCGTGACGAACCACAAGCGGCGCGAGCGCGAGGTGATGCCGCAGTACTTCAAGTTGCGGAAGAAGGTCGAGGCGGGCGCGCGCTTCGTCATCAACCAGATCGGCTGGGACACGCGCAAGGACGACGAGCTGCTGCGCTGGATCCGGCGCGAGGAGCTGCCGGTCTCGGTGCTCGCGAACGTCTATCTCCTCTCTCGAACGGCGGCGCGCGCGTTCAATCAGGGAAAGATCCCTGGAGTCGTCGTCACGGACGAGCTGCTCGCCCTCGCCGAGCGCCACGGTGCGAGCCCGGACAAGGGCCGCGCCTTCTTCGTCGAGCTGGCTGCCAGGCACGTCGCCGTCGCGCGCGGTCTCGGC
>Ga0187878_1003353_pt1 | contig 13312 bp, 15 predicted proteins | sample June2016WEW_17_1_FD_132979 | JGI IMG/M metagenome (GOLD analysis project Ga0187878, IMG submission 132979) | Peatland microbial communities from SPRUCE experiment site at the Marcell Experimental Forest, Minnesota, USA - June2016WEW_17_150 | ecosystem: Environmental > Terrestrial > Soil >...
ACGATATTCAAAGTGGAAGTGGAAAGGGTCACGCTGATGGTTGGCGGCAAAGGTGTGGGGGAGGCCGAGCCTCCTCCGCAGGAAACGTTCAACAGAAGCAGGGATGTCGTCGCAGCAATAGCGGCAATACGGGAACTGAGATACACGGTGGGCTCCAGCGAGGGGTCAGCGCAAGCCTACTACTACACTTCGGGGGGAGCAACAAGAGGCAGCTTGCCCGGGAGGCGGCGTCGCCATTTGGGTTCGTCTTCGGGGAGCAGAGGTCGCGGCTCAGCCGGGCAGGTCAACGACGCGCCCCAGACCTTAGCGCTTCCTCCGAAGCTACTTGCCGGGCAATCCGGTAGAACCGGCGCAAGTAGTAGACGACAACGACGGCGGTGGCGGCAAGATATGCCCAGACGATCCAGAAGCTCGGACTTTCGCGGGGATTGAAACCGGCACGGATCATGTCGCGGATGAGCAGGCTGAACAAGAAACAATAAAGGACCGCCAGCCAGCCGCACATATCACCGAGCAGCGGCATGATGTGCTCACGCGCGGCCGGAGGGAAGTCGCTGAGCCGCCGCGTTCCCAGGCTAACCAGTTGCGGGGCGCGGCGGCCGATCGCCGGCACGGCCAGAATCAGGGCGGTGCCTGCCACTTGGGCGATCAACAGTGTCCAGGGAACGTCGGGGCTGCCCCAGGCGGTGGGATGGCCGGCCCAGTTGTAGTGAGTTGGAATGCGTTCAGGCAATTGCGGCATGACGCGGTAAATCACAAACGCCGTGTAGAGGACCAACGCCAAAGCCAGCCAGCCGAGTTTCATCGCAGCTCAATTGTATTCCAACCTCCTCGCCCAGGCTATTCGCGGGTAGAATACTCCCGTATGCCAAGCTCCCGGGTCACTCGCGCCGCACTTCAGAAGGCCGCAATCTTTGCTGACCTCTCAGAAAAGGAGCTCTCTTTCCTCGCCGAGCGTGTGGTCCCGCATGATTTTACCGCCGGGCAGGTGGTCTTCTCGGAGGGTGAGCCGTGCAAAGGACTCTTTGTAGTCGAATCCGGCGCGGTCAAGATCTTCAAAACGTCGGCCAGCGGCCGGGAGCAGGTTTTGGCCGTCGAAGGCGCCGGGGGGTCCGTGGCCGAATTGCCGGTGTTCGATGGCGGAGCTTATCCGGCCTCTGCCATCGCGCAGAGTGAGGCGCGGCTGCTTTTCGTCAGCAAACGCGATTTTCAGGCGCTGTGCGTGGAGCACCCGGCGGTGGCCCTGAAGGTCTTGAGAGTCCTCGGCGCGCGGTTGCGGCAACTCGTGGGCATCATCGAAGAACTCTCCTTCACCACGGTGCGCCATCGCCTGGCGGTGCTGCTGTTGCGCTTGGCTCGGCGGCGCGGCAAGCCCACGGCGCGGGGCGTGGCGTTCACGCTCCCCGGCAGCAATCAGGATCTCGCCTCCCACATCGGCACAGTGCGCGAGCTCGTCTCGCGTAACCTCAGCCGCCTACAAGCCGAGGGCCTCATCAAGATGGAGGGCAAGACCCTCGTGATCCCTGACGTCGAAGCGCTGCGCGCGGAAATCGACCGCAGTGAATAGGGCCATTCCTTAGGGCCGCCTTCCTGCAATTCGAAAACTAAGAGCTGAGAGCTTGGTCGAGGTCGGCGATCAAATCCTCGACGGCTTCCACGCCTACCGACAATCGCACCAGGCCGTCCGTGATGCCGATGGCGAGACGCTGGTCACGTGGGACGGCGCGGTGGCTGGTCGAGGCGGAATGCACGATCAGCGACCGCGTGTCCCCGAGGCTCGCGGCGCGAGCGAAGAGAGTGACCCGGTCCATCACTTTCTTGCCGCTGTCATAACCGCCCTTCACTTCAAAGCTGATCATGGCGCCGAAGGCAGTCATCTGCCGCTTGGCGGTTTCGTGCCCGGGATGCTTTGGCAAACCAGGATAGTTTACATGCTCGACTCGCGGGTGTCGGCTGAGAAACTCGGCGATTCGCTCCGCATTGGCGCAGTGCGCGGCCATGCGGAGATGCAGCGTGCGGATGCCGCGCAGAATAAGCCAGGCGTTGAACGGGCTGATCACGCCCCCGAAATCGCGGATGATTTCGTGAATCAGAAAGGAGATGTAATCCTTGGGTCCGACGACCATTCCGCCCATCGCGTCGCCGTGTCCGCACAGGTATTTTGTGGCGGAGTGCACCGAAACCGTGACGCCATGCGCCAGCGGCCGCTGCAAGGCCGGGGAAGCGAAGGTGTTATCGATCACGGTAGGAATTCCCCGCGCCATGGCCATGGCCGCCAGGGCCGCGATATCGACAATCTCCAGCGTGGGATTGCTGGGCGTTTCGAAGTAGATGAGGCGGGTGTTGGGCCGGAGGGCGCGCTCGAAATCCTCCAGGCGCGACGAGGGGACGAAGGTCGTCGCCGCGCCCATACGTGGCAGCTTGGTGTTGAGGAAGTTGTAAGCCGCGCCGTAAAGCGACCGCGCCGCGACCACGTGATCGCCCGCTTTGACGTAACCGAGGATGGCGGAGGAGATGGCCGCCATGCCGCTCGCGAACGCCAGCGCCGCCTCGCCCTGTTCCAGTGCGGCGACTTTCTGCTCCAAGGCGCGAATAGTCGGGTTGCCGTAACGCGTGTACATGTAGCCGAACTTCTCTTCCCCATAGACCGCTGCCATCTCATCCGCGTCGGCGGCGACAAACGTGGTGGACTGGTAAATGGGAGTGTCGAGCGCACCCGTGGCGGGGCAGGGAGTTTCGCCCGCGTGGACTGCCAGCGTCGCAAACTGATGTCGGTCTTTCATCGCACACCTCGGAGGTTGTCTAGTGTTGGAAGTTCCTGTCAAACAGCAAGAGTAGCCTGAGGTTCCGTCCGAGAAAAGAGCCAGTCATACGAGATTGCGGCGAGACAATCATGGCCTTCCCCCTCGACCGGCCAAGGAGATGTGATCCGGGGGTAAGGTCCCGTGAGGGGGAATCGAGCCGAGGGCTATTCTGGTTCGCTTGCCGGCCACACGCGCCCGAAGAGCCGCTTGACAGGGGGATGGGAAATGAATTGAGATGGTGAGGGCAAAGCTCGAGTTGTTGTTGGGGGGGTCGAGGATGGCTAATTGTCCAGAATGCGAAGCGGCGATCGATGTGGATGCCGAGGACGTCGAAGAGGGTCGGCGGCTGGACTGCCCCGAGTGCGGCGCGGAACTCGAAGTGGTGAACACCAACCCTCTGGAATTGGAAGTGATCTCCTCCGGTAGCGAGGAAGACGAAGGAGGGGGCAGCTGGTGAGGTGTGGGATGGTGGGGCCTGCGGCAAGAAACAGCAGTGCGGTAAGAAGTCTTGATCTTTGGGTCCTGGCGGCGGCTGTGATGGTCACCGCTTGGGCGCTCGGCATGAGTGCCCCCCCGCTCGCAGCGAAGGACAACAAGCCGACACGGCTGGTTACTGGAATCGTCTCCGACGAGGCGGACAATCCCATTGCCGGAGCAACCGTCACGCTGACCGACCTGCAAACGGGCAAGAAGAGCGCCTCTTATACTTCCGAAGAGGGCAGGTATCAATTCTCCGGGCTCGAATTCACCCGCGATTATGAGGTACAGGCGACACACAAAGGTCTTTCGTCCAAGGTGCGCCGCGTCAGCACGATCGACCCGCGAAGAAACATCACCTTCAATTTGCGAGTCCCTCCTCCGAAAGACGAAGAGTAAGAGCGGTTCCCTCCCGAGTTATCCCATCGCCCGACCGGGTGTCTCCTTTCAGGCCCCTTTGGCCTCAATCGGGAACCACCACGCGCAGCACGCGAGGTGCGGCTTCGATCACCGCGGGGAGTTTCTGGACGAACTCTCCATCGGCGTAAAGCTCCAACGGCTGGGGGGAGTCCATGGTGAGTCGCGGCGTCTGGAAATATTGGATGCGTGGGTGCGCCACGTGGGTGCCGCGATAGACGCGCGGAATCCAGGGGAGCAGCCGCCATTTGCTCATGGCGGGGATCAGACAAACGTCGAGCAGGCCGTCGTCGGAGCGGGCGCAGGGTGTGACGCGGAGGCCCCCTCCATAAAAGGGGTGGTTCCCCACCAGCACGGCGATGACATTTCCGGAAAAACTGAAACCTTCGGCGTGGACCTCCATAGGCTGAGGTCTGTAATCCTTCAGGCAGCGCAGAATCGCCCACGCATACGCCGCTGTCCCGCGAAGGTTCTGCGCCCGCTCGTTGACGTAGCGCGCCGCCATGGAGTCGAGCCCAGCCCCCGCCACGGCGGCGAAAACCTTCGACCCCACGCGGCCCAGATCGATCGACTTGGTCCGGCCGCGAAGCAGCGTCGCCGCGGCCCGCCGTGGGTTGCTGGAGATCCCAAGCCCCAGGGGAATGTCGTTGCCAGTTCCCAGGGGAATGATCCCGAGCGGGATCTCCCCTCCATGCAGCTCGTTGATTACGTGATGGTGAGTTCCGTCACCACCCGCGGAGACCACGACGTCCGGCTGCTCGGCGCGCGCCTGGCGCGCCAGCTCGTGGAGATGCTCAGCACTGCGACTCTCGCGAATTTCCGGATCGACTCCGCCCCGCCGCAACACTTCCACCGCCAGCGCCAGCTTGCGCCGCGCACTGCCCCGGCCCGCCGCAGGATTGAACAGGATGATGATTCTCAAGGGTCGGCGAAAGGATGCAGAAACGGATGAACGAAGTCAAGTAAGGGACGCAACCCGCTGTGAGCTGCAGCGGCTAGACATTCTCATATGCGTGCAGGAAATCATCCCTAGGAATCCCCGCCTGCGTGCAAATGCCTCTTAGGGTTGACGCCCTCAGGTTGGGATGATTGGGCATGGTTAGTGGGGTGCTCGTTCCGTCCGGATTCGCTCGGACCATGGAAATGTGTTCACGCTCGCGGATCACTTGGAATCCCAAGGCCTGAAGCGCCTTTAGGACTTTATTCTTTGGGGCATCAACAGGGAACTTGGCCACTAGACTTCCACGGCGGCTTCAGTCACGAACGCTTCTAGGACAGGGGGTTGACTCTCGAGCATGTCGGCCCCGAAGGTTTCAATGTGGAACTTGATTGCTGACCTGACGTCGGCCACCGCTTCTTCGTAGGTCGCGCCTTCCCCGATGACTACACCCTTGATTCCCAGTGGGTAAGCAATGTAACCGTCGGAGTGTTTCTCAACGATAATCTTGATCTGGCGCATGACCGCTAATCCCTACCTGAGTTTAGCATGGAATATTGCCAAAGGCTTCGGTTGTGATCAGCCCCGGGCAAACACAACTTTTGCCATTCGACGCCCCACCCGAACCGTGAGGACGGAGTATTTCTGTGGGTCAATCACCAAGGCGGGATCGGTGAGCGGTTGCCAGTCGGGCTGCCCGGAGTCACCAACACTCATGGACACCGCCCCCTCCTTAATCTTGCGCTCGGCTTCCGCCCCCGACGCGGCTAGCTCAAGCCGGGCGAGAAAGCGAGTGATCTTCACTGGGGATGTATCCATATAGAACTTTTCTGGCACGTTGGACGGGACACTCTTTGCCTGGAATTGCCTTTCAAAATCCGCCTGCGCGAGTGCGGCGCTCAAAGAGCCATGGAAGTCCCTGACAATTTGGAAGGCAAGCTTCTTCTTCAAAGCCAAGGGATGAGCTGTACCGGAGCCCACATTGTTCCCCAGTGCTTCAATCTCGGCTGGCGTCATATCCGTCAGCAGCAGGTAGTACCGCCACATCATTTCGTCGGAGATGGACATGATCTTGCCGAACATTTCGGCGGGAGGTTCGTTGATGCCCACGTAATTGCCGAGCGACTTCGACATCTTCTGCACGCCGTCGAGTCCTTCGAGGATGGGCATGGTCATGATGACCTGCGGCGCTTGGCCATACTCCGCTTGAATCGTGCGGCCCACGAGCAGATTGAATTTCTGATCCGTGCCGCCCAATTCGACATCGGCTTCGAGCGCCACCGAGTCGTAGCCCTGTGCGAGCGGGTAAAGCAGCTCGTGAATGGCGACGGGACGCTGCTCTTTCATGCGTTTTGAGAAATCATCACGCTCGAGGATGCGGGCCACGGTGTATTTAGAACAGAGCCTGACCCATTCGAGGCTGGTCAGCTTGCCGAGCCAGCGGTTGTTGAAGTCGATGACGGTTTTCTCAGGATCAAGGATCTTGAAGACCTGCTTCTTGTAAGTCTCGGCGTTGGCCGCCACCTGATCGGGGGTCATCGGCTTGCGAGTCACGTTTTGCCCCGACGGATCGCCAATCAGCCCGGTGAAATCTCCGATCAGGAAAATCACCGTGTGGCCGAGGTCCTGAAAGTGTTTGAGCTTGCGGATCACCACGGTGTGGCCAAGATGAATGTCCGGCGCGGTGGGATCAAAGCCCGCCTTGACGCGCAGCGGCTTTCCGGCCTTGGCGGCGCGTTCGAGTTTGGCGCGGAGCTCCTCCTCGCGAATCGTCTCCTCGGCGCCTTTCGTGAGGTAAGCAAGTTGTTCGTCGATCGTCATGCTGTCCAATGGGCTCTCGCCGTATGGCACGCAAGGCCAAATAGAATCATACAAGCCCAAATGAAGTTCCGCGCAGAAAAGTTGTGGAGCGGCTCGCGGAGGAGCAGACCATCAGCAATCCTCGCGGACGCAAGCGCGGTGGAGCGCGGTGTTCCCAAAGCTGATTGTCCTTACAGCGACCCGCTCACTGTCTGAGCAGCACTCGCCGGCCCTCGATGCGGATCTTGTCCTCTACGACCAAGCAGACGGCTTCTGTGTAAATCCGATGCTCTTCTTTCAGAATTCGGGCCGCCAGGGTCTCCGGCGTATCGTTATCGAGGATGGGCACCACGGCCTGCGCCACGACGGGGCCCGTATCCACACCTTCATCGACGAAGTGAACGGTACATCCCGTGAACTTCACACCGTACTCGAGCGCCTGCTTCTGCGCTTCGACGCCGGGGAACGACGGCAGGATGGCAGGGTGAATGTTCAGGATACGGCCCTTGAATTCGCGGATGAAGTGGGACGTCAGGACGCGCATGAACCCCGCGAGACAAACCAAATCGACTTTGTATTGGCGCAATGCCGCGACAAGTTCGCGCTCAAAGGCTTCGCGTTCTTTGCCCTTGGACGGAATGCAAACGGCGTTGAGTCCCATTTGACGGGCGATGGCGAGGCCCGCGGCTTCTTCCTTGTTGCTGATGACCACGCCGATCTCAGCCGGGATCTTCCCCGCCTGTACGTTGCGCGCGATGGCTTCGAAGTTCGAACCGCGACCGGAAATCAAAATGCCGATTTTCTTCATGGGTTATCTCTCAGATGAATGCACACAGGGTGGCGAATCTTCCGATTCGCTGCGAGGATTCTTGCCTAGGCTTCGACGTATTTGACGCATGGCCGGCCACGGACGATCCGGCCAATCATCCAGAACTTCTCCCGTTTCCTCTTGAGCGCGTCGGCAACTCGCGGCAGATCCCGTTGCGCGACGATGAGCGCCATCCCGACGCCCATGTTGAATGTCCGCAGCATGTCGTCCAGCGGGACATTGCCGAGCCGGCCGATGAGATCGAAGATCGGCAAGACTGGCCACGAACCCAGCCGAATCTCCGCCCGACAGCCGGAGGGTAGAATGCGCGGCGTGTTATCCGTCAGTCCTCCGCCCGTGATATGGACGATTCCCTTCAGCAGCCGCGCCTGGAGCAGCGGCTCAACAATGGGCCAATAGCACCGATGTGGCTCAAGAAGCACATCGCCGAGAGGGCGCCGGAGTTCAGCGAAGGGCTCGGTCAGGCTGAGGCCCTGCCGTTCGAGCAGAACCTTGCGCGCCAGCGAATAACCATTGGTGTGCAGGCCGCTGGAAGCGAGGCCCAGGATGACATCTCCGGGTTTGATTCTGCTGCCGTCGATGATCTCGCGGCGCCGCACGCAACCGACAATGCACCCGGCGAGGTCATACTCGTTTTCGGGATAGAAGCCGGGCATCTCGGCGGTTTCACCGCCAATCAGAGCGCAGCCCACGGCGCGGCAAGCTTTTGCCAGCCCGTCCACGATATCGGTGACGACTTCCGGATGGAGCTTGCCCGTGGCGAGGTAATCCAGAAAGAAGAGCGGTGCGGCGCCGTGCACGGCGATGTCGTTCACGCAGTGGTTGACGATATCCAGGCCGACGGTCGTGTGGCGATTGAGCGCGAAGGCGATCTTGAGCTTCGTGCCCACGCCGTCCACGCTGGAAATCAGCACGGCGTCGCGGGGCAGGCCGGCGAGCGAGAAGAAACCGCCAAACGCGCCCACATCTTTCAGCACCCGGCGGCTGAACGTCTGGCGGGCGAGCTGTTTGATTCTGGCTTTGGCCCGGCTGGCGGCGTCGATATCCACACCGGCGTCACGGTAGCGCATGAGATTCGCAAGACTTCGCTGGTTGAGATGATGGGTCCTTAACGCATCCGGCTGAACCGGCGCGGGGAACCAGAAAGCAGTATAGACGGATTAGAAGATTTTTCCAGTCCTGGACCAGCGTGTCTTGGTCAGGAAGTTCCAGGCGATGGAGAGATTGAACCGGATGCGGTCGCGGATCTCTTCCGCCGTCCAGTCCCGGGTTGGGGCGTCGTAAGACCAATACACGAAGAGGGGCTCGCCCACCACCGCATCCTCCGGCACGAAGCCCCAGAAGCGGCTATCGAGGGAATTGTTGCGGTTGTCGCCCATCACGAAGATATAGCCGGGAGGAACGTGCAGCCCGTCCTTCTCGATGAACTGGGCCATCCCGCGCGCCCAGGAGGGATCGAGTCCCCAAGCCGCCGGCAGGGTGGGAATCTGATGCAGTGGGGGAGGGAAATTGTCGTACAAGGGATTAAAACGAGAGTACTCGTACTGGGCGTAGGGCTCCTCGAGGGGCTTGCCGTTCACAGACACTCTGCGGTTGACGATTTTCACAACGTCGCCGCCCAACCCGATGGCCCGCTTGATGAACATGACCGAGGGGTTGAGGGGGTAATGGAATGCCACAATCTCCTGCCGTTTTACGGACTTGAAGGGTGGCACCCGGCAGGAGGTGTACGGAAGGCGCGGCCCGTAGAGAATCTTGTTCAGAAATACGTGGTCGCCAACCAGGATCGTGTTCTCCATCGACTCGGTGGGAATCACCGTGGCTTCCGCGATGAAGGTCCGCGTCAAGAGGACCAAAGCGAGGACCCCTGCCAGGGAGCGAACCGCCTCCCAGAAGCCGTCATGACGCGATGGTTTTTCGGGGGCGGGAGGCGGCGGAGGGCCTTCGGCTTCCGGTGACGGCTCGGCCGCGGGCTGGTTTTCTAGGGGGTCCATCTAATCTCTCTGACGGAGCGCAAGGAGCGGCTCCTGAATGACCGTGGGATAATTGGCCGTGTAGCAGGCCAGGCAGAACCGGTTGTCGGTATCGCCCACGGCCTTGCGCAGGTTGTCGAGCGAAAGATAACCCAGGCTGTCCGCGCCGATGTATTGCCGAATCTCTTCCACGCTGTGAGTCGATCCGATCAATTCCTTCCTCGTCGGGGTATCGATCCCGTAATAGCAGGGCGAAATCGTGGGCGGGCAACTGATCCGCATGTGCACTTCTTTTGCCCCGCCTTCCCGTACGATGCGCACGATCTTGCGGCTGGTTGTCCCGCGGATGATGGAATCGTCCACGAGCACCACGCGTTTTCCCTCCAGCAGGCTGCGGACGGGATTGAGCTTCAGCTTGACGCCGAAATCGCGGATCGCCTGGCTGGGCTCGATGAAGGTGCGGCCGATGTAATGATTGCGGATCAGCGCAATCTTCATGGGGATGCCGGACTCTTCCGAAAAGCCGGTGGCCGCCGGAACCCCCGAGTCGGGCACGGGAACGACCATGTCGGCATCGACGGGATGCTCCTTCGCCAGAAAGCGCCCGAGCTGTTCGCGGCTGTCCTGCACGGAGCGGCCGAAGACCACGCTGTCGGGCCGCGAGAAGTAGACATGTTCGAAAATGCACTGCGCGGGCTTGGCGGGCGGAGCAAAACGCAGCGAAGTGACGCCGCGCTTGTCGAGGATTACCATCTCACCCGGCTCCACGTCGCGGATCGGCGTGGCGTTGATGAGGTCGAAAGCGCAGGTCTCCGAGGCGAGCACGTAGGCGCCGTCGAGCTTGCCAAGGGTCAGGGGGCGGAAGCCGCGCGGGTCGCGAATCCCGTAAATGCTGTCCTTAAACAGCGCCACGAGTGTATAGGCGCCCTCGATCCGATCGAGGGCGTCGGCCATCGACTCCGGCAAGCCGTTGTGCTTCGAGCGCGCGAAGTAGTGGAGGATGACTTCCGTGTCGCTGGTGGTTTGGAAGATGTCACCGCGACTTTCGAGGTCGCGCCGGATGCTCGAGGCGTTGACGAGGTTGCCGTTGTGGCCGAGGGCGACCTGGCCCTTCTGGCAAGTCACCATCAGCGGCTGGGCGTTCTTCACCACTGTGTCGCCGGCCGTCGAGTAGCGGGTGTGGCCGATGGCGTAGGGTCCGACCAGGCTCGCCAGCACCTCCTGGTTGAAAACCTCTTGGACGTGCCCCATCTCTTTGTGGCAGATCAGGCTCTCGCCGTTCGATACCGCGATGCCGGCGCTCTCCTGGCCGCGGTGCTGAAGCGCGTAGAGACCCAGGTAGACCAGCTTGGCCGCCTCGGGGTGGCCGAACACGGCAAATACACCACAATGGTCGTGGAACTTGTCGTCTGGAAGAGAGATGGATGGGAAGAGCTGCGAAGCCGGTTGCAAAGAATTCTCTCCGCGCTTTAGTGAAGCCTCTCCACGAGATGTTCCGGGAACTCCCGCCGTCGCAGCTGCCAACTCGCCGACCCTTCTCGCCAGCCGCTGCAAGAGGAGCAATCTCTATTTTGCCTTTAACCGTGGATGGGTGCAACAGGTTTCTCCGGTTCGCGCCGGGCAGGACGGCACCGTCCTGCCTGCCTGCAGGTTGATGCTCCAGCCTTTACCGGCGAATCCGGACTCTCCCTTCGGTGAGGACTACGAGGGCATTGCGCAGCGATTCAGGCGAGCATGCAGCCAGAAAATCCCTGAGAATTGGCACCACGTGCCCGGGAGTCTGAGGCTCCAACCGCAGGCGAATGATGCCGGGATGAGGCACGCGGTTCCAGATGGCTCGTTCCGCGAAATCCGCATCGAACGTCACAATGGCCAGATCCTTCTCGTTGGCCCAGCGGAAAATGGCGGCATCGTCACGCTCACTCAAACCCACTTCACTGGCATGAGTGGCCACGTGTCCGGCCCCGCGCAGGGCCTCGGCGACCTCAATCCGAACATTCTGGTCAATGAATAAACGGTGCATCAATCGCGGAGGGCTGCAAGCTCGGTCGACTCAATAGTGTCCTTCGCGAACTGGATCGCAGCCCGAATGTCTTCATTCGTAAGACCTGGGAAGCCCGTCTTGATGGAATCAAAGGATTCCCCCGCGCTGAGTTGGCTCAGAATAGAGGTCACCAGAATCCTCGTGCCACGGATCACCGGTTTCCCGCTACAAATCGAGGGTTCGATCTCGACGCGATCCTGATAAACCATCTCAATCCTCTTATCTTCATTCTAAAACATAATCGCCATGAAAGATATCCCGCCGGGGCGGCGGGCTCACCAGTCCCGGCAGGGGGGTTGCTGAAGGGGCTTGAAGGTGGCACCTCGCTCTCGCCACCACCCGTGCCACTGCCCTTGCAGGCGGGATGATTCCGCGGCGGGTGCCGTCCCCGAGAGGGCGAACGACTGGCCGGTCAGGTTCTGCAGGGCGAAGTTCGCCACTTGGCGGACTGGTGCTTCCGGATCGTTCAACATGGCGATGAGGGCGGGGATGGCGTCTTTGCTTTGCAGGTTGCGCAAACCCAGGATGGCATTGACCCGGTCATTGGTCGCCGCAGTGTGCAGCCACTCGAAGAGCGCCTGGTTCGCCCGTGGGTCTTGGAAGAACCCTAGGGCGCGAAGAGCGTCCCCGCGCAGCGCTTCGGAAGCCTCCGGCAGCAACGCCAGGATGGCAGGCACAAATTTGGGGTCGCCTCTCTCCGCGAGAAGCAAGACGGCCGTGGAGCGCACAGCATCGTCCTTCGCCGGAGATTCCGGCAGAGCAGCGCCGCTCGTGGAAGCCGGTCTTCCCGCCGCGATCCTCAAAATCGCCTCCCAGGCGGCCGGGGTGCCCAAGCGCGCCAGCCCTTCGAGCGCCTGCTCGCGATTCCAGCGGCGCTCTCCCGCCGTAGCGGCGGCCAGCGCGGAGAGGCTTGCCAGGAAGAAATCGTGCGGCAGCGTGGTGATGGCGACAAATGCTTCCGGGAATCCCTCCGTGCCGGGTTTGTCCAGCGCCCTCTCATAGGGCTGGAAGGCTGCGCGCAGAGCGTCGTGGGTTGCGGGCGCGACTTCGATTGTAATGTCGTCCACAGCCAGAGCGTAGGCAATCGGCGCGCCGGTGAATTGCAGCTGCGCGGCATCCAACCCCAGCAGGGGCAACCGGCGCTCGGCGCGCAAGCGGAACTTGCCCGGTCGCCGAAAGCGCGCCCACTGGTTGATGAGCCAGCGCTCGGTGTGGACTTGCCCGGGAGGCAGGCTGACCGAGCCATACACCGCCGTCCCCTTTGCTCCTCCGCAGCGCCGCGGTGCAGGGTCCGCCAGTTTCTTGCCCGTTGCGTCCCGCACCGAAAAGCGGGGCTCAGACTCGAGTCCGGGATTGACGATTCGCGTCGGGATGCGATAACGAAACGCGAAGGGCCGCGAGCCAGTGTTCTGAATACTGAAGGTGCAAAAGACCGGCTCGCCGACCAGGAAGGATTTCTTCTCCATCGTGAATCGTGCCAAGTAACTTGCCTGCGCGCGCACGGGCGCCGGCGGGAACAAGCAGAGAATTCCGATAATCAGGAGAGCCCGCCCAGCGTGGGAAGCATTGAATCGCGGCAACAACCATCTGAGATTTCGCGGGACCCGGTCGACGGCCATTCGCCAGCATCATACGTGAATCTGCTCCGCCCGCGAGCAGGATTCGTGTGGAGATTGCAGCGCCGGGGCCGTCCGAAGGCGTTTCCCAAGAAGAGTCCCGGAGATAGCATTTGAACCTCCCTACCTTGGGGAAGTAGCATCTAAGTTTCTGGAAGGCCGCAGCCATGACGCGATCGCGCCCTCGAGCTCTTCTAACGATGGTTTTCTTTCTCGCCGCGCTGGCGATGCCCGGCCTCATTCGCGCTGAGACCAAGCTCTATCTCAAGGACGGGACGTTTCATGTCGTAAAGAGCTACGAAGTCAAGGGCGACCGGGTGCGCTTCTACAGTGTGGAGCGCTCGGACTGGGAAGAGGTTCCACTCGCCCTGGTGGACTTCGAAGCCACGGAGCGCGCCCAGCGCGAAGAGCAGGC
>Ga0187878_1003355_pt1 | contig 13302 bp, 12 predicted proteins | sample June2016WEW_17_1_FD_132979 | JGI IMG/M metagenome (GOLD analysis project Ga0187878, IMG submission 132979) | Peatland microbial communities from SPRUCE experiment site at the Marcell Experimental Forest, Minnesota, USA - June2016WEW_17_150 | ecosystem: Environmental > Terrestrial > Soil >...
CCGCGCCCTTCTTCAGTTGCACACCGTCCCGTTTCACCATCTTCCGCTCGCAATCCGCACAGACTGTCTTCCCCGTAAGTGGTGGAGACGGCACTCCGAGCACCTTGGCGATGCCGGCAGCTATGAAGTACGGATGGGGTGGACAACCGGGGAGATAGAGATCGACAGCCACTACTTCGTCGACAGGAACCACTCCCTCCTCCAGTTTAACGGCATCGGCATCGGGTCGTTCCCCTCCTGGATTGGTCGGACCTTTACCGTACACCCGGTCAATGACCACGTCGCGGCCATACAGCCAGCCGATCCCGGAAGGCCCTCCATAAACAGCGCAACTGCCGAAGGCAATGAGTTTTTTTACGCTGTTTCTCAGTTTCAGCAGTGCCTTGCTGTCGTGCTCGCTACGCACTGCACCTTCAACAATACCCACATCGGCGGGAGGATACTCCTTCTCATCCATTAAGACTGGAAGGCGGACAAATTCCGCCATCTCCACCAGATTCAAGAGCTTTTCATGGAGATCGACTACTGCGATATGGCAGCCGGAACAGCCGGAAAGCCACTCGGTAGAAATCTTTGCCTTCATTTTTTCGCCTCCCAGATCATCTCTTTCAGGCACGAATTCGGGCCTGCCTGGATCGTCTCAAGTTTCACGGTTGCGTTGGGGATGACCTTCTCCATCGCTCCGGCAAAAACGCCGTGGGCCATCTGGCACAGGGACTGTTTCTGTTCATGGGCAAACCTGAAAAGCGCATTCCTGACCAGACAGGTATGAAAAACGAGGCGCACCTTCCGGGTTCCCCCATCCTGCTCCACAAGGGTCTCCCGCTCACCGGAAAATGGTTCGAATTCCCAGATGATACCGCGCTTCACCAGCGCTTTGTTCAGGATATCGAGGGCTTTCACCGGATCATCCGTCTGTTCGACATTGTCCACAGCCTCAAGGCCGAACTTTTTACCTGCCAGAAAACAGATGGAGAGAACCCCCTGCCCAAGGTTTTTTTCGGCGCCATAGGCCAAAGCTCCCACAAAATATGCTACATTGTGCAGCTTTCTTAATTCATTTTCCATATTTTCGCTCCCACATGCAGGCGATTCTTCCCTTACGGCATCACCCTCCGAAGTGACATTTCATACCATTGCAAATAACTCGCGGCATCTGATTTCTTGTATTACAAAGATTTTTCGATTGCGGGCATACACTTCTTGATCTGGAATCGAACATAGCCCAGATTGGCTTTCTTATCGGCAACGACCGCCAGGATCGCGTCTTTCCCCACCAGACTCATCATGATCATCCCGTCTGAGTACTCCATCATGCCCTGGGTCATGATGCCGACATTGAGCTCTCTGCCCATGACCTCGGAAGACCCCGTTCCTGCGGAGATTACCGCACCCACGGTTTCGGTTTCCAGGTTTCCTCCGTGCGAGACACCATCGATTACGAAACCATCCCGCCCGACAATGACGGCAGTATTGACACCATCAACCCTTACCAGTTCTTCCAGCAATTCATTGGTTTTTGCCATTATTGTTCTCCTTGTAATAGTTTCTTTGTTTACAGATATTTCGAAGCATCTCAGGAGGCAAAATCTATATTTTCATGTTTACAGATATTCAACATATTTTTAATTAGGAACGATGACCGTTACCACCCTGGTTAAACAACGTTTTTTACATAATTTTAACTAAACTTTATTACGTGATTTGTCAAGCTTAAAGGCTTATAGGGCGATCTAAGCAGTGTCCAGTTATTTAAATACAAATACTGGTACGTTACTGGTATCATAGTTCTAATTAAAAATGGCTGTATCTGTACCCAAATAATAGACAATATCCAAATTTTGAATGGAATAATTTTGAGATTATCCTTACATAACAAATAGAACGTCCGGAATTAATGTGATAAGCCTGGTTGACAATACATAAATTAAATGTTATGGGATTACTATTCCTCGTTAGCATGAGGCGTTTGCACAAACAAAGGCTACTGCCCAGAAATTTCGAAAGACGCCAATGGGTAGACCAGGTATTGTCGGCATAAGGCTTTACTTAAGGTAGCTGGTTCTTTTACCTACGTTGTGCACTGCTGAAAATCTACGAGTGGGGAATCAAACCGTATTGAGCAATCGGCCATGGTTTCCCATGGCCTTTTTTCATATATTATATCGAATCTGAAAGGTGGTGGTTTTCCCCGTTGGGCAGTCATAGTTTACTCTCTCGATTCTTTCCACCCTCACTCCAGCGTTAACCCTCTTTTCGTTTCTCTGCGTTGAGGCTGTCCGCCGCGAGTTGAGCGGAACAGATATATTGATGCAGGGACCTTCCGGAATTTTCCGGTTTTCCCTTAAAACTATTTTTTGAATGGCACTAAACTTTTGGCAAGAATTCGGTGCCGACTATGCGTTGTTACGTTCTGGCGCAGAAAATCGGGACTAAGGTAACGACAAGTATCCATAATTACGGATTTTTTTATCCTATTCTTATTACTGACCGAAGCGTTACCTTCTAGCGGAGGCAACATTATTTTGTGACATTGAACGGTGAGGTTAACTGAAAATTACCAAGGTTTGGCAGCGACTGATATACTCAAGCGCCAAACCTTTACGCTTTGAATATAAAGATGGGGGTACAGGAGTGTTTAAATTTTCCAGGTTTTATTATGAATTCCGGCGGATATGGAAGGCAATCATGCTCTTTTTCATAATATCGGGTCCGGGGATCGTGGTCATGGTTGCCGACAACGATGCCGGCGGCATCACTACCTACGCCGCAACCGGCGCGAAATACGGTTACAACCTGCTGTGGTTTTTGTTAATCCTTGTGCCTGTCGCCTACTATGTCCAGGAAATGACCGTACGTCTCGGTGCGGTGACAAAGCGGGGGCATGCCGAAGCGATCTTCGCCGGCTTCGGAGCCTTCTGGGGATGGTTTTCGCTGCTGGACCTGATGCTCGTCAACTGGCTTACCCTGGTGACCGAATTCATCGGCATGACCTCGTCCATGAAGATTTTCGGCATTCCGCCCTACCTTACGGTAATAGGCGTTTGCGTACTCATGGGGATCATGGTATTAAACGGTCGCTACTGGACCTGGGAAAAAATTGCCCTGCTCTTCTGTGCCGTGAACCTGATTTACATTCCCGGCGCCTTCATGATCAAACCTTCTGTGTCCCAGATAATCGGCAATGGTCTGATCCCCAACTTTCCGGGCGGCTTCAACAACGAGCTTTTCTTTTACCTGATGGCCAACATCGGAACCACCATTGCCCCCTGGATGCTCTTCTTCCAGCAAAGTGCCGTGGTTGATAAGGGAATGAAGGAAAAAGACATACCCTGGGGCAGGCTTGACACCTTTCTGGGATCGGTGCTTACGGTCGTCGTGGCCGTCTTTATCGTTATCGTTACTGGCACCATCCTCAAGGGGGTCAGTATCGATGACGCCGCCCAGGCTTCGCTGATGTTGATGAAAACCAACAAGTACGCCGGCACATTCATGGCAATCGGTCTGTTCGATGCCGGTCTTCTGGGAGCCATCTGCATTTCGCTGGCCAGCTCCTGGGCCTTCGGCGAAGTATTCGGCTGGGCCCATTCACTGAACAACAAGATCAGGGAGGCGCCCTGGTTTTATGCCAACTACTTCGTTACCCTGATCAGCGCCGGGCTTGTAGTGCTCATTCCCAAGGCTCCGTTGGTCCTGATTACGCTGTTCGTGCAGGTGATAGCCGTTACCCTGCTGCCGGCGGCACTGGTCTTTCTCATATTGCTGCTAAACAACAAAAAGACCATGGGTGATTATACCAACGGCCTCTGGCAGAATATCATAACTACATCAATCGTCCTGGTGATAGTAGTGCTATCGAGCCTGTACGGGATAAGCACGCTGTTTCCGCAGATGTTCAAATAGTTTCTATCCGGAAAGGGAGATCAGCCATGTTACGGAATTTTTTCAACCAGAATTTTGCCAAGGTAAGGGACATAAACAGGAAGTATGCAACCCCAAACATTGAGATGTCCGGCTGGGTTAAAGCATCACTACTGTTTTTGCGTTTTTACCTGATCTTCCTGGTGGGCTTACTGGTCTACAAATTCATCACACTTTTATAGATGAGAGAGGTTACCCATGGACACCCTTAAAGCAACACAGGGCAATGGCATGAAAGCAGTTTATTTTCTCAGCGATATCATCGGGACGAAAGTGTATGTCCGCGGCAAAAAAATCGGCAAACTGAACGATATAGTAATCCGCGAGCATGATAAACTGCCGGAAGTCACTCATTTCATTATTGGACGGCCGTTCGGACACAAGTCTCTCCTGGTGCCATGGGACAAGGTGGTCGAAATTGACCGTCGGATCATAATTGATATCGATGCAATCGAGAAATACGAGGGTGAACCGGCTGAAGTACAGGTACTGCTCAAAGATCATATTCTCGACAAAAAAGTCATCGACCTTGAAGGCCAGGACATCGATGTCGTGTATGATGTCAAGCTCATGTTTTACAACAACAGGCTGTATGTCACGGACGTCGATTTCAGCAAGTATGGCCTGCTGAAAAGAATCGGTTTGAAACCCATAGCCAATTTCATTTATCATCTCGCTGATGTATTGAAAAAAGAGACCCTCTCGTGGGCCTATGTCCAGCCGCTTCCCGAGCATCTCGGCAGTTTCAGGGGGAATGTCAAGTTGAACGTTCTAAAGGAAAAACTTCCCGAAATGCACCCGGTTGACCTGGCGGATATTCTGGAAGAGCTGAGCGAAGAGCAGCAACTTGCCATCTTTAATGAACTGGAAACCGAGCACGCATCCGATACACTGGAAGAAATCGAGCCGCGGGTCCAGCGTACCCTGATCTCCGCACTGGGAAAAGAACGGGTCGCCGAATTACTTAATGAAATGACCCCGGCACAGGCTGCCGATGTCCTGGCAGTCCTGCCGACTGCAGAAGCGGATGAAATCATGCAGTTGATGGATAGGGCCGAAGCGCAGAAAATCGAAGGTATCCTTGACAAGCAGGATACAACCATTGCCGACCTTACTACGACACACTTCATCAAGTTTTCAACGGACAGCATTGTCCGGGATGTCGTGGAGAAGTTCCCACAGATTGCCGTGGACAAGGATTTTGTTACCTACATCTATGTTACGGATTCAGAGGACAAACTGGTCGGGGTAGTGAACCTGCAAGAGTTGCTCCAGGCAAGTTCCAGTGATAAACTGCGCGATATCATGGCAACCCAGGTAATCAGCCTCAACCAGGATGACTCACTCAACAAGGCAGCAGAGGCATTTGTACGGTATGGTTTCCGCGCTCTGCCCGTGACTGACGAGGAGGATATGATCATCGGAGTTGTCCCTTATCGTGATATTATGAACCTGGAACACAAATTTGTTTGATGATGGATGCAAATCCGTTGGAAGCTGCTGCTCATATTTGTAGGGCAGACCAATTTTACACCAGCGGATCAATGAAACAAGTTCCGGTGTTTCATGCCAAAAAACAGGGCTATCAGATGAGCGAACGCGCCCGCCTCAAGGCCTTTGACCCCTGTTTTGCGCCGAGAGCAGTCACCAGAACAATGGGCATATTACTGGTTTCCCGTTTATTTTTGAGTTTACGGGTTACCTGGTAACCGTTTAATCCAGGCATCATAATATCTATCAAGATTATATCAGGCATATTTGCGGCAACAATTGCAAGGGCTTCTTCCCCACTGCTAGCCGTCGCCACATCGTAGCCGATATCCGCCAGATACCCCGACATGAACCCCAAATTCAAAGGTTCGTCATCAACTAGCAGCGCTTTCCCTTTATTTTCCATTTACCCTCTCTCCGGCAATATAAAATAAATAAACCTTCATGGTTCATGTTTCAAGTGCTTAGGACCTGTCAGGAAAACTTTAACTCGTTTCCATTCGGAAACTAATTGTAAATTAATTTTTAATCCATTACTCTGGGACAATTTTTGCATACTTAAGTTTAATCGAGTATGGATTCAAGAGAAAGTCTTACGAAGGGCCTGTCATGGAATAACCATTACATTCTTGCATCTCATCTTAAGGTCATCTTTGACCGATGTTCAATTGTCAAATCCTCGACGTAGCTCTGCTACGCTTGCGGTTTGACTCAATCAGATCGACCAAATCCGGCCTGAATCTGAGCGCCATAATGTTACAGTTATTCCATGACAGGCCCTAACGCCGGAAAGTTTATCTTTTATCCTATTTCTGCCCGAAACCGGCAGCATGTTAGAATCTGGCCCGACAACAATGTGTTGAACCCAAAAAGGAACTGGGAGACAAGTGGAAACATCCTGTAACATACTTCTGGTAGATGACGATAAGCAAAACCTTACAATCGTCGATTTGCTGCTTAAACAGTGCGGTTATACCGTCTTTAGCAGTAATAACGGCTTTGATGCACTTACCATAATGGACTCCATAGCGATAGATGTTGTGTTGAGTGACATTAAAATGCCCAGGATTACCGGGCTTGAACTTCTAGATGCAATCAATAAAAAGCAACCGGAAATTCCCGTAATTTTAATGACTGCTTATGCCGAACTGGACACTGCCGTAGAAGCGATAAAGAAAGGCGCATTTGATTTTATCATCAAACCTTACAAGCCTGAGCAGCTGTTCCATTCCGTGGAAAAAGCACTTAATCAGCGCAGGCTGGTAAAAATTGAAATGAATTACAAGTATCTACTGGAAGACACCGTTAAGAAAAAAACCCGGGAATTATCAGATGCTTTGCAGAAGAAGGAAGAAGCATTCAGACAGGTCAAGGATGCAGGCAAAGAAATGATCCTGAGGCTGATGGCCGCTGCAGAGTACCGGGATGACTATACCGGAAACCACATCAAGAGAATCGGCATATATGCGAGAAAAATCTCCGAGGCACTGCGAATGCCCACAAGTTTCATAAAATCCATCACCTATGCAAGTGTAATGCACGACCTGGGCAAGATCGGGCTTACTGACGCTATCCTGCAGAAACCTGGACCACTTACGACTGAAGAATTCGAAACGATGAAGACGCATACCACTATAGGCAACAAAATCCTCTCCGACTCAACTCACCCTAACATACAGATGGCTGCTTCAATCGCCCTGACACATCACGAGAGATGGGATGGCACTGGATACCCGAACGCCCTGAAGGCAGAGGATATTCCTATCGAAGGAAGGATAGTCATGCTCGTCGACCAATATGACGCACTGCGGAACAGACGGCCATACAAAACGCCCATGAGCCGGGAAACAGCATTAAAAATCATAACTGAAGGTGATGGAAGGACGAAGCCCGGACACTTCGATCCGGAAGTTTTGCATGCATTCACTCAAATGGAGCCACAATTCGATGAAATTTTTAATTCCATGCCGGACCATGGAAATTCACATTGCTCCTGACAATTGATTGACCGGAACGCAATCAGCATGGCAGTTGATTCTGAAAAGTGCCCTGCTTCCAACCTTTCAAAAAATGCATTTCCCCCTTTATACAAAAATAAATCCTGCTATTTGAAAAAATTGTTAAATTTTTCAGACTATCTGCCGAATAGAAAGGACAGATGAGTAAACATTCTCATCTACAGAAAAGAAATAAACTGGTTCATCTGCGTTTAAGGGAAAAAATCCTTCATTTACAATTGGTTTATGAGTTGTCGAATAGAGCAAATAATTGACCCGGAATATGGCAAAAAACCACCAGTATTAACGTTTTTTATATATTTCTAAATTTACTACACCAAAACGGAAACAGGAGGTCTGAAAATGGCAAGTACACTACCGATGAGAATCGAGGGTTCAAACAACGAACTCATTCAATTGGTCAGCTTTAATCTGGATGAGGAAGAATACGGGGTCGATGTTTTAAAAGTTCGGGAAATAATTCGCATGCCGACCGTGACGAGGGTTCCCAATACACCCCATTACATAGAGGGCGTCATTAACCTGAGGGGCAAGGTAATCCCGATAATTTCCATGAGGAAAAAATTTAATCTGTCAGACATGGATAATGATAAACAGACCCGAATCATGGTAATGGACATGGATGGTGAACTCATGGGTTTCGTCGTTGATTCCGTTTCAGAAGTCATCAGGATTTCCGAAGTGGAAATACAACCGCCCCCTCCCGTGGTAAATGGCGGCATTGACCAGATTTGCCTGTCCGGCGTAATCAATCGGGCTGACCGTCTGCTGGTCCTGCTTGATCTTGAAAAAGTTTTCTCCCTGGAAGAAAGAACTGCTTTCAGCAGCGCTCTTATTTAGTTTTTAGTTTTTAGTTGAAGAGTTAAAGTGTGGAAGCGTAGAGGCGTTTTTTCAGTATCACTCTAAAGCGCAGCGAACGCATTTAAAGCAGCACATGCATTAACATGAATCGGGAAAAGGAGCATCAGATGGCAATAGAGTGTGAAGACCAGGAACTCCTGGACGGTTTTTTAGCAGAGACTGCCGAACTACTTGAAAAAATGGACGATGACCTGGTAGCACTGGAAAAATCTGCTGGCGATATGGAACTGATGAATCGCATTTTCCGTTCAATTCATACCGTTAAAGGCGCTTCCAGCTTTCTCGGCTTCGAACTGCTGGTTAAAGTCACCCACAAGACGGAGGATGTTCTAAACCGTTTACGCAAGGGTGAACTGGAAGTGACACCGGGAATCATGGATGTGATTCTGGAGGCGGCGGACCTGGTCAAATTGCTGGTAAATGATATCAAAAACGGAGAAATTATTGAAAGGGATCTTGATGAAACCATCGGCAAGCTGTTGCCGTTTTTGAGTGATAATATCAAAGAAGCTACGGTAATCGCACCACAGCAAACCTGCTCCGAATCTTCTCCCGTTGAGGAGGAGAGTCAAGGTGAGTTCCTCCCTGCGGAAGTAACGGAAATCACCGCGACGACACAGATTGCCCTTGGCGCCGACGCGGCCCTTAACGCACCGCAGATTGTGATCAAAGGCTCGCCGACGGTAAAGGTTATGTCTCCCAAAAACGAAGAATTGTCGGACAATACCACTGTACGGATCGATGTGAAAAGGCTTGACGACCTGATGAACCAGGTTGGAGAGATGGTTCTCGAAAGAAACCGGATGTTACAGCTTAATATCGATTACCAGGGTACTGAAAATCTGCCCAACTTCGGGGAAGAGCTGGGAAGACTTGCCAAAAGGATCAATTTTGTCACTTCGGAACTGCAGATGCAGGTCCTGAAGATGCGCATGATTCCGGTTGAAAAGGTATTCAAGAAATTCCCGCGCATAGTTCGCAACCTGTCCAGGGAACTGGGCAAGGAAGTCGATCTGCAGATTATTGGAGAAGAAACAGAACTGGACCGTTCGGTAGTTGATGAAATTGGGGATCCCCTCATCCATCTTATCCGTAATGCCCTTGATCACGGACTTGAATTGCCCGGCGAACGGGTCGATGCCGGCAAAAACAGTACCGGGACGGTGGTGCTTTCGGCAAATCATGAAGGTAATCACATTATCATCAGCATTAAGGATGATGGAAAAGGTATTGATTCGGACAGAATTTCCCGGAAAGCAATTGAGAAGGGACTGATATCGGAAGATCAACTAGCAGCAATGTCACAGAAGGAAATTCTCGACCTTATTTTCCTGCCGGGATTTTCCACCAAAGAGAAGGCAACCGATCTTTCCGGTCGCGGTGTTGGCATGGATGTTGTGAAGACCAACATCAAAAAATTGAACGGTATGATTGAAATCAAAACGGAACTGGGAAAAGGCTCCGAATTCATCCTGAAACTGCCCCTTACCCTGGCAATCATTCAGTCGCTGCTGGTTGAAGTCGAGAATGAAATTTATTCCGTTCCACTCGCAGCAGTACTGGAAACGCTAAAAGTGAATTCCGAAGAATTCCACATCATAGGCGGACAAGAGGTTCTCAAGTTGAGAGAGTCTGTATTACCCCTTGTCAGGTTACAGGGTGTTTTCGGTGTTGAACAGAGCGAAAAATCCGGCAGCACCTGCTATGTGGTAGTTGTCGGAATTGCGGAAAAAAAGCTGGGGCTGGTAGTTACAAGACTACTGGGACAACAGGAAGTTGCCATAAAATCCCTTGGCAAATTTTTGGCAAACGCACCCGGAATTGCTGGATCAACAATCCTGGGAGACGGTCGGGTTGCGCTGATAATCGATCCTGTCGGACTTCTGGAAAAAGATGAAGCTTAAACGTCAGTATTCAGGGCTGGGTAAAAGCGGTTGAAGTTATATTTCTCCGGAATTAATGGTTTTAAGTCTCAACCGGCGCGCTTTCCTTGCAAGGTCATAAGGAAGATTAATGAAAATAAACGATAAAGATTTCGAAGCCCTGAGGGATTTTATTTACAATGTTTGCGGAATGTATTTCAATGCGAACAAAAAATACTTTATAGAAAGTCGTGTTGCAAAAAGGATGGAAGCAAACGGCATAAAAGCCCATGCCGAGTACCTCAAACTTCTTACGACCGGAATAAAGGGCTCTGAAGAACTGAAAAATCTTCTGGTTGAAGTCACCACGAATGAAACTTACTTTTTTCGTAATCCCCCACAGTTAAAAGCCCTTGAGAATCAATTGCTGCCCGAAATTGTGGCGGCAAAGGCGAAGATTGGCTTTCGCAAGCTGAGAGTCTGGAGCGCCGGTTCTTCTTCGGGTGAAGAAGCTTACACACTCGCCATGCTGTTCATGGAAAAAAGAGATTCTCTGCTCAAGGACTGGATTATAGAGATTGCCGGTACTGATATTAACCAGGAGGTTATTGCACAGGCCAAGGAAGGTGTGTACAATGCCTATTCCGTCAGACACACCCCGGATAATTATCGGAAAAAGTATTTCAGGCAGGAGTCGAATGACCGCTTTGTCTTATCGCCCGATGTAAAGAAATATGTAAACTTTTCCATGGTTAATCTTTACGATGACAACAAAATGGTTTTCATGAAAACTTTCGATTTGATATTCTGCGCGAATGTTCTGATTTATTTCGATATCGCTTCAAAATCAAAAGTTGTTCAGCATTTTTACAACAACATGCAGCCATACGGTTATTTTTTTGTTGGACAGTCCGAATCTCTCCACGGTGTCAGCGAAAAATTCAAAACCATTCATTTTCCAGGCGGTTTCGCCTATAAAAAGTAATATTGAGGAGGGACTCAATGGAAAATAGTAAAATGTTGAAAGCTCAATCTCTTATCAAAGGGATTAATGAATTGCCCACCATACCGGAGATTGCCACAAGGGTAATCAATTTACTAGACAATCCTGACGTGGAGCTGGAAGAACTGGCCGACATGATACTTACCGATCAGGTCATGGCCTCCCGGGTAGTAAAGATCGTCAATTCTCCACTCTTCAAACCGATGCATGAAATAAAATCCATAAAAAGGGCGCTTATCTATCTGGGTTTCCGTCACATACGCGAGATAGCTCTCACATGCTCCATTATCAAGGCCTTTGAGGGAAAATCCGGCGCATTTGACATAAAGAATTTCTGGGAACATTCTTTTGGCGTGGGAATAGTGGCTAAAATAATCGCTCAGCGGGTACGTTATCCCGAGGTAGAAAAGGCATACATAGTAGGCATAGTCCATGACATCGGGGAGGTCTTCCTGAGTTACTACCTGAAGGACGATTTCCAGAAAATCGTGGATATGCTCGAGGGTACTCCCGACAGTTTTGTCGACGCCGAGGAAAGCCTGCTGGGGACAACCCACTGCGAGGTGGGATTGTGCCTGGCTAAAAAATGGAATTTCCCGGCCGAATATTGCGATGTTATACTTAATCACCATTCGCCGGTAGAAGCGACCCATGACTCGACACTGGTAGCCATAATCAACCTGGCTGATTTATTTTGTTCGGTGCGGCAACTGGACTACGGCGGCAGAGAATGGGTCAGTTTCAATCTTGCCGAAGAACCTTCATGGGGGATACTCAAGGAGTATGCGCCCAGTTTCGTCAATCTTGATGTAGAACGGTTTTGTTATGAACTCGATGACAGGGTTCTGGAAGTTCACGACCTGGTAAATTCGCTGTTTGAAGGAATGATGAAATAGAGAGGTTTTATGGTCCAGGGAAATACCAAGAAGAAAATACGGGTTTTAATAGTAGATGACTCGTCCTTTATGCGAATGGCCATCCGGGGCATTCTCGAGCGGGATCCAGATATAGAGGTTGCAGGATCTGCAATCGACGGCGCCGATGGGGTAAAGAAAGCGATCGAATTGCGGCCGGATATAGTCACAATGGATGTTGAGATGCCGAAAATGGACGGCATCGCCGCGCTCAAAGAGATTATGGCAAAGGCGCCGATGCGGGTCATCATGGTTTCAACCCTTACTAACGAGGGCGCCAGATCCACATTCGAGGCACTCGAAGCCGGAGCAATCGATTATATTCCGAAAAACATTACCGACTCCATCACCGCCCAAAAGATTTTCAAGGAAGAACTGCTGCGCAAGGTAAAAGCGGCAGTATGTTCGGCAGCGCCCAGAAAGGCCGCCTTGCCGGGCAGGGTTGAACGTGAGGCCATCATCAGGCCTGCCGCTGCCAAACTTGCACCTGCCCGGATACATTGTATCGGAATCGGTGCATCCACAGGAGGTCCGGTGGCCCTGCAGGAAGTCCTTTCCCGCATCCCGGCAAACTTTCCCTACGGCATTATGGTAGTGATCCATATGCCGAAAGCTTTTACCGGTCCCTATGCAGATCGTCTTAATGCCAAATGTTCCCTTTCAATCAAGGAGGCCGTTAACGGGGATGTTATCAAACCCGGAACCGCGCTTATTGCCCCCGGGGGGGTACATACGACACTTGTCCGTCAAAACGGCGGAATGACCGTACGAATTATACCCACTTCGGAATTGCCGCAGTATATTTACATCCCTTCCGTTGACCAGATGCTGACAAGCATGGCGGATGTCAGCAACGGGGCGGCTTTGGGAGTAATATTGACCGGCATGGGTAGTGACGGTTACAAAGGAATGCAGCACCTCAAGAAAAAAGGAGGCTCCACTCTGGTCCAGGATGAAGCGAGCTCCACTATTTACGGAATGCCTAAAGCCTGTATTGAAGGTGGGATAGCCGATCTGGTGCTGCCTCTCGACCAGATAGGTTTTGAAATAACAAAAATCGCCGAGCAGGCGAAGAAGCTGGGTTAGAAGTTAGAAGTTAGAAGTAGGAGAAACAGATGAACAGAGAACTGGAAATAACCATAATGACAGCAGGAGATCTGCCGACGATTCCGGTTGTAGCAACCAAGGTCATGCAGTTGATCGAAAGCGAAAATGCGACTGCGGATGAGTTA